>Ga0075423_10003631_pt1 | contig 14230 bp, 13 predicted proteins | sample SoiMethybrSBSTD2_FD_80114 | JGI IMG/M metagenome (GOLD analysis project Ga0075423, IMG submission 80114) | Bulk soil microbial communities from a Populus tree surrounding site in Tennessee, USA - Soil MetaG P. TD hybrid SBSTD2 | ecosystem: Environmental > Terrestrial > Soil > Tree plantation...
CGGTTGATCAGCCCCAGCCGCGCGGCCTCGGCGGCGTCGATCAGCCGCGCCGTCAACAGCAGCTCCATGGCGTGGACGTAGCCGATTTGCTGGACGAGCTTGATCGTGGCGCCCCCGAAGGGGTAGACGGACCACTTCACCTCGGGCAGCCCGAAGCGCGCGTGGGGCGCGGCCACGCGGATGTCGGTGGCCAGCAGCAGCTCGACGCCGCCGCCCGCGCAGTCGCCGTTGACGGCGGCGACGATCGGCTTGGTGTACACGTCGTGCTTGAGCAGCGCGTGGCTCACGACACGCGCGATCTCGGCCGAGGCCGACAGGTCGCCGCTCATGTCGGCGCCGGCCGTGAACGCCCGCTCGCCGGCCCCCGTCAGCACGATGCACCGACACGGCCCCCGCTCCAGCTCGTCCCACACGCGCCCCAGCTCGGCCAGCATCGCGCGCGTCATCGCGTTGAGCCGCGGCTGGTTGTCGATCGTCACCACCACCACGTGACGTCCGTGCGCGTGCGTCCGGATCTGCATCGCTAACGAGCCTCGCGCGAGGCCGTGACGCCGGGGGCCGGGCGGCGTGTCGCGAGAATCATCAGCGCTCGCCCGGCACGATCACGATCTTGCCGTGGGCTCTGCGATCAGTCAGCATGCGGATGGCTTCGACCGTTCGCTCGAGCGGTAGTCGCTGGAAGATCAGCGGCCGCAGCCTGCCCTCCCGGTACCAGCCCAGCAGATCGTCGACCGACCGCTGCAGCTTGTCGGGGGCGTGCCAGCGGAAGTAGCGCAGGGAGGAGCCGAGGGCGGCGCGGTGCTTGACGAGCAAGCGGTTGGCGGGGATCTGCTGGACGCCGCCGACGAAGCCGACGAGCAGGATGCGGCCGCCCCAGCCCAGCGCCGACAGCGCGGCGTCGAAGAGGTCGCCGCCGATCGGGTCGAAGCAGACGTCGGCGCCCTTGCCGTCGGTCAGCGCCATCACGCGCTCCGTCAGGTTCTCGCTCGCGTAGTTGACCAGCGCGTCGGCGCCGCGCTCGCGGGCTACCGCGAGCTTCTCGGCCGTGCTGGCCCCCGCGATCACCCGCGCGCCCATCGCCGTGCCGATCGCCACGGCGGTGAGCCCGACCCCGCCCGCCGCGCCCAGGACGAGCAGCGTCTCGCCCGGCTCCAGACGTCCCTGCCAGCGAATGGCCACGTGGCTCGAGATGTAGGCGACGGGAAAGGCGCCGGCCTCGTCGAAGCTCATGCCGGCCGGGATGGCGAACGTCTCGGCCTCCGGCGCGACGGCACGCTCGGCCAGTCCCCCGTAGGCGAGCACGGCCATCACGCGGTCGCCGGGGGCGAACCGCGTCACGCCCTCGCCGCAGGCGGCGACGACCCCGGCCGTCTCGAGGCCGGGGCTGAACGGCAGCGCGGGCTTCGTCTGATAGCGACCCTCCACGAGGAGCGCGTCGGCGTAGTTGACGGCCGTGGCCCGCACGTCGATGAGCACCTCGCCCCGGCCGGGCGTCGGCGGCGGCACGTCCTCCAGTGTCAGGTCCTCGACGGCGCCCCACGCGCGACAGAGCACGGCGCGCATCAGCCGGTGGCCTCGCCGGCGTACAACCGCTCGAGGTCCTCCCGCAGTTGCGGCTTCTGCACCTTGCCCGTCGCGGTTCGCGGGAACTCCTCGGCCGTCCGGAAGACGATGCGCGCGGGCACCTTGTAGCTGGCCAGGCGCTCGCGACAGAAGGCGGTGAGCGACTCGCCGGTGGCGGTCGCCCCCACGTGCAGCTCGATCGCGGCCACGCCCACCTCGCCCCGGGCGCGATCGTGCACGCCCACCACGTAGGCCTGTTTCACGGCGGGGTGCGTGAGCAGCACGGCCTCCACCTCCAGCGGGGCCACGTTGACGCCGCCCGTCTTGATCAGCTCCTTGAGCCGGCCGCGGAAGCGGACGCGGCCGTCGTCGCCGAGCAGCCCGAGGTCGCCGGTGACGAAGTAGCCCTCGGCGTCGAAGGCCGCCCGCGTCTGCTCGGGATCGCGATAGTAGCCGGGGGTGACGTGCCCCTTCACGCGAAGCTCTCCGACCTCGCCAGCCGGCAGCGACCGGTCGCTGGCTGGGTCCACCACGCGGATGGTCATCCCGGGCAGTGGGAGCCCCTGCGTGGTGAGACGGAGCTCCAGCGGATCTGCGGCGTCGGTCACCGCGCAGTTGCCGTACGTCTCGGTGGCGCCGTAGACGTTGCACAGCTCGCGGGCGTTCACGGCGTCCACCGTCATCTGGACGTCCTCGGGCAGCCCGATCGTCAGGCCGGTGCGCATGGCGCGCAGCTCGCGACGCCGGCGGTCGGGATGCTCCAGCATCGCGCGCGCCATGTTCGCCATGCCGTAATAGACGCTGCACCGCTCGCCGTCGAGCAGCGCCAGCGCCTCGCCGGGCTCGAAGCTCTCCTGCAGGACCACGGTGCCGCCGTGGGTCAGGATCGCCGGCAGGGCATTGGCCGAGCCAAACGACCAGAACAGCGGGACCGACAGCCAGAGACGGTCGGCGGAGGTCAGGTGCTGCCGCTCGCCGATGTCGAAGCCGTTGGCGATCACGCCGCCGTGGGAGAGCGTGACGCCCTTGGGTGTCGCCGTCGAGCCGGACGTGTAGAGGACCCAGGCGACGTCCTCGGGCCGCACCGCCGCCGAGGCCTCGGTCAGCGCCGCCTCGCCAACCTCACTGGCACGCTGCAAGGCGTCGCCCCAGCGGTAGACACCGTCGTGGGCGCGCTCGTCGATGGAGATGACGGCTCGCAGCTCGGGCACTCGTTCGCTGCGCAGCTCGCCCGGCGCCGAGCACGCCAGCTCGGGGCACAGGTCGTACAGCGCTCCCAGATAGTCGCGGCCGCGGAAGGCTTCCATGGTGACGAGCACGCGGGGCCCGGCATGCTCCACCGTCCACGCGATCTCGCGCGGGGTGGACCACGTGCTGATCGCCACGGTCGCGGCGCCGACCCGGGCCGCCGCGAACGCCGCCACGAGCCACTCCGGTCGGTTCGGCAGGAGCAGGGCAACCCGGTCGCCCCGGCCGACGCCGAGGGCGAGCAGCGCGCGCGCCAGCGCGCTGGACCGCTGGCGCCACTGCGCGTAGGAGAGCCGCTCGCCACGGAACACGATCGCCTCCGCGTCGGGCCGGGCGGTGGCGATCTCGTCGAGCAGGGCGCCGAGTGTCCGGCCGCGCGGCGGCATCGCGATCAGCGCCCGGTGAACCGCGGCGTCCGCCCCTCGCGGTGGGCGGACGCGCCCTCGTCGACGTCGTGACTCCACTCGAAGGCGTGGCGGAGCACGTCGGACAGCCCGCGCGCCTCGGTGAAGCCGCCCAGCAGCCGCGTGCTGACGATCCGCTTGGCCGCGCGGGTCGCCAGCGGTCCGCTGGCGGCGATGCGCGCGGCCAGGACCTGGGCCTCGGCCAGGAGCCGGTCGCCCGGATGGACGGCGAGTACGAGGCCCAGGCGCTCGAGCTCGACCGCGTCCAGCGCGCGCCCGGTGCACACGATCTCCAGCGCTCGCGCGCGTCCCACCAGCATCGGCAACCGTACCGGCCCGCCGGCGCCGGGAGGCCCTCCCCACAGCGCTTCCGGCAGCGCGAACGTGGCGTGGGCGGCGGCCAGACGGATGTCGCAGGCGAGCGAGAGCTCGGCCGCCCCGGCCCGGGCGGCGCCATTGAGCGCCGCGATGACGATCTGCGGGAGCGTCTCGAGCGCGTCGTACAGACGATTGGCGATCCGGACCAGCTCGAGCACCTGCTCTTTGGTGTAGCCGGCGCGCACGCTCGGACTGAGGATGCCCATCGAGAAGAACTCGGTCCCGCTGCCGGTGATGACGACCGCCTGCGCCTCGGCATCGCCGGCCAGCTCGTCGACGGTGCGCTGCAGCGTGAGCAGCATCGAGCGGGTGAGCCGGTTCTGGTCGGCGGGGCGATCGAGCGTGAGGGTCACCACGCGGTCGTCGCGCCGCACGACGACCTCGGTCGCATCGGTGGACACGCCCTCTTCATAGGCGGAGGAATCGGCGTTGTCAACGCCACCCAGGGCGACGCCCCACGTGGCCCCCGCTTGACATGCCGTGCGCGAGGAACGACTGTGCGAGCCGGGAGGATCGCGGATGGGCGGCGTGGGCCGGCGCCTGGCGCCGTACTGGGTGACCTACGTGGCGCTGCTCCGGCAGGCCGCGACGGTGAGGACCGCCGCGTGAGCACGGCCCCGACACTCTCCAAGGGTGAGCTGCTTGAGGCCCTGCGGGCCAGCCGTGACGAGGTGGTGGCGATCGTGCGCGCGCTGCCGCCGGAGCGGCTCGAGGAAGGACGCTACGAGAGCGGCTGGAACGGGCGCCAGATCCTCGCGCACATCGCGTCGATCGAGTGGACGTATCCGCGCCTGCTCGACATCGCGCGCGACGCCCCGGCGTCGCCGGACGCCCCGGCCGGCGAGCCGCCGACGCGCGCCATGCGCGGAGGCAACGACGCCTACAACGAGCGGCAGGTCGCCAAGCGCGCCCACCTGTCGGTGGCCGACCTGTTGTCGGAGTTCGAGCGCAACCGCGCCGCCACCCTGGCAGCCGTCGAGGCCGCCGACGAGACCCTGTTCGCCCGCCACATCCGCTCGGCCGGCGGCGTGACCGGACCGCTGGCCACGGTCTTCTACCAGGTCGCCGTCGCCCACGTCCTTGGCCACACGCGCGACCTCGCGGGGCCAAGCTCGTGAGGCTCCGCCCGGCCCGGGCGCGTGCTACCCGGCTGCGGTCTCGGTGAAGACGCTGACGAGCCGGTCCACCACGCCGCGCTTGCCGAACACCGCGCTCAGCAACCGGCCGGTCGGGCTCTCGAAGTCGCGCACGGCAGCGTAGGCCCCGCCGGCCTCCTCGATCAGCACCTGGCTCGGCGCCACGTCCCAGATGTGGTTGTGCGCGTCCACCATCACGTCGGCCGCTCCGGTGATCACTGCCGTGTGCGCGTAGGCGGCGCGAAAGATCCGGTGGTTGGGAAACCGACGCGTGAGCGCGTCGAAGACGTGCCCTTCGTCGACGCCGCGCGTGAAGTTGACCCGCGCACTCAGCACCACGCGCACGCTCTCGGGACGCGCGCCGGCCGCGATCTCGGGCAGGCGGATGCGCTGCCCGTTGCGGTACGCCCCCAGTCCACGCCCCGCGCTCACCCGCAAATCGAGCCCCTGGTGGTCGATGAGCCCGACCACCCCGACGCCGCGATGATGCAGCGCGAGCAGGGCGCCCCAGGTCGGAATACCGTGGATGAGCTCGGCGGTGCCGTCGATGGGATCCAGGATCCACTGGAACGCGCTGTCGGGCCGCTCGGGCGGATATTCCTCGCCGACCACGCCGTGGTCCGGGAACCAGCGTCCGAGCAGCTCCCGCAGGCGGCGCTCGACCGCGCGGTCCACGTCGGTGACCGGCGAGGCGTCCGCCTTCGTCTCGGTCGTGAACCCCCGCTCGAGCATCGGCGCAATGATCCGCCGCGTCTCGTCGGCGAGCTCGATTGCGGCGGCGTGGTAGCGCGCGACGTCGCCGTGCGGGAGATCGGCCCCGGCCGCGGTCACGAGAGGTCGGGGCGGCGCGTGGCGCCGGACGCGAGCAGCCCGTCGATCTCGGCGGCGCTGAAGCCCGCTTCGCCCAGGATCTCGGCGCTGTGCTCTCCCAGGCGCGGCGGCAGGCGCCGGATCGCCCCCGGCGTCTTGCTGTAGGTCGCCGGCAGGCCGGGCAGGCGCAGCATCCCCTCGCTCGGGTGCTCGAGGGTCTGCCAGAATCCCGTGGCTTCCAAGTGAGGGTCGCGGAGCAGCGACTCCAGCGTGTTGACGATCATCCCGGGGATGTTGTGGCGATCCAGCTCGGCCAGCCACTCGTCGTTCGTGCGGGTCGGGGCGATCTTGCCGACCTCCTCGTACAGCAGCTCGATGTGGCGCAGCCGGGAGCCGAGCGTCGCGAAGCGCGGATCGGCGAGCAGATCGGCCCGGCCGACGATCGCGAAGAAGTCGCGCCAGTTCTGGTCCGTGTAGGGCAGGATCGCCAGGTAGCCGTCCTTGGTCTTGAACGGACGTCGGTAGCGGTTGAGCACGCGCTTGTAGCCGACGCTCTCCATGGGCGGCACGAACGTCTCGCCATAGAGGTGCTCGACCATGACCCAGGCCGCCATGCTCTCGAGCATGGGCACCTCGACCTCCTGGCCCTCGCCGGTGCGCGACTTGTAGTAGAGGGCCGCCAGGACCGCGGCCAGCACGGTCATCGAGCTGGTCTTGTCGGCGACGATCGTCGGCACGTAACGCGGCTCGCCGGCCAGCGCGGCCTGCAGCGAGGCGACGCCCGAGGCGGCCTGGATCACGTCGTCGTACGCGGGCTTGTTGCCGTAGGGGCCGGCCGCGCGGAAGCCGTAGGTGCCGACGTAGACGATCCCGGGGTTGATCGCCCGGAAGGTCTCGTACGACATCCCGAGCCGCCGCGCCGCCTGGGGGCGGTAGTTGTGCAGCAGCACGTCAGCCGGCTCGGCCAGCCGGCGCAGGACGCCGCGGGCGGTCTCCTGCTTGAGGTCGAGCACGATCGAGCGCTTGTTGCGGTTGACGGCCAGGTAGAAGGCGCCCATGTTCGGATTGCGCATCGGCCCGAGCTGTCGGGTCGTATCCCCCTCGGGCGGCTCGACCTTGATGACGTCGGCGCCGAGGTCGCCCAGCTGCTGCGCCGCCCACGGGCCGAGGACCACCGTCGTGCAATCGACCACGCGTACACCGGTCAGGGGTCCAGACATGCGGACGATCCTAGACGCTCTGCGACCCGGTGAAAAGGGTCCGCGAAACTGCCTCGGGGGCCGGGCGCGCCGTGCTACTCGTGGAGATGGTTTCCCGGGCAACCGCCCACTCCCTTCCGCCCGGCGGCTCGCACTCACGAGGGGTCACATGCCGACCGACCAAGCCATCGATCCCGCGATCCAGACACGACTCGCGCTCGAGGCCCAGTCCCGCAACGGCGCCAACTGGTTCTTCTGGATCGCCGGCATGTCGCTCGTCAACTCCCTGGTCGGGCTGTTCGGCGGCCAGTGGGGCTTCGTGATCGGGCTCGGCATCACCCAGGTGATCGACGCCGTGCTGACGCTGGGCGACGGGAGCCCCGCGTCCCGGCTCGTCGGGCCCGTGCTGACCGCGGCGGTGGCGGCGATCTTCATCGCGTTCGGTTACTTCGCGCGGGAGGGCCGGCGCTGGGCCTTCATCGCCGGGATCGCGCTCTACGTGCTGGACTCGCTCCTCTTCGTGCTCGTCCGCGACGTGCTCGCCATCGCGCTGCACGCGTTCGCGCTCTACTGCCTGGTGAAGGGCCTGCGCGCGAAGGACCAGCTCGACCGCCTGCCGAAGCCCCGGCCAGCGACCATCGGTCTGCGCACGGCCTAGGCCGCGCGATTTTTTTGGCCGATCCCCCACTCGCCGCCTATCATCAGGGCGTCCGTGACACGCGAATGGCTGAGGGCCACATCGGTTTCAGGAGGTGTTTCGCGATGGACAGTACGTACGAAGACGTCGCTCGCCGAGCCTACGACCTGTTCGTCTCCCGCGGAGGGCAGCACGGCCGTGACGTGGAGGACTGGCTGGAGGCCGAGCGGGAGCTGACGAGCGCGGGGGTCCGCTCTCGCGCCCCACGCCGGATCACATCGGCGCCCCGAGCCGGGAAGACGGCCGGGAGGCCAAGAGGGCGCCAGGCCTAGCGCCGGCGCTGCCGCTTCGCCCCCTCCGCGCGCACGCGCGCGCGTGCAACCACGCCCGCTTCACGACCATCCCAAGACGTGGCACGCTGGTAGGCGGTGAATCCCCACGGCATCCAAAGGGACGGGAGGGTGGAGTCATGACGGCGATCTCGCGCAAGGTCCGACAGGTCGTGACGCCGGAGCCGGTCGTCGAAGGCGCCGGTGTCCATCTGCGCCGAAGCATCGGGACGCGGCGGCTCGATCATCTCGACCCCTTCCTGCTCCTCGACCATTTCCAGTCGGTGGAGCCGGCCGACTACGAGGCGGGGTTCCCGTATCACCCGCATCGCGGGATCGAGACGGTCACCCTCGTCCGGCAGGGAGAGGTGAAGCATCGCGACTCGCTGGGCCACCAGGGGGCGATCGGGGCCGGCGACATCCAGTGGATGACCTCGGGCAGCGGCATCATGCACGAGGAAATGCCGCAGGTGCGCCCGGAGGGTATCGCCGGGCTCCAGCTCTGGCTCAATCTGCCTGCGCGGGAGAAGATGGGCCACCCCAAGTATCGCGATCTGACCGCCGACCGCCTGCCGACCGCCCGGACGGCGAGCGGGGCATCGATCCGCCCGATCGCCGGAGAGGCGGCGGATGGAACGCTCGTCGGACCCGTCGAGGGGCTCGCGGTCGAACCCAAGTTCCTCGACGTGACCCTACCGGCCGGCGTCACGTTCAGGGAGGCGGTGCCGCGCGGCCACACGGCGTTTGCCTACGTCGATCAGGGCGAGGCGAGCTTCGGTGCGGAGCAGACGCATGCCGTCGCACCTGCCCTGGTGATCTTCGAGGATGGCGACCTCGTCGAGGCCGTGGCGGGTGCCTCGGGAGGGCGGTTCCTGCTGGCCGCCGCTCGGCCGCTTCATGAGCCGATCGCCCGCTACGGTCCCTTCGTGATGAACACCCGGGCTGAGATCGAGCAGACCCTGCAAGAGCTTCGTACCGCCCGGTTCATCCGCCGCGAGCCTCGCGACGAGTAAATGAGCGGCCGCCCCTCGCGTATCGAAGGCAAAGCCCGCAAATACACGTAATTCGCCGTCGGAGTCGGATCCTCGCCGCGTCGGCTCCGACGGCGACCGGGGCCCCGCGTCGCGCTGGGTACCCCGCCCCCGGAGGCAACGGCAAGCCGGGTCAGCGAGGGCCCGAGGCCGTGTGAGCGGGAAGTTCTTGGGGGAGACCCGGGCGGTCCGACTAAGCTGGGCTCGTCATGGTGCACATCTGGTTGCCGGCCGAAATCCACGGACGCTTGCTGGAGGCGCTTCCCGCCTGGACGCGGCCTCACAGGCTGCTGAACGACGCGACCGAGATGCACCACGCAGCCGGGGTGCGGCGCATCGCGTGTGATCCGTCGGACGCGCTGGCGCTGCTCCAGGTCGCCGAACGAGTCTACCCGGAGTCAGCCCCCCTCATCCGGATCGCCATCCGGAAAGCAGGAGTGACGCCCATCACCGCCGCCCCGCCGTCGACGTCCGATCTCCCCGGCCAGGCCCGTGAGCTCTACGCCGAGCAGGACGCGCGTCCGCTGCACCGACTGGCCGGCGTTCACCTCCTCGTGTTCAGCTTCCAGATCCTCCAGGTCCTGGACCGGGTTCGCGAGCTCGTGCGGCGCGTCGTCTAGTCTTCGTTCGCCCGCACCACGCCTCAGTCGAGCACGTCCTTCTTCAGGCTCTCCACGAAGGCCAGCACCTCGGACTTCTCGCGGGCCGGGACCGAGAACTGCTGCAGCGTGGCATTGACGTGACCGATGAAGACCTGCCAGTCCTGCTCGTCGATGCCCAGTCCCCGGTGGGACGTCTTCATGTCGCGTCCGACGTAGTAGAGCGGACCGCCGGCGCACGCGCACAGATAGTCGACCAGGAGCTGTTTCTCGCGGCGTATCCCGTCCGCACCCCGATGCTTCCAGAATCGCCCGAGCCGGGAGTCGGCCATCAGGCGAGGAAGCAGATCGTCCGCCACGGCGGCGATCGCGTCGTAGCCTCCGAGCCGCTTGTACAGTGAGTCGGGCATGTCGTCCTCCTTGCACGGCCCCAACCGCTGAGGCCGTCGAGGAGTCAGACTATAGCGCCGATCGAGGTCGCGATGCCGCCCGGCTCAGCGTCCGACGTTGATCTGCAGGATGGCCGTCGGGACCGAGCCGGGATTACGGCGTGAGTGCGCTTGCCAGTTGTAGTCCACGTCCCAGGCCACGCCGTTGTAGAGGACGAACGCACCCGGCCGGCCCGTGACCTGGCTGCACGCCATCGCCGGTGGCTGATGCCCGGGCGGCCGCCCTGGATACCAGAGCCGGCAGAAGCCGGGCGGCGGATAGTGACCGGGAGGAACGTGAATGCGTCGAGGCTCGACGACGACGATCTGCGCCGGTGGGGGCGGAGCCGGCTGCACGATGACGACCGCCGGTGGAGGCGGCGGCGCCTGAACGACGACCGGCGCCGGCGGGGGAGCCTGCACCACGACTGGCGCGGGCGGCGGCGGAGGCGCGGCGACGGGCGCGGGGGACGGCGGCCCATTCGCCCCGGTCACGTAGCCGTGGCCCTTCATGCACGCGGCATACGCCTGGTCGTAGCCTTCCTTGGACTTCGAGTACTTGTAGACTCCGCCCGCCACGCCACCAGCCACGCCGCCAAGCACGGCGCCGGTGGCCGCGCCGCGTCCGACGTTGCCACCCGTCGCCGCACCCACCGCGGCCCCGGTGCCCGCGCCGAGTGCGCCGCCCACGAGCGTCCCGACCACCGCTCCCTTCGCGGTGTCGGCGACGGGATCGTAGCCGGTCTGCTGGCGCGCCCAGGCCTCGCAATCCGCCACATCGCGGGACATCCTCTCGGCACTCTGCCCCCGCGCCGGATACGCGTGCACGCTCGGCCTGGGTGGCTCCGTGGCGCACCCTGTCCCGAGCCCCATGACGATGACTCCCCACGCCAGCAGCCGCTTCATGGCGGTCCCCCTCCCTCGTTGCGTCGCGCCCGCGGACCAGTGGCAATTTTCTTGCCCGGCCGGAGAGGATCGCGGATCGAGCGCAAAGGTCGAATCGGCTTGAGACATTCCAATCGTGTGTGAAGCGCAGGAGGCCCGCGGCGGACGGACCGTGTCACTTCCGAGCGCGCCGCGTGCCACCGTGTCGCGCCGAGGTCGGCTCCCGCGGCGCTGTCAGCTCAGGCCCGCAGCAGGATCGCCCGCACGTCGCGGCCGGTCGCCTGTCGCACCAGCCAGGCGTACATCGCCACCTGGCGGCGATAGCGCTCGAGCACGCTGCCCGTCTGGCCGGTGGTCTTGAAGTCCAGGATCGTCCAGCCGCGCTCGTCCTCGAACGCCAGGTCCAGCACGCCCTCGAGGAGCTGTCCCTCCGGGCCAACGCCGGCGACCGGCGTCTCGCGCCGGCACTGGCCGCGCGCGAAGGCGTGTCGTGCTCGCCCGAGGAGAGGATGCGCGAGCACGGTGGCGGCGACCTCGGTGGCGGCGGCCGTCTCTTCCGCGCTGGCGCCGAGGATGCGCGCCTGCAGCGCGGCGCTCTCGCCGACGGTGGTGCGGCCGGCGTCCAGCGCGACCGCCGCCAGCACCGCGTGCACCAGCGTGCCGAAGCGGGGGCCTCGCGGGCGGTCGACGGCGCCGCCCACGTCGACGACCTCGACGTCGATCGTCGCGAGATCGGGCGGCTCGCTCCCGGGCGCGCTCGCCCACGTCGTGACCGGCTGCACGACGAGACTCGGACGCGCGCCGCGCTCGACGGCCGCCCGGCGCGCGGCCTGCCACGCCTCGTGGCGCGCGAGGTCGGCGGCGACGACGTCGCCACCGACGTCCTTCAGCAGGTCGTCGCGCCGCAGGCCCAGCAAGGGCTCGACGTCGAGCGCGAGCCGCGCGGGATCCCACCAGACCACGGGACACGGCCCGTCGCTCGTGGCCAGGTCGTGCAGCCCCGGGCGCACGTTGTCCGGGCCGGGCGCCTCGTCGTCGTGGCGCAGCACGGTGTCCTCGCCGAAGGCGGGGCAGCCCGGCGCGGGGCGGGACGCCCGTCGCCGCTCGGCCCGCGGATAAAGCGCCTGCTGGACGGGCGCGACCCAGCTGCTGGCGGCGAGCTCGCGGTTGCTCGCGAATGGATCGTCGCCGACGGCGGGCACCACGAGCAGGTCGCGGGCGCGGGTGGCCGCCACGTACGCCACTCGCACGCCCTCGGCCCGCTCGCGCGCGAGCTCCTCGTCCTCGTGGTCGAGCAGATCGAGCGGTAGCCAGCCGCCGAGCCCGATCGCGCAGAGCCCGCGCGCGGAGTCGGCGTGGCGACTCGGCCGCTGGGGCGTCATGTTCGCGGTGACGTCGGCCAGGATCACCACGGGGAACTCCAGCCCCTTGGCGCGGTGCACGGTCATCAGCCGCACGCCCTCGCTGGCCTCCTCCACGATCGGCGCCTCGGGCGCGATCCCTTTGGCGTCCTCGCGGAGCCGCTCGACGAACCCCCGGAAGGAGATCCCGCCGCTCGTCTCGTAGCGTCGCGCCACCTCGGCGATCCGCATCACGTTGGCCAGCGCCTGCTCACCCCAGGGGCGCAGCACGAAGCCCACGTGGGCCCGCGTGGTCTCGAGCAGCTCGCGGACCGTCTCCTCGGCGGGGCGCGCGTTGCGCCGTCGATGGAGCTGGCGCAGGCAGCGCAGGGCTTCGACCACGGGCACCAGGCTGTCGGGCACGACGTTCTCGGCGGCGTCGGCCAACCGGTACGGATGCAGGCGACGCCAGCGCCGACGGTACTCGAGCAGGGCCTCGTCGTCGATGGCGAACAGTGGTCCCCGGAGGGTTGCGTAGACCGCCAGCTCGTCGTCGGGCCATTCGACCGCCGTCAGCGCCGTGCGGAGACTCTCGACTTCCTCCCGCGTGTGGAACGACCGGCCGCCGACGAGCAGGTGCGCGATACGCCGTGCCTCGAGGGCCTCCACGAACGGCCGCGTGACGTCCTCGTCGAAGCTCGAGAAGCGCCGGAAGAGCAGGCAGACGTGCCGGGCCGAGACGGGCACGGCCTCGCCGGGCCGATCCCGCTCGGTCACCCGCCAGCCGCTGTCCTCGAGCAGCCAGTGCACGAACGCGGCGACCGCCGACGGCAGCGAGGCGGCCATCGCGGTCTTCGTCAGCCCCATGCTCCCGTACGGACGCGGGACCGGCAGCGCCACGAGGGTCGGCTGGTCGGTGATCGTGCTCCGGTGGGGCGCCAGCGACACATAGGCGGCCTGCAACGCCGCCCGATCCTCGCGCATGACGGGCGCGAACGCGGCGTTGACGAGCGCCTGGAGATTGGGGACCGAGCGGAAGCTCGTGCGGAGGTTCAGGCAGGCGACGCCTCGCCGCCCGAGCTGCTCCTTGACGACCTGATAGATGCCCACGTCGGCACGGCGGAAGCGATAGATCGACTGCTTGGGATCGCCCACCACGAAGAGCTTGCCCGGGCCCGGCGTCACCTCGCGCCAGTCGGTGACCGCGGGGTCGTCCGAGGCGAGCAGCAGCAGGATCTCGGCCTGCAGCGGATCGGTGTCCTGGAACTCGTCGACGAAGATGTGGCTGAAGCGATCCTGCAGCACGGCACGGACGCCGGCGTCGTCGCGGACGAGGTCGCGCGCGCGCAGCAGCAGGTCGAAGAAGTCGACGCGCCCGGCCGCCTGCTTGAGCGCCTCGTAGCGCTCGACGGTGCCGCGCAGCTCTCCGTGCAGGAGCGCCGCGAGGTCGGCGTCCACGAGCGTGGCGAACTCGTCGGCGGCCGCGACCAGCCCGGCGTGCGTGGCGAGGATCTCGTTGAGCGCGTCCTGGCCGCCGAAGGCGCGCGGGTTGCCGCGACCGGGATCGCGGAAATCACGGTCGCGGGCCAGCTCGACCAGCGCGGCCTCGACCCCGTCGTGATCACGCCCGCGGACCCGCTCGCTGATCTGGAGGTCGTCGCTGAGGCGGCGCAGCCGCCAGAGCTTTCCGTAGAGCCCGTCGCTGCGGTTCGAGCACGTCGCCAGGCGCGCGGCCAGCGCGTGGAGGCGGCTGACGAGATCTTCGATCCGCGCCTCGCGGTCCAGCGAGGGGCGGCGCCACGGGGCCGGCAGGTCACGCCAGCCGGCCAGCGCCCAGCCGGCGCTGCGGAGGCGATCCGCCGGGCCTTCGTCCGATCGCCGGCGCGTGCTCCGGCGCAGCGCGCGGCGGACGCCCTCCCCGGGATCCTCCAGCACGGTCTCCAGCCAGCGGTCGAAGGCCTGCCCGTACAGCGCCTCGGCCTCGGGCTCGTCCAGCACCTCGAAGCGCGGATCGACGCGGGCCTCGACGGGCCGCTCCTGGAGGAGATCCTTGCAGAAGCCGTGAATGGTGCTGATCCGCGCCTCTTCCAGGTGGCTGATCGACCACTCCAGTTTCCGGCGTCGTTCCGTGCCCGCGGCTGCCCGGGAGCGCTCGTGCTCCAGCTCGGCGCGCAGTCGCAGCTTCAGCTCGCCAGCGGCCCGCTCCGTGAACGTGACGGCGACGACACGGTCGATGCTGCCCC
>Ga0075423_10003634_pt1 | contig 14222 bp, 11 predicted proteins | sample SoiMethybrSBSTD2_FD_80114 | JGI IMG/M metagenome (GOLD analysis project Ga0075423, IMG submission 80114) | Bulk soil microbial communities from a Populus tree surrounding site in Tennessee, USA - Soil MetaG P. TD hybrid SBSTD2 | ecosystem: Environmental > Terrestrial > Soil > Tree plantation...
AGAAACCATCTGTGATGTCGACTGTTAAGGCAGATTTTGATCGGCTCGCGCGCCTCGATGATGAGGGGTGGACGGCGAATAATCAATACCATAGTTCCCTGCTAAAACATGTTCCTGACAACTGTGAAAACGCACTTGAGGTCGGGTGTGGGACGGGGACGTTCGCGAGGGAGTTGGCGAAGCATTGCAGGCGAGTGGTCGCGCTCGATCTGTCGTCGGAGATGATTCGTGTCGCGCGTTCGCGGTCAGCGCAATTCGATAATCTCGAGTTTCAGTTGACCGACGCAATGCATTGGAACTTCCCTCAATCACACTTCGATTTCATCGTTTCGATCGCGACGCTTCATCACCTCGATCAGCGCGATTTGTTTGTGAAGATGAGAGACGCGTTGAAGCCGCGAGGTGTGCTAGCGGTCCTGGATCTTGTCGAGTCGAGTAGTTTGCGTGAACGAATGTTCGATTTCATCGGACTCGGTGTGAGCGGCAGTCTGCGGCTGATTCACAACGGTCGACTGAAACCGCCCGCAGCGGTCCGCAAAGCGTGGGAGCAACACGGCAAACACGATCATTACTCAACTCTGGATCAGATGCGCGCGCTGGCAGACGAAATTCTGCCCGGGGCGAGTGTGAAGCGATGTTTGTTATGGCGCTACATGCTGGTCTATCAAAAACCAGCTAATCCGTGTTGCTAAGAGCCGCCGAAGATATTCCCAACCTTAGCCGCTGCGTCGCCGAGTTTGTCGGTCATGCCTCCAGCGCCACTCAGCACATTATCAACCTGTCCAGCAAGCGGCGCCGGCAACTTCTCTTTAAGAAATCCGGCCACCGTGTTCACAGCAGAGCGCGCCTGGTCTTCCGAAATTCCAGTCTTCTCCGTAATACGTTTGATAAGTTCGTCCATTGCTTTTCTTCCTTTCGTGAATGCAAGGCCACTTTACCGCGTTCCAGCAAATATTAGAAAGACCGCTCCGTTCTTGCACGGGGATACTCGCGGTGCTATTAGGCTTACACTCAGGCAAACTGATCTTTCCAAGCGCTTTATCATTCGGAACAGAAAGGATGACTACATGTCAGCTATTTCAAACTTGAGCGAGGACGCACGGAGCCTGGCGCGAGTTCCGTTGTTTCAGCGGCTTGAACCACACGAACTGGAGCACCTGGCCCAGGAGATCGAACAAGTCAACTACAAAGCCGGCGACATCATCTTCCATGAATACGACACCGCCGACGCCTTGTACGTTGTCGAAGAAGGTTCGGTCCGCATTTGGGTAACCGATGAAGACGTACAGCAAGTTACTCTCGCTGAGTTGAACCCGGGCCAGTTCTTTGGCGAGTTGGCAGTGCTCGATCGCGGTCAGCGTTCGAGCAGTGCGTCAGCAATCGTCGATACACACCTGCATCGACTGAGTAGCGAGCGCTTCCAGAACTTCTTAATTGAACATCCCGATTGCGCGATTGATGTCATTTGCGAAATCGGCTCGCGCCTCCGCCAGACGAATCTCCTCGTCACGCAACGCGCATCGCGAAACATAAACGAGGTGATGGAAAAGCAATACACTGTTGGGCAGCGAGTCGCCGATCAAGTGGCAACGTTTGGCGGGTCGTGGACGTTCATTTTCTTGTTCGGCGGGATTTTAGTGGTGTGGATGGTCACTAACACGCTACTTCTCGCACGTTTTGGACGTGGCGACCACTGAGCGCAATGGGATCCATATCCATACATCCTGCTGAACCTGATGCTCTCAACGCTCGCCGCGTTACAAGCGCCAGTAATCATGATGTCGCAGAACCGGGCGGCAGAAAAAGACAGGCTGGCGGCTGAGCAGGATTTCAAAGTCAACCTGAAGAGCGAATTGATGCTTGAGGAACTCGTGCGTAAGCAACGTGTGCGCGACGGTCAAATCGATCAAGTGATTAGCAGGTTGAAGTCTTTGCAATCAGACCAATGACTTAGCAACGGATTCGAAATGCTGACGCGCGGTGCGCTTCCGGGGCCGCTTTGTGATAAGGTGAAGCCATCCAGGCTCGTCGATTCACGCCCATGAAGTGGTTTCAGTTAAGCATCCGGCTTTTTACCGCTGGGACTCTCGCGTGTTTGTTAGCGGCGTCAGTCTCAGCACAGCAAACTCCGGTTGTGGTCCAACCCGGTGCGCCGGGCCAACCCACCCAGACGCTCCCTACGTCAACAAGAGCCACATTGCCGCCGCACTCGCCCGCAGACGCGCAGTTTATGCAGCAAATGATCATGCATCACGCGCAGGCAGTTGAGATGACGGCGCTAATCGATTCGCACACAGACAACAAGCAACTCCGCGCGCTGGGATTGCGAATCAGCAGGTCGCAATCAGACGAAATCAACTTCATGAAGCGATGGTTGACCGCCAGGGGCGAGCCCGTTTCACCGCCGATGCACCACATGCCCGGCATGGACATGTCGAGCCATCAAATGCTTATGCCCGGGATGCTGACGCCTAAGCAGATGGATGCCTTGAGAAAAGCAAAAGGCGCACAATTCGATCAACTGTTCCTGAACGGAATGATCCAGCACCATAATGGCGCCCTGCTTATGGTGAAGAATTTGTTTGACACTGCGGGCGCAGGACAGGATGCAGAACTGTTCAATTTCACGACCGACGTCGACACCGGCCAGCGCGCCGAGATCAAAGTAATGAAGACGATGCTGGGCGAAAAACCTTAGAAGGAAAAATCATGAATCGAGTAGATAACATTGCTTTCCGCTTACTACTAGCCTCCCTTCTTCTGTGCTCGTGTTTTGCAGCCACGATGCTGGCCCAAACACCGTCACCATCACCTTCGCCGGAAGCTAAGGACGAGAATCCTTTTGCTCCTGAACCGGCGCCAACACTACCGCCGGGAATGACGGGTTCAGACGTCAATGATCCGCGCGCCAAATTGTCGCCCGGTGTTACCAACGCGGGTGAAGCAGCGGTTGGCATCAAGCATCTTGTGCTGGTCAAAAAACCTGACGCGTTTCAACTCGGCATCAACGATCCAAACGATCCGAAGGTGCAGAAGATGCTTGGCCAATTCGGCATGAACCCAACCGACACCGCGAAGATGACAAAGCCCGTGCAGTTAGTTACTGCGCAGCTTTCGTTCGCAAACTCGGACATTGCGTTTCAAGGCAATCATTTGTTTCTCGGAAATTTCTACGGCATGAGCATCTACGACATTTCCAACCCGGCTAAGCCCAGCTTAATAACGTCGATGATCTGTCCGGGTGGCCAAGGCGATCCGTCGGTTTACAAAAACCTGCTGTTCATGTCGGTGGAAATTCCAAATGGCCGGCTTGATTGCGGCACTCAGGGATTCCCGCCGCCACCGCCGCAGCCTACGCCGTCGCCGGGAGAAGAGACCAAGCGAGTTCCACCGCCGGCGCAGAAAGATCGTTTCCGTGGCGTGAGAATCTTTGACATCAGTGACATCAGAAAACCGCGCCAAGTGGCAGCGGTGCAAACTTGCCGTGGCTCACACACACACACGCTCGTCGTCGATCCGAATGACAAAGACAACGTCTACATCTACGTCTCGGGAACTTCGTTTGTCCGGCAAGGCGAGGAGTTGGCAGGGTGCGTGGATGATCAGGCTGCCAAGGATCCCAATACGGCGCGTTTTCGGATTGACGTGATCAAGGTACCGCTCGCGTCGCCGCAGGATGCGAAAGTCGTTTCGAGTCCTCGAATATTCGGTGATCCTCAAACGGGCGTGGTGAACGCGCTGAAGAGCGGCGGCACTCACGGAAAGAACGGCCCCGAAGAGTCGAAAGACACTGATCAGTGCCACGACATTACTGTTTATACAGCGCTTGGACTCGCGGCCGGCGCCTGCTCCGGCAACGGAATCCTGCTCGACATCAAAGATCCCGCGAGTCCAAAACGACTGGACGCGGTCAACGATCCGAATTACGCATACTGGCACTCTGCTTCGTTCTCGAATGACGGGACGAAAGTCGTGTTCACAGACGAGTGGGGAGGCGGGCTCGGTGCGCGCTGTCGCGCGAACGATCCGATCAAGTGGGGCGCGGATTCGATCTTCCACGTGCAGGACAACAAGCTGAAGTTTGCGAGTTATTACAAGATGCCCGCTGCACAGGGCGATACCGAGAACTGCGTCGCACACAACGGTTCGCTGATTCCGATTCCGGGCCGCGACATCGAAGTGCAAGCGTGGTACCAGGGCGGAATCTCCATCATGGATTTCACCGATGCCGAACATCCGGTTGAGATTGGGTATTTCGATCGTGGTCCGATCGATCCAAAGATGCTCATACTCGCCGGCGATTGGTCAGCGTATTGGTACAACGGCCGCATCTACGGTTCAGAAATCGCGCGCGGTCTTGACGTTTTTGAGCTGACGCCGACGAAGTCTCTGACGCAGAACGAGATCGACGCTGCCAAGACGGTTCAAGTGAGCGAATTGAATGTGCAGAACCAGCAGAAGATCGAGTGGCCGCGAAAGCTGATCGTCGCAAAGGCCTACCTCGATCAATTAGAACGCTCGCACGCACTGCCGTCGGATCAAATTATGAATCTGCGGCTGGCGATCCGAAACGCGGAGAGTGCGAAGCTGAATCCGACAGAGCTGGCAAAACTGAAGAACCTCGCGCCGACGTTGGAACCCGCTGCCAGGGCTGCGAATGCGGCAGACACGACTCGATTGCACGCGCTTGCGGAAATCCTGAAGAACCCGGAACTCTGATTTAACACTTAGCCACGGATTTACACGGATGAATACACGGATCGGATCCGTGTTCATCCGTGGCTGTTTTTTATTTCCGTGTAAGGAGACCCGACGACATGTTCGAAGCAGCTCAAGCAGTTAACAACGAAAAAAGTGTATTAGACCTCGTTCAGACAATCACTGGCGTTGCAGCGCTTCTGGCCGCCGCATTTTCCATTTATCTTCAGCGACGTGAAATGGCAGCCAGCGCAAAGCTGAATGCGGCAGCGACGCTCTTCGACTACTACAATGCAAAGATTGCCAGTCTACGAAGGTCAATTGTTCGGGATGGCGGCAGCGCAAACGATGCTCGTCTACAGTCGATGAACGAAAGACAGCAGCGGTTAAAGAAACTACTGGCAGACCACGAAGCGCTGTTGCAGGATCTGGAGAGTTTATATTCACGCGCTCGCTAAGGATACGGTGGACCGTGGGATGACTATGCGTAAATTAACACTCGTTGCCCTCGCAGTGTGTTTGCAGGTGTTTGGGACAGGTTATGTCCTTGCCCAAACCGAACCTGTCACTCGTCAGGAAACGCTTCGTGGATCAGTCACCCCCGAGCGGGAATGGTGGGACCTGCTGCATTACCACCTCAAAGTCGAGTTCTTGCTGGAGACCAGACGTTTGAAAGGGTCGAACACGATAACTTTCAAGACTCTGAAGCCCGGTAACAAAATGCAGATCGATTTGCAGCCGCCGTTAGCAATAACAAAAGTTGCGCACGGCGACTCGCAACTCAAATTCGAACGCGAAGGAAATGTCTACTGGGTGATGTTTGAAAAGGAGCTTCCGAAAGGGGTCGAAGACAAGATCGAGGTTTTTTACGAGGGGGTTCCGGTCGTCAGTAAGAATCCGCCGTGGGTTGGTGGGATAACCTGGGGACGAGACGATCTTGGAGAGCCTTTCATCGTCACCACCTGCCAGGGAATCGGAGCAAGCATCTGGTGGCCCAACAAAGACCACGGCTATGACGAACCTGATCGCGGAATGCAAATCAGCGTGACGGTGCCGGAAAATCTAACTGCCGTTTCGAACGGCCGCTTGAAAAACGTGGACCACGATGTTGCCGCCAGGAAGAAAACGTTTCACTGGGAAGTGTTGAATCCGATCAATAACTACGGCGTCAACGTCAACATCGGCAACTACGTCCACTTTACTGAAAAATACCACGGCAAAGGCGGCGTGTTGGATATCGACTATTGGGTGCTGCCTCATCAGAAGGAGTCGGCGCTCAGGCAGTTCAAGGAAGTTGCCCGGATGCTCGAGGCGTTTGAACACTGGTTTGGGAAGTATCCGTTTTATGAAGACAGCTACAAGCTCGTTGCGGTTTCATATCCCGGAATGGAGCACCAGAGCTCTGTTACTTACGGCAACTGGTATCGCAACGGTTATTTGCAACGCGACCCGTGTGGCTGCGGTGTTGGATTTAAATTCGACTTCATTATCGTTCACGAATCGGCGCATGAGTGGTTTGGCAATAACATTTCGATGAAAGACGCTGCCGACATGTGGATTCACGAAGGCTTCGCGAATTACGCAGAGAATCTGTTTGTCGAATATCACTTCGGGAAGAAAGACGCCGAAGATTATGTGATTGGCACTCGCCGGAGCATCAGAAACGACCGTCCGATCATCGGCGTTTACGGCACTAACAGAGAGGGATCGGGAGACATGTATCCCAAAGGCGGAAACATGCTCCACACCATTCGTCACATCATCAACGACGACGCGAAATGGCTCTCGATCCTGCGTGGACTCAATGCCGATTTCTGGCACCAGACCGTCACGACCGAACAGATCGAATCCTACATCACGAAGAAAGCCGGCATCGATCTCAGCAAAGTATTCGATCAATACTTGCGGACGACCAACATTCCGTTGTTGCGGTACGAAGTGAATGGGAAGACGTTGTCGTTTAAGTACGACAGAGTTGTGAAAGGGTTTGCAATGCCGCTACGCGTCAGTGTCAACGGCAAGGAAACGGTAATCACTCCGAGCGAAGTAAAACAGACTCTCGACTTCCCTGAAGAGATCAAGACATTCGAAGTCAATCGCAACTTCTACATTGAGGCCGAGAAAAGCGATCTTTAATTGGAGTACAAATAACGCCGCAGGCGTTATCTGCCCTGACATAATGCGTTAAAGGAGGTCGTTGCAGTGACTGTCAAAGCGCTTCAAACGGATGAAGAGTTTCATCGCTACGTGTCGTTTGGTCATGAAGTCTACGACCAAAATCCTTATTGGGTACCTCCGAATGCAGAGTACGTCGTCAGCCTCCTGAACAGGAGTTCACCGGTTGCGGCTAATGCGAAAGTTCAACCGTTCTGGGCCGAAGTTGATGGCAAGGTTGTGGCAACATTGACCGCCGTGATCGAGGAGGCGTACAACCTGCGCTGGAATGAGCAGATGGGCCATCTCATATTCTTTGAAGCGCTGCCCGATCATCAGGAGGCCGTATCTGAGCTCTTCAGCGCTGCCTGCGACTGGCTGAAAGAGTTCAACTGTCGAATCGCGCGTTCAACGCTCCTGATTAGCTGGCAACTGCCGATAACGATCGATGCCTATGACTCTGTTCCGACTTTCTTTCACACTTACAACCCGCCGTATTACCACAGCTACATCAAGAACGCCGGCTTTATGACTGAACGCGGGGCAGTTCAGTATCAGATGGAATTCACGCCCGAGTTGGCGGACAGATACAGGCAGATGGTTGAAAAGTGTGTGCAGTCAGGCGTGACGTTGCGCTCGATGGATTTCGACAGGCTCGAGGAAGAGACAGCGGCCTTCCAGGAAATCTCCAACGACGCCTTTTCCGAGCATTGGGGCGCGCACCCGCTGTCGGTCGCAGCGATGCGAGAGTTAACATTCGGCTTGAAGGATTTGCTGGTTCCCGAGTTTATTGTGTTCGCTGAGGCAGATGGTCAGATTGCAGGTGTGGTTTATTCCTTTCCGGATTTGAATCAGGTATTTCACAAGATGCGCGGCAAGGATTTGGAAAACAATCTCGAGGAGTTTCAACAATTAGTTCAGCAGGTCGATCACGGTGCGCTAATAATAATCGGCCTCAGGAAAAAATATCGTGGGCGGGGCATCAACCTCGCGCTCGCAGCTAAGAGTTACCTTGCCATGATCGAACGCGGCTACAAGACCGGAAGCTACACAATAGTTTTGGATGATAACTGGCGATCACGCCGGACAGCAGAAAAGCTAGGCGGCCGAGTCACGAGAAACTCTGTCATTTACCGGCGTGAGTTAGCTTAATCGTCCTTTCATGGAAAGCGGGGATTTATCTTATGAGGACAGCTACGATTCTTTTGCTGCTTTGTTTTTCCGCACACGCGCAAACCGTACTTCCTGATGACGGTGAAGCCAAAAATGGTGTGTACTTCAACTCGTTTTTCAGTTTTGCCTTCACGTATCCCAAAGACTGGACTGTTCACGACGAAGTAATTAACGACCGTATACGGAAGCGCGCCCGGGAAGAAGCTGCGAAGGCTGGCGCATCGCAAGCATATCTCCTTTTTACCGCTTCTCGTCATCCACGAGGAACGCCTGGCATCGCGGTAAATCCTACCATTCTCGTGATTGCGGAAAACGTAACTCCTGTGCCGAAAAACTATACCGGGAAGGATTATCTGCTGGAGGTTCGGCCACTAAAGCAGAAGGAGGGCGCACAGCCACTGCTAAAGGAGCCTGTCGAATTCCGTGTCGGCATGTTTCAATTTTTCCGTGACGACTATCGTAGCGACGTCAATGGTGTCCACACGAGACAGGCCATTTTCGTCCATGTGACAAGAGGTTATGCCGTTGCATTTTCCTTCATGGGCGAGGATCAGAAAAGCGTTGATGAAATGGCAAAGGCGATGGAAACCATCCTACCAGTGGGGCAAGGACCTGGGTTCACGCCAGACCGAAAGCCAGACTAAATTTACGACCTCGAGCCGTTTTACTTCTCACGGATAAAGCTCGAACTCAATGGGTGGATGGCGGCTAGCAGAGTGCCGTCGTCGACAGCCACTAACACGTGAACATACTTTTCGGTGTTCTCCAGGATTTCAACTTCAACCTGGTACTTTTTGTTCTCGAACTCGGTTTCGTATGCCTGCACTTCGCGCAGCTCTGCAAGTAGCTGCTCACTGGATTTCGCATTCCAGCGCTTCAGCTCTGCGTCCAGAACAGGCCGAAATTGCTCTCGTCGTTTCACCGTTTACACTTCCCCAACATTCTCATAGTAAGGGCTTAAAGCTCGAGAGGAAACGTTCGGCCGCAGGAGACTCCAGCGTAATTTTTCCCGCAAAGGCGCAAAGGCGCAAAGAAAGACGCAAAGGGTTCTGCATTCTTTGCGGCCTTCTTCTTTGCGCCTTTGCGCCTTTGCGGGAAAAATACTCTTCCTTCTCTCCGCACTCTCTCGGTGTGCGCTTTCATTTCTTATACACGGCAATTCCCCAAAAATTAATGTCCGGAGGAAGGCTGTTCCAGTGATCGAACGCGTGCGAATCATCAGTTTTGTAGCGCAACTTGTAGTTCCCCGCCGGCAAAGTTATTTGCACATCAACTTTTCGGTTCTTACCGGCACCACCTGCATGGGTGGTGTCACGCTCTTTCATTTCCCACACGTGTGATCCCTTCTCGTCTTCGATCCAACCGAAGTCAAACATCTCACCGCCTTGACCTTCGCCGATCGCGAAAATGCGGACGTCCTGACTACTCGCCAGACTAAACATCACCGTTTTATCTTCCTTGTCCAGCACCTGAACGATCTGCGCAATCAACGGCATCTTCACAAGGTCAGCGGGCATGGGCTTGGAATACAGTTCCCCATACAGTTTCACCAACGGCAGGCCATCGTTTGCGCGTCCGACGCTTTGATAGACCCTTAACTTTGAAACCAAGTCTGTGCGATAGATGTCGGCGTAGGGTTTCGACGCTATCAGGCTGAGTTGGTTTTTCAATTCTGCAACCGGAGCGTTCCAACTGATCTCAGGCAAATTCTCTCCGAACTTCTCCGGGAAGATGAACGTCTTCAAAAAAGCCATGCCTACCGGAGAGCTCAGCGCATTACCCGCGCCGAGATCAGTCGGACGGCTGAGATTGTCAGAGTTCGCCATTATGATGAACGTAATGTTTTGCTCCGGCACTTTCAAAATAAATGATGAGTTGCCGGTCCAGTAGCCGTAGTGCCAAAGCAGCTCCGTGCCTTTGTAGTTCGTCGTAAACCATCCGAGACCATAGGGAAGAGTTTCGCCTTTAGTTGATACCGCCGGAGTGAACGCGAGTTGTTGAGTTTCTTTCGTAAGAAACTTGTTCTGATCGATGGCAATGTCATACTTCGCCATATCGAGAACAGTTGAGATCAATCCGGCGGAAACGCTGAACCCTTCCGGGTAACTGATTTTTGTGATCTTAAATTCGCGATCGAGCGCATACGGTTGTGCCAGTATCTTTGAGACCGTGTCGAATCTTTGCTGTTGCTTTTCCGTAATCATCGCTCTGCGGAATGACGACTGGTGCGCATGAACCAGTTTCCAGGCGCCGTCTTGTTTGTTCCAGAAGTAAGAACTCCTCCACGGACCTTCCGTCCGCTGTGGTCCATTGGGAGGCGTGACGGTTATGCCGACAAAAAAGGTGGTAATGGCGCTGTCGCCGTAAACTGCCGCTTCGAGGTTGTTGACCTCCATCTTGACTTTAAAACCAGCCTGGAATGCCCCCTTCAGCTCCGCCACTTCAATAAAACGAGAGAGAACACCACCCTCGCCGTAAAAGCGGTTTGCCTGCGGCGCGAGACGCTGCTGAATCTGGTCAACGTTGCCGGAATTGTAGCCCGCAACGATATCCATGACTGCGGCTTTCACTTCGGTCTCTGCCGCCTGGCCAGCGGCGTTTGGTGATTTTGTGCTGACCATCGTGGGCACGCTCGGTGCCGTCTCATTCATGCCGAGGGGATCGAGAATATTTGCTATTACAAGTTCTGCGAATGATTTGCTGGTCGCCTTCTCAACCACCTTATCCAACTCTGCAAACCGATTGCCGTTATAACGGTAGTGCTCGCCGGGATTTCCTTCGGATGTGTGAGAGAACAAGTGGCGGACTCTAATAACACCATCGCTCTCAAGCGTGATGCCGTACTTTGAAACAGGATCGTCCAGCTTGACCTTTCCGTCCTGGACCAATTGCATCAGAATCGTGGACGCAAACGTTTTGGTCAGCGAAGCGAGATGGTAGGCGGTGTGTTCGGTGGCTGGAATCTTGTTCTCAACATCTGCATAACCGAACCCCTTCGCCCAAATCACTTTTTGATTCTTGACGATGGCCGCCGAGTAAGCGGGTATCTTAAGCTCTTGTCGCAGACTCTCCAGCAGTGTTTCAAAGCGGGCAATCCGTGCTGCTTCGGATGACTTCTCCATTTGGTGAGCCGTGTGCGCGCTAGCCGGGACAATTAAGGCCTGTGCCAGAACGGCCACTGTCAAAATAACTGCGATTAAGCCTGATGCTTTGAACTTCATAACGATCTGATTTCCCTTCTCACTGAATGATCCGGATTGCGCCCACATTACTGGTCAGATTATGCGAGACAAGCTGCACCTGACACGTCCCCGCCGGGAGGTTGTTCGGAAGGCGGAATGTCACCTGAGCAAAACCAAGCCCGCCTGGAATCGGCCGCACATCTTCAGCGGATAGATTATGAACGCCGCCGTTGGTATCCGTGAGGTTGATCGTTACAGCAGCAGGAGTCTCGCCCAAATATAACTCCAGATTCAGAACAAATATTACGACGCGGGTGTTTGGGTCATTAGGATTTTTGAGGTGGTTCGCCGTGTTAACGACCCGGAAAGGATCCGTTGTCCATAAAATCGAGTCAAATGCCGCAAATAAATTCGGTGCCGGAGGACTTTGCGCGAGGAATACTACCGGTGGACCATTCGGCGCAGTGGTCTCGAAGCCGGCGAAGCTCGTGCCGCTGGGAAACATTCCCGGCCTCCACGCGCGTGCCCGCACCACCGTTGTAGTTGTTATCTGCAGAGTTCCGCCGGAAGCAATCATGGGATCATTCTCCGTTGGCTCGCTGCTATTGGTCGTATAGTGAATTGTGGCGCCAGGTGTCGGTGAAGTGATCGTCACATTAACTGAATTGAAAAACTTTCCGCCGCCTGGGTTGATCACAGGCGAGTTCACGGTTATCAGACCGCTGACTCGGATGGGTATTGTAGGAACAGTGTTAGTTGTGCCGTCCCCCAATTCACCCGCAGAGTTTAAGCCCCAACCCCAAATGGATCCGTCACTCTTCAGCGCCACACTGTGATGAAGTCCACCCGCGACTGAAACGACGTTCCCAAAATTTGGAATCTGTCCAGGTGTCGGAGTCGTTAAGGAACCCGATCCGTGTCCGAGTTGACGGCTACTGTTATCTCCCCACGACCAGATCGTGCCGTCACTTGCCAGTGCCAAACAGAAAGCGCTCCCAGCCGCGATGTTCGCCATTCCTCCCGGCAGTCCCGTAACCTGGACCGCATTTGGGTGCGGATCAAAATTAGTACTGCCGCCGCCTGGTCCCAACTGTCCATTGCGGTTGATGCCCCATGCCCAGATCGTTCCGTCTTCTTTAAGGGCCAGACTGAACTCGTCGCCCGCAGCAATGCGCGCAACGTTCGAGAGACCAGTGACCTGCACCGGAGTTGTGCTCTTGGTGGTGTTGCCATTTCCGAGTTGGCCCGCCGAGTTGGTGCCAATGGCCCAAACGGTCTTGTCCGCCTTGAGCATCAGCAGGTGACGAGAGCCGCCTGCTATCGCAGTGGCATTGGCGATTCCGCTCAACTGGATTGGCGTCGTGATCAGATCGAAACCACCCGTCAGAACTGGTGCGCCCCAGATCCAGACGGTGCCATCGGTCTTCACCGCCGCTCCATAAACGTCGCCCGCAGCTATTCCCTTCACATTCGTTAACCCGACGGTTTGCACCGGCCGCGTACGGACCTGGACATGGCTGGCGCCATCGCCAAGTTGTGCGTTGAAGTCATTTCCCCAGCCCCAAACTGTTCCGTTGGACTTCAACGCAAGGACAAAGCCAAAGCCAGTTGAGTCTTCTACCGCCTCTACTCCGTCGATACCAGGTACCTGGAGTGGTGTTATCGCGCGCGTACCACTGAGGAAGGTGCCATCGCCGAGTTGGCCTTGCGAGCCGTCACCCCACGTCCAAACTGTGCCATCATTTCGCACACTTGTAGTATGAGAGTTTCCCGCCGCGATCGCGCGCACGTTGCCAAAGAACGCCTGCGCGACAACGTTGCTGGTCACGCTAGCGGAATTGTTGGCTGGGTTCGGATCAGGACGGGCGCTCGTGACTGACGCACTGGTCTGAAGTGACGCTCCCGCGGATGCATCTACTTTGACGGTTATCGTGAACGGGATGCTGCCGGTGATTGCCGAGAGCCCAAGGATATCGAGTTTGCCGGTAATGGTTCCTGATGTGTTAGTACAAGTGGCATCAAAGTGGGTCGCGCAACTAACAAAGGTTGTTCCCGCAGGTAGCAAAACTGTCATGACTGGAAGGTCAGCGGGATTTGGTCCCAGGTTCGTCAGTTCAATTTGGTAAACGAGATTCTGGCCTGAGACAACCGGTTCAGGAGATGCCGTTAGTTTTACCGCCAGGTCACTAATCGGCGGTGGCGGTGGATTGCGGAGCGCAAACGTGATTGTTTGAGCATTAGTTAAACTGAGTGTCCCGGTCTCAGACGAATGCGAGTCCACGAGATAAGCATCCGGGTCACCGCCGGAAATTCCTACAATCACCCGCTGCAGATTCGCGTTTCCATTTCCGTAACGGGTCTGAATTGTTCCGTCGCGCCGCAGCTCGATCTCGAAATTGGCAGGCGTCTCGTCCCCAAAGGTGACTGCCTGCCAGCGAAAGATCACGCGATCGAGGTCGGGTTTGACCATGTACACATTGTCGGTTGAATTGCGGTCAGTCCTCAGGTTGGCCCACATGCCCGCGATCATCGGAAGGTTGTTGAGGTTGTGCCTGGTTGCGACTGCGAAATCAAAAGGTCCAAAACTGGGATTCACTTCGTTCGTAAAATAAAGCGCGCCGTTACTTGAAACATTCACGCCAGTCATTTGCTGGCCGAAGAATGGAAAAGGAAACGGAAGGCTGACTCCCTGTGTAATGTTGTCGCCTTTTGGGCCAACTGGTGTACCGCTATTCAGATCTGTTAGTGGACTGGATGGACCGGCGCTCACCGTGTAGGGATCGGCAAGGTTGAGCGGAACGGTCACATTCACGGTGGCGATGCTTGTGTTGCCGACGTTGTCCGTCGTGCGTAAAGACAATTGCCCACTCGTATGTCTAAACGGGATGCTTACGGTCCTTGACGTTGAGACTCCCGGATTCGCGGGAACCGCCTGATTGAGTCGAAAAACTTGTCCGGTGGGCGAGTCGACAAATAGAAACTCTTCAAGCGAAGCGCGGCCGGTCATGCCGTCAT
>Ga0075423_10003635_pt1 | contig 14220 bp, 10 predicted proteins | sample SoiMethybrSBSTD2_FD_80114 | JGI IMG/M metagenome (GOLD analysis project Ga0075423, IMG submission 80114) | Bulk soil microbial communities from a Populus tree surrounding site in Tennessee, USA - Soil MetaG P. TD hybrid SBSTD2 | ecosystem: Environmental > Terrestrial > Soil > Tree plantation...
ACGCGGATCCTGCGGGAGCGAGCGATCCGCATCGCTATGGCACCAGCCGGCATGCAGTCATGGCGGCGGACTGAAAGCGGCAGATGGCAGACGGCAGACGATGCTGTCGTCGCCCGCCGCCAGCCGCCGGTCGCCAGTCGCCAGTCGCCAGTCGCCTGCTCTTGCCTAACGATTCAATCCGGCACCCTGCGTGATGTCGTCCACCACGGTCTCACGCGTCTCGACCACCGCGTCGATCAGTCCGTACCGCTCCGCCTCCGGCGCCGCCATCCAGCGATCCCGGTCGAAGTCCCGCTCGACCCGCTCGAGCGGTTGCCCGGTGTGGCGCGCGAGCAGCTCGAACATCTTCGAGCGCATGTACAGGATTTCCTTCGCGTGGATCTCGATGTCAGCAGCCACGCCCTGCACAGCCCCGGAGTGCGACGGCTGGTGCATCATGATCCGGGCGTGCGGCAGCGCGCGACGCTTGCCCGGATGGCCCGCCGCGAGCAGGAAACATCCCATGCTTGCCGCCATGCCCATGCACATCGTGCCTACCGGGGACGTCATCCACTGCATCGTGTCGTAGATCGCGAGTCCCGCCGACACGCTCCCGCCCGGACAGTTGATGTACAACTGGATGTCCTTCCCCGGCCCGTCCGCCTCGAGAAAGAGAAGCTGCCCGATGATCAGGTTCGCGACGTCATCGTCGATCTCGGTGCCGAGGAAGATGATGCGATCCAGGAGGAGCCGCGAAAAGATGTCGTAGCCACGCTCACCGCGACTCGAGCGCTCGATGACCTGCGGAAGATAGATGGATGGCATGAGTCGAAGTCGTTAGGCTTGTACGCCCTCGCGTTCGACGAGCGCGCTGGGCTCGAGCGGTACCCGCAGCGCCAGGGCGAGCTCGCGGATGAGGTGCAGCGCCGAGGAGTGAGAGTGGTGCGCCGGGTGGTTCGCGGGCAGCACGCACCAGGCATCGCCCGCAAGGGGGATGACGAATGCGGGCACGCCCGTCCGGCGAAGCGCCGCGACGTCCGTCCTTGCAGGAGCCGACGGCAGCTCCGTCGCGGAGTAGACACCAGGCAGCGGGCGCGCACGCATGGCGGTAGACACCTTGCGCAGATGCACGCGGGCACGGGCATCCACGACACGCGCGGCGACGAACGCGACGAGCGCACGCTCGTCCGCGCCGCGCATCATGCTCCGCGCCTCCGCGAGCGTGACGAGCCCGAGATGCCCGGCGAGCCGGGCCCCGGCCGCCTGCCACACATGCCGCAGGTCGTACCGCGCGGCCGATGTTCGACCTGCCGGCGCGTCGAGAATGTCCTTCCGGCGGTAATAGTGGACGGTGTTGACCGAGAAATCGGAGGCGTCGATGCCTAACGTTTGAAAGCATGACGCGACGAGCCGCGCCAGCGTGTCCGCGTCGAGTGGCGCCGATGAATCCGGCAGCATGCGCGCACGCCAGGCATCGAGCTCCGCCACGACGAGACGCTCGGCCTCGATGCGTTCCGCGGATCGCTCGCCGTTCGGCGTGAGATGAGCGTTTCGTCTCGACATGCGACGCTCGCTACGGTCGCGGCGCCGGCCGAGCCGGCACGTCATCGGTCTTTGGCAGCGGACGTGGAATTGCCACCGCCTCCTCGCTGCCAATGACGAGCCTCAACCGAATCACCGTCGCCTCGGTCTCGAGCGCGCCAACGCTCACTGCCACGAATTCCTGATCGGAGCTGCCCGTCAGGCCTGTCCCCGCTGCCCGCTCGAACGCGTCCGACACCTCCTCGGGGGTCGCTGCCGGCGTCTCCACCGAAACACTCGGTGACATGCGGGCCAAAAGCGCCCTGATGACGAAGCCGCCACTTCTGCGCAGCGGCATAGCGATGTCAGCGGCCTGCCCCGCGCGCCACGTGAGCGGCGTCCAGTCCGGCGGCGCGAGCGGGCGACGCGGCGGAGTCGGGCCTGGCTCGGGCGACCCCGGGCCCGGTGGCGACGGAAGCGCCACGATCGGACGCGGGTAGGTCGGCTCGGAGAGTGGTTCCCGGTGTATCCCGTTAGGCAGCTCGCGCCGGAACCGCGCTTCGATCAGACCGAGGTCCGCATTGTCACGTCCACCATCCGGGCCGAACACGCGTTCGTCGCCCTCGGCGATGACCGTGAACCTGCCGCGCTCCGTGGCATGAATGGGACGCTCGAGGTCCACGGTGCTCCACGGGTTGATCACCAACCCGTTCCGTGTGACGCTGTGGCCGTCTACCGAGACCTCGGCGACGCAGCGCAGGGGTCCATGATTGCGGAGTCGGAGGAAATACACCTGTCCCGGGCGGGCCGCGACGTGGCCGGACTCGAGCTCGTGGATCGTTCCTCCGCCAGCGCCGATGACCTCGACGCTGAAATCGCCAACTCGCATGCGCCGCCTCCGAAATCGGGGTTCTTGACCAGTCTAACACCGGTACAACAATGGTGTCAATGTTGGCGTGCACCGATCAAGGGGTCAGACCCCTTGAAAAGCGGATTTCAAGGGGTCTGACCCCTTGATTCCGACCGCAATCTGGTGAGCGCTGACGTCGGTATGGCGATTGGCGCGGGCGGAGCCTAACGCGCGTCGGGCTGGTCGGCTGGGCGGCCGGGAGCGTTCGATCGCTTCGAGAGTCCGCCACACGTTCGCGCCCACGGAATGAGGTCGAGTCGCTCGAAGGGGATGTCCTCGCCCGTGTCCTCGCAGACGCCGTACTTTGACGGCGTGTTGTGCAGACGCTCGATGGCGGCCTCGATCTCGGCGAGCTCGCGCGAGACGCGCGTCGCATTCGATGCGTCGAGCTCGGCCTGCATCGTGTCGGTACCGAGGTCGGCCGGATGAGAAGGCATCGCGGACAGATCTCCGGAACGGTCCTGCTCGTCGGCGTCCGTGTGCTCGTCGACCGTGGCGTTGAGTGTCCGGAGGGCACGCGCACGCTCCTCTTGGAGGCGGCGCGCGAGATGACGGCGTTGCGTCGCAGTAAGCGGCATCGTGGTCTCCTTTGTTAATTCATCTCATGCATATCTCCGGCCGCAACGCAGTCAAGCAGAACCAGCCGACAGCCGCGTACCACGAAACCGTCGAGGCGCTCGCCACAGAACTGGACACCGACATACGGCGCGGGCTGACGGACGACGACGCCCGGGCACGGCTCGAACGCTACGGACCTAACGAGCTCGCGGCCGAGCCACCTGTTCCGGGCTGGCGCCGGTTCCTCGCCCAGTTCCAGGACGTGCTCGTGGTCCTCTTGCTCATCGCGACGGCGATCTCGGTGCTGCTGTGGATCTACGAGCGCGACACGAGCCTGCCGTACGAGGCGATCGCCATTTTCGCCGTCGTGCTGCTCAACGCCACGCTCGGCTACATCCAGGAATCGCGTGCCGAGGCGGCGGTTGCGGCACTGCGGGCCATGTCGGCGGCCGACGCGGCGGTCATTCGTGGCGGCCAGCGGAAACGCGTTCCCGCCGCGGACCTCGTGCCTGGTGACCTCATCCTCGTCGAGGAAGGCGACACGGTACCCGCCGATGCGCGGCTCGTCGAGGCGACTGCGCTGCAGACCGCCGAGGCATCGCTTACGGGCGAGAGCCTGCCGGTCGCGAAGGACACGGACCTGATCGAGGACGACGTCGCCGTCGGCGATCGAACGAACATGGTATTCAGCGGCACATCGGCGACGTACGGGCGTGGAACGGCCCTCGTGACGGCGACCGGCATGCAGACCGAGGTCGGACGCATTGCCGACCTGCTCGGGGAAACCGGCGACGAGGCTACACCGCTGCAGCGTGAGCTCGATCGCACCGGGAAGTTGCTCGGGCTGGTCGTCATCGGCATCGCGATCGTAATGATCGGGACGATCATTCTCGTCGATCACGTGCGCGGGTTCCGGGCGATCGTGGACGTGCTCATCCTGGGCGTGGCGCTCGCGGTCGCGGCCGTACCCGAGGGATTGCCGGCCGTCGTCACAGCCGTGCTCTCGATCGGCGTGCAGCGCATGGCACGGCGCAACGCGATCGTGCGGCACCTCGCGGCGGTCGAGACGCTCGGTTCGGCAAGCGTGATCGCGTCCGACAAGACTGGCACGCTCACGAAGAACGAGATGACCGGGCGGGTCGTCGTCACGGCGAGTGGGCGCGTGACGTTCAGCGGATCCGGCTACGCGCCTAACGGGTTCGCGACGCGCGACGGGGGCGGAGACCTCGACGGTGACCTGCGCGTGGAGATCGAGCGGGCGCTCGCCGCTGCGGACCGGGCGAACAACGCGGAGGTGCACGAGCAGGGCGGCCGATGGGTCGTGGAGGGCGATCCGACCGAGGGTGCACTCATCGTCGCGGCACGAAAATGCGGGATCCAGAGCACGGCGCTCGACACGCGGCTCCCCCGCGTCGGGGAAGTCCCGTTCTCGTCCGAGCGAAAGCTCATGACCACCGTGCATCGCGACGCCGAGCGCGACGATCGCCTCGTGGTGTTCGTGAAGGGCGCGCCCGATGTCCTGATCGCCCGCTGCACGCGCGAGCTCGTGGGCGAAGAGCCGCGGTCCCTGACTACGGAGCGTCGGGCGGAGATTCGCCGGACGAACGAGGGCCTGGCCGACCAGGCACTGCGAACGCTTGGCGTCGCCATCCGCCACGTGCCTAACGACGCCATTGCCCCGCGAAGCGGTGGTGTCGACCCGTCGATCGAGAACGACCTGGTGTTCGCCGGGTTGATCGGCATGATCGACCCGCCGCGTCCCGAGGCCGCGGACGCCGTCGCGCGAGCGAAAGGCGCCGGCATCCGGCCGATCATGATCACCGGCGACCATCCGCGAACCGCGGCGGTCATCGCCCGCGAGCTGGGCATTGCCGCCGACGTACGGGCTGCCACGGGCGCGGAGCTCGAGCAGCTGTCCGACGACGCCCTGGAGCAGACCGTTGCAGATGTGTCCGTCTACGCGCGCGTGAACCCCGAGCACAAGCTTCGAATCGTGAGGGCGCTCCAGCGTCGCGGCGCCATCGTGGCGATGACGGGCGACGGCGTGAACGACGCGCCGGCGCTCAAGACCGCCGACATCGGAGTGGCGATGGGAATCGCCGGCACGGACGTGTCGAAGGAAGCGGCCGACGTCGTGCTCGCGGACGATGACTTCGCGACGATCGTAGCCGCGGTGGAGGAAGGGCGCGCGATCTTCGCGAACATCCGGAAGTTTCTCAGATTCCTTCTCTCGTCCAACATCGGCGAAGTGCTGACGATGTTCGTCGGCGTCCTGTTAGGCGCCAGGCTCGGGCTTCCTCGTGAGGGAGCGGGAGTGGCGCTGCCGCTCCTCGCAACGCAGATCCTCTGGATCAACCTCGTGACGGATGGCGCACCAGCTCTCGCGCTCGGCGTCGACCCGGCCGACGAAGGGTTGATGGAAAAGCCGCCTCGCCCCCACGGGGAGGGCGTCATCACGGCGCAGATGTGGCGTGGAATCTTCTTCGTGGGTGCAGTGATCGGCGCGAGCACGCTGCTCGTCCTCGACGCATCACTGCCCGGTGGGTTCATCGAAGGGAGCGGTACCCTGCCCTATGCCCAGACGATGGCATTCACCACACTGATGCTCGCGCAGCTCTTCAACGCATTCAACGCGCGCTCGGACGAGCGGAGCGCGTTCGCGCGACTGTTCACTAACCGCTGGCTCTGGCTGTCGATCGCGCTCTCGCTCGTCCTTCAGTGCCTCGTGCTCTACGTGCCGGCAATGCAGCGCGCGTTCGGGACCGTGGCGCTCGCGCCGATGGACTGGGTACGATGCATGGTGGCTGCGAGCGCCGTCCTCTGGATTCGTGAGGTGAGCAAGTTAGTCGGGAGTCGGAAATCGTAGCAACGGCTTTGCGTTCGACTCCCGACTCCCAAACCCCCGACTACCGACTAGGCACGAGTGGCCTTCGCGCGACCGTCGCGCAAAACTCGGCGAGGCGTCGGTTGAATGACGGCGCATCATCCCAGAAGGGTGCGTGGCCGGCGTCGGGCATGATGTGGATCCGAGCGTGCGGGACGCGGTCGCCGTACTGCTCCAGCACAGCCAGCCTAACGATCGCGTCGGCCTCGCCATGGGTGACCAGCACGGGCTTTCCGATCGTCGGAAGCAGGTCGTCGTTGTCGAACACCCGCGAGAATAGCGCCTGCCGCACGAACGGCGGCACGGAAACGTTGTAACCGACCATGGTATACAGGTCTGACGCCGGAGGCGCATGTGTGAAGCACATTCGCAACAGCGACGACAGGCTCCGGACACTCTCTTCGGTCTCCGTCGAGAACAAGCCCGGGACGAGCGCAAGGAACTCCGGCGCGAGCACCGACAGGGCCTCGTCGCTCCCCAGCTTCGTGATGCCGTCTACGAAATGGATCCCCCCGATCGCGTCCTCGCCGTAATGACGGATGTAATCGAGGATGACGAGCGGTCCGTACGACCAGCCGCAGAGGATAGGCTGCTCGAGGTCGAGCTCGCGGATGGCCGCGGCGATGTCGTCCGCCCAGAGGCGCGAGTCGCCGTACGCATCTCGCGGTTTGTCGGATGACCCGTGGCCACGCAGGTCCATGGCGATCAGTCGGTGGTCCGCCGTGAGATCCGAGCTCAGCTGCCGGCCCCAGCCGAGCGAGCATTGCGAGAAACCATGGAGGAACAGGATCGGCTGACCGCGAGGGTTGCCGGTCTCGATGAGATGGAGCAGGCACCCTCCGCCGCCCGCTATTGCATGATGCTTCATGTGACACTCCCATATGGGTTGTGCCACGAAGGTCGGTTTCTCCCGTCACACGTTGCGGCATCGCGGCGTCACCGTGCGTTCGACCGCGTCATGCTTGCGACGGCCAGGGAGGCTCCGCACCATAGAACATGGCCATCCAGCTCATCACCTTCGGTGGCCTGCACGTCGTCAGCGACAACGGCGAGCTGGACTGGCTGCTCGCCCAGCACACGCGGGCGGCTCTGCTGGTCTACCTTGCCGTGGAGCGACGCGTTTCGCGCGAGTCGCTGATGGCGTTCTTTTGGCCTGAGAGCGACGCCGAGAATGCGCGCCACGCGCTTCGGCAGAGTCTCTATCACCTACGGAAGGCCGTAGGCGGCGAGTGGCTCGACTCGCGCGCGCACGAGCTCGTGGTGACGGGCGTTGTTACCACCGACGCGAACGCATTCACGGAGGCCATCGAGCTGGGCGACTTCGGCTCGGCGGCAGATCTCTATCGCGGGCCGTTCCTAGACGGTGTGCATCTCGTCGATCTCGCGTCGTGGGAGGGTTGGGTCGACGGTCGGCGCGCCCTCTACGGGCGAGCGTTTCGTAAGGCAGCGCGCGGCCTCGTGGACGCGAAGCGGGCGGCTGGCGACCTGACGGGTGCGATCGAGGCTGCCGAGCGCTGGACAGCGCGAGACCGATTGGACGGCGAGGCTCAGCACCGTTTGATCGAGACGCTCGCGGCTGCCGGCGAGCGCTCGGAGGCGATTCGGCAATTCGAGACGTATGCCCGGGTGCTCGAGCCGGACTGTCTACGACCATTGGACGAGACCGTGGCGCTCGTCGAGCATTTGCGCTCTTCGGTATCTCCATTGCCGGCGCGGTGCTGCCTCGGTTCACGGGCCCGAGCAATCCGCCGTCGTGGCCGCCGAGCTGCACGTCCAGCGGAGAGCCCGCGCGCCGCGCTGGCGGCAGTGGCTCGTGCCAGCAGGCCTCGCGTTCATCGTCGCGCTCGCGGCAAGTTGGGGACTCAGAGGGCGGTTGATCGAAACCGCGCCGGCCGCCGATGCCGGTGCGATCGCCGTGCTTCCCTTTTCCGTTCACGGCGCGTCGACGGCCGCGTACCTCGGAGAAGGGATGGTCAGCCTCCTCAGCGCCGCGCTCGACGGCGCCGGGTCATTGAGGCCTGTCGATCCTCGCGCGGTGTTCGCCGCGACTGCGGGCGTTGAGAGCGCCGCGCCCGACCGCGAACGCGCGGACCGCGTTGCTGCCCAGCTCGGCGCGGGACTGTACGTGTTAGGCGACGTGGTCGAAGCTGCCCGGCAGCTGCAGATTGAAGCGAGGGTCTATGGACGCGGAGCGCCGCCTAACGCGCAAGCGACCGTGAGCGGGCCGGCGGACTCCGTGTTCGAGCTGGTCGACAAGCTCGCCGCGCGCCTGCTCGGTGGCCTGGGCGACCCGAAGGCCGACCGCCTGCTTCGGACCGCGGCGCTCACGACGACGTCGCTCCCGGCGTTCAAAGCGTATCTCGGCGGTGAGCGGCTGATGCGCGCCGGGCAATTCGAGCAGGCGGCGGATGCGTACACCGGCGCGATCGGGATGGATTCGACGTTCGCGCTGGCACACTACCGCCTCGCGCTGGCCCGCGAGTGGGCACCGCTGCCGGGCGAGGACAGCGCCGCCAGCGCGGCCGCCCGTCACGGGGCGCGGCTCTCGGCGCGCGATCACGCGTTGCTGGAAGCGTTTCGGGAGTGGCGCGCCGGCGATGCGGCTGACGCCGAGCGCGCATACCGCGCGCTCCTCGCGCGATATCCCGACGATTTCGATGCCTGGTTTCAACTGGGCGAGATCCTCTTCCACCACGGGCCGTTGTTCGGGCGCGCCATTCCCGAGTCGGAAGACGCGTGGCGGAAAGTGCTGTCGTTCGAGCCGAGGAGTCTGTTTGCGATCACGCACCTCGCGCGCATTGCTGTCATCGGGCACCGCACCGGGAGGCTCGATTCGTTGCTGGCGCCGTTCACGCCGGGTGAACTGCGCGCCGATCGGCGACTCGCGGAGATCATGGTCCTCCGGGCCGTGGACCGCGCCGACACCGCTCTCGCCCGCACGCTGGCGACAGACATCCGGCAGTGGGAACCGTTCGCGGTATGGCGCGTCGCAGTGTTCCTCACGGCGTTCGGCTCTGACCCCGCGCGAATGAACGCGGTGATCGCGGACCTGCTGGAGGGCTTTCCGCGGCCAGCCCAACGGGCGGACCTCCACTGGTTTGCGTCCATGCTGGATCTCGCTGGCGGACGCGCCGAAGCTGCCGGTATCGAGTTGGCCGCCGCCGTCGAGGCGGAGCGCAGCGTTCCCGCCGATCGCCGGCGGTGGGGCTTCCAGGAAGTAACGGAGTGGTTCGCCGCCACACTGCCCCTGCCCTACGCGGATTCGACATTGGCGAGGGTGCGTCGCGAGGCAGCGACGCGCAGGGTCGTAGAGCGGGAAAGACCGCCGTTCGAGACCGAGATGGGAATCGGGACACCGATCCAGCTCGAGCCGGTGCGGCAGTACACGTTAGGCATTCTCTCGTCGAGACTTCGCGACACGGTAGCGGCCGCCGCCGCGGCGGCCACTCTGAACCGACTCGCCACGGTCAGTGGGGCGACTGCGCTCGTTCGTGACCTCGACCGCGGGCTCCGTGCGCGGCTCGCGTGGCAGGCCGGGCACTACGACGAGGCGCTTCACCTTCTGGAGCAGTTGGAGTCGCGGGACTCGCAGGGTGACGTGGCGGCAATCCCGTTCGTGAGTCGGGCGAATGAACGCTTCCTTCGCGGCCAGGTGCTGGAATCGTTAGGCCGCGACAACGAAGCGCTGCAGTGGTTTGCCTCGCTCGGCGATGGCGCCGTGTCGGAGATTCCGCTCCGCGCGCCGGCGCACCTGCGGCAGGCGGAGATCTATGGGAAGCTCGGGAAGCGCGACGAGGCGGCCGCGCACACGTCCCGAGCGGCTGAGCTCTGGCGCAATGCGGATCCGGGGTTTCGACGCTGACCTCCTGAAGCACCCCGAAGCATCCTACGCCGCCCCCGCCAGCACAGGGCCCGCCGGCACGAGCTGTTTCCGCAGCGTGTCGACGCGAAGGTTCATTCCCTCCAGCGAATGCGCACCGAGGATCACCAGATCGCCCGGCTCGGCGAACACCACCAAGTCCGGCGCGTTCGTGCCGGCCGCATGCACGATCGCGAATCCAAGGGGCCGTTCAAACGTCCGCCCATCGGCAACGATGAAACGCTGCGTTCGTTCCGGGCGAATTCGGAGCGCCTCCAGAACGTCGCGCGGCATCCACGTATACTCGCTTCCTGTGTGGACTAACGCGTTTTCCACCGTCCGGGTGTCGTCGCGGCGCTCGGCATTCTCGAGGAGAATAGTCGTACGAAACGTTCCCATGTCCGAGATCATAGCCAGTACTCCGATGGGCACGTCACCATACTACGCCGAGCATCAGCGAAATGCAGTTGCAGCCAATAGATGCGAGAATCCCGGTCACCCGGCAGCGGCGAACCCTCCGGTCACGGGCAGTTCGGACGACTCATGTCGCAGCGGCTGCCAGCGAGCATGCGTCGCCGAACGCCACAGCCACTCGAACGGACCGTACCGGAACCGCGTGAGCCACCAACGACTGAACAGCGCGTCCAGGACGAACAGCACGATGGCCATCGTTAGGCCCACGAGCGGCCTCACCTCGAGCCCCAGCCCGTACTTCGAGAACGTGAGATCCAGGATCACCACCTGGACCATGTAGTTCGTGAGCGCCATGCGCCCCGTCCACCCGAACGCCGCCAGGCGGCGCAGCCAGTCCCGATTGTGCGCGACGAGCAGCAGCACGACACCCATGTACGCGAACGAGAGCCACATGTCGCGCACGAGCCCGAACCCGTACTGCAGGCGATTGAGCGTGATCGCGCGAACGATCGGGCCGGTCGAGTGCATGGGCAGCCCCGGGAACACAAAGGCCTGAACCGCCCACAAGCCGGTCCCGGCGATCGCGAGCGTCGCAATCAACCGACGGTGTTTTTCCGGTTCATCGAAGACTCCAAGCCGGAGCGCGATGAACCCGAGCAAGAAGAGCATGAACGAGTTCACCGGCAGGAACGTGAAAGGCTGGGCGTAGAACCACGTAATGTGGTCGAGCCGAGCGGGGAGCACCGTCCTGTAACTGGTGGCGTCCGCCGCCTTCCGGAACGCCTCGTTGTGGGCCTGATTCTTCTTGGCCGAAGCTTCGAGGGTCGCCTGCGCCCCTTGTTCGCCCTTCGTCGTCACTAGGTACGCCGCCTTCGCGATCACGTACACATTCCATGAGACCGCGCAGACGACGGCGGCGACGACCAGCTTTTTCACGGACCAGCGACGCACGAGGAGCAGCGGCAGCCCCCAGAGCGCGTACGTCAGCAGGACGTTGAACCCGAAGCAGGCCTCGGCGATGAACCCGAAGACGGCGAGTGTGGCGATGCGCCGGAGGTACATCGGAACGAACGAGTCGCCGCGCGCATCCGCGCGGCGAAGCTGAATGGCGAAGCCAACGCCGAAGAGGATCGCGAACATCGTCCAGAAGCGCTCCTCGAAAAAGAGCTCGACGATGTGCTTATAGGCCTTGTCGACGGCAGTACCACCCGTCGAATACATGCTGAAATGGACGAAGAACATGCCGATCAGCGCGATGCCTCTGAGCACGTCGAGCACGTGGAGGCGGTCGCGGTCGGCGGTCGCAGTCGTGAGAGTCATTGCAGTGGAACCAGGGTGCGCGGGTGTCGTCGATTTTGCGCGGCTACGTTAGCGCGCGTCCCTCACCGGTGTGTCACCGCGTCAATGCTCGGCAGGATAACATCTTACGCCCCGATTAACCCGTGATCCCGAGCCGGTCGGCAGGATGTGTCATCCCGAGCCGTCAGGCGAGGGATCTTCCAGGATGTGTCATCCCGAGCCGTCAGGCGAGGGATCTTCATCGTCCCACATAGAGAGCCCGTTGTCGGGACCCTGAGGATCCCTCGCTTCGCTCGGGATGACAACTACGCCGGCGGGGCCAGTTTGAGGACACTCTCGATGGTGTCTGCCTCGCTCGCCTGCTTGTCGCTGCGATACGCCTTCACGCGCGCGAAGCGAAGCGCCACTCCGCCCGGGTAGTGTGGACTGCGCTGCACCTCGTTGAACGCGACCTCCACCACCAGCTCCGGCCTGACGTGCACGATGTGCCCTTCGCGGTGCGTCTCGCGCGCGAGGAGCTCCTTCGTCTGCCACTCGAGGATCTCGTCGGTCATGCCCTTGAACGTCTTGCCGAGCATGACGAACCCGCCGTTCGCGGGATCACGGGCCCCGAGGTGGATGTTGCTAAGCCAACCCTTGCGCCGCCCTGAGCCCCACTCGACCGCAAGCACTACGAGGTCGAGCGTGCGTGCCGTCTTCACCTTGAGCCACGCCGAGCCGCGCCGGCCAGCCGCGTACGGCGCGGACAGCGATTTGGCCATGAGCCCCTCGTGCCCACGCTCGAGTGCACCTGCTTCGAACCGCCTGGCGTCGTCCGCGTCGGCCGTGATGATCCGCGGCACGCGCATGGCCGGCGGCACGACGCCGTCGAGTCGCGTTAGGCGTTGATGGAGCTGGTGGTCGAGCAGGTCCTCGCCCTCAATCCGCAGGATGTCGAAGAAGAACGGAACGACCGGCAGCTCGGCTCTGAGGGCATCGACATCGAGGCGGCGGCCGAACCGCCGCATCGTGACCTGGAACGGAAGCGGGCGCTCGTCCTTGTCCAGCGCAATGACCTCGCCGTCGAGAATGAGCTCCTGCGCGCTCAAGGCACGAACAGCCTCGGTGACTTCAGGGACGGCGGGCGTGACGTCGTTCAGGTTCCGCGTGTAGATGGCGATGCGGTCGCCCTGCTTGTGGACCTGGATGCGGGCGCCGTCGAGCTTCCACTCGAGCGCTGCGGCCACGCCGTCGCCGAATTCCTCAAGTGCCTCAGCAACGTTAGGCGCCGAGTCGGCGAGCATGGGTTGCACGGGCCGGAAGAGCTGGAGCGACCAGTGCGCGAGACCCGCCTCGCCCTCGGTGAGCACCGCCTCGGCCACGGCGCCGAGGTCGCCGGCGAGCATGGCGGCCCGGCGGACGCGATCGGATGGGAGGTTGGCCGCCTTGGCGACCGCTTCGGCCATGACGCCTTCCAGCGCGCCGTGCCTCACCTCGCCGATCGCGAGCGCGAAGAGAAACTGCTGCTCCTCGGCCGTCGCTCGCGCCATGAGGTCGCCGAGCAGGGTGCGGCGCTGGGCAGCGGAGTTGCTGCCCTTCACCGACTTGAGCGCCGTGAACGCCTGGTCGACCTCGGCGAGGGCGAGGCTCGGCTCGGCCGCGGCGTTAGGCGGACGCGCCGCGTCGAGCGTCGCCCAGCCGATACCGACCTTGCCCTGGCGTGGCCAGCCGGTGAGGAAACCGATGGCGATCGGGATCTCGTCAGGCGCGAGCCGCCGCAACAGGTCGACAAGCAGCTCGATCTTCTTCCCGCGACTGCTGGTCGCGGCAATGAGGAGCGATGTGCTGACGAGATCCCCGAGCCTCACGAGGGTCGGCGCTACGGCAACATCCACCACATCTTGTCGAGCGGCTTGTCGCGCGGCGCCACCTCCCTCAGCGTATTCGCGTCGTACAATCGGCCGTTCTTCATCACCAGGCGGAGTGAGTTCGTGTTTTTGATGTCCTCCAGAGGATTGCGCTCGAGCACCTGCAGATCGGCGAGCTTTCCAACCTCGAGCGACCCGAGGTCCTTCCCCACGCCGATCGCCTCCGCGCCGTTGAGCGTGCCGACGCGCAGCACGTCGTGATTCGCCATCCCGCCGCTGGCGATGTTCCACAGCTCCCAGTGCACGCCGAGTCCCTGAAGCTCGCCATGGCCGCCGAGGCCCACACGTCCTCCGGCTTCCACGATCTTCTTGAGCTGTTCCGCGTACTGCTTGAAGCTGTATTCGCTCTCGGCGAACCATCCCGGGCGCCGGAGCGCGCGACGATCGAGCTCCGTGTGCGGCGTGAAGCGCGCGAGCTTCTCGTCCGAATGGATGTCGTAGTGCGTGAACCAGTAATTCTCGGCCATTGGGCCGCCGTACTGTACGATGAGCGTCGGCGTGTACGTGGTCCCGCTCTTGGCGAACAGCTGCACCGCATCCTTGTAGAGCGGAGTGATTGGCAGCGTGTGCTCGCTCCCCGCGTAGCCGTCGATCGCCTCCGTCATGTTCTTCTTGAAGTCGAGCCCTCCCTCGAGCGTCGGCGTGATGTGCTGCTCCTTCGCGGCAATCAGGATCCATTGCCGGATCGCCCGCTGGCCAGCCATGTATTGCTTGAGGGTGTGCGTCTGATAAAAGTCCGAGTAGCGCGTGAGGACTTCGCGTGCATCATCGGCGCTCGCGATCTCATCGGTCCAGAAGACACCCGGGCCGGTCGTGAAAATGCGTGGGCCGATCATGTCGCCGGTTTCGACGAGATCGCCGTACGTCAGCACATCGGTGGTCGACGTCT
>Ga0075423_10003636_pt1 | contig 14216 bp, 12 predicted proteins | sample SoiMethybrSBSTD2_FD_80114 | JGI IMG/M metagenome (GOLD analysis project Ga0075423, IMG submission 80114) | Bulk soil microbial communities from a Populus tree surrounding site in Tennessee, USA - Soil MetaG P. TD hybrid SBSTD2 | ecosystem: Environmental > Terrestrial > Soil > Tree plantation...
ATGTGCGGGCTGCATGCGTTCGCGTGCCTGGGCAGACTCTCACCCGCGTTGCCCGGCGTTGCAGAGAAAAGGGTAGCAGCCAGAACGCGACTCTGGCTGCCGGCAAATGGAATCGGCAGGTTCGCGCGCACCTGTCGCCCGACGACCCTGACTCGTCGTCTGCATGAGTTATTTGGTACTTGATTTCAGAATGGGAGCGGGCCCGCTCCCGGCCAAAGACCTACTCGGGTACTTCAGTGCGCGATTGCGGCGCGCGATGTCCTCGATAGAGGCCTCGAGGGCGCCGTGCGCGTATGCTTCGTGCAAGACTGACGAAGCGCGTCATCGACCAGCGGTTCTACTACGCATTCCGACTTGCGGCATACCGTAGACAGTTCGCTGATTACCAGGTACCGTGCCCGTTCGAGCATCCGTTTCTCACGAAATGAGAGCGGCTTGCTCATTGACAGGTATGTAAGATTCTTTAGAACCTCTGCGACGTGAAAGATGTCCCCAGTCTTCATTCTCTCAAGGAATTCCTTGTAGCGGTCTTTCCAATCGATTGGGGGGTTCGTGAAATCCGCCGAGAGCGCTTTTAAGAGCCTGTCACACTGGTTGTTGTTGATCGGCGACCTTAGACCTATCTCTACGGCGTTGGCGATCGGAACCATGACGGTTGATTCGGTCGCCTTCAGTCTGAGCAGGTAAAAGCTATTCGGCATGCCTGCGATTTCGGTAGTCGTGATCTTCTCGATTACGCCTATACCGTGGTTAGGATAGACAACTTTCTCGCCTATTTTGAAGCTCACAGATACCTCCTTGTGATCGTTTGAACAAAGTCGTGCCTCGGACTGAGGACTCAGCGGTGACCTATCCATTGACATATCGAGTTACTCGGTTATTGACGACGAGCCGCGAACTGAACTCGTCGGAGGGTTGCGTGATCCGTTGGGCAGGTTCGGTTTTAGAACCGCTGACCTGCCCTTCCCAGCTTGCTCATCTACCCAGTTCGAAGTTTACAGTAGCCGATAGAAAAGGGTCAAGCAAAGATCGGCAAGAAGTGAAGCGTGATTCGTGAAGCGTGATTCGTGACCCGACCAAACGGGAATCTTGTCCGCGTCACGTTTCGCGCATCACGCTTCACTCCCTATGGCATCGTGAACGATACTATCCACGCCCGCCGCAGCGGACCGCGCTCTTTGCGCAGCACCTTTATGACAACATCGTCACCACTCTTGAGGTCGCGCGTGGCCCGCAACAAGTCCTCCTGGCCGGCTACTGATCTGTTGTTAACCTCGACTATCAAATCATCCGCCGTCATACCATTCTCGTCGGCGATGCTGCCCGGGTCGACGCTGACGACGAACGCACCGCGAGCGCCCTCCAGCCCGAACGATTTCGCCAGCTCCGGAGTGAGCGTCTTCACATTGATTCCCAACGCCGACTTGGTTCGGGGCACGTTTGGCTTAGGCATCACTCCGCCTGGATTCTCGTTCTGGTTGTCGGGAACGCGGCGCGGACCTCGCGGAGCGAGAGGAGGCATGCGAAGATCCGGACGATCTTCAGCCTCGTCCTTCCTCTCTTCGAGCTTGACGTTTGCTGTGCGACGCTCCCCGGCTCTTACGTATTCGATATTGGCAATGCTGCCAACGGGTAGCGCGGCGATCCGGCGTATTAACTCGCGGACGTTCGTTACCTTCTGGAGGTTGATGCTGGTGATCACATCGCCGCTCTGCAACCCCGCGAGAGAAGCTGGGCTGGAGGAGTTGGTTAGTTCTAAAACCAACACGCCCTGGCCGTCGGCAATCTTGTTCAAGCGAGCAATCTGTGGGGAAATCTCTTGCGGCTTGATTCCGAGGAATCCGCGTCGCACCCTGCCGTCGGTGACCAGCTGATTGTATATGTCCACCGCGGTCGAAGAAGGAAGCGCGAAGCCTATGCCGTTGTAGTTTCCATTGTTGGTCACGATCTGGGTGTTGATCCCGATGACTTCGCCTGCCAGGTTGACGAGCGGGCCGCCGGAGTTTCCTGGATTGATAGCGGCGTCGGTCTGGAGGAACTGTTGGAACGGCATCGCGCCGTTGTCGGTCACGCGATCCTTAGCGCTGATTATTCCTGCGGTCACGGTTTGCTCCAGCCCAAACGGAGAGCCGATGGCAAGCACCCAGTCGCCCACATTGAGCTTGTCGGAGTTACCCATTCGCGCGACCGGTAGCGGCTTACTTGTTTCGATCTTTATCACCGCCAGATCGGTCGGCAGATCGATTCCGACGATCTTAGCGTCCGTCTCGCTGGTGTCCCAAAGTTTGACGCGGAGCTTTTTGGCGCGGCTCACGACGTGCGCATTCGTAAGGATGAAGCCGGCCGAGTTCACAATCACGCCCGAGCCCGAGCCCTCGCGCGCGTAAACTTCGCTCTCGTAGACTTTTATGTGAGCGACGCTGGGCTCGACTTCACGCGCTACTCGCGCAAAGGTCATGGACAGCGCGTCAGGCGTCACCGCTGCGCTGGTAATCGTAAGTCTGTTGTCTTCTGATTTGGCGCGTGCGATTCCGCTCACGATCGCTCCTACAGCGGCTCCAATGGACAAGCAGCAAAGCGCAACGAGCATGAGGATCACCCGCGTATGGCGGGAGGTCGAGTAACTGTCAGGGTAATCGGCCGAGGGTTCGCTTCTCTTGGACATCGCAACTCCTTCAGAAGGCAAGGCTCGCTTGAAGATCACAATGATTGACCGTGGTGTTAGATCGATTCGAGGGAATTATACCAGAGCCTCAGCTGATGTTGAAGTTGAGGTAGCACGATTGCGAGCCGGTGAAGCGAAAGAGGCGAGGTTCTCCTCCCGCCTCTGGTCGATTGAAGTCGGCGCATCGCTCTGGTTAAATCCGATAGTGCGCTACAAACAGCCAAGGTCCATTCAAGTTGTGATCTTCGCCGATGCGCCGCCGGATCGCCATTACCTCTTGCTCAGGCGCGTCGCGAGCCATGGCGGGTTCTGGCAGTCAGTGACTGGTTCGCTCGAAGCGGACGAGACTCACAAGCAGGCCGCCGTAAGGGAAGTGCTGGAAGAAACGGGCATCGGTTCGCGGGTGGAGGAGTTGATCGATCTTGGGGTGATCAACACTTTCGAGATTGCTCCTCAGTGGCGCGAAAAGTACGCGCCGGGAGTCACCCGTAATGAAGAGGTGTGCTTCGCCTTACAGGTTCGTGAGTGCGAGGTGCGGGTTGATCCGGTCGAGCACGACGCATTCGCCTGGGAAACCTATGAGCGGGCAATGCAGATGATCTACTGGGATAGCAACAAGCGCGCCCTTGCCGCTGCCCGGTTGCTTTTTGAGTGACTCTCACGTTCGAGCGGTCAAAAACAGATAGAGTCCGCCCGCGCCGAACAAGAGGTTGGGACCCCACGCGGCCAGCATCGGAGGCAGCATCTCGTAGCGGCCCATTTGTTCGAACAAGCCCGTCATCCCCCAGTACGCCAGCCCGATGCCGATGCCGATCGCTACCCCATATAATGCGCCTCGCTTGCCCACCGAAAAAGAGAATGGCAATCCGACCATCACCATCACCAGACACGTGAGCGGAAACGCAATCTTGTTTTGCAGAGCGATTCTCAAATCGAGGACATCGAATCCTGAGTGCGACAGGTCCGTGATGGCACGGCGCAGCTCGGCGAGAGTCATCGACGAGGATCCCACCGTTTCCTTCTTGAAGTAGTCAGGGTGCTCGGTGAGGGCGACGCGTCGTTGCTCGAATGGTTCGAACGCAACAGGTTGATCGCCTTCAAACCGGCGCTCCCACCCCTTTTCAAGAACCCATTCTTGTATTGAGCTGTCCCACCACGCACGCCGCGCGTAAAGGCGCCGCTTGATGCCGAACGGTTCTTTCGAGAGATCCAGCACGTTCAGCCTGGCGAATGTGTTGCTCGCTGGAGTGAAGTATGCGTAGTTGAAGATGCGCGATTCCGTGCCGAAGATCCACTTGTTGGTCGTTTGATAGAAGGTCTGTGGAGGTTCCTGTCCTTTGCGAATCAAGTAACGCAAGTTGTTTTGTTTGCGGTTGGTGAACGGCAAAATGTAGTCTTGATTAACGAACACAAAAACCGACAGGAGTATCGATGCTACCAACGCCGGAGCGGCGAGCCGGAAAACTGACTGGCCCGAGGCTTTCAGCGCTACGACCTGGCTGGTTTTGTGAAGGATCCCGTAAGTGACCATTACGGCTACAAGCGCGGCCATCGGAGACACGGAATTCACAATCCACGGAAGCAGGAAGAGCAAATAGTTTGCGACAATGGCCGGATCGATGTTGTTGCGTGTGATGTAGTCCAGTAACTGAAACAACGTGATGATCAGAATCAGCGCCGAAAAACCGCCGAGGATGAACAAGAAGAATCGTGTCAGATCCGAGAGCACCAGTCTGTCGATCAACTGAGGCATCCGCAGGCTGTAGAAGCTGCGACGGCGTGAAGGGGAGAGGGGGCGAGGGGGCAAGAGGGCGACGGGGAGACGGGGCGACGCAGCGGTCGCCCCCTCTCCCTGTCTCCCTATCTCTTTGTCTCCCCGTCTCGCCGGGTTCCCTTCGCCTCTGCTCGGCCAAGCGTGGCGAAGGCTGCTCAAAGCAGCGAGCGGATCCCAGCCCGGCCGGCGCTGAGCCGTTATCACCGCCACTCCCACCGTTGCCAGTACTATGTTAGCCAGCCAGATTCCCAGCCAAACAGGCAGCGTGCCTGCAAGCGCGGCGTGCTGACCCCACAAGGCCAGCAAGTAATAAACAATGGTGATAGCCAGTCCAAGCAGCAATCCGAACGAGCGGCCAGTGCGGACGTTGGTGATCCCAAAGCCCACGCCAAGCAGCCCGAACACGAGACAGGCGGCAGGAAGCGCTAATCGCTTATGTATCTCGGCACGCCATTCGCGAGCGTCAGAGTCCGCCGGCGTATAGCCGATGAGATCTCCCCATTCCATCTCTTCCACCTGATTAGCTTCGCGATCGATGCCAGTCGCATCGTTCTTCTTTTCCTCCGTGACCTCGAGGCCGATGGTCATCTCATCGAAGCGCGCAGCAGTGTACGGGGGCGGCTGATCGCCGGTTGCCCTCCTTTTCTCCCTCTCCTTTTGCTTTTCTTGAGGAGACTGTGGGTCGGCCGACGTTGGCGACGCGGCAATAGGCGGTGTCCCTGAAACGGGCTCTGGGAGCTGATTCTGCGACTCGATCTGGTCCTTTCGTTCCGGTTGGCCTGTGTCCGTCTGATGCACGGCGCCGCGTTGCAGGTGCATTTCAGGCACATCAGACCGCTCGCCCTGACGCAGCGAGCCGGAGGTGGCCGTCACAATCTTCATCTGTCCCGTGCCGTTGCCGAGATCGACCAGAAAGATGTTGCGCCAGAGACTGTTTGCGCGATCGATGTCCTCGATGTAGATAACCTTCTGCGGGATGCTCTCTTCAAACACTCGCGGCTTGATCTCGCTGTTCAAGCCCTGGAAGACCAGCGATTGGTTTGCCTTCAAGTCTGTCAGGTTGCGGATCGATCGCGGAAGCAGGTTGAATGTGATGTACATCATCACCGTTGCAATTATCAGTGAGAGCGCCAGTACCGGCGCGAGCATGCGGAGGCGGCTGGTTCCGCTTGCCTTGAGAGCGACTATCTCGCTGTCACCCGACAGCCGGCCAAGCCCGACCAGCGTTCCGATCAACAGCGAGATTGGGATGGTAAACACGTAGATGCCGGGAACGAGCGCCGACATCACTCGCCAGAGAGTTTCCATCGGCAGCCCGTTGCGCGATGCGACGACCAGCAGTTCAGAAAACCGGCTCGCCTCTTGAGCGAAGATGATGGCCGTCAACAACATCAAGCCGAGCAGCACGTAAGGGACGATTTCGCGGATTAGATAGCGATCAAGCAGGCGAAACATTGGGATGGAGTCTAGCACGCGCACATGGGCGCATCAAACGGGACACGGGCAATTTTGTATGACCATAGCAGGTCACGGAAACGGGTTAAGGCCGGTCAGGTTCCGTCTGCTGGCAGTTCGGGTTTCAAATGCGATTGCCTACGTTATCCTGAACGTGTGGTCAAATGATGCGTACGTTAAAAGCGAACAACTCTCAGCCGAAATGGCGGCTCTCTTCGGTCTCGCTTCTGTCTCCTGTCGTCGCCTTTCGTCTTAATGACAAGGCAAACCACGACTCGCAACGATGAACGTAGGCGAGGGAGGGGCCTGAACCCTACGCCCTTTCTAATCGAGGAGCCTTAACACTTTCCTTATGGCTTGGCGGCATTCTTCACGGCGCTGCCGGTCTTCTTCGCGGCCCTTCCCGAGCCTTTGCCGAAATGTTTTCCGGCGCGATACATGTGCTTGCCAAAATGCTTGCCGCCCCGAGCGACTCGACCGTGCTTCACATTCGAGCCCAGACTCGTGCCGGCCTCTTTCACCTCTTTACCGCTCTGCTTCATCTCACCCTTGACCGAGGTGTTGCGGTTTTTGGTGGCCTGCTGCGCGAAGGCGAGTGACGGCGCACAACCCAACACCAACGCCGATACTATCAAAGTAACTGTCGCGATCCTGTGTTTCATACACTCCTCCCTGTTCCTGAGAATTAGCTCGGATTCTTTCCACGATACTCATATTAGACGACTTCGCGGATCTTGTCCTGGACTAATGGACGTCTTACTATCAGTTGCTTCCTCGTCTTAGTAGACGAAGCAGTGCTCTTTCTGCTTTATGAAGTCGCGTTCCGCGGTGATTTACCAGGTCCTCATGACTCTCAAAGTACTGCTCAATCACCTCTCCCCGGTCAAAGAGTTTGAGGATTTCGGGACAAATGTAAGCCGATCGGCAAACGGCCGGAGTGTTGCCGAGGATTTCTGCCGTTTCTTTGATCGCCTGAACCACTTTTCGCTTCTTTGACACGGCCGGTTCTCGGACCTCCGCACCCACGCGAGCAAGGGCGCAAGCACACATCAAAGTTCCGGCCCAGGTGCGAAAATCCTTAGATGTAAAACGCTCACCCATTACTTCTTTGATGTACTGATTGATGTCTCTTCTCTTGACGTCAACAAAGCGGCCATCACCGTTCTGATACTTGAACACTTCCGCCGCGTGATGCTTCAACAACTCGCGAACGATTCGCGCAACCGGTCGATCCCGCAGTTGTCTGTGCTGGAATACCTTCGACTTTCCAGGAAAGTCGAATTCGACAACATCACCGCGAACGTGAACGTGTTTTGGTCGGAGGGTCGCCAGTCCATAGCTGCCATTTTCATTGGCATAGACCTGGCTGCCGGCACGCAGAAAGCACGTCGACAGGATTCGCAAAACGCAGGCCATTACCCGGTCGCGACCTAAGTCTCTCTTTCTCAGATTGTGATTGACGATCCGTCTCATTTTCGGAACGGCTTTGCCGAATATTACTAACCGCCTGAACTTTTTCTGTTCTCGTCTCTTGATGTGTTGCTGGTGATAGAGGTATTGCCAGCGCCCGGCGTTATCCTTTCCCGCGGCTTGCAGCATTCCACCCGCAGCCCGATTGATCGCGACCTCGGTCCAGGCCGGCGGAATTTTGAGAGCCTCAATTCTTGCAAGATCGACCCGACTCACCTTCCCGCCGTCGGCCGCGACATAGCGAAAATGGTTCTTAGCTCCAACTCGCCGAATCCCAGTCTGCTGCAATCTTTCAGTTCGGTTCATTCAGACCGCCGAGATTTCAAAGTCGATGACTCTTCGGATGCGGAACCAGCACCGTTGGCGGCCTCGCGCTGACCTCCTCTCGACGCCGCGTCCACATCAAGATCAACCCTGGACCATCAATTCAAATGCCGCGAATTTCGGTTGCTTTGTTGTCCGATAAGTGGACGGTTGCGGCCCGGGCTGAACGAAAACGGCACAGCCGTTATCATCGCTCTATTCACCAGGCCAAGGCCATTTCGGTTCAACGCCGCATTGCGGGCGAATCAAGCGTTTGACCGGCTCGTTGCATCAGGTTTCGGATGTGACTCGCCTCCGCTATACTTCATATAGATGCCACTCATACCAAAGCCTGAGAAAGCTCTACGACGATTCTGCGGGTCGATTCTGGTTTTGCTTCTGTTGATAATCGCGGCTCATCCTCAGAGCGGGCGGAAGCCGGCTACGGGTCAACAGCCCGGTCAGGACGAAGCCATACGACTGCGTGCCGAAGAAGTGCTGCTTAATGTCACCGTCCTGGACTCCTACGGACACCAGGCGACTGAGCTGATAAAAGATGAGTTCATAGTCGCTGAGGACGGCCAGCGGCAGGACATTGCCAGCTTCCTGATTAGCAGCGTGCCCGTGAACGTGGTGCTGATGCTCGACGCATCGGGCTCCGTGGTCTCAGAAATCAACTCGTTGCGAGACGCAGCAATGCACTTTGTCGGTCAGCTTGGACCGGAGGACAAGATTTCAGTCATCGAGTTCCACACAAACGTCGAGCTGATTCAAGACTGGACCGCGAAAGCCGATGAGGTTCGGCATGCGCTGTCGTGGCGGTTCAAGCCGGGGATGGTTCAAACAAAACAGGGGAGCTTCACCTATGGGAGCACCGCGCTTTATGATGCGGTGTTTTCGGCGGCCGATGAACAACTGGCAAAGGTCGAAGGGCGCAAGGCGATCATCCTCCTGACCGATGGCGATGACACCTCAAGCAAGGTCACCTACGAGCAGGCGCTCACGTCGATCATCAAGTCTGGCTCGGTCGTCTACGTCATAAGCAAGGCGCGCGCGTTCATACACGAGTTGGACAGGTATCGGGGCAAGGCGGGTCGTGTGTTCGGCGGAGGAACCGCTCAGCAAGCGGATGTCTACGCCGAACGTTTCGAGCGAGCCGAGCGGATAATGACAGACTTGGCGGAGCGAACAGGAGGGCGGATATTCTCGCCGCTCGAAGACAAGGAAATGAAAGACGTCTACGGCCAGGTGGCTCGCGAGCTGAAGAATCAATACATCATCACCTACATCCCGAAGAACCTTGAACACGACGGGCGCCTTCGGCACATCAAGGTTTTTCTTGCCCGGCCCGGCTATTCCGCGCGCACGCGCGACGCCTACTACGCACCGAAGAAGTAGGACCGTTGAAGTTCGAGCGATATACCGTTCAGCGCCTATGTTAAGAGAAGTCCCATCCGCGGTGTCTAACGTTTCCGTTCAGAATTCGGCCCTCTCACTGCCGGCCCTGAAACTAAGACAAAATCGCATGTGAACCTCGCGCTTACTCCGCGGTTTCATCCTTTTTCGATTGCTTGTTGGTTCGCTTGGTTTTCGACCTGGACTCTGTCGATTTCCTGGGTGTCGCTCGTTTTGGCGCGGTCTTCTTTGGCGCTGCCTGTTTGGCCTTGGCCGGGTTAGCAGTCACGCGCGCCCCGGACTTCCGGGTTGCGGGCGTCGCCGGCTGAGTCGCCGAGGCAGGCGCTGCGTCTGGGGATTCCGCGTCATGTTTATCATCCTCTCGGGCAGATTCATGGGCTATGAGAAAGGCGAGGACCTCACCTTCTGCGTGAAACCAATCCTGGGCCTCCGCTCCGGGGTGACCGCCTCGCATCCGGTATATCTCATAAGCGCGGATCTGGATCATCTGTTGTACGCTCTGCTGGCCAAGCAGGCGCTTGCGAAGTTCTTCGAGGCTCTCTCTGGTCATTTCGGTACCTCTCTTATTATCACGTGAGATCGATATGAATTTAGCAAGGACAAGTGCTGTAAGTTAGCCAACAATTTATGCAGACTTACCGCCGGCACGGTTTTCGCCCGCCCCGGGGCGCCACCTGAGCACTGGCTTGCGGGCGGCGGCGACCTCATCGAGGCGGCCGACTTTCGTAGTGAGAGGAGCGTGCCTTAGTAGCTCCGGGTCTTCGGCTGCTTCAGCCGCGATCGACTTCATTGCATCGATAAACATGTCAAGCTCCTCGCGGCCCTCGGTTTCGGTGGGCTCGACCATCAATGCGCCGCTCACGATCAACGGGAACGACATAGTCGGGGGGTAAAACCCGTAGTCAATCAGCCGCTTGGCGATGTCAGCGTTACGCACCCCGTGTTTGAGCTGGCGCCTGTCGGAGAAGACCACTTCGTGCATTACTCGTCCCGGGTAAGGAACGTCATAAGTGTCCTTCAAGTGTTCGGCCAGGTAATTCGCGTTCAGCACCGCTGTCTCAGTCGCTTCGCGCAAGCCCTGATCGCCGTGTGTCAGAATGTACGCGAGCGCCCGAACCAGCACGCCGAAGTTCCCGAAGTACGCCCGCACCCGGCCGACGGACCTCGGGCGATTGAAGTCAAGAGTAAGAGCGCCGTCCTCGTCCCGTGCGATTCGGGGAAAGGGAAGATAAGGCTCAAGTTCGGCGGTCACCGCGACCGGACCGGCGCCCGGACCGCCACCGCCGTGTGGCGTCGAGAAAGTTTTGTGAAGGTTGAGGTGCATCACGTCGATGCCAAAGCTGGCGGGCCTTGCAACGCCGGCCAGCGCATTCATGTTTGCGCCGTCCATGTAGACGAATCCACCGCGCTCGTGAACGATGCCGCAAATCTCCTGGATGTTTCGCTCGAACTTCCCAAGTGTGTTCGGGTTCGTCAGCATTAGAGCGGCGACGTCTTCACTCATATGACGGCGCAGCTCTTCAAGATCTGTGAGCCCGTCGGATCTGGATGGTACCGTTTCCACTGTGTAGCCGCAGATGACCGCCGAGGCAGGATTTGTGCCGTGCGCGGAGTCCGGGATGAGGACTTTCTTGCGAGGATTGCCCCGCTCAGTCAGTGCCGCGCGAATCATCATCAAACCGGTCATCTCGCCCTGGGCGCCGGCCGCCGGTTGAGTGGTCACTTCCGCGAGCCCGGTTATCTGAGCAAGACACCGTTCGATGCGGAAGACTACTTCAAGCGCACCTTGCGCGAGCGGTGCAGGGGTGAGCGGATGGAGATTGGCGAAGCCGTCGATACGAGCGACCTTCTCGTTGATCCGAGGGTTGTACTTCATCGTACACGAGCCTAACGGATAGAGCCCGTGATCGATGCAGTAGTTCCATGTCGAAAGCCGGGTGAAATGGCGAATCACATCTACCTCAGAAAGCTCGGGCATGCCGTCCAGGTCATCATCGCGAAGTAATCGCGGATGGATCAGTCGCTGCTCAGCTTCCTCGGGCACGTCGAGCTTTGGAATGGAGTAGCCGATTCGTCCAGCGCGCGACTCCTCAAACAGAAGCCCTTCGTTTTGGACTACGTGTGTTGTTGCTTTCTTGATCCTGGTCTTACTCATTCTTTCAGTTTTCACACCCGGCGCTCGGAATGAGCGTTTATCCCTTAAGAAAAGCGGCGATGCCTATTCCAAGTACCATCAGCCCCACTCCATCAAATGGCAGCGCCTTGCCACGCCGCGCGAAGCCAAGCAAAAGGTTGACGACGTATATGATGGCGCCGATTAGGAAAATCCAGCCGCCAACGCCAAGATGTTGTAGATTTGGCATGATAAACCTCCCTCATTCTGTCATTTGTGCTCGCTTGAAACTCGAATTTCAAAGAGCGCGTCCACCAACCTATCGATCGCTTCTTTCTTCGCCGTCTCAGTCACGCACACCAGCATCGAGTCGGTCATCTCAGGATAGTAGCGTTGTAGCGCGATGCCGCCGATTATCTTCTTCTCGACCAGCCGCTTCATCACCCCGGTCGCCGGTCCGGGCGTGCGCACGACGAACTCGTTGAAAAAGGGAGCGGGAAACATCAGGTCGAACCCGCCGACTTTCGAGATTTCAGATGCGGCGTAATGCGCCTTCTGCAGGTTTTGCCGCGCCACCTCTTGAACTCCGCGCTTGCCCATTGTCGACAAATAGACCGTCGCCATCAGCGCAAACAGTCCCTGGTTCGTGCAGATATTGGAAGTCGCTTTCTCACGCCGAATGTGTTGTTCGCGCGTTGACAACGTCAGCACATAACCGCGCCGGCCCTCGTTGTCCCGAGCTTCGCCGACCAGGCGCCCCGGCATCTGTCGCACGTGTTTATCAAGCGTCGCGAACAGTCCGCAGTAAGGACCGCCATAGCTCAGCGGTATGCCGAATGATTGAGTCTCCCCAGCGACTATGTCAGCTCCACATTCGCCGGGCGGCTTCAAAACGCCGAGACTCACCGGCTCGGTTATGGCCACCACTAACAAAGCACCTGCGTCGTGCGCGGCCTCGCCAATCGCCGCGAGATCCTCGACGCAGCCGAAGAAGTTTGGCGACTGGACGACGACGGCGGCAGTGTCCTTGTCGATTCCCATCGAGGCGGGATCAAGCGTGCCCGCTTCGCTGTGATCAACGTGTTCGATCCTCAATCCGAGGTTCTTGGTGTAAGCCGAGACGACTTCGCGATACTGAGGATGGACGGTGTCGGCGATGATGAACCTGCTCCGGCGAGTGACCCGATTGGCCATCAGCACCGCCTCCGCGACGGCGGTCGAGCCGTCATAGAGCGACGCGTTGGCCACTTCCATCCCGGTGAGTTGGCAGATCATCGTCTGGTACTCGAACGTGTACTGCAATGTCCCCTGACTCAGCTCAGGCTGGTAAGGTGTGTACGCGGTGAAGAATTCAGCGCGCGATATCAAGGAGTCGATGATCACCGGTATGAAATGTGAGTACGCCCCCGCGCCGAGAAAGGTCTGGTAGTCGATTGCGTTCTCGGAAGCCAGGCGGCGAAAGTATTCCAGCAGTTCAGGTTCACTCATGGGGTCGCCGATGCCCATGGTTTCTTTGAGCTTTAGTTGTTCCGGGATCTGATCGAAGAGGTCTTCGATGCGCTCGAGCCCAATGTCTGCCAGCATCGAGCGGCGCTCGCCGGGCGAGTTCGGAATATATCTCATTGGCGATTACTCTGCCGCTTCTTCCTTGATGTAATCTTCGTACTCGATGGAGGTCAACAGAGCGTCGACCTGTGCAGGGTTGTCGATCTTAATGCGGATCATCCAGCCGTCGCCGTAGGGGTCTTCGTTGACTTGCTCGGGCGAATCGTTGAGGCTCTCGTTGACCTCGATAACCGAGCCACCAAGCGGCATGTAAACCTCACTTACTGCCTTGACGCTCTCGACCGAGCCAAACGGTTCCGACGCTTCAAACTTATCGCCGACCTTCGGCAACTCTACGTAGACGACATCGCCGAGTTGCTGTTGAGCGTGATCGGTGATGCCAATGGTCGCCTGCTCACCTTTGGCGCGGACCCATTCATGGTCTTTGGTGTAGCTGAGATCTTCTGGTGTATTTGCCATCTGTTTCTCTCCGTTAATCGAGTTTCGACTTTGAACCCGGGTCCCACCCGATCACCTTCAATCAAATTTTCTTTCGCGCTTGTAGAAGGGCGTTTCGACGACCCGAGCGGGAACATTCCGTCCACGGATGATCACAAAAAACTCGGAGCCTACCGCGGCATGCTCGGTAGGAAGATAAGCCAATCCGATGTTCTTCTTTAAGTACGGCGCAGGGCTTCCCGATGTGACCACGCCGACCTGTCTATCACCGATCGCTATCGGATAACCGTCGCGAGCCGGCGCGCGATCGAGCACTTCGAAGCCGGCGAGTATGCGCTTCAATCCGCCTTCCTTTTGCTTCAGCAGCGCGTTGCGCCCGATGAAGTGCCCTTTTGCGAGTTTCACCACCCAGCCGAGTCCGGCTTCGAGCGGCGTTGTTGTCTGATCCATATCGTGGCCGTAGAGGCGGTACGCAGCTTCAAGCCTTAACGTGTTACGAGCAGCCAGCCCGCAAGGAATGAGTCCGCGATCGCTGCCGGTCACCAGCAACCGGTTCCAAACATGCCGGGCGTCGGCGGCTTTGCACAGTATTTCGAATCCGTCCTCACCTGTGTATCCGGTGCGAGATACTCGGCAATCGACGCCGTCTACCAGGACGCGCTGCGACCAGTAGTACGGTATTCGATCGAGCATATGATCGGTCAGCTCTTGCAGGATCCGCTCTGAGCGAGGCCCTTGCAGCGCCAGCAGCGCAAACCCGTGGCTCGTGTTGTGAACTTCTACGTTCAACGAGCCGGCGTGCTCTCCGATCCATTCGAAGTCCGAATCGGTGCCGCCGGCGTTGACGATCAGCAGAAAATAGTCGGCGTTTAGCCGGTAGACCAGCAGGTCGTCAATCACTCCGCCAGTCCCATTGGTCATCGTTGAATACTGAACCTGGTTATCCTCAAGTTTGGACGCGTCGTTGGTGCTGATACGTTGAACGAGAGCGAGAGCATTGGCGCCTATGATCTCGA
>Ga0075423_10003637_pt1 | contig 14216 bp, 17 predicted proteins | sample SoiMethybrSBSTD2_FD_80114 | JGI IMG/M metagenome (GOLD analysis project Ga0075423, IMG submission 80114) | Bulk soil microbial communities from a Populus tree surrounding site in Tennessee, USA - Soil MetaG P. TD hybrid SBSTD2 | ecosystem: Environmental > Terrestrial > Soil > Tree plantation...
GACACTGAACGCTACCTATTCGCGACCGTTCCTGGCGCACGCCTCCATCGGCCCGTCCTGTGCCGTCGCGCGCTCGCAAGGCGGAGCGATTGAGATCTGGAGTCAAAGCCAGTCTATTTATCCGACCCGAAAGGACATCGCGACGACCATCGGAATCGCGGCCGATGCGATCACGATCCATCACGTGCAAGGTGCTGGATGCTACGGTCACAACGGCGCCGATGATGCGGCGCTCGACGCCGTGCTGCTCGCGCAAGCGGTGGAGGGACACCCCGTCCGGCTGCAATGGTTGCATGAAGATGAGCTCGCCTGGTCACCTTACGGTCCCGCCATGGTTGTGGCCATGTCGGGTTCCATAGATGGCTCAGGGCGCATCGTTGATTGGCACCACGAGATGTGGAGCAATCCTCACATTGCGCGGCCCGGGCTGCAGGAGAGCCCCTCGCTGCTGGCCGCATGGCACCTTGATCCGCCGTTCGCACAGCCGCCCGGCATCGATGCACTACCTGGAGGCAAGCCAGCTAGCCAGCGCAACGCCGTCCCAATCTACGACTTTCATAATCGGAGAGTGGTCCATCATGTCCTTGATCGGTTGCCCGTGCGTACAGGTACGCTGCGCGCAATCGGTGGGTTCATCAACGCATTCGCGATCGAGTGCTTTATGGATGAGCTTGCTCATTCTGCCGGTATCGATCCCGTCGACTTGCGCCTGAAGCATCTCTCCGACGAGCGGGGGATTGCCGTGATCAGGGCGGCACGTGAGCGATCAGGCTTGACCTGGAAACGCCAGAGTAGTTCGCGCGGCATGGGTCTTGGGTTTGCGCGTTACAGCAACGAGGCGAGTTATGCCGCCGTCGTGGTCGAAGTTGATGTCGGTGAAACGATCAAGGTCGTCAGAGCTGTGGCTGCCGTCGATTGTGGGCGCACGATCAATCCAAACGGGGTCGCCAATCAAGTCGAGGGCGGTATCGTGCAGGCCGTGAGCTGGGTTTTGAAGGAGCAGGTTCGCTTTGACCAGTCACGGATTACGACACGAAACTGGGATGACTACACGATTCTGCGCTTCTCCGAGGCACCGCCCGTCGAGGTGACAATCATCGATCGGCCCGACCAGCCGTCGCTTGGGATGGGTGAAGCGGTTGCTGGCCCGACGGCTGCAGCGATTGCGAATGCTGTGTTTGATGCAATCGGCATTCGCGTTCGCGACCTTCCGCTAACACGCGAGCGAGTGATGGTGGCGATCAATAATTCATAAGGCCCCTCTTGTATCTCGCCGACAGTTGAGTTTCCCTCGGCATGGAAGAAATGTCACGCAATTGACATCAACTGGAACACTGGCAGGCTGCATGGAAGGCGGATGCACCTGCCGGCACCTCCGGTATCGGCTAATGCCAGCGTGAAACCGGCACCGCCCAGCCCATGCTCTCAATGCCGTGTATGAAGCCGAGGGTGTTGTCACACGCGAGCCGGAGATCATTGATACGCCGTCCGCCAGCAACACGAGGCTCTGGAATATTGCCACTTCGTCGGTCCACCTCCAGAGTGGGAGCCCCTTACTCGGGAGCCGTTCCATGCCATCTGCCGAGCTGCATAATCTGACGTTGACCGAGGCCGCCCGCCTGATCTCGGTCCGCAAGCTGTCGCCGGTGGAATACACTGAGAGTTTGCTCGCGCGCACCGAGGCGCTCGAGCCGCAGCTGAGTGCCTTCATCACGCGTACGCCGGACATTGCTATCGCGGCTGCTCGCGCTGCCGAGGCCGAGATCATGCTCGGCAATTTGCGTGGGCCGCTGCACGGCATTCCTTTCGCCCTCAAGGATATTTACGACACGGCCGGCATCCTCACGTCTGGCCATTCGCGCACTTGCATCGACCGCATCCCCGATAGGGACGCGACCACCGTCGCCCGCCTGAAGATGGCCGGTGCCGTGCTAATGGGCAAGCTCGCGACGCATGAATTCGCGCACGGCGGACCCTCGTTCGACCTGCCCTGGCCGCCGGCACGCAACCCTTGGAACACCGCCCGCTTCACGGGCGGCTCGTCGTCGGGCTCGGGCGCCGCGCTTGCCGCCCGCCTGGTGCCGGCGAGCCTCGGCTCCGACACGGGCGGCTCGATCCGCGGCCCGGCTGGGCTATGCGGTATCGCTGGGCTGAAGCCAACCTATGGTCTGGTCAGCCGCGCCGGCGTGCTGCCCAATTCCTACTCCTACGATCATTGCGGGCCCATGGCGCGGACGTCACAAGATTGTGCGCTACTGCTGAACGCGATTGCCGGGCACGATGGGGCCGATCCCGCTTCGTCCTCGCGGCCGGTCGAGGATTTCGCCAAAGGTATCGATGGCGGTGTCCAAGGATTGCGCATCGGTGTCGTCAGGCACTTCTGGGAGAAGGACCTGCGCGTCAACGCCGAGCTGTCGGGCACCCTCGAGCAGGCGCTGGAGGTGCTGCGCGAGCTGGGGGCCCGCACCGAGGACGTGACGATGCGGCCGCTGCAGACCTATTCCGACGTTAAGATTGTGATGGCCGAGACGGAGCTGTTCTCGCTGCATCTGCCCGAGCTAATCGCGCGACCCGGCGCCTTCGGGCAAGACTTCCGCGCGCGCAGCCTGGCCGCCTGCCTATTCACCTCGGAGGATTACGTGCGCGCAAGCCGCGAGCGCCGCGCCATGATCGAGGAGATGCAACCGCTCTATCGCCGCTTCGACCTTCTTGTGACCGCAAACGGGTCACCGGCGCCGCGGCTAGACTCGCACGATCCGCTGGCCTTCTGGCAGCGACCGAACTTCACCTCGCCGTTCAACTGCACTGGCGGCCCGGCGCTTGCATTGCTGTGCGGTTTCTCGAAGGACGGCCTGCCGCTGGGATTGCAGATCGCCGGTCGGCCACACGAGGATGCCCTTGTCCTGCGCGCGGGCCATGCCTATGAGATGGCGACAGGATTCTTCAAGCGCGAGCCGGGTCTAAAGTCCGGTGCGGCACCCGCGGCGCTTGATCCGAAGCCCTGGCGTCCTGACACGAGCCAGGTCGAACCCGCCGCACGGGCGTTCGCAGAGAATGCAGCTATTCGGACCGGGCTGCGGCTGGCAGCGGAGCATTTGGAGGAGCTCGTCGCGGTTGCCCCGTGGGCGATCGCCATGGCAAAACGTTTGCGAAGGGACCATCTCCGCTCAGCCGAGGTTTCCTCAATCTTCGATCCGACGCGCTGAGATCGAGTTTCGTTGGCCCTGGGGCGAGGCAGCATTTGCGCAGTGAAAACCATGCACGCTCGCATATCCTTCATTGCGGACGTTGCTAAGCTGGACGAACATCGGCTTGGTATGGCCGCTACTAAAGGGTCCAGTCTTTGACGGTAACGTCGCGGCTCGCCGCACCACTTTGGGGCCGAGGCGAGAGTGCGCACACGGCTTCACCGCTTTCAGCTTGGCCGCCGGGTCCCTTGACGCTCGCGCCAGCACCAGCATCATTCCAGGGACAGCAAATGCCGGCACGCACGGCTCGACAGCATCTTGAGGGGCTGCTTCAGGAACGCGAAACCTGGCTCGGTGGGGAGCGCGTGCATGATGTCACGAGCCACCCGGACCCGGCGATGGCCGCAAGCGTATAACTGGCTAGGGCATGTTCGCGGGCTGGGCACCAGCCCCGCTAGGTCTCCCCAGTGTGCACAGCCACGCGACGCACTCACCACCGCGATCAGCGACACATGGTGGCAGCCGTTCAGCTCAACTTATCCCCACGTGGCCTGACTGCCAACGAGCGTAATCGTAATGTGCCCCATGGTCGTATCGGCCTTGGCGCCATGCCAATGGCGCTCGCCAGCCTTGATGTGTGCCACATCGCCGACGTTGATCTCGCGCTGCTCATGCTCCGTCGCCACGATGCCGGCGCCAGAAATCACGATCAGGATCTGGTCGCAATCGTGGATATGCCATCCTGTGTTGCAACCCTGGCTGAAGTTCACCACGGAGCAGTTGTAGTTCTTGGAGTCGCCGGGCTCGATGATGGTCTGGCGTGTCCTAGATACCGGGCCCGTCCAGCCGGCGGTCCGCTCAGCGGCACCTTCGGCCGGAGCATTTGGGATGTTCTTAAGGGTGACGACCTTCATGACGCGTGTCTCCATTGGTTTGCGTTCGACGAATGACCGGACCGCCCATCCGGTTGCATTGGCCGTTCACTCAGCCGCCGCCTGCTTGGCCTTGCGCGCCTCGATGTTCGCGCGAGCTGCTGCGCGGCGCTCATCGAATTTGGCGAGTCGCCGCTTCGGATTTGCGTGCACGACATTGCCCGGTTGCCCAGGGTCCTTTTGCGAGCCCGCCCAGCCATGGGCGGCAATGTCGAAAATGATGCCTGAAAGGTCGGTGTGTTTGACCTCGTAGCCATCGGGATTGTTTGGGTCGCCCATGATCCACGTGGCGCCAGTGTTGCGCACGATCTTGCCCTGTTCGACAACGTCGTCGACCCAGAAGCCAATGTGGTGGATGCCAACGAAATCCTTGCCCGTGCCTTGCGACGCCGCGTCCGTCTTGAACTTCAGGAGGGCAAGATTCACGACGCCATCTGTCAAGAACACGCCTTCGGCGAGCGCGCCGTCGAGCTCCGTTACCTCCTCGAGCCCGAGCGACTCCTTATAGAACTCCGCGGTTTCCCACGGGTCCTGAACGCTCAATGCGACATGGCGGATACGGCCTTTCGTTTGCTTTGCCATGCAGAACCTCCAATTGGTCGTAGTCGGGCAGCTGCCGGACTAGTGTCGGTGTTTGCTAACGGCAGCGGAACAGGGCCGTACCGCCACCCTCGCCGTATAGCTGAGCCAGCGAGTGTATCGTCGCTGCCTCCAGCAGGGCGAGTCAAAATATCCAGAGGTCGCCGGTAGGGGTCGAAAGCACTTGCTGGTTCGTGTCCGCACGACTAGCCTCGATCAATCAAGCAGCTGCGGAACCTCTAACGATGCCCGTTGTCATCGACTACTACATGACTCTCAATTCACCGTGGACATATCTCGGCAGCGCGCTGTTCGCCGGGATCGCGAGCCGCAATCGTGCGACAGTCAACATCAAGCCATGCAAGTTTGGACCCATATTCGAGCAGACAGGCGGGCTACCGCTGCCAAAGCGATCGCCGCAGCGTCGTGCCTACCGGATGATGGAATTGAAGCGATGGCGCGAGGTACGTGGCGTACCGTTGACGCTCGAGCCCAGGTACTTCCCCTGCGACGACACTGCGGCTACGCGCCTCCTGATCGCGGCCAAGCTGCGGGGCGAGGATGCCCACAAACTGTCATTGGAACTGGGCCGCTCGATATGGGAGCGAGAGGAAACGCTGGCGGATCCGGCAACGATCGCAGCGGCCGCTCAACGCGCCGGTCTGGACGCCGTGGCACTGCGGGTAGGAGGTCCTTCGGACGTCGAACTCGACGCGCTACATGAGCAGTTTACGAAGGAGGCGTTGGCAGCGGGTGTTTTCGGCGCGCCGAGCTTCGTGCTGCCCTACGGCGAGATCTTCTGGGGGCAGGACCGGCTGGAACTGCTTGAGAGCACGTTAAAGAAGCTGGCTTAGTCGCTTCAGGTCGCCGTCGAGCGTCGCCTCGTAAGCATCGATGACAGAAGAGCGAGCCGCCGGGTCGCCTTGGAAATCCCTGATCATATTGACGTCATTGGTGCCATGGCCCAGCGAGGCAAATGCGTTTCAATGTTTCAGCGGCGCTCGGTCATGCTCCGGATATAGCCGACGTACACATCCTCGGGACGGACGGGACGATCCGGCTGCGGCAGCCTGTCGGAGGCGCCTTGGCGCTTTCTGCCGGCAAACGCGGCAAGGCCGATCTGGACCCGGTGGAGAGCGATCCTGCGAAACGCGGCCCTGGCGAGTGGAGGAGGAGTTTGTCAACGCCATCGGGGGCAAGGAGCGCGTTACCCTCACGGACCATCTCCGACGGCGGCATGCGGCTTGACCAGGAGGCGTGTTGGTAGCGCTGCGTTAGATCGCGATGCGTCGGCAGTCCGATGCGCACGGGCCCTCACTGCCCTCGGGTTTCGGACCTGGACGGTGCAGGACCGACTTGGTGAGGGAAATCTCTGCGCGTACCGCGCCGTCGGCCTGCGCCGTTCCGATCGCTGTGCCGTTGAGAATCATGGCGTAGCCGCCAGGCTCGAGGGGTGGCCAGAACAGCGAGACCTTCGGCTCTCGCTCTATGTTCTTGACTGCGGAAGCGCCGAGCGAGCAAGCGATCAAGTTGCCGCGCAGATGCACCGAGACGTTGCTCGTGTGCGGTCCGTCCTTGCCGATCGTAAGCAAGTAGGCATTGCGACCATATCGCGCGATGGCATCGGAGAGCGGGATAGTTGGCATCGATGTGATCTCGTTGAGTCTAGCCAGTGAGCCTACTGCGTCGTGAGCGCCTCCACAATCCGGCATTCGAGGTTGGCGCGCACAGGCGTATTTCGAACGTTGGCGGGCGGCGTTGGTCGAGGTATTGATGCGGCGGGAGCGGATGCTAGGTTCTGAGAGGTAGGAGTCGTCCGGAGGAGTCGATGCTCAAGTTGTTTTACGCTCCCCACACATGTGCGCTTGCCAGCCACATTGCGCTTGAGGAAGCGGGCGCCGGATATGAGGCCGTGCGGGTGGACTTCAAGACGAGTGCGCAACGCGCGCCGGAGTACCTCGCGGTCAATCCCAAGGGCCGTGTGCCATCGCTCGCCACCGACCGCGGGATCCTCACCGAAACCCCGGCGATCTTGGCCTTCATCGCTCAGAGCTACACCAAAGCGCGGTTGGCGCCACTCGAGGATTGGTTTGCGTTCGCGCAGGTGCAGGCGTTCAACAGCTATCTGTGCTCAACCGTGCACGTGGCGCACGCGCATCGCATGCGCGGTTATCGTTGGGTAGACGATCCCACTGCGATCGAAGCGATGAAGAAGAAGGTCCCGACGTCGGTGGGCGAGTGTTTCGATCTGATCGAGCGCACACTGTTTCAAGGACCCTGGGTCATGGGGGATAGCTACACAATCTGCGATCCCTATCTTTTCACGCTCGCGCAGTGGCTCGAAGCGGATGGGGTCGATCCTGCGCGGTTTCCAAGAGTGCTTGATCATCGCGCACGGATGGCTGCCCGGCCGAGCGTGAAGAAAGCGCTCGCTGAGGAGCTCGGTGGCGCGAGCTAGGCCCGCAGGAATACGAGGTGGGGAATGGGGCAAGTTCGAACGGCGGCGATCTTCGGCGCGACGGGGCTCGTCGGGCGCTTCTGCCTTGACCTCTTGCTGGCTGATGAGCGCTACAGCCGCACCGTCGCGATCGGCCGGCGGGAGCCTGCGCACATGCATGCCAAATTGCTGGTTCGCTGCGCGACGCTCGATAGCGTCGAGGCGATCGATGATCCGGCACTGGGAACGGTGGATGATGTCTTCTGTTGCCTCGGCACGACCATCAGGAAGGCGGGGTCACAGGGGGCGTTCCGGCGTGTCGATCTCGACTACGTTGTGAATGCCGCCACGTTCGCGAAGCGGCGGGGCGCGCGCCATTTCCTCGTGGTGACGGCCGTCGGGGCTGATGCGCGGTCTCGCGTCTTCTACAGCCGCGTCAAAGGGGAAGCCGAGGAGGCCGCAACGAATATCGGGATCGAGTGCGTGTCGGTCTTCAGGCCATCGTTGATCCTCGGCCCCCGCGAGGAGTTCCGCTTGCAGGAACGCCTCGCGAAGTCGGTCGCAACAGCGCTGTCGTTCGCCATGATCGGGGCGCTCTCGAAGTTCCGGCCGATCGAGGCAAGGACGATTGCGCAGGCTATGCTCGCCGCGGCCACAGCGCCCAGGTCGGGCGTTACGGTATACGAATTCGAGCAGATGGTGGCGTTTGGCGAAGCGGGCTGATGCGCGGTGGCGCCGTTCGGATCTTAAGCAAGTCAACAGCGATCGCTCAGTTACAAGGAGTGCACAAGCAATGGTCGCGATTGAGACGGCGCTTACCAGGTTGCTCGGGATGACGCATCGGATCCTGCTGGCTCCTATCGGCTCCGCAGCTGGAGGCAAGCTCGCGGCAGCGGTAACGCGGCGCTCGTGCGAGGCATCGAGCTCACACGACGATCGTGGGGAAAGTAGGCGCGGTCGAACAAGCGCAGCTCTTTACAATTTCATCTTTTAACTGAATAGATTTTTTTTTGCTGGATTCCTTCTTGCGATCCGGTCGCTTGCATGAGTGGGAAGCCGAGATCGACAAGGCGAACCCCAATGGCAATAAAGCTGAGAGCACCGCTAGCCAACCAGCGGTGTCCATGCTGCGAAGGCGTTCATCGTTCGATTGGTTGCGCTGTTATCGCCGTCCGCTCAGGTTGAAGACGCGCAAGACTATGTCCAGAGTTGTTTCGATGCCAGCCGCGCGCCCTCGACCATCGCCTTCAACTTGGCCCACGCGATCTCCGGCTCGACCTGGTGAACCGACCGCGCGAAGGTTGCAAAGCCGCAGTCGGTGCCTGCTATCACACGCTCGCGCCCGACGATTTCGGCGTAGCGCACCAGGCGCTGGGCGATCAGCTCCGGATGCTCGATGAAGTTGGTCGTCGAGTCGAGCACCCCTGGGATGATCACGCGGTCGTCTGGCAGGTGGATCTCTCGGAACACCACCCATTCGTGCTCGTGGCGCGGGTTCGCGCCCTCGAAAGACAGCGCCTGAGGCTTCGCCTTTAGCGCGACCGGCAGGAGCTCGCGCAGTGGGATGTCGCGGTGGTGCGGCCCCTCGTAGTTGCCCCAGCACAGGTGCAGGCGCATGCGGTCGGCGGGGATGTCACGCAGGGCGTGATTCAACGCCTCGATGTTGACCGCGGCGATCTTCAGGAACTCTGAGTTGCTGATCTCGGGGAAGGCGAGGTGCCGTCCCATCGCGAGGTCCGGGCAGTCGATTTGGAGCACGAATCCGGCCTGGTGGATTGCATCGTACTCCTCTTTCATGACATCGGCGAGGCGCTCCAGATACGCCTCACGGCTCGGGTAGTGCTCGTTCTTCAGGAAGTGCGCGATGACGCCGGGTGACGCCGCCGACATGAACGCATCGCCCGGCTTGGCCGACTCCAGCGCTGCCTTCAAGTTGGCGATGTCCTTCTGCACCGCCGTGCGGTCCTTCCACTCGATCGGCCCGTTGCACGCCGGCCGCATGACCGTCGAGCGCCGCTCACCCCGCGCGGCCGCCTCGGGAAAGTCAGCCCAGTCGGCCCGCATCGGCACGGTGGCCTGCCCGTCGAAGCCGGTCAGGCGATGGCGCACGTAAGTCGAATAGCCGACCTTGCCCTGCTCGCCATCGTTGACAATGTCCACGCCCGCTCCGAGTTGCTGGCGGACGATTTCGCTGACGGCGCGGCGCACGCGCGCGTCGAACGGTCCCGGATCGGGCATGCGCCCCGCGTCGAGAGCCTCCAAACTGGAGGTCAAATCCGGGGCCCGCGGCAGGCTGCCGGTGTGTGTAGTCAGGATGCGCTCGGTGCTGAGCTTCATTGTCGTGAACCCATGGAGTGCCTAGAGTCGAGTGCGCTCCAGAATACGCGGCTAGCCCTCCCTGTGCCAGCGAGAGATGTTGCAGTAGTCCGAGCCACAGCCGCTGTGATCGATGCCGCGCAGCGAGAGGTTCACGCACGGATTTAGGAGCGCGGAGCTGAAAGGCCTCCGCGTGACCCCGCCCAAACTTGGGCATCACCACAACTACTGGAGACTTTCCACTCCTGCGCGGGCGCAGTCCTCATCCTCCTGAGCCGTGCCGCCACCAACTCCGCAGGCGCCTATGAGCACGGCGCCGCGGAAGATCGGCACCGCACCCTGGCCGAGAAACATATGATTGCCCTCGGCCATGACAATGCCGCGCAACGTGGGATGATCCGCGCGCGGCGTCAGGTCACCGCTTGGACGGCCGAAGGCAGCGGACGCCACTGCCTTGCCCTGGCTGCCATAGGAACCAGCCCACATGGCACCGTCCATCCGCTGAAATGCCACCAACCGACCGCCAGCGTCGCACACGGCTATGTTCATCTTTGCGCCGATCTCCGCTGCCTTCGCGATGGCACCTGCAATCACCCGGTTCGCATCCGCAAGTGTCAACGTCATGCTAACTACTCCCATTCTCACGATACCAAGAGGTCGAGAGCCGCGTGTCGCGGCAGGTTTGTTCTTTGATAGCTTTCAAGGCCGAAGTGAGCGCCAAGGCTAGTTCGACTGTTCTTGCTCTCCAGCCAGCAATCGCATGACATCCCCGCCCTTCCCGCGTCTTAAGCATCACGGCTGCACGGCGCTACCATCCGACGTGCGTAGGCGCGGCGATTGCAGGCAGGTCCTTCGGCCCCGGTTGAGCGTCAGCTCAGGGAATGCGGCGGTGGGTGTCAGCAGGTGACGCATGCGCATTTCCTCCTTGCCGTCGCCACGATAAGTCGGCAGCAGGTCGCACACGCGTGTCTCGATCGAGAGTTCGCCACGCTCAACGCTCAACCAATGCCATCACCGTCGCGGCGGCGAACAATTTTGAAATACTTGCTATTGGCCAGCCAGCGATCGGCCCGGACGGCAGGCCGGGACCTGCCCGTCATAGTGCTCGAGGACGATCTGCCCTCGCCGCGCCGCCACGAGTGCAGTTCCAGCATAGTGGCCGCAGTCAATGTGCCGTCGCACGATATCGGTTAGAGCGGAAACATGCAGTCATCGTTAGCTATCAGAGGTCCATTTGCCGCTTGCCGATATGCCGAACTGAGGCTTCGTGCACTCAGCTACTGCGTCGGTTCTGGAATCTGGTGGGTGACAACCATTTTCCTCGACAGGTCCGCCAACTTCGGGACCGGCTCTTGGAAACAACTACTTTGTGCGATTCAATCCCCCAATTCTCGCATCCGCTTGAATAGGCACGTCGCGGAGTCGGCTGGGTGCAAGGAACGATTATGCTCGCCTGTCGCAGGATAGAGCTTGATGCGTGGGATATTCACGATAGCTTCAGGGATATTCGAAGCTTTGCTCGCGGCTTGTAGGGGGCAGGAGGCAGTCGAGCATCCGAGCATAGCAAGTCGGCTTTTGTTTAGGGTCGAGGGGCACGCAGTTGGCGCGGTCGGAGTGGTCTAAGTTACCATACGCGGTCGCGCAGTTGGATCGTTGGCGTCGGCGGGTGCTTGGGCATCGACTTCTCGACGTACGGCTTAAAGTTGCGCGCGGCTGCCTGGGCCTCCTAGCCGTACGTTTGCGATCGAGCACCAGCTATCGTCCATTAGAGCCGGGCATTGCGTCCAAGATTTTCAATTCCGCCTTTGTCAACGACCGTGTCCTTGGTAACAATATTGAGTGGCTCTCGGCCAACGGAGGATGATGTGATGCCCAAGATGTCGGACTCACGCCGTAAGCGGATCCAAGCGAAACAGCGTAAGGCCAGCAATGCTCTGCAACGTGCGGCCAAAATAGCAAAACGCAAACGCAACAACGCCAAGCCTGGCGCGGCGGCCGACTAAGCTGTACCTCAGGGAAAGATCAAGATCTGGACTAGTAAACGAGGTCAAGCCGGTCTGATGGCCGGCGCTCATCGATCTGGATTAGCCCAGGAGAAGCTTACGGGATCAACACCAACTTGCCCACCACCCTGCGATTCGACATCTCGGCGAGCGCGAGAGACGCGTCAGCCAGCTTGTAGGTTTTCATCACTCTTGGTCTCAAGTGGCCGTCCGAGTAATCCTCTAGCAGCTTTGCCAAGCGTCGACGCGTATCGTCCGGAAATCGCCAGCTATGTTCGCCGAACACCACGCCGGTCACTGAGAAGTTCTTGACGAGGATTATATTGGTAGCGACTTGCGGGATGTCGCCCGCAGCGAAGCCGACCACCAGAATACGCCCCTCCCAGGCCATACACCGCACACTTTGCTTGAATGCCTCCCCACCGACCGGATCGAAGACGACGTCGACACCTTTGCCGTCGGTTAGGACACGTACCCGATCGCGCAGGTTTTCGGTGGCGTAGTTGATCGTCTCGTCTGCGCCGTGTTGGCGTGCGATTGCAAGCTTCTCCGACGTGCTCGCGGCCGCAATCACACGCGCGCCGAGGAGTTTGCCAACCTCGATCGCGGCCAAGCCCACGCCGCCGGAGGCACCGAGGACGAGAAGCACCTGCCCAGCGGTGAGATGGCCTCTGTGCGTCAGCGCGAAATGCGCCGTGCCGTAAGCCACCGGAAAGGCCGCGGCGGTGATGAAGTCCATAGCAGCAGGGATCTGTGTGACAATTGCGCTGGGAACCACGACCTCTTCCGCATGGCCGCCGCCCCTGCGTGCGAACGCGAGCACACGCTCGCCTGGCCGCACGTGATCAACGCTCGCGGCGCATTCAAGGACGATACCTGCAACCTCCAGGCCTGGGACAAACGGCAGCTCGGGTTTGACCTGGTATTTTCCCTCGGCCATCAAGATATCGGGAAAATTGACGCCAGAGGCTTGCACCTGGATGCGCACCTGACCGGGTCCGAGGCAGGGGCTTTCAATCTCTGCGACCTCGAGAGCACCAATGCCGTCGAGCGAGCGACAGAGAAGTGCGCGCATGGCTAGGCTCCGTTGTCGTCGCGTTTCTCTTCCGAGGCGGTGGCCATCGCCTTGAGCTTCCGTCGCAACAGTTTTCCGGTCGGTGTCAGCGGTAAGTCCTCGCAAACGTGGAGGCGATCGGGAACCTTGTATCGGGAGAGATGCCTGCGGCAATGCGCGAGAACCTCGCTTGGCTCAATCCTAAACCCCAGCCGCGGCGTCAGATAGGCGACGATAATCTCGCCCCGCACCGGATCGGCGAGCCCGGTCACTCCGGCAAGTGCGATGCCGGGATACTGCTGCAGGACCTCCTCGACCTCGGCAGGCGAGACGTTGATGCCCGAGCGCTTGATCATTTCGGAGCTGCGTCCCGCATACAGAAGCTCTCCATCCTGGCCAAGCGAGCCAAGATCACCGGTCCTGAAGTAGCCATCGGGCGTAAACGCCGTCGCGTTGAATTGCGCACTCGAGCCGAGATAACCTTTGCTGAGATAGCCCTTGACCTCTATCTCTCCGACTTCATCCCGCTGGGATTCGCAGCCCAGCGACGCGTCCCGGATTCGCACCTGCACGCCTGGCAAGGGCGGACCTTGACATCGTGCGCGCTTTTCCAGCGGCCAATCGTGTGGAGTGACACAGCAGTTACCGTAGTTCTCAGTGGCGCCATAGATGTTGCAGATTTGTGATGCGCCGAGTTGTTCCGCTGCCTTGAAGATGTCCTGCGGAGCACCGATCGTAACACCCGCTCTCATCGTTGCGGTCCGGCGCGGGTGAAACCTCGGGTGGCCGACTATGGCATTGGTCATTGCGGGCAACGTATAGATTGCCGTGCACTTGTGTCGCTCGATCAGGTCGAGCGCGCCTTCGGCATCGAAGTGCCCTTGCAGCACGAGCGCCGCGCCGTGGCTGAACGATGCTGGAAGCGCGTTAACGGCGCCGTAGGACCAGAAGAGCGGAATGGAAACGAAGACGCGGTCGCCGGGTACGAGCCCTTGGCGCTCGCCGATATTGAACGCGTTTTCGATGGTGCTGCAGTGAATGAGCGGGACCGCCTTCGGCCTGTTGCTCGAGCCGGAGGTGTAGAGGACAACGAGGGTATCCGCGGCGCTTGCGCCCTCGCCGGGCGCAAGGTCTGGCAAAATGCCCGCCTGTTGATAGCGTGAGTAAAGCGAAAACCCATCGCGCGCCTGTGCGTCAAGCAGTACGACGCTCTCCAAATCTCGGTGCGCCCCGCTCGCGCGCAGTGCCGCAATATCATCTGCAAAAGACCGCTTGCCGAAGCGGGGGATCGCAAATAGCAAGCGCAATTGCGAATCGCCCAAAAGAAAGTCGAGCTCTCGGGGGGTCGACCACGTGCTGAAGGGGACCACGATTGCGCCGAGCGCGGCGGCGGCGAAGAACACCTCGAGCCATTCGATGCGATTATCCGACAGCAGTCCGACGCGATCACCGCGCCTTACGCCCATCTCGCGCATCGCCTGTGCCACACGACGGGCGCGAACCTCGAGCTCGGCGTACGAAAGGCACACACCCCCTGAAATCACGGCGGCCCGCTCGGGAGCATTGACCGCCTGCTCACAAAGCAGCTCGAAAAGTGTACGACTATGGGGCGCTTTCATGGGCTAACGTCGGATCGGCCTCCGGATGGACGGGAGCCATGCAAACGATAGAATCGAAAAGGCGATACGTCCAATCTTGAAAGGGACC
>Ga0075423_10003639_pt1 | contig 14214 bp, 11 predicted proteins | sample SoiMethybrSBSTD2_FD_80114 | JGI IMG/M metagenome (GOLD analysis project Ga0075423, IMG submission 80114) | Bulk soil microbial communities from a Populus tree surrounding site in Tennessee, USA - Soil MetaG P. TD hybrid SBSTD2 | ecosystem: Environmental > Terrestrial > Soil > Tree plantation...
GACCTGCTCGAGCTGGTCGCCAGCGAGGTCGCCGTCGCGATCCGGAACCTCGAGCTGTTCGACCAGGTCGAGCGGCAGCGCCTCCAGCTGGTCGAGCTCGACCGGGCGAAGGACGAGTTCCTGCGCGGCATCAGCCACAACCTGCAGACGCCGCTGACCAGCATCCGCGCCTACGCCGAGCAGATGGGCTCGGAGCAGCCGGACCAGCGTCTCGCGATCATCGTCGAGCAGTCCGACCGGCTGTACCGCATCGTCCGCCAGCTCGTCGCGACCTCGCGCCTCGAGTCGGGCACCCTGCGGCCCGCCGGGGAGGTGCTGGCCGTCCCGCCCCGAGTTCGCCGCGCCTGGGATGCTCTCGGCGCGAGCGGCGTTGCCTTCGAGCTGGAGGACGACGCGGCCGGCTGGCTGGCCATCGCCGACCCGGACCAGCTCGACCAGGTCCTGTGGGCCCTGCTCGACAATGCCGTGCGCTACGGCGGGGGAACGCCGATTCGCGCTCGCGTGGCGCCTCGTCCTGCCGACGCCCGCCTCGCCATCACGATCGCCGACCAGGGCGCCGGGGTGCGCCCCGAGGACCGCGAGCGCATCTTCGAACGCTACGAGCGCGGTGCGGCGGGCCTGCGCGCGGAGGGCACGGGCCTGGGGCTGTACGTGTCTCGGTCGCTGTGCCGAGCGATGGGAGGCGAGCTGGTTCTCGAACCACCGGAGGCGGGTCAGGGCGCGGCCTTCACGATCCTGCTGCCCGCGGAGCCGCCGGCCACCGACTCCTGATCCGGACGCGCCGGCGGGCGCTGCCGGGGGACTAGTTCACCTGGGGCAGTACCACCGGCTGTTGCGGTTCCGAACCAATGGCAAGGTGACGTGAGAGGTCGCCTGCGAAGACTTCAGGGTCGATGGCGACCACCATGCCCACACGCACCGGTCGCGCGCGTGCGCGAGATGGTGCTGCGCGCGACGCACGACTCGGCGGGGCCGGACAGAGCCTCGCCGAGTTCACGCTGACCATCCCGATGGTCCTGCTGATGGTCCTCTTCGGCCTCGACTTCGGACGCGTCTTCCTGGGCTGGGTGGCGCTCAACAACGCGGCCCGCGAGGCGGCCAACTACGCGGCCATGAACCCGGACGCATGGACCCTCCCATACAACCTCGCGGTCCAGGCCGAGTACAACCGCCTCATCACGACCGAGGCCTCGAACATCAACTGCACCCTCGGCGCGATCCCGGACCCCACCTTCGGCAGCGGCACGAGCATCGGCGCCCCGGCCGAGGTCAAGCTGACCTGTGCCTTCGGGCTGATCACCCCGTTCATCGGCGCGATCACGGGCAACCCCATCCCGGTGAGCGCCTCGTCGGCATTCCCGGTGCGGTCGGGGCTCATCGAAGGCATCCCGACCCCGGCGCCGACACCCTCGCCCACGCCGACCCCGGCGCCCACGCCGACACCATCGCCGACCCCGACCCCCCCTCCTGGCCCCACGCCTTCGCCGTCACCCACGCCCGCCCCCACCCCGACCCCGACACCGACCCCGACGCCGAGCCCGACGCCGGTGACGTGCACCGTCGTGAGCCTCCTGAACGACCAGACGAACAAGGCGCAACAGGACTGGTACAACGCCGGCTTCAGCGGCCAGGTCATCTTCTCGCCGCTCGTGCCACCGAACTACCGCATCCAGTGGCAGAGCCTCACGGTGGGCGCCTCGGTGGCGTGCACCAGCGGGATCACCGTCCGGAGCAGCGCCCCGTGACGGCGCTCCGCCATCGCCGACGCCGCGGCCAGCGCGGCCAGCGCGGCCAGCGCGGCCAGAGCCTGGTCGAGTTCGCGTTCGTGCTGCCGATCATCGTCCTCGTCATCGTCGCGTTCATCGAGGTCGGGCGCGCCGTCTTCGCGTGGAACACGATCGCCAACGCCGCCCGCCAGGGCGCCCGGGTCGCCGCCGTGAACCAGCTCTCGGTCGTCACCGACTGCGACGAGAGCCGCCCGATCGAAGACCCGTACGAGCCGCACTGGTCGATCCGCGGTTGCGCCATCGCAGCGGCGGGCGCGCTGGGCATCACCTCCGCCAACGTGACCGTCTCGTACGCCCCGCCGCCGAGCACGACCCTGGCCTGTGACCCGACGCTCCACGTCGGCTGCATCGCGGCGATCACGGTCACCTACGACTACTCGGTGTCGACCCCATTCCTCAACTGGGTCATCCACTCGATCGCGATGAGCCAGACCTCCGAGATGCCGATCGAGCGGGTGTTCCCGTGATCCGCCCTCGGTCCGGCAGCTTGCTCGCCGCGCGACGCGCGGAGACGGGCCAGGCCATCGTGATCATGGTCGTCGCGATCGTCGTCGCGCTGGCGATGGTCGGCACGATCGTGGATGGCGGCAACGTCCTCGCCCAGCAGCGGGTGACCCAGAACGGCGCGGACGCCACCGCCGAGTCGGGCGCCGTCATGCTCGCCGAGCGTCTCGCGGGCGCCTCCGAGCCGTCCGGCGGCTGGGACACGAACATCGCCGCGCGCCTGGCCCAGACCGCGGCGGCCAACCACATCACCCTCGAGGCTGCGTACTACACCGACATCTGCGGCATCCCGTTGCAGCTCGACGGGTCAGGCGCGATCAACGTGGATCGAACCGAAAACCTGTCGGTCGCGCTCGTCGTCGGCAACACCGGGAACGCGCTTCCGGGCGGGACCGCGACCGCGCCCGACTGTCCGAACCGGCTCGTGGGCCCCGTGGCCGGCGTGCTCGTCATCGCCCGCAAGGACGTGGGCACGTACGTTGCCGGCGCGATCGGCATCCGCAACTTCCGCGTCAACACACGGGCGACCGCCGTTGCGGGCTACCTCCAGGGCTACTGCGATGCGACGGAGGGCCACTACTGCGCGTTGATCCCGCTGGCCATGCCGGTCAACGCGATCAGCTGCGACGGGCAGCACAACCCGGTGGACACCGGCGCGCCGTGGACGTTCAACATCGTCTACAAGGTCCCGCTCTGCTCGACGTCCTCGGGCAACGTCGGCTGGCTCGACTGGACGCCCAAGTCCGGCGGTGCCGGTGAGGTGGTCTGCTCGATCCTGACCGCTGACAACCCGGCCATCGACCTGCCGTCGTGGCAGTACGTGACCGCGGCCGGCAACCCGAACGGCGGCGGCGGGCCGTGCGGCATGCCGATCGAGGATGCCATCCGCAGCTATGAGGGCGAGACGATCCTCGTGCCCCAGTTCGACCTCACGTGCAACCCGGGGAACAGCAGCGATCCGGACAGCAGCGTGCCGGCGGTCATCACGGCCCCGGACTACGGCTGCCCGGCAGGCGCGCTCGGCGGCAACGGCTCGAACATGTGGTACCGGATGCCGAGCTTCGCCTTCTTCGAGCTGTGCGGTCCCACTGTCGTCGGCTGCGGCGGTCTGCACGGTGCGTACATCCAGGGCAACAACGTCGCGGAGTGCGACACCGGGAACGGTGCGACGTCGTGTCTGATCGGCCGGTTCATGCACGTCATGGCGACCGGCACGGTGGGCGCGGGCGTCGGCTCGGGCACGGGCTCCAAGGCCATCGGGGTCCAGCTGATCAAGTAGCCCGCGTCGAAGCGGCGGCGAGGGCACCGCGGGATCAGGCGGGAAGGTCGCTCGGAACCGGGTCGCCGGTCTCGCTGACCAGCTTGACCGAGCCGCTCGCGTCGACGTCGAACGTCCAGACATGGCGCTCGATGCAGCCCGCCGGGCAGTCGCCCCAGCCGACCGTGAGCTCGACGCGGTAGCCGCCGCTCGCCAGGGGCATGGCGGTCCACCAGCGCGAGGCGCCGATCACGTCGGGCCGGAGCTCCATCGTGCCCGCGAAGATCGGGTTGGTCGCGATCACGAGTGCGGCCGCGTCACCGGGGCTGGCGACGCGAGCGACGATCGGCGTGGGCGTCGGTCGAAGCGTGGGGCCGGGGCTCGGGGTCGGCGCTGCGCCCGCACCGCAGGCGGCGAGGGTGGTAACGAGCGCGACGAGGGCGAACGAGCGGCGCACGGGCTGATGGTGCATCGCCGTGGGACGACCGTCGATCGCGCCCGGTTCCTCGGCGCGCGCGTACCCTCGGCGCATGCCCACTCGCGAGGACGCCTGGCAGCTGCTGTGCGACTGGACGAAGACGGACGCCCTGCGGCGCCACGGTCTTGCGGTCGAGGCCGCGGTCGCCTGGTACGGCGAGCACAAGTTTGGAATCGCGGGCGACGAGCTCGAGGTCTGGCGCTCGGCGGGCCTCCTGCACGACTTCGACTACGAGCGCGAACCCGCCAACCACCCGCTCGGCGGCGCCGAGGAGCTCCGCCGGCAGGGCTATCGGGATGACGTCGTCGAGGCGATCCTCGGCCATGGCGACCACACCGGCGTGCCGCGCACGAGCCTGCTCGCAAAGACCGTCTACGCGTGCGACGAGATGACAGGCTTCGTCATCGCCGTGACGTACGTGCGGCCCAATCGAAGCCTGGACGAGGTCGACGTCCGCTCCGTCGTCAAGAAGATGAGGGACAAGGGCTTCGCCCGGCAGGTGCCGCGCGACCAGCTCGAGAAGGGCGCCATCGAGCTCGGGGTTCCCTTCGACGAGCACGTCCTGAACGTCGTCGAGGGCCTCAAGACGATCCGAGGCGAACTCGGGCTGTAGCAAATCGCCGGGGTCCTCGCGGAGCCCCGGCGATCGAAGTCAGCGGCGCTGGCGAGCTACGGCAAGGTCAGCGCGTACGCGCCTCGTCCGTGCGTGGCCGCGTACAGCACGCGCGCACCGTTCGTGTCGGCGAGCGTGATCCCGTAGACAGCGACGCGCGGCAGGCCGCTACCGGCTTGCTGCCACTGGGTCGCGCCGGCCGGCAGGCGCAGGACGCCGAAGTCCGTGGCCGCGTACAGGTCTCCGGTGGCCGCGTCGCGAGCGATCCCGGTCACCGGCTGGTCGCCGATGTCGTACGAGCGATCGGTGAACGTCGCCGTGTGGCTGTGCGTATCGAACCGGGCCTCGAGCACGTGCTGCCTCGTGCTCGGGGTGTACGCCCCGTAGCCCGAGAACGAGATCCAGGCGTGGTTCGGGTCCGCCGGGTCGATGACGATCCCGGAGACGAAGCGCCCGGGCGTCGCGGCGGTGTCGATTCGGAAGAAGTGGACGTTGTTCGGGTTGTTCGCGTCGGCGTCCTTGGACACCCATAGCCGCCCGACACGCGTGCCGGCCCACAGGGTGTTGGCGTCGCTCGCCGTCCGGGCAATGGCCGCGACGAAGTTGCCCCCGCGGTCATTCACCACAGAGCCCTGCGTCAGGTTGTTGCCCATCGGCTCCCAGTCGCCGCACGGCCCGGCGTCACGGCCGAGCGCATTGCAGTGCTCCTCGAGGAACTCCTGGTTGCCGCCGTGGTCGTCGGTCCGCCAGATGTGCTCCATGCCGATGAACGCCCGCCCGCCGACGGCCGGGTCGGCCACGAACGGGACATAGAAGGAGCGGGCCTCCTTCGATTTCTGGAGCGGGTCGTAGGTCGCCAGCCACTCCTTCGGATCCGTGCCGTGGAAGTTCACCTCGGGGTAGGCGTCGTAGTAGTTGTGATAGCGGATGGTCGGGTTGGCGAGGTCGAAGCCGGACTGGCCGCCGTCGCCACCGACGCTCTCCAGCCAGGTGTCGGTGCCGGTGAACGAGAACGTCCCATTGTCCTGCGTACCGCCGAGCAGGTCGCTCGTCGGGTTCGCGGGGTTGAACGACAGGGACTGGAACTGGATGGTGTTCAGCCCGTTGTTGATGGGCGTGATGGTGGTCGGGATGGCCGCCAGCAGGCGCTGGCAGTCGGTGAGGTCGGCGGCCGACAGCGGGTTGCTGCTGGTCTCCGGGTAGCGCCGCAGCGCGCACGCCGCGGACGCGTCGCGCGGGCTGCGCACGTCGATCCTGACCACGCCGCCGTCGGAGCCGACGAAGGCGATGCCCGGGTCGGCGGAGTTGAAGACGACGGAATGCTGGTCGGGATGGATGCCCTTGGTGAAGCCGAAGGCCGGCCCCGCACCGAGGGTGGCGCTCATGTCGCCCCAGGTCACGTCGGCCGCGGTTGAGCCGGCGTTCACGGATCGGATGACAGCCCGCCCGTTCGAGCGCGGCGGCAGGCCGGCGTAGGCCGGCAGCTCGTCGTAGTTCATGGAACCACCGAGCCAGAGCTCGTTGGTGTGGCCGGTGACGCCGAGCTGGCTCGCCGGGCTCGTGACGAAGTCGTCGTAGCCGCACTGGCCGTTCTGGCAGTAGCCGTAGGCCAGGAAGCCGTTGGTGCCTTTGGTCGAGCTCGACAGCTCTGTCCAGCCGGCGTTGTTGTAACCGGCGGTTGCCGAGCCGGCGACAGCCGCGGCGTCGTCGGTGCGCCAGACACGCGCGATCCCGAGGTCATCCGAGGAATCGCCGAGGTAGATGCGCGTCTTGCCGCCGGCGAGCTGGACCGCGTCGAACTCGGTACGGTCACCGAACGTGTCAGCCGGGTTCAGCGTGGCGAAGACCTGGCGCCACGTCGTGCCGCCGTCCGTCGATCGCCACACGCCATAGCCGAGGACGCCGGCGTAGATCGTGGTCGAGGCGTTGGGGTCGTACTGGAGCCGGGTGATGCCGCCCTGGAACCAGTCGACGCCGCTCGAGGCGGGCGCCGGGTTCGGCGGCGTCTTGCCCTGCAAGTCGGTCGACAGGGTGAAGTGCGCCCCGCCGTCCGTGGACACATAGACGCCGAGTGCCGGCGCGTTCGGCGGCGTGCGCCGGCCGCCGTTGACCGACGACGAGCCGTGGCGCGCCACCGCGGTGCCGATGACGATCGTCCCCGGGCTACCCGCGCGAACGGCGATGGCGCCGATCGATCGGTTGATGGCGACCGCCTCCGAGCCCGCGACGAGGCTCCAGCTGCTGCCGCCGTTGGTGGACTTGAACAGGCCGAGCCCGGCCTCCGAGTCGCCCGAGCCGTTCGGCTCGCCGGACCCCGCGTACAGGGTGTTCCCTGACGCGTCGTTCGGATCGACGATGAGGGAGCCGAAGCTGTTCGTCGGCAGGCTGTCCGGGGGTGCGATCCAGGCCGGGGTCGCGGCCATCGCGTCGTTGGTCCGCCAGATGCCGCCACCCGCCGCGGCGACCCACAGCCGGCACGGGGCGCCCGTGGGCGCCGAGGCCTTGCCACAGTTGGGGTCGATCGCAAGCGCGGTCACCCGGCCCGACTCGCTGGTCGACGGACCGGTCTTCGTCACGTAGTCGTAGAACTGGCTCGCCTCGGGCGGGATGTCCGTGTTGACCGGGCCGAGCGCCGACCACGCCCCCGGCGCCGCGGTCAGCGTGGCCTGGTAGGCCTGGTAGTCCGCCGCGGAGATGAAGGCGGTGCGGCCGAGCTTCTTCGGCTTGGCGTCGAAGGACTTGCGGCCCTTCTGCGCGATCTTGTCGTCGACATAGGAGCGGGGATATGCGCGGTTGTCGACCTGTTCGGACGCCGGGTTGTCGGCGCCGCCCCGATCGGCCTCACCGACGGTCCTCTCGAACTTGGCTTCCTTGCGCGGGTTGAGGTAGCCGAGCTCGCAGCGCTCCGCGTCCTCCTCATCCTCGCCGGCCTCGCCGGTCTCACACCCGGGATCCTCGCCGTCCGGCTCCTCGGCCCCCGGCTCCGTCGGGAGGGCGGCAGTCGGGCCGGCGTTGCTGGTCTGCCGGAACAGACCGTTGGGCATCACCGCGAACGCGACGATCGCGGCAGCGGCGACCATGACCATGGCGAGGAAGAGCGCGCGGGGGCGAGGCCGAGCCATTCAGTTTCCTCCAGCGCGACGGGTTTCCGGGTCCCCTGCCCACCGCGGCGGCGTGAGCGTTGGGCTGCCGCTGGTGGGGCGTCCGGTGCGTCGCTGCTCCGCTGGTGTAGCCCTGCGTCGTTGTGCCGTCAATCACGCGGCCTCGCGCCAAGGTCGTCAGGCGGTGCCAGCTGGCGACGGTTCACGCACGGCGTGGGCCTCATGGCCCAGTACGCATCCCCCGAACGGGTCCCCCGTCAGTACACGGGGCCTATGGACCTTTGGGTGGGTCGTGGCCAAATCAACGGCGTCTGCTGCCGCTCGGGGGAGCCTTCTTGACGAAGCGCGGTGTCGCGGGGCGCGAGCCTCTGCTCTATCCGCTCGTCTATGTCGCGAGCCTGGCGTTGGTTGCGCTCAGCTCGGGGGCCCTGGCGCTGCTCGGCCACGAGCATGTCATCGACGCGGCCGTCGAGGTCCAGGTCACCGACGATCAGGCCGTCGTGCGCCAGTTCGTCGCAGCGAACCTTGATGCCGGCGACCTCTCCGGGGGTCTCCTGGACGGCGACCGGCGAGCCGCGGTCGAGCCGGTCCTCGCCGACCTGGTGCGCCAGCATGGCTTTCGCGACATCGCGATCGTCGATCCCGCCACGGGGCGTGTGCTCGCGGGGGCGTCCGAGGGCGGCACGGCTGTTTCCTTGACCGCGACGGCGGCCGGCGGGGCCACGGGTCAGACGCGAGCGGAGATCACGCCGGCCGGCACATCCCCGGGCCAGCCCGCAATCCTCGTCGAAGCCGTCCCGCTCGTTGAAGGCGGCACCGTCCGAGCGGTGTTCCAGGTCAGCCGCGGCGCCGGCCCCATCCTCGCCCGCGCGGACGACGCCTTCCGGGACGTCGTCACTGTCATGACGACGGCGGCAATGGTCCTCGCGCTCCTGCTCTACGCGATCTTCCGCGCCGCCAACCAGCGCCTGGTCCGACAGGACGCGGCGCTGGGTGAGGCACGCCGTCGCGATCCATTGACCGGACTCCTGAACCACAGCGCTGCCGTCGCCGCCCTCACCGATCTCGTCGAACGGTCGAGGCGCGACGCCAGCTCGATGGGTGTCGCGCTCATCGACATCGACAACTTCCGGCTGCTCAACGACGTCCACGGCTCGAGGGCCGGGGACGAGGCGCTGCTCACGGTCTCGCAGGCCCTCCGCCCGGCCGATGAGCATTGGGAGCTCGTCGCGCGGTTCGGGCCGGACGAGTTCCTCGCCATCGCCCCCGCACAGGTGGCGCGCGAGCTGCCGGCGGCAACGCGACGGCTCCGCGAGCGCCTCGTCGGCGGCCAGCTCGAGCTGCCCGGGTCGGAGCCGCTGCCCGTCACGATCAGCGTCGGCATCGCCTACTTCCCGTTCCATGCCGGCAGCGTCACCGAGCTCGTGTCGGTCGTGGCCCGCGCCCTCGGCGAGGCGAGGGAGTCCGGCGGCAACGAGACGGCCATCGCCGGGGCGTGGTCGAGCGACCCGGAGGCGCCGTACTCGTCCTTCGACGTCCTCCAGGGCCTGGTGCTCGCCGTCGACCGCAAGGATCGCTACACCAAGCTCCACTCCGAGGACGTGGCCACGTATGCGGTGTACCTGGCGGCGCGAGCCGGCCTGCCCGAGGAGCTCCGCGCCAACCTGCGCATCGGCGCCCTCCTGCACGACGTCGGCAAGATCGGCATTCCCGACGACATCCTGCGCAAGCCGGGACGCCTGACCGCGCGGGAGTACGACATCCTCAAGCAGCACGTCGCGCTCGGCGACCTGCTCGTCGGGAGCATGCCCGACGTACAGCAGGTGCGCGAAGGCGTGCGCTATCACCACGAGCGCTGGGACGGTGAGGGCTACCTCGCCAGGCTCGCGGGCGAGAACATCCCGTTGATCGCCCGCGTCCTCGCGGTCGCTGACGCGTACTCCGCCATGACGACGAGCCGGCCGTATCGCAAGGCCATGCCGATCGAGCGGGCGCTCGCGGAGCTGCGCTCGGTCGCCGGCACGCAGCTCGACGCGGACCTCGTGGACGCGTTCGTCACGGGCATGGAGAGCGATCCGGAAGCCCCGCTGCTCGGCGCGGGCATCGCCGGTGCGAACTCGAAGCCGCGAGCGGCCTGATGCGACTCCAGCGCGACCCTCCGCGCCTTGGCGTGCGAGCTCGCCCCGGCCGAGCCCGCACCTGGGCACGTCCCCTGTGGCTGTCGGGCGGTATTGCCGCGGGCTCGCTGGTCCTGACGCTTCTGGGCGGCGCCCATGTCGCCGGCGCCGGCCCGCTGCCGCTGATCACGCTCCCGCCATTGCCGCTGCTGTCGCTCGTGCCAACGTTGCCGCCCGTGCCGCTGCTGTCGCTCGTGCCAACGTTGCCACCCTTGCCGCTACCGACAGCCCCACCGCTGCCGAGCCTCCCGCTGCCGAGCGTCCCTGTCCCGAGCGTCCCTGTCCCGAGCGTCCCGCTTCCGACACCGCCACTGCCGTCGCTGCCCTTGCCGTCGCTCCCTGCCTCGACGGAAGGGCCCGCGCCGTCGGGCGCAGTGCCCTCTGGCTCGGCCGTGGGGCCGAGCTCGCCGGGTCCCCTGCTCGACCCAGGATCGAGTGCGGTCGCCGGCGCGTCGGCGGGTGCAGGCGGTGCTCCGGGCTCCGTCCAGGAACCGACGGCGGGCGATCAGGGCGGGTCGCCGTTTTCCTTCGCCCTGCCGCTGCTGATCGCCGGTATCCCGCTCGTGATCATCCTGCTGATCGTGATCGCCCAGGTCGCGGGCGGCGCCGTCTGGCTACCGGTGATCCGTCGCTGGCTCAACCGAGGGCTCACCCCGGATCCCTGACCGGAGCGAAGCCAGGCGCTCGGCGGCCGCGCGGAGCGTGGCGAGCCGCTTCCGGAACGCGAATCGCAGCCGCGTCCGGCCATGCCTCCCGATGATCTCGGTCTCCATTGCCGAAGTCGTGCCAACGCGGTGGCGCCCGAGCTCGGGAAGGCCGACTTGCCATTCTTGAACGGTTTCGGAGCGCAACCCGTCGTACGTTGAAAGCGCGGCCACCCGGTCGCGCAGTCGGTGGAGCGGCCGGTGCGGCGAGATGTCGTGGAAGCGGCGCAGAACGGCGAACACGCGGCCTTCGAGGTGCTCGCGACCGGCGTCGGCGACCGCCTCTTCGCGATCGCATTCCTCATTACCCGTGACCGCCAACGAGCCGAGGATGCGGTCCAGGAAACGCTCGTCCATGCCTGGCGGGAGCTTCCCGGGCTGCGCGACCCGGATCGGCTGGACGCCTGGCTCTATCGACTCGTCGTCAACGCATGTGCCGATGAGGGCAGGCGCCAGCGTCGCTGGTCAGCAGAGGTCCGGATGATCCGGAGCGAGCCGACCACGGAGGATGGCGCCCGTTCACTGGCGGATCGCGACCAGCTCGAGCGAGGCTTCAGGCGCCTGAAGCCCGAGCAGCGGGCGGTCGTGGTCCTCCACTTCTACGCCGGACTGCCCGTTCCGGATATCGCCGAGACCCTCGGCGTCCCCGCCGGAACGGTGAAGTCACGGCTGCATTACGCGACCGAAACGCTGCGCGCCGCCCTCGAGGCGGATGCGCGCGTCGGGGCCGCCCCAAACGGACGAACAGCATGACCACGGATCGATCGGTCCAAGAGCGGATCAGCCAATGGCTCGTCGAAGAGGCTCCCTCGCAGCTGCCCGATCGGGTGCTGCAGGCCACCTTCGAGCGAACACGGCCGGTTGCGCAACGCCCTTCGCCCCCGTGGTGGAGGTCATTCCGAATGTCGCGAACGATCGGAGCCATCGCGGTCGGCGCCGCTGCGATTGCGCTCATCGCCTTCGGCGTCATGGTCGTGCCGTCGCTCAATCAGTCCGTCGGGCCAGGGCCGAGTCCAACGCCCACGGCCACATCGAGCAGCCGCCCAACGGCGACGCCCGGGTCGGACCTGGCCCCGATCTCGCTGACCGGGCAGCTGGCAGTCGTCGCCACGGTCGAGGGCAATACGGACATCTACCTGATCAACGCGGATCGATCGGGCCTGGCACGGCTCACGGACGACCCCGGGGAGGACCTGGGGCCGGTGTGGCTGGCTGATGGAAAGACGCTGCTCTTCAGTCGCAGGACGCAGCTCGAGCCCGAGCTCGCGGAGCTCTTCGAAGTCGACGTCGAGTCCGGCACCGAGCGGCAACTCACCGCAACCGGCGAACGTGCGGCAGGACCGAGATTGTCGCCCGACGGCACGCAGATCGCGTATGAGCACGCGGCCGGGATCTTCGTGATGAACGCCGACGGATCCAACCAGCATCGCGTCTACACCGCCGACGCGTCGTACACGTTGCTGGTCTGGGCCCCGGATGGCCAGAACCTCTATCTCCGGCGCGATGCGACCCTTGAGATCGTTCGGCTTTCGATCGACACGGGGAAGCTGACGCCGGTCGATCCCGCCCAGGAGGGATTTGCCGGGGCACTCTCGCCCGATGGCACTACCTTCGCCTTCCAGAAGGTCCCGGGCGGGCTGTGGCTGATGGCTTCAGATGGCTCCGCCGCCCGGCACCTCTTTGGTGATTGGACTGGGGTTTACGGTGCCTTGTGGGCACCGGACAGTCGCCACGTGCTCTTCCCACAGGCCGATGGCTGGCTGTACGTGATCGCCACCGACGGCACTGGCCTGACCCGTTGGTTCGAGGGCCTTCAGGCGGCACCACGGCCATAGAGGCGCGCGGGCACGGCACCCGAGGGTGGTGGGCTGAGCTGGCCGCAAAAACGCACAGCCCCGAGCGTCAGACTGCGGCGCGGATCGCTTTGAGCCGTTCCGCCGCGGCACGTAACGTCGCAAGCTGCTTCGGGAACGCGAACCGGACCTGGCTCCGGCCGAGCTCGGGGCGCGAGTAGAACGACGAACCCGGCACCGCGGCGACGCCCGGGTCTGCGATGAGCCGGCGGGCGAACGCCACGTCGTCCTCGTCGGTCAGGCCCGCGATATCGGTCATCACGTAGTACGCGCCGGCAGGGCGCCAGACCCGAAAGCCCGCCGCTTCCAGTGACGGCAGGAGCGTGTCCCGGCGCTCGCGGTAGCCGTCGAGGAGGCCCGCGTAGTACGTGTCCGGCAGTCCCAGGGCGACCGTCGCTGCCGCCTGCAGCGGCGCCGCGGCGCCGACGGTCAGGAAGTCGTGGACCTTGCGCACCCCGCCGGTCAGCCCGGGCGGGGCGATCACCCAGCCCACTCGCCAGCCGGTGAGCGAGTACGTCTTGGAGATGGAGTTCACGGCCACCGTTCGCTCGCGCATCCCGGGCAGCGTGGCCATTGGCACGTGCTCGCCCTCGTACACGAGGTGCTCGTAGATCTCGTCGGTGAAGACCAGCAGGTCGTGCTCGGTTGCGACGCCGGCGATCGACTCGAGCTCCGCTCGAGCGAACACCTTGCCGGTCGGGTTGTGCGGCGAGTTCAGCACGATCGCACGTGTCTTCGGCGTGATCGCCCGGCGCAGCTCGTCGAGGTCGAACGACCAGTCCGGCGGGCGGAGCGCCACGTAGCGCGGCGTCGCGCCGGTGATGATCGCGTCGGGCCCGTAGTTCTCGTAGAACGGCTCGAACACGACGACCTCGTCGCCCGGGTCGAGGATCGCGAGCATGGCCGCGACCATGCCCTCGGTGGCGCCGCAGGTGACGGTGATCTCGGTCTCGGGGTCCGGCGCCCATCCCGGATAGGTCCTTGCCGTCTTGGCCGCGATCGCGTCGCGCAGCGGCTTCGCGCCCCACGTGATCGCGTACTGGTTGACGTCGGCGAAGATCGCGTCGGCCGCGGCCTGCTTGAGCTCGTCGGGCGCGGGGAAATCCGGGAAGCCCTGAGCCAGGCTCACCGCGCCGTGGGCCACGGCGAGCCGGTTCATCTCGCGGATCACGGACTCGGTGAACCGTTCCGCCTTGGCGCTGATTCGACCGCCGCGCGCGGCCGCGGGAGCTCCGGTCACGGGGCCGAGTCTACGTGCCCGAGCCCCGCGGCAGCATGCAAGGTCCGGGAGGCAGTCGCCCACGGACCATGGGCTACCATGCGCGTCCGGGCCGACATAGCTCAGCGGTAGAGCAGCTGTTTCGTAAACAGCAGGTCCTCGGTTCAAATCCGAGTGTCGGCTCCACTCCCCAATTCCTGCCCAGGAAGGCTGCCGACTGGCTCCTGGTGCCGGCTCGTGGCGAAGGGAGCCCACCCGTGCTGAGAAAGATCGCGCAGGGTGTGCTGGTCCACGACAGCGGGTTCCTGCAGAGCAACGCCGTCGTCGTGCATGGCGGATCCGGCGCGCTGCTCATCGACGCCGGGGTCACGGGCTCCGAGATGGCCGCAATCGCCGACGACCTCCGCGGGCTGGGCCAGCCCGTCGTGGCCGGGTTCTCGACGCATCCGCATTGGGATCACCTGCTCTGGCACCCGCAGCTCGGCCCCGCGCCCCGATATGGCACGGCCCGTTGCGCGGC
>Ga0075423_10003642_pt1 | contig 14201 bp, 13 predicted proteins | sample SoiMethybrSBSTD2_FD_80114 | JGI IMG/M metagenome (GOLD analysis project Ga0075423, IMG submission 80114) | Bulk soil microbial communities from a Populus tree surrounding site in Tennessee, USA - Soil MetaG P. TD hybrid SBSTD2 | ecosystem: Environmental > Terrestrial > Soil > Tree plantation...
AGATGACGAAGCCAAAGCTGAACGTCACGATCGCGATCATGAAAACCGTGAACATCCACGCGAGCTCGCGGTCCTCGCCAAACGCGTGCACCGACTGGACCACGCCGGATCGGGTCATGAACGTGCCGAAGATGGTCAGAAAGAACGTGATGATGACCAGCGTGACGTTCCAGACGCGCAGCATCCCGCGGCGCTCCTGCACCATGACGGAATGCAGAAACGCCGTCGCAGTGAACCATGGGAGCAGCCCGGCGTTCTCGACCGGATCCCAGCCCCAGAACCCTCCCCATCCGAGCTCTTCGTACGCCCACAGCATCCCGAGCGTCAGCCCGAACGAAAGAAACAGCCATCCAATCATCGTCCAGCGGCGAACCGCGCGAAGCCACGAATCATCGAGGTGCCCGGTGATCAGCGCCGCCATGCCGAATGCGAACGGAATCGTCATCGCGACAAATCCCGTGTAGAGCGATGGCGGATGGATCGCCATGTAGAAGTTTTGCAGGAGCGGATTGAGTCCTTTCCCCTCCGTCGGCGCCTGGGTGAGAAACGTCGAGAACGGATTCTTGTGGACCACCATCAGGAAGATGAAGAACATCTGCACCGCGGAGATCACAGCGACGACGTAGGGGATCAGTTCGCGGTGCCGCTCGCGATTGGTGTAGACCGCCACGGCGCCGAAGACGCCGAGGAGGAATACCCAGAACATGATCGATCCGTCCAGCCCGCCCCAGTACGACGTGATCTTGTAGGCCAGCGGCTGCGCGGAATCGGAATAGCGCTGGACGTATTTGATCGCGTAGTTGTTGGTGACAAACGCGTGGATGATGACGCCAGAGGCGACCGTCATCAGCGCCGAGACGAGATAGAAGGCGCCGGTTCCGCTCTCGATCAATCGCAGCGATCGCTGCCGGGCACCGGCGACCGACGCGGCAATCGCATACGCGGAGACAATGAAACTGGCGAGGAGCAGAAACGAGCCAAGAGAAGGCATCGCGGTTTTCCTGGGTTCTCCGAGGTTTCCTGGGTTCTACGAGGTTCTACTGGGTTCGACCAGGGTGTACGGGGTCGTTCGCGTTCGACGCTCTGGCGAGCCGCACGAGCGAATCGCTTAACTACCAGGTGCGCCGGGCTTCCCTTCGACGTACTTGGACGGACACTTCGCCATCACTCCGTTTGGTTCCACCGCAAATCCGTTCGGACTCAGATGTCCTTTCAATACGACCTCGGATCCATCCTTGAACGTGTCGGGGACGATCCCGGTGTAGTTCGCATGAACAACTGATCCCTTGTTCTGGATCTGGAACACGTATTCGAGCGTCTGCGGTTTGACGAAGATCGATTTGTCGACGACAAAGCCGTGAAGCTGCAGGCGCTTTCCCTGCCACGCGGCCGGGTCGGTCATCACTTCATCGACGTGCACGTAGTATTCGGTGCCCTCGGCTAACGTCGAATAGAACAGCCCGCCCAGAGCAAGCGCGAGCACGGCCGCGGTCACCGCGATCTTGATATGCTTAGGTTTCATAATGGTTTGCGGGAAATCGCACCCTCAGAATACTGTGCTCTTCCCCGTGGGTCAATGCACTCAATCAATTAGCCGAGCTCCTGCAGCAAGTGATACACGGTCGCGACCGGCAGTCCCACGACGTTCGACCATGAGCCGTCGATTCGCTCAATAAACCGCGCGGCGCGTCCCTGGATTGCGTAGGCTCCTGCCTTTCCTTCCGGTTCCCGCGAGTCGACGTACCACGAAATTTCCGACTCATCCAGTGGTTGAAACCACACCTGCGTTGTCACGACCTGGCTCAGTTCCGCGGGACCGCGCCGGACAACGACGGCGGTGTGCACCTCGTGTACCCCACCTGACAGCAACCGCAGCATTCGCCGCGCATCCTCGGAATCTTCGGGTTTTCCGAGGATTTTGCCGCCGGCGACCACGATCGTGTCTGCCGAGAGAATCGTGGCGCCGGATTCCCGGCACCGTGCTCGAGTGGTGTTGGCCTTGTCGCGGGCCACGCGAAGTGCGTACTGCAGGGGGTTCTCACCTGGCGCCGGCGTCTCGTCCACGTCCGCTGGCATGACGTCGAATTCGAACCCGGCCGCGGTCAGTAATTCAGCCCGCCGAGGGGAGGCGGAAGCAAGGATGAGGCGCACGCGAATGTTGATAGTATCGAAATTGGCGGTTCGCGGTTCGCGGTTGGCGGTTTGCGATTGGCGGTTGGCGGTTGGCGGTTTGCGATTGGCGGTTGGCGGTTGGCGGTTGGCGGGGCGCCCCACGCGCAGTGAATAAAGAAGGCAGCCATGGTTCCACTTCAAAGCTTCTCATCAGGCGTTCTCGCGGAAATCGTTCGCCGTCAGCCAGCGTCTAAAGAGAGGACCAACTTCGCCTGGCAGCTTGCCGTCGGCCAAGCCATCGCGCGCGCGACCACGGTCGAGTTGAACGACGGCGTGCTAACCGTACGTGCCGTCGATCGCCGGTGGATTCAAGAGATCGATCGCGCCCGAGGCATGGTGATCCAGAAGCTGCAGCAGATTCTTGGAGCGGATCAGGTGAAGCGCATCGACACGAGGTGAGAATCCCGAGGCAAGAGCCAGAGCCCACAGCGGAAGAGAAAATGAAAGAAAGCGTCATCATCTCGGCAGTTCGAACCCCCACCGGCAGGTTTCTCGGCGTTCTGAAAGACCTCAAAGCCACAGACCTCGGCGCAATGGTGGTGCGCGAGGCCGTTGCTCGCGCAGGGATTGACGGGTCGACCGTCGACGAATGCATCATGGGCAACGTGATTCAGGCGGGTAACGGTCAGAACCCCGCGCGGCAGGCAGCTTTGAACGGCGGACTTGGCGATCACGTCGCCGCATTGACGGTCAACAAAGTATGCGGCTCAGGACTGAAAGCGGTGATGCTCGCGTCGCAGGGAATTGCCACCGGCGACATCGAGATCGCGGTTGCCGGCGGCATGGAGTCGATGAGCAACGCTCCGTACTTGCTGCCACGCATTCGTGAAGGGCTGCGAATGGGGAACGGCACGCTCGTCGATTCGATGATCAACGACGGGCTCTGGTGCGCATTCGAAAACTGTCACATGGGCATGTCGGGCGAGGTCGTCGCCGACGCGTATTCGGTCAAGCGCTGCGAGCAGGATCAGTACGCGGCGGAGAGTCATCGCAAGGCGGCGCACGCAACCCGCGAAGGTTGGTTCAAGGACGAAATCCTTCCCATCAGCATTCCTCAAAAGAAAGGGAACGCTCTCGTCGTCGATCGCGATGAAGCCATTCGCGAGGACACGACCCCCGAGCCGCTGGCAGGCTTGAAGCCGGCGTTCAAGAAGGACGGCAGCGTAACCGCCGGCAACGCCCCTGGCGTGAACGATGGCGCCGCAGCAGTGGTGATCATGTCGGCCGAGAAGGCACGCGCTCTCGGCAAGAGTCCGTTGGCGCGCGTGGTTGGTCAGGCGACAAGCGGTCTCGCACCGAAGATGGTGCTGATGACGCCAGTAGAAGCCGTCCGCAAGGTTGCGGCGAAGGTCGGCTGGAACTTGAAGGACGTTGATCTCTTCGAAATCAACGAAGCGTTCTCAGTGCAGATGGTTGCCGTGCTCCGCGAGCTCGGAATCGATCCCGCCCGCGTGAACGTCAACGGCGGTGCAGTAGCCCTTGGACATCCGATCGGTGCGAGTGGCGCTCGCGTGTTGACGACATTGATCTATGCGCTGAAGCGTCGCGGTCTCAATCGCGGGATCGCCGCGTTGTGCCTCGGCGGCGGGAACGGCGTGGCTCTGGCGATCCAGCGCGGTTAGAGCGCGAGGGCCGCTGGGCGCGCCTTCGCGGCTTCGCGGCCACCCGCTGTCGGTTTTGAAACCAGTTCTATCGGCTTCCCTGCGGCCCGGCGACGTGCATCTGCGCCAGTGTGAACGCCCACTGATCCGCAAGTTCAGCTATCCGCTTGTCGGTTGGACGATAGCCGTGTGAGCCGAGCGTCTCGATGCGAATCAGAATCGGCTTGTCGCACGACTGCGCCGCCTGCATCGCCGCGACGAACTTGAACGAATGGCTTGGCACCACGCGATCGTCGTGATCGGCCGTCGTTGCGAGGGTGGCTGGATAGCAGGTGCCAGCCTTGACGTTCTGGACTGGTGAGTATTTGTAGAGGAATGGAAACTGCTTCGGGTCCGACGATGATCCGTATTCGGTCGCCCAGGCGCGGCCGCCCGTGAATCGATCGTAACGGAGCATGTCCATCACACCGACGGCAGGCAGCGCCACCGCAAACAGGTCGGGCCGCTGCTCCTCGACGGCGCCGACGAGCAGCCCGCCGTTCGAGCCACCACTGATGCCGAGCTTCGCCGGGGACGTGTACTTCTCCTTGATGAGATGTTCAGCAACGGCGATGAAGTCGTCGAACACGTTCTGTTTCTTGTCGAGCATGCCTGCGTGGTGCCACGACTCACCATACTCGGCGCCGCCTCGCATGCTCGCCGTTACCCAGATGCCCCCGAGCTCGAGAAACGCCGGCACGTCAGATCGGTAAGTCGGCGTCGTACTGATCGAGAACCCGCCGTACCCATACAACATCGTCGGATTCGATCCGTCGCGCGGAATGTCCTTCCGTGCGGTCAAGAAGAACGGCACCTTGGTTCCATCTTTGGAGACGGCGAACAGCTGTTTCGTCTCGTACTTCGAGACATCCATCGGCAGCTTCGGCGCCTCGAACGGAGTCGACGTCTTTGTCTTCAAGTCGTACGAGAACATCGTCGTCGGATAGAGCGGTGACGTGAAGCCGTAAAAGAGGAGGTCCGAGTTCTGACGGCCGCTAAGACCCGCGAGCGATCCGGCGCCTGGCAACTTGATCTCTCCGACGCTGCCGCCGTCACCATCGAATAGCATCAGCCGGCTCTGCACGTCGACGAGGTACTCAGCGACGATGCGGCCGCCGGCCATAATCGCGGTTTCGATCGCTTGCGGGCGCTCTCGAACGATCGTCTTCCACGCGGCGCGCTCGGGCTTGTTCAGGTCGACCGCGATGATGCGCCGATTTGGCGCGTCCAGATCGCTTCGGAGATACATGACACTCCCGGCGTTTCCGATCGGCGCGTACTCGGCATCGTCTGTTTCGATGATTGGCTTGATCGGCGCAGCGATGTTAGGAGCCTGCGGGTTGCCGAGATCGGCCGCGTACAAACGGTTGTTGTTGCCTGACCCTTCCGCCATGGTGACGAGAAGGTAGCGGCCGTCGTCGGTCACGTCTCCGCCGATGAACCAGGAGGGACGATCCTTGCGCTCGTAAACCAGACGATCCTCGGATTGTGCGGTCCCGACGCGGTGATAGTACAGCGCCTGCCCCGACAACGCCGCCTCGAGCACCTTGCCCGCAGGCGGTTCCGGATACCGCGAATAGAAAAAGCCCTTCGAGTCTTTCGTCCACGCAAACCCCGAAAAGCGCATCCACTTGATCACGTCGTCCGAGTCGCGATTCGATGCGAGGTCCCGGACATGGACGATCTGCCAGTCGGCCCCTCCCTCCGACGTCATGTAGGCGAGCAGCTTGCCATCAGGCGACGGCGACACCCCAGACAGTGAAATGGATCCATCCGGCCAAAGCTGGTTAGGGTCAAGAAGGAGCGTGGGCGGCGCTGTCAACGACGCTCGCATATAAACAGGCGACTGCTTCTGAAGGCCGGAATTGCGGCGATAGAACACGCGGCCGGCTTCCACGAACGGAGTCGACGTCTTGGGATAGTCCCAAAGCTGGGTAATGCGAGACTTGAGCTTGTCGCGCATCGGGAGCAATTCGAAATAGCGGAACGTCACTGCATTCTGGGCGGCAATCCAGTCCGCTACTGGCTTCGAGTCGAGGTCTTCCATCCAGCGATACGGGTCGGCGACCTTCGTGCCAAAGTAATCGTCGACGACGTCACCCTTCAGGGTTGGCGGATACGCGGGCCGCTGCGCGAGAACAAAAGCAGTGGGTAGCAGGATCAAGGTCGCGAGAAGGACGAGCTTTGAGCTTCGCATGGTCGGCACATCGTACCTCCGGGACAGCGCCAATTCAAACGCGCTTCTGCGTTGCATGCCCTACCGAATAGACATCCGTTGCGGCGGCGACGTCGACGATCAATTGGATCGGCTCGTCGAGCTGGGAGCTCTCGATGTCGAGTCGTCGGACGCCACTCGCGTGGCGGCCCTGATGCCTGACAGCATCACGCCGGACGACGTCGCCAGCGCACTCGGTGCCGACCAGATCGTGGTATCCCCTGCCGTGGGACGCGACAACGGATCCATCTGGGTGCTCACGCCGCGGTCCATACGCATCGGGTCTCTTCGAATCGTTCCCGCCGGCCTCGACCAGGAGCCGGGTGACCTCACACTGATCGACTCGGCAGCGTTCGGCACCGGATTGCATCCCACGACCGCAATGTGCCTGGAAGCGTTAGACGAGATTGTTCGGACGGCACACCCCGAGAGCGTGCTGGACGTTGGCACAGGCTCCGGCGTGATCGCGCTGGCGGCGTTGATGCTCGGCGTGTCGCGAGCCGTTGCCATCGATGTCGATCCTGCCGCGCTCGGCGCCGCCGCCGACAACGCGCATGTGAATGGACTCGACGCGCGCGTGCAGCTCGCACGCGGCGGACCGGAAATCGTCACAGGAACGTGGCCGCTGGTGCTTGCCAATATTCTGGCCGCGCCGCTGATTGCCATGGCACCGGCGCTGATTCGACGCGTCGGACATCACGGTCAGCTGGTGCTGTCAGGTATCGCGAGCTCCGTGGCGCCCGAAGTTGCGCGCGCCTACGTTCACCAGGGAATGCATCAAGTCGACATGAAGTCGCGAGGCGGCTGGACCGCGCTCGTGTTGCGGGCGTCGTGGCGAGGTTCTCCCGTTGCTCCTGTTTCGCTTCTGGCAGAGATGCAGTGTGACGGTGAATGCTGCTGATTGGCGGAGGCGAACGAGCGCGAGTGAGAGATTAGCGATTCGCGACGAAATCTTCGTAGCGCATCGCCGTGCGCTGTTCGAACGCGGTCGCAAACGGCGCACCTCGCCCGAGGTCCTCAAGTAAAGCAACTACGGCGGTCGCACCATGCCGCTCGATGAGACGCCGAACCGCCTCCGTGGCAGAGGCATATGCGACCTCGGCGTCGCGCCTGGAAAGATCGATGAAGCTGCGATGGAGTCGCGAGAGATCAGAACGCCAGGTGGTGCGGGTCACGGGATCAATGACCGCAGAGCTTGATGGCTCGAGTGCGGTGGCGAGCCCTTCGTTGATCCAGGCTGGCACGGTGCGCCCGGCCAGCATCTCGACGAGCGCATGGACGAATTCGTGTGACAGCACGCGATCGAGCTCATCGCGTTGATCGGCGGCGACACTTCGCGGCAGGCGAATCCGTCCGTCGTAACCTGCGGTCGACCACGCGGCCAGCTTGGTGATGTCGTCGAATTGCTGGCGGCTGTAGATGAGAGCGGTGATTGGCTGGGATGGATAGACGAGGAGCGTGTTGCCAATTCGCGAATACGCTGCCTCGAGCCGTTCGAGAACTTGACCAGCAAGTGCCTCGTCGGCCGAGGCCTCGAACAGAACGATGAAGTGCGCCGTGCGTATTTCGCGGAATCGCCTCTCGAGCTCCCGCTCTTTGCGCCAGTGGCCAAGCCGCTTCTGAAGGTCACGGTCGCGCGGCGCGCGCTGCAGTGCAGCCTCGCAAGTCGAGATCGCCTCCTCCAGTCGTCCGGCCCGGTAATGTAGATCGGCAAGCCACAACGCCGCTGGCAGATAGCCGGGAGTGAGAGTAAGCGCCCGCTCGAAACTGGATCGGGCGACTTCCTTCTGGCCTAGCATGAAAGCCGCCACACCCTCTCCGAACGACAGCCCTGAATCGCTCGGTCGGATCCTAACCGCCTCGTTGAAGGCCGACAATGCCTCGCCAAAACGGTGCTGCTCGAGCGCGGTCGTTCCGGCACGCGCGAGAGCGGTCGCATCTTGTCCGCGAGCCTCGCACGGCATGGACGCCACAAGGATGATGGCCGCGTTTGCGATGAACCGCGTCGGTGTCACAGCGACTCGACGGCTGCAAGAATGGGCGCCCACAGAGAATGCAGGAAACGCTCCGAGAACGCTGATTGGCCTCGCTGCTTGTCCCGCGCGGAGTCTACAAAAGTCTGCCCTCTGGCTGCCCTTGACGCGCTCCAGGTGGACTGGACATACGATGGGATTGGGACGGCACGACCAAGTCGCGGAACTTATCCAGGAATTGCGGCGGGAAAGAGAAGGCGATGGGACCAGGCCACGTTCAAAACACGACGCATCGGCTGCGCTGGGCGCGCCCTCTCGCCGCGCTCATCTCCCCGTTGATCCTCGCCGCGGGTGTCGCGGCTCCGCGAGGGCACCCTCAGTCGCTTTTTCCCGCCCGGCTGGAATCGTTCTTTCGGACTGAGGTCAAGCTGAGTTCAGCTGAACAGGAGCGGCTGGTGGCCGGGCAGCCCGTGACGCGGCTGGTCGAAGCCGATCCAGCGAAGGAGGTCGCTGTCTTCGGCGCCGTCTGGATCAAGGCGCCGATTGCCCGGTATGTCGCTGCAGTGCGAGACATCGAATCGTTTGAGAAAGGAGCCAACTTTCTCGCGACGAAACGCATTAGTACGCCGCCTCGGCTCGAAGACTTCGATCAGCTTTCTGTCTCGAAGGACGAGATCGCGGCGTTGCGACAATGCACGGTCGGCAAATGTGATTTGAAGCTGGGGGAAGAGGCACTGATCCGTATTCAAAGAGAGACCGACTGGTCGAAGCCGACGGCAGCGAGCGACGTGGAACGATCAATCAGAAAAATGGCCTTCGATTATGTGAATGGGTATTTGGAGGGAGGCAACAGCAGACTGGCTGCCTATCGCGATGGCGACCGTCCGACGTTCGTCGCGAAAGAATTCGCGTCGATGATCGAACGCATGCCGGCGCTGACTGACTACCTGCCCGATCTGAAAAGGTACCTGCTCGAGTATCCAAAAGTGCAGCTCGCCAACGCCGATTCCTTTTTGTACTGGCAGAACGTCAAGTTCGGACTCAAGCCGACGATTCGTATCAACCACTTGACTATCGCCGACGAGCAGACCCACGTGGCGGTCGTCTCGAAAATGCTGTATGCCAGCCACTACTTCTGGTCGGCGATCGAATTGCGAGTGCTCGTACCCGATCCGGCACGCGGTGAGGGGTTCTGGTTTGTCAACCTCAATCGCAGCCGATCGGACGGTTTGAGCGGCTTCGTTGGCACGATCATTCGCGGCAAGGTTCGCAGCGAAGCGCAAAAGGGCATGGAAGCCGCACTGAAGTTCACCAAGAGCCGGATGGAGAGCTGAGTGCGCGGCGGTTGATCTGCTCCGAGGAGGCTCACGGGTCAAGATCTGATCACCACCGATTCTGGTACGCTAATGGCTTCTTATGCTCAATATCAAGCGTGTCGGAGTCATTGGCGCGGGCACGATGGGCAACGGGATCGCCCAGGTGTTCGCGCAAAAAGGATTTGAAGTACAACTCGTCGATCTCGCGGCACCCGCGCTGGACCGCGCAAGAACATCCATCGAAAGGAGCCTCGACAAGTTCGTCGAGAAGAGCAAGCTCACCCGAGAGGAACGCGACGGCACGCTGGCCCGCCTCACCACCGGCACCAGCATCGACTCGCTCGCGACCGTCGACTACATCATCGAAGCCATCGTCGAAGACGAGAACACGAAGCGAGCGCTGTTCTCACGCCTCGATACGCTGACTCGGCCTCACGTCATTCTGTCGTCGAATACCTCGTCGATCTCGATCACGACTCTCGGCGCCGCGACCACGCGTCCCGACAGAGTCCTCGGCATGCACTTCATGAACCCGGTGCCGCTCATGTCGCTGGTCGAGCTGATCCGCGGACAGGCGACGTCTGCCGAATCGATGTTGACGGCAGCGGAGCTGTGCATCGAACTGGGCAAGACCGGCATCGAAGCCGCCGACTACCCCGGGTTCATTGCGAATCGGATCCTGATGCCGATGATCAACGAAGCAATCTTCGCACTGATGGAAGGTGTCGGCACCCCCGACGCCATCGATGCGGTGATGAAGCTGGGTATGAATCATCCAATGGGACCGCTCTCACTGGCTGACTTCATCGGCCTCGATGTGTGCCTCGCCATCATGAACGTGTTGCACAACGGGCTTGGCGATCCGAAATACCGCCCCTGTCCGTTGTTGCGGCGCATGGTCGCCGCAGGGCACCTGGGACGCAAGAGCGGCAGGGGGTTCTACGAATATCAATTGGTGAATTCGTGAATCATTCAGCAAAGTACCCGCGGCGCGCGGTCACCTTCCCCGACTTGCCTTTCAGCTTGACCTCGAGCCGGTGCCAGCCGGTCGTCGACACGCCAGTTGGCGTGTAAGACAGCACGTAACGATCGCGAAATTCCGCCAGCGTTTCAGCGAACGTCGCGTGCAGGTCTTTATTCGAATTCGCGAACATCACTCGTCCGCCGGTTTCCTCGGTCAGGTGTTCGAGGAATTTCCCGGCTTCCTCGACGGTTGTCACTTTGACCCCCGTGATGCCCCTCCCGCCAAGTTGATACACCGCACGCTGTTCCGCCATTGCGACTGCGTAGACGACGGCGTCGGTCCGCTTCGCCGTTTCAATCACTGCCGACGGGCGCAGCCAGCTCGCCGTGTCGGCGCCATCGCTGAAGACCAGGACCAGCGTGCGTCCAGGATCCGCATCGCGCAGGGCGAGCGCGGAAAACGCGGCGTCGCGAAGCGACGTGGCTCCTTGCGCCGACAGCGTCGCCAACGCGCCCTGAATCTGCTGCCGGCTGGGTGTCAGCGGTGCCAGCAGGCGGACACGCGTCGCAAAAGAGACCAGCGCGACACGGTCGTCTGGCCGCAATCGATCCAGCAACGATTGAGCCGCCTGGACGAGCGAGTGCAGGCGGGCCCCAGCCATACTGCCGCTCGTGTCGAAGGCGAGAATGAGATTGAGTGGAATCTGTTCGACTTCGATTTCCGACACTTTCTGGAGCACGCCCTCATCTCGCAATTCGAAATCCGTGGCGCTCAGTCCGCGGACGAGTTCCTGGCCGCGCGTGACGAGGACGTCGACGCGGACGCCAATCGTGCCGGAGCGGAAACGCTGGGCACGCATGGAAGGCCCCGTGATGACGATGCCGAGGGCCACGGCACATGCGGCGAGAAGCCGGGTCATGGACGGATCATCCTTCGCAATTCCTCGACATACCCGGCCGCACGCCATGCGGTTCCCCGCGAGTACCAGAACCAGGGATCCGCTGTATCGGGAACATTGCGCGCGCCCGCACTCGAACGCACGTCGTTGGCGGCTTCCGCGCGCGCACCGCGAGCATGCCGCATGTGTGCGAGTGCCACGTATGCAGATTGCGCGGTCGGCATCATCGACACGGCCGTTGCATATCGGCGTTCGGCTTCGGCCGTGTCGCCACGCTTCTCGAGCACCTCTCCTTCAAACAGCCTGGCGAGGTATTGAAACGGCATCTCAGCGAATGAGCCGATCTGGCCAAGGACTTTCATTCCCTCGGGATCATCGCGAAGCACGAGCACCCGTCCGAGCCGCAAACGTGCTTCGATCAACGTCGGCGCCACAATGAATGCCTGCCGAAAGTGTCGTTCGGCATTCCTCAAGTCGCCCTTCACATCGGCATCATCCTCGTGATCCATCCACCAGGCCATCTCCTCGGTGGCACCGAGCGCCAACAGCAGCTCCGCAGAGTCGCCGCTGGGATCGCGGGCATGCTCGCCAAACTCCTTTGCGACCCTGACCTCTCGGCCCTCGTGGAGAAGTGCCAGGACGGCGAGCGGCCACGTTTGCACGAACGCCGATCGGCGATCCCGTGACCTGAGCCTGGTGACGTATGCCTCGGCGGTCAGGACCTGGTAGCGGAATTCTCCGCCGTTCCCACGGGCGAGCGCAGCAAATGCGCGGGCTGTATGCAGCATGACGGCGCCGCGTATCGTTCCCGCGGCGCGTTCGGATTCCTCGCGGTTCTTACTGTCGAGCGTTTTCAAGAGCTCATTCCGCTCGACAGTCACGTCGACATTCATGATCCTGGCGAGTTCGTTCAGCGCGGGTTCATCCGCACCCCGGCGAAACAGGTCAATCGCCTCGGCATAAGGCGTCGTCGCACCCTGCGGCAACGCGAGAACGGTGCGACACAACACGAGGCCGATCACCAGGACTCCCAACGTCGCTGTCGCAGCCGCCCGCATCGGCACACGCGAAGAATACTGGTTAGGGACGCGGTCCGCGCAAGCACGAAAACGCGCAAGGATGTGCGAGAACAGGACAACGACTCGAGAGCCATCGTCTGAGGTCGCAAAAACCTTGGGAAATCTGCGGTTTTTTGCGGGCATGTCCCTTGCGAAATGTCGGCGCGATGCTGACCACGGCCACCCAGACCGCACAGGATTCGTTTGCTCCCGCCACGATTGATCCACCTGCTGTTGCCGCACGGCCGGCGCCGGAAAACGGCGCGGGGGGCGCGGCGCAGGTGCTTCGACGTGAGCCGGCCATCAATTCGATGTTCCGCCGCATGTGCGAGCTGAAGGCGTCCGATCTGCACATCAGCGCCTCGGTCGCGCCGCTCGTCCGCAAGGATGGCGAAATGCGCCGGCTGCACGATGCGGCAGGCCCGCTGACGTCAGAAATGATTCTGGCGCTGCTGAAGGAAATCATGCCGGCGGTGAATCAGGCGGAGTTCGAGGCGCGCCACGACACTGACTTCGCGTACGAGATCGCAGGGCTGGCGCGATTCCGCGCCAACGTCTTCATGGATCGACAAGGGGTGGGCGCGGTATTCCGCGTCATCCCGTCGAAGATTCTGACGGCGGAACAGCTCGAGCTGTCGCCGCACGTGCTCGAGCTCTGCAAATTGACCAAGGGCCTGGTGCTCGTGACCGGCCCGACCGGTTCGGGAAAGTCGACCACGCTCTGCGCGATGATCGACTACATCAACCGCAATCGCACCGATCACATCATCACGATCGAAGATCCGATTGAATTCGTGCACCAGAACCAGAAGTGCCTGATCAACCAGCGCGAGGTGCACAACCACACGCGATCGTTCAAGGACGCCCTTCGCGCGGCGCTGCGCGAAGACCCCGACGTGCTGCTCGTCGGCGAACTGCGCGACCTCGAGACCATCGCGATCGCGATCGAGACCGCGGAAACCGGCCATCTCGTGTTCGGCACCCTGCACACGACGACGGCGGCTTCGACGGTGGATCGCGTGATTGACCAGTTCCCTGCCGATCGACAGGCCCAGATCCGGGTGATGCTGTCGGAGTCGCTACGCGGCGTCATCGCGCAGACGCTGTGCCGCAAGATCGGCGGGGGACGGGTCGCCGCGCTGGAAGTGCTGCTCACCAACGGCGCAATCAGCAACCTCATTCGCGAAGGCAAGACGTTCCAGATTCCGTCGATGATGCAGGTCGGCCGGGCGCAGGGCATGGTCTCGCTGAACGATGCGCTCGCGGACCTCGTGAAGAAGGGTCTGGTGACGCCGGAGGAAGCCATCCTTCGCGCAGTCGACAAGGCGGGACTGGAAACGCTGCTCAAGCGGCGGTAAGTCCCGTTCGCTCTTCGCTCCTGGCTCCCTCGCTCCGTGCTCCTGGCTCCTCGCTACTGGCTACTCGCTGCTCGACTTCTTCGAATCAGAAGGACGATCCCTGCGAGCGGGACGAGAATCAGCAGCTCGCGTCCGAGCGCGAGCAGGTTGAACGTCCAGAATTCCGGCAGCCAGTAGCGCCGTGAAATCGCCATGAAGATGTGCCACGGCGATTCGTAATACTCACGGCTGAATGGCCAGAGCGCCATGATGCCGATGGGCGGCGACGAATCAGTCCCCAGCCAATCAAGCAGCGTGTGCGACGCGTAGGCGAGTGCAACTGCACACGCTGCGGCCGCGCCTCGGCGAGCACGCGCGCGTCGAAGAATCGCCCAGGTGACCACCCCCACAATCACTGCCGCGCCAAGTCCGTGCGACGGCCCGCTGTGGGCGCCGACGAGCAGATCCAGATCCGCGGCCACGCCGGCGGCGGCGTAGATAGCCATGCGCCGCACCTTGTCGTGGTCCGGCACTGAGACGAGCGATCCAGCAATCACGCCCGCGATGGCGTGGCCGATTGGGGACGGCATGTGTGTAACTCGGAGACTCTGCATCTTCCTTCACTTTG
>Ga0075423_10003643_pt1 | contig 14200 bp, 10 predicted proteins | sample SoiMethybrSBSTD2_FD_80114 | JGI IMG/M metagenome (GOLD analysis project Ga0075423, IMG submission 80114) | Bulk soil microbial communities from a Populus tree surrounding site in Tennessee, USA - Soil MetaG P. TD hybrid SBSTD2 | ecosystem: Environmental > Terrestrial > Soil > Tree plantation...
GAGGTGTTCAGGTAATCTTATTCGTGTTTCTACACCTTCCTCGTTCGGGAACGCAGCCGGGGTTCCACTTCCATACTCTAGCGCCGCACCCGCCCAAACGCCACTCCGACGCTCATGCCAGTTGAGTCCGGCCACGCCGGTATGAATCTGATCGAAAGCGGCCGGTCCGCGCTCCCCAGCTTCGACCTGCTCCACTGTAAATCCGCCCGACACAGGTCCGGTCTGAAAAGCCCGTTGAGTTGTATAGCCGAAATAGCCAGTCAAACCCAGTGGCTTGATCTCGGGCAATTGAGCGTTTAGCTCCAAACCATACGCCTTGCCCAGAGCAAAAGTCGTCGGAGCAAAAAGGCGGACGTTAGCCAGTTCCGTCGTCTCGAACGAGTTTTTGTCAGAACGCCAGAATGCGGTCATCCGTAAGAGCACCTTGTCGCGAACCGCATGACTCACTCCCGCTTCAAAATGGTTGCTGTGCGAGACAGCCGGTGGCAGTCCTTCAAAACCGAGGTGAGAAGACAGCAATAGGTTTTCGATGGGCGGCGGCGCAAAGAATCGGTTGTAGGCAAAGTGCAGCACCGTGTGAGCGCGAGGGAAAGCGTAGGCCAGATTGACTCGCGGACTCAGTGCGTGATCGCTGGTCACAAGGCTGTACTGGTCATAACGCAGACCAAGATTGGCGGTAAAGTTCTTGAAGGGTCTCCATTGATCCTGAAAATAGAGGCTGCCCTGCTTTCCTGTCTTGCGGCCCCTGAAATCAAAAGGCTCGATCTCCACCTCGTTTTCGCGGGGATCAAAATGAAAATCTTCTCGCAACCTCACCTGCATGAGATCGACACCGGTCTTGATGGAATGACGCGGCCCCAGATAGAGAGAGTAGTCGCTCTTCAACCCAAGCGTGATGTCATTGCGAAGCCCCCCGGCCTGAATCGAGAAGGGGTCGGAAGTGGGGACAAGGCGCGCTGCGGCAAAACGTTCGTAGATCGAAGTCGAGATTACCGACGATGGCGAGAAGATGTGTTCCCAAGAAAGCACGGCAGTCTGCTCGCGGTTGCGCTGAAAAAAATCTCTCTGTCTCGACTCATCTTCCGTCGTATTGGGCAATTCGAAGTTGGTTCCATCAGCGGTGAGCAACAATTTGAAAAGATCACTCGCGCGCGGTTTGTAGTCAAACTGAACCAGACTCCTGCCTCCTTTGCCAAAATCGTGAAAGCGCTCGGGCTGGGGCGTATTGAGGAACCTCAGGCTCTCAAAAGCCTGGGCGTAGGCAAAGTAACCCAGCTTGGAGGTGTGACCCCCAAAGTCAAACGCGACGTTGTTGCGCAGGAAGTTCCCTGCTCCAACGGTCAGACTGCCATGATTGTCTGCGTCAAACCCCGAACGCGTTACCAAGTCCAGAATACCTCCAAAACGATTTCCGAATTCAGCAGGAAATCCGCCTGTGATGACGTTGACAGACTGAATGACGTCGGGAGAAAGGCCTGGCGTGAACAGCTGGTGAGGATTGTCGAAAAACGAAACGCCATTGATGAAAGTATTCAATGACAACTCATTACCCCGAAGGTGGACCAGGTTATCGTGACTGCCCACAGCGCTGGCCACAAACGGTGTGATGATGTCCGTCAGTTGAGCTCGCCGGGCAGCGGGCAATGTCAAGATCTGGTTTCGGTCCAACGTCGTCACGGTTGCTGCCTCGGTTTCATCCAGTAGCTTGGGCCGTGCTGTAACGGTCACTTCCTCGCGAACGGCAACGCGAGGATTAAGCTCAAAGTCGACCTCCTGGCTCGACCTTGGTGAAAGCTTCAAGCTGATGCGGTCGCCGTAGTAGTTCTCAACCGAGATACTTAGGATGTAAGTTCCGGGACTGATCCCCGCGAAGCTAAAGCGGCCTTCGGCATCAGAAGTCTTAGTCTGGCTGGAACCATCCGGCTGGCTTTCAAGCTTGGCAGTGGCCATCGCAATGGGCGAGCCACTCTTCTTGTCAGTTACCGTGCCACTGATCCTCTGTTGTCCAAATAACGGGACACCTAGAAATAACACAAGTATGCTAGGCAGCAGCCGAAACACCTCGAACCGCGTCTTTGAAAAGACCCTCGGACCTGTCTCTCTTTTCATTTGACGAGCCTCCCTGAGTCTCAAAGTGACCAGCCGTTCCAGCGCAGCTGAAACACCCCAATTCACTGTCTAGATTGAGTGCAACTGGCGTCATTCCGGCGCGCCGGTACCGCTCTTTGAGAAACGTCAATTAACCTAAGAAGTGACTTGGGAGTGCGGAGGAGGTCGGAAGGGAGTCGGGAGGTCACCAGATAGAGGAAATTCCTGGAACACGGAGGTCAGGTAGGAAGATCCTGTATCCAATGCAGGTGGAGTGTTTGAAGCCGGCAGGAAGTTCGTCAATCCCGAGACCACGAGGGCCTTGGTAGCCTGGCATCCGCTGTTCAAAAAGCAACGAGCAGGTGCAGGTTGGAAAGCATCAAAATCATTGCTGGTGAATCCGGTCTTGAAATGACAACTCTCGCCATGGGACGCTTTGGAACTGCGACACATTTCCAAGCAACAGCAATTGTCACCGTGGAATGGACACACGGAATTCTTGGTCTTAGAGAGCGCAGAGGACGACTCACTAACAAGCCAATTCAATTGAACCGTGCTGAGGCAAAACAGCACGCTTAAGAAGAGGGTCAAGACCTGACGCCCTGGTTTCATTGCACCTATACTGCTGACGAAACCAAGCATTGTCAATGAATTTATCGTTGGGCCAGGGGCCTGTCAAAATCCTCGGATGGCAAGTTCAACCTACGAAGTCCCGCTTTGGAAGCTACGACGAATTCGTTTTCTATTCATTGCGGGTCTGTCCAGACGACCGGGTCAATGAGATCGCGCTTGCTATTTCTCCATATGAGCCGTGCTTGATGATGCTGTCTTTTCTGTGAGAAAGTAAGAGGCCGCTAGATGGAAACCTCTGTGCCTTGTCCTTTAGTCTGAAAGCGTGAAGAGCCTCCAGGATCCGCAGGATAAAGCTCAATTGCTTCACCGGCTCCGTTATGTTCACACAGGGAGCCCTCGGCAGTGGGGCCGGATGTCTTCCCACCAGATGATTTGTCACCTCAACGACTCGTTCCGGGTGGCTATGGGAAAGAGAGCGGCCAGCTCCAAAAGCAATGTGCTCCACCGCACCCTGGTCAAGTGGATCGCTCTACGGACCCCGTTAACTTGGCCCAAAGGCGTGAAGACGATGCCGGAGGTGGATCAGGAGATCGGAGGAACGCGACCGGTAGCGTTTGAACAGGATATCGGCGAACTCGAAGCCCTGATCGAAGAGTTCACCTCCAGGGGGGTTAAGCTTCAGCGACAGAGACACCCAATATTCGGGAAGATGACTGACGAAGATTGGCTCCGGTGGGGCTACCTGCACATGGATCATCACCTGCGCCAGTTTGACGCATAGAGCCTCAGGATTCTTCTTAGAACGGTAGCAGAAAGGGAACTAAGGTTGCCGGGCTTTGACTTTCTCACTGCCAAGGGCCTCCTTGCCGGCGGCTTTTCTGAGGCGCAGCGACAATTGAGCCAAATGAAGGTTGATCGGCTTAAGTGAAGCAGGAGGTATGGGCTCGATCCACGTGAGATCACTCTTCGAGGCCGGCCAGGCGGTCATTCCGACAATATTGAGCTGTGGGTAGTTGGGGTAGTTTTGAGGAGAAGAGGCCCGTATCCGCCAGAGAGTTTCCCTGGCTGCGCTGTTGGGCCCGGCACACTCCGATCCTCCATTTTTCCAGAGACGCGATCCTGAGCCGACATCAATGTTCGTGAACAGATTCTCAAATGGCGCCGCACGATGATGATCGAAATTCACATCAATTCCCTTCCCCTCTGAAAAGACATTACCGTTGGCGAAAGTGTCGACCGTGAGATCGTGGACGAATTGCGTGTCAACCGTGAAATCAGTGACCAGATAGTCATGAGGACTTTCCAGCGCAATGCCGTGGTGTCCGCTCAGCGCCTTGTTCCTCCAATGGACCTGAAGACGTATCCCTTGAAGAGTACAGAACCGGCCTACGGCAAAGGGCTTCGCCGAGGGAGCAGTTACAATTCCACTGTCTGCATCGATGATGGTGACGTTGCGCACCCAACTATTGCTGACCGCATCCAGGTAGATGCCGTTGTATCCCGGTTCCTGAAAAACATGGCCTCCGTACTGGGATTTCGGAAATTCGATGGTCAAGCTCTCAATGCCAATCTCACGAAGCGTAGGGGCGTAGCTGAAAACTTCCGGCTGCCATTCCAGGCGCACATCTGCGCGCAACGCCCGTGCCAAGGTAATAGTGTCTCCCGACACACTCTTCACCTTTGAAGCAAAGTCAATGAACTTCCCCGCGGTGGCGTCCATTAGGCACGTGCCGGCGTCCGCATAACCGGCGTGCAGGTAACGACCCAGGGATCCATTCCTGTCGTACTCGACCAGACGAATTGTACTCCCGGCAGTTATTCCCGCAGTTGAAGAGAGAGTCAGCGTCTGATCACCGCGCAACGCTGGAGCGACAACAGCGGCCAGTTTGACCCCTTCGTCCTGCCCTGGCCCACACCAGATGAGGCCGCCAGCCCAGCACCAATAGCCGTTATGCCCGAAAAGGGAGGTAGATTGTCCCAGGATTTCTAACAGAGGCTTGGGAAAATAAAGGACCGTTGACCCCGGCCCCGCCCCTCGCAACACGACGCTGCTCTTGCTGATCTTAAGAATTTGGGTGATCTTGTACCGCCCAGTGGGAATAAAGACCGCCCCGTTCGAGGTTGAGGCAATGGCGTTCAGGAAAGCCTGGCTATCGTCGGTTTCACCATCACCGAGGGCGCCGAAACTTTTGACGTTCGCCTTAACGGGCACGTCTGGAATCGGATCATTGCCGGAGTGGTACCCCGCAAAAGAAAAGTCTGGCAGTCTGCTCTGGGGAGTCCAGAGCTCACCGTCTTGCCCCCAAAGAGCCGAGGTCGGAGCACTGGCAGGCACCGAAGCAAAAAAGAAAAGAAATCCCACCACCAGGGCTGCGCAATAGAATTTTGAAATCGGTGGCACGCCTCCCTCCACGGTCAATTGTTCCCCCCGCTGGAAGCTGGCTCAGTATAATCATATCCGACGTGTCTGAGGAGTTTTTCATGCCGCTGTGCAGTGCCGCGACGGATGAAAGACGCGGACTTCCCTTCAAGGAGGGCTGTGAAAAAAATTCGAAATTTCTCGGGCAACACGGCGTGAGGGCACACCTCCAATAATTCGGAAGGATTTGCGAGCGCTGTTGGACACCCAGTGCCCCCATCGGGCGAATTTTTCACGGCTTCAGGGTGGGACGGGGGTTACCTCACTCGCCACAGTCAATGCGGAGCATTGACCCTACTTTCCGCAAATGACTCAATACGGTTGTCTCAGTACCCTGGCCCCTGCCTTCGCCTGTTGAGTTCCAGCACGCCGTGGTTCTTCAAACCTTCGCACTCTCGAAAAACAGAGTTGGGACAAGCGCTGCAGACGGTCACATCCATGCGAGACAGTGCCTTGTCAATGGCTGGGCCGGTCCGGGTGAAGATGTTTTCGTAACGGATCGAGTCCAGCAGTCCGGTCGCGGTCAGGACTTCGGCTGGTTGAGGTTGAAGGCCGCTCATCAGGAAAGCCACCCGGCGCTTTTCGCAATCCTCCCAGATGGTTCTCAGGGCCCTCTCGCCTGTAGCGTCGATCACAGGAACCCTTCCCATGCGGAGGATCAGAGTTCTGATAGTGGGGATATGAGTCAGAGTCTCCTGCTCGAACTTTTGGGCGGCCCCAAAGAACAAGGCCCCCTCAATGGAAAGGATCGTCGCTTGTGGACAATCGTTGGGCCGGTCACCGATCGCCCTGACCTTGTTCCTGGGATCTGTCAAATCGGGCAACACTTTTTCGATTCGATGAACGTCGCTCATTCGTTTGATGAACAGAACAGCCGCCATCAGCAAGCCAAATTCCACCGCGACGGTCAGGTCTGCGAAAACAGTGAGGAAAAAAGTAATCGCCAAAACGGCGATGTCGCTCCTCGTCCCCTTCAAGATGTGTTTGATCTGATGGATCTCGGACATGTTGTACGCCACAACCATCAGGACCGGCGCCAGGCAAGCCAGCGGGATTTTGGCTGCCCAGGGCGCAAACAGGAGCATGATTACCAAGAGGGTCAGTGAATGAACCACGCCGGCGACCGGACTGTTCCCTCCATTGCGAATGTTGGTGGCGGTGCGCGCAATGGCGCCGGTGGCAGGAATCCCACCGAACAAAGGAGCCAGACAGTTGGCAATTCCCTGGCCGATGAGTTCTTTGTTGGAGTCATGCCGGTCGCCCAGCTTGGCGTCCGCGACCACACAGGAAAGAAGGCTTTCAATGGCCCCCAGAACCGCGATCGTAAACGCCGGTTGAATGACGTGCATCAGAACTGAAAAGTTGAGTGAAGGAAAAGAGGGCCAGGGAAGTGTTCGAGGGATTCCTCCGAACTTGCTCCCGATTGTTTCCACAGGCCAGCGCAGGAGGCTGACCAATACCGTTGCCACCACCAGCCCTATCAGTGAGCCTGGAAGTACTTTCGTGATCTTCGGCGTGATCAGTATCGCTGCCAATGCCACGGCCCCTGTGGCTATAGCATAGGGATTCAGAAATGGCAAACGGGTCAGGGACTCCAGCAGGTTGAGGTGGAAATGATCGTGCTTGGTGATTCCGGTCAGACCGAGAAAATTGTTAATCTGACCGGCAAAGATAATGACCGCGATCCCGGCAGTAAAACCTGTCGTGACCGGAAAAGGGATAAAGCGGATCATGGTGCCCGCTCGAAACACGCCCATCAGGATGAGCATGAATCCTGCGACCAGGCCCGCCAGCAGCAGGTTGTCAACGCCATACTGCACAACAATAAGTGAAAGAATGGCGACCATAGCTCCGGTAGGACCACCAATCTGAACTCTGGATCCCCCGAAAATGGATATAGCCGAACCTGCAACGATAGCCGTGTACAAACCACGTTCCGGAGTCACGCCGCTGGCAATGGCAAAAGCCATGGCCAGAGGAAGAGCCACGACTCCGACAATGAGCCCGGCCATGAGATCTCTGCGTAACCGCTCCCTGGAGTAATCCTGCATTCTTCCAAAACACTTTTCAAACATGCTTCTCCTCGCAGTAACCATCTTCTAATCTCTGCTTTGATGGATCGTGATACGATAGGCAGAGTTTGACGAATTCATCTTGGCAAAGTTGGCTCACCAAAACACAGGGACCTACTATTACTATCGGGGAGAACCTCTCTTGACATCAGGAGATCATTGAACCTGTTTGGGCAAAGGAACGACCGATGACAACAAATCAATTGCGTACGCGACGCAGTTTCCTCAGCGGAGTTGTTCTGGGCACAGTGGCACTTAGTACGCGAGGAGCGTTTGCCGAAGCGCTCATGCAGACACCGCGCCAAACAGAAGGTCCATTCTATCCTGACAAGCTTCCGCTCGACACAGACAATGATCTGCTGATCATCAACGATGGCATTACCGCAGCTGTCGGTGAGATCACACATCTGGGCGGCAAAATACTCGACTCACGCGGCGACCCGCTCCGGAACGCGCTCGTCGAGATCTGGCAAGTAGACGGCCATGGCGTCTATCTGCATAGCCACAGCAGCAACTCCGACAAGCGGGACGCCAACTTCCAGGGATTTGGGCGCTTCATGACCGGAAGCAGCGGTGAATACTATTTCCGGACTGTCAAACCAGTCCCCTACCCAGGACGCACGGCTCACATTCACTTTGCGGTCAAACTGAAAGGACAGGACAAGTTCACCACTCAATGCTACGTGAAGGGCCAGCCGGAAAACGAGCAGGACGGCATCCTTAGGGAGATTCGCGATCGGAACGCCCGTAATGCCGTCATCATTGATTTTGTCCCCATCAAAGGATCCGGCATCGGCGAGCTGGCCGCGCACTTCGACATCGTGCTTGGGTTGACACCTTAGAACCAATCGTGATGAGTCGGGTCGAAGTCTCCCTTCCCCCGCTGGACAAGAGTGGTGCAGCATTCTCGGCACTCGGTTGCTGTTCGGCCTCGTGTGGATTGACGAATGGAGCTTGATGATGGTTGGAAGTAATGCCTAACCTAGACATCGGTAGTCCCTCTGCCAGGCAAAGCGCCTTCTCTTAACTGGCAGGCGTCTCACCTCCACCACATGACTTCTCCCCACCTGCCCCGACAATCTGGCGTCATCGGATCGTTGGCCGAGGTCCACTTGGCCGGAGAGAGTCTCCGTCACCCAGGTGCCCGAAATGTGATCAGCGAAACAACTTGTCGCATTGCGCGCCGCCTTAGCCTGGATTATCCTTTCCCTGCAACAACGGAACCGGGAGGATGTGATGTTCAGAAATTGCCTGCTCCTGCTCCTGATCTCCACTAATGCACTGGGCCAAACGTTGCAGATTGATCAAGGGCTCGTCACCCGCGACGACACCTTGAAGGGAACGTTGTTACTTTCTTCGCCGCTGTCGGGGCAAGGAAAACTCACCCTGAACTGGAGTGACAGTTATGGTCGAACGGTCGCTGTTCAATCCTCCCAAGTCGTCGTGAAGGGCAAGGCGGTCCCTTTACGGTTGTCCCTGAAGCCGGCCATCACTTTACTCAACTATCTCGAGGCGGAGCTGAATCTGGGGACGACGACACTGAAGACCCCACGGGTGGAGTTCATTGTCACTCCCAACGAACCCTGGGACGATTACCAGGTGATCATGTATTACCCTTACAAGCCAGAGCAGCAGGCCGCTCTTCGCGACCTGGGCGTCACCGCCGGCCAGATTCAAAACGTGGCCAGCCGGAATCCTGATGGCGCGGCCATCTGGTGGAGGAACAACTTTCGCTTTTACTGCGACCAGATGGCCTATGAGTTCTTCGCTCCTTACCATTCACCGGCCATTCCCGGGAAAGAGCGGTTGATGCGTGAGGCTAAGGCGCTTTACAAATCAGATCGAAACAGCAAGGACGCCTTCATCCGCCAGCCCTGCTTGCACGATCCGGAAGCCGAAACCAAGGCGCTGGAGAAGATCCGTCAGGTCGTGAGCGCTCAGATGCGCTTCAGGCCTTTTTTTCACTCGACTGACGAAACCGGCGTGGCCAATCTGATCGAAGCCTGGGATTTCTGTTTCCACCCGCTGACTCTCAAAGCTATGCGGCAATGGCTGCTCAGGCAATATGGATCGTTGGACGGAATCAACCGGCAGTGGGGCACGCAATTTATGCGCCTGGAGGACGTAGCCCCCCTTACCACAGACGAGATGATGAAGCGCGGCGACGACAACTGGTCGGCCTGGGCAGACCACCGGACGTTCATGAATCTCACTTTTGCCCAGGAGGCGCGCAAAGCCAGCGACACGGTGAAGTCCGTGGACGGCACAGCGATCGGTGGACTGGTAGGTGCCCAAGCGCCCAGCGCCTTTGGCGGATACGACTACTGGCTACTCTCCAAAGCCATCGATGTGATCGAGCCCTATAACATCGGTGTCAATCGGGAGATATGGAGATCGTTTGCCCCTCACAAACCCGCGGTGACCACAGGCTTTGGAGCGGAACCTATCGAGATCTGGAGGCTTTGGTATCAGGCACTTCATGGCGACCGCGGCGTCATTATCTATGACGAGGAGAATCGCTACCTGGATGCAATGGGGAAACTCACTGAACTGGGAGCACGAATTGCGCCGACCTATCACGAGCTCACTGGCGGAATCGTGAAACAGTTGCAGCACATGGAGCGGCTCAATGATCCGATTGCCATTCACTACTCCCATCCGTCCATCACCGCTCACTGGATGATTGAACACCGGCCAATTGGCGAGAAGTGGATCGAACACCAATCGCGACCGGAGTACATGCAGTCTGATTTTCTCCGGCTGCGCCAGTCCGTCCAATACCTGCTAGAGGACAACCTGCAACAGTATTACTTTGTCTCCTACAGCCAATTGGAAGACGGCGCTTTTGACTCCATGGATGCCAAGATCATGATCCTGCCTCAGTCGGTGGCTATGTCTGAGAAGGAGGCCGAGGCCCTGCGACGGTTCGTGGAGCGAGGAGGCTGGCTTGTGGCCGATTCGCGGACAGCCTTGATGGATGCGCATTGCAAGCGGCTGCCAAAAGGACAGCTCGACGATCTTTTTGGCATCGAGCGAACGGGCACGGATTCTGCCCCTGGACCACTAGGGCTGAAGCCCGTTTCGACTTCAATGGTAGCAGTCAGCAGTTTGGACCTGAGCAACCTTGCCACCACGGAGCCGGGTGTCCGCGTTGGTTCAGGGGCCCAGGCGCGCTATCAAGATTCGCGGGGTACACCCGCCGTCATTATGAAACATCACGGCAAGGGTATGACTGTCTATCTCAACCTGCTGATGACGAATTATTACTCGCAGCGAACCGAGTCCCCGTCCGGCGAGGGCGTCCGCAGGCTCATAGCCGGATTGCTGCAAGAGGCGGGAGTTTCAAGATCTTACGCAGTAACCAGAACAGATGGACAACCTCTCACCGGCGTGGAAGTGCACCCGTGGCGCTGCGGCAATCTTCGTCTGCTGGGTCTCCATCGCAATTACAGCTTGAATATTGGCAGAGCCAGCGACGATGATGCCTGGGAGCAAAAGGTCCTGCGCGGTCCGGTGGAATTGAAGTTGGACCTGGGAAGTCCGGCCGCATTGTATGATACGCGCAATGGCAAGTTCCTTGGAAAGCAGACAAAATGGACCGTCAGACTGCATGACACCGAGCCGGTCATTCTCTCCGTGCTGCCTGAGCCGGTGAAGCGACTCTCGATTGGAGCGCCCGAACAGGCAAAGGCTGGTGATCTGCTCAATGCGTCGCTGAGACTGGAGGGCTCGCAGCTGGGAGACACCCACACCTTTCGAGCGCAGCTCTTCGATCCAAATGGTCAAGAGCTAACCATGCTCACTCGCAACCTCGCGGCACCACAGGGCGCCTGCGTCTGGGAGCTACCTCTAGCCGTGAGTTTACCAAAAGGAACTTACTCGCTACGCGTCCGTGACGTCGCAACAGGCATAAGCGCTGAAAGAGCTTTGAAGGTTTGGTAAAGATAAAGAAAGAGACCCAATCGGCTGCTTTCGTCCTGAAGAGGATGCGCAATGTTAGGGCCGCCTTGGTTGGCACCCGTGTGGGGATGACAGGGGAATTGGCCCCCTTCGATTCTATCGGGAACCGAGGGTAAGCCCCTTGCCTAGCGATTCGCATGCACTCGCAGTCATCCATCGAAAAACAGTTACAGGAGCTGGAGCTTTGCCTCCTCCAGCCCGGCGTTCACCGTTTGCAGTATCTGGTCGATCTGTTGGCCGAGAATTTCGTTGAGTTCGGCAGTTCGGGTCGAATATTTACCAAAGAGCAAACCATCGCCTCCCTGGAGACCCAACCAGTAACCGAATGCACGGCCACGCAGTTCGAAATTCAACTGCTCGCGCCGCATCTCGCTCTGGTCACCTACCGCGCTCACCGGCACAGCGAGCCGCCCGTAGATACCCTTCGCAGTTCCATCTGGGAGCAAAGAGAGGGGCGATGGCAGATACTATTTCACCAGGGTACATTAACTTCGGCACCTCAATGAGCTCCAGGCCCTCTGCCTATCAAGCGGACATGCCCGCCCAGGGGGTCAGGAAGCCGCGTGGAGCAAGCCCATCGTCACCGAAGCCGTACCACATATTCGAAGTGGCCCCGCTGACGGGGCAAATAAGGAACACTTGGGGTTGACTCCGACAATAGCGAAAGCCATCGACAGAACCTCTCAGCGTCTCAATTCTATTGATTTCCTGCGCGGTCTGGTGATGATCATCATGTTGCTTGACCACACGCGCGAGTATGTTCATGCGGAGGCGACGCGGTTTAGTCCTACTGATCTAACGCAAACGAATGTCCTGCTTTTCCTGACACGCTGGATTACGCACTTTTGTGCCCCGGTGTTTGTTTTCCTGGCCGGAACCAGTGTCTCCCTTCAACAGATGCGCGGGAAGAGCCATGCGGAGTTGTCACAATTCCTGATTACGCGTGGGCTTTGGCTAATCATCCTGGAATTCACCTTGGTACGCTTCACCTTGCTCTTCAATGTCGATTACAGCTTCCTCGGTCTGGCCGCAGTCATATGGGCGATCGGCGTATCCATGATGGTTCTGGCGGGGTTGATATACTTGCCGACGCGTGTCACCGCGATTTTGGGGATCGGAATGATTGCGTTGCACAATTTATTGGACGGAATAAGAGTACCTGTTGCGACGGCCATGGCCGGGACGCCTCCGCCCGATGGGCTGCAAAGGATTTGGTTGATTCTGCACCAACCGGGTTTTGTTCCCCTGTTTCGCAACGATCTCACGCTGTTCGTGGCTTATCCGTTAGTTCCGTGGATTGGTGTCATGGCGACGGGTTACGCGTTAGGTGGCATTTATAGCTGGGAAAGCCAGCGACGGCGGAAGTGGCTACTCCGGCTTGGACTCGCGCTCACCATGCTTTTTGTCGTGATTCGAGCGACGAATGTTTACGGTGACCCGCAAATCTGGACAACGCAGGCAAGCACGGTGTTCACTGTATTATCCTTCTTGAACGTCACAAAGTACCCGGTCTCGCTGCTCTTCTTGCTTATGACGCTCGGCCCGGCGTTACTGGTTTTGGCCTGGACTGATGGCATTCAGAAGAACAACGGACTGAGCCGCATATTCATCACGTTCGGCCGCGTCCCGTTATTCTATTTTATTTTGCAGATGATCGTGGCGCACGGATTCGGTGTTCTGCTCGGTTATCTGGCGGGCAAGAGCGTTGGCTATCTGTTCTTGAACTTCCCTGCTTCATCTACCAATGCTCCGCCCAATGCCGGATTTGGGTTGGGAGTGGTTTATGCGGCGTGGATTGGCGGTCTCTTGATTCTCTACCCTCTCAGCCTCTGGTACAGTAGAGTCAAACAGGGTCACGGAGGCTTTCCTTTTAGCTACCTTTAGTACAACTACTATTGCGGAAACTCCGGTCGGACTCCAAGGGAGGGTTGCGTTCCCGGAAGGCCAGGACAGCACTTAAGGATTGTAAAGTCCAAGAGAGGGCATAAGTTCCCGGTAACAACATCGATGTTGACGGAATCTGGCCCATTGTAGCGTGCATCAGCAAATAGAACCTGCATTGGATCCCGGCTCCGGGAGACGGGAAGTGCGAGGCTCACGGTTCATCTGAGTCTTCACTGGGAACCTTAAGGATAGGTGGTGAACTTCTTAATCAGAATAGGATGAGAACCCATGAAAACGGAGAAAATCGGTGCGCGTCTCTGGTTCGCGGTGGCGGTGGGAGCGCTGATCGTGACTACGGTTGTGGTACAAGGGCGCCCGCAGTCCGATCAACAGCTCGTCGACAAGCGCAACAAGATCGAGAAGGAACTTCAATCTCTGGCCATCGTCGAGCGTAAGCTCATGATCCCGATGCGAGATGGCAAGCGCATGGCCACAGACGTCTATCGTCCCAAGGACACGTCGAAAAAGTACCCAACCATCTTCGTGCGTACTCCCTACAACTTCAATTTCTGGGACGTTCGAAACGGTGCGCCTCGCGACATGAGCGCCGAGTTAGAAGCCGTGAAACGTGGTTATGCTTTTGTGGAGATGAACGAGCGCGGCCATTTCTTCTCGGAAGGGGAGTACGATATTTTGGGCGCGCCGCTCACCGACGGTTGGGACGCCATCTCCTGGATGGCTTCCCAGCCGTGGTCGAACGGCAAAGTCGGCACCATTGGATGCTCTTCTACTGCCGAGTGGCAAATGGGCGTCGCCGCACTCGGCAATCCGGCCCTTACCACGATGATCCCGCAGGGATTCGGCGCGGGAGTAGGACGCGTCCGTCCGTACTTTGAGCAAGGAAACTGGTATCGCGGTGGCGCGTTTCAGATGCTCTTCGCGACCTGGATTTATGGCGAACAGAACCAGGTGCGGCCAATGTTCCCCCCAGACACTTCCCGCGAAGACCTGGTCCGCGCCTCCAAATCGTTCGATCTGGCGCAGCAACTCCCGCCGGTCGACTGGTCGAAGGCGCTGCGGCATCTTCCTATGATGGATATCCTCAAAGCGGTGGATGGACCTCGCGGAATCTTTGCTGATCCGATGCCCGTCGCTACCGGGGGCGCCATGATCAAGCGCGCCCCCAATGATCCGGCCTGGTATC
>Ga0075423_10003644_pt1 | contig 14200 bp, 13 predicted proteins | sample SoiMethybrSBSTD2_FD_80114 | JGI IMG/M metagenome (GOLD analysis project Ga0075423, IMG submission 80114) | Bulk soil microbial communities from a Populus tree surrounding site in Tennessee, USA - Soil MetaG P. TD hybrid SBSTD2 | ecosystem: Environmental > Terrestrial > Soil > Tree plantation...
AGAAGAAGGGGACGGCGGTGAACTTCTCCTGGCGCCCGAGCATGTTGCGGGCGGCGGTCTGCCCCTGGCGCTCGGCCACCACCCAGTGCTCGACGCGGATCGCGGATCCGGTGTGGGGATCGGGCCAGCGCGCGATGTCGCCGGCGGCGTAGATGCCCGGGACGCTGGTCTGCAGGAACTCGTCGACGACGACGCCGCGGTCGATCGCGAGCCCCGCCGCCTCCGCGAGCGCCACCGCCGGCCTCACCCCGACCCCGATCACGACGAGGTCGGCGGCGATCCGCTCGCCGCTCTTGAGGGTGACGGAGCCGGCCTCCACCGAGGACGCGGACTGCGGGAGGTGGAAGACGACGCCCTTTTTCTCGTGCAGGGAGCGGATGAACGCGCCCACCGCGGGGCCCATGATCTTCTCCAGCGGCTGCGCCTCGGGCGCGACGACGTGAACCTCGAGACCGCGCGTCCGGAGCGCCGCCGCGACCTCCAGCCCGATGAAGCTCGCTCCCATCACGAGGGCCCGTCGGGCCCCCGCCGCCGCGTGGATGATCCGGTTCGAGTCGGCCAGCGTGCGCAGGTAGTGCACGTGCGGTAGCTCGTCGCCGGGCATCTTCAGGCGCACCGGATCGGCTCCGGTGGCGAGCAGGAGCCGGTCGAAGGCGATCGCCCGGCCGTCGGCCAGCGACACCTTGCGGGCGGCGGTTTCGATGGCGCTCGCGCGCACGTCGGCGACGACGTCGATCTCGTGCTTCGTGTAGAACCCCGGCGACCGCAACGGGATCCAGTCCGCGGGGGCGCTGCCGGCCAGGTAGTCCTTGGAGAGGTTCGGCCGGTCGTAGGGCAGCGACTCGTCGGCGGCGATCAGCGTGACCTTGCCGGTATAGCCGTCGCGCCGCAGCATCTCGGCCGCCGCGTTGCCCGCCGCGCCACCCCCGACGATGACGACGGCGGCGGGCGCGCGCCGCGCGGCCGTGCGGTCGGGCGAAGGCGTGGCGCCGTCCGTGGGCTCGATCTCCCGGGTCGCGACGACGCGGCCCCCGCGTACGTCGACCACGACCGTCGCCACGGGATCGAGCGCCGGCGCCCGCAGCGCTTCGCCGGTCTCCAGGCTGAAGCACGCGTGGTGCCACGGACAGCGCACGGTGTCGTCCACGAGAAGGCCCTCGGCCAGGGGCCCACCGTAATGAGTGCACCGCCCGCCGATGGCCCGGACGGAGTCGCCGCGCCGGACGACGACCAGCGGTTTCCCGAAGGCATGGGCCGCGAACAGCTCGCCGTCCGGCAGCTCGGCGAGCGGGATGCCCTGGGCGAGATCGGGTCCGGTCAACTCGGAGGGGCCACTCATGGGGTCTGCCGGTATCCGTCGATCGACGGCTCAGGCCCGGGCGGGCTCGGCGTAGCCTTCCTGCGGCTCGTGGCCGCCCTGGTAGTCGGAGTCGGCCGGCCGCCGGATCTGCGAGTGGGCCACGATCCGATCCCGCCGCAGGCCGCGGAAATCGTCGAGCCGCTTCCAGCCGCGGCTCGCGTTCTTCTCCAGGAACTCCGTCATGCCCTGCAGGAGACGCTTGACGACGTTGGGCCCGACGGCGTGGTCGAGCATAGCCGCCGTGCAGACCTGGACGGTGCCGCAGCCGAGCAGGAAGTAGTTCAGCGCCTGGTTGAAGTCGGAGATCCCGCCGATACCCGAGAAGCTCTTCTCGGGGAACGCGCGCGTCATCTGCGACATCTTGGCGAGGGACTGGGGAAGGATGGCCGGTCCGCCCAGGCCGCCGCTCGAGACGAGGCCGTCCACGTTCATCTCGAACTCCAGCGTCTCGGGATCGATGAGGGGCAGGGACGGGAACGTGTTCGAGGAAACCACCGCGTCGCCGCCGCCGGTGAACACGGCGCCGGCCTCCAGCACGATGTCGGTCGTCGACGGCGTCAGCTTGGCCCACACCGGGACCTTCGCCACCTGCTTCACGACCTGGGTGACGCCGGAGCAGAGTTTCTGGTCCTTGCCGATGTTGGAGCCCATGTCCTCCCGGTCCATGTGGGGACAGGAGAGGTTCAGCTCGAGGCCGTCGGCGCCCTGTTCCTGGCAGGCGGTGGCCAGCGTCCGCCAGTGGTCCAGTTCCTTGTCGCTGCCCGAGCCGGCCATGATCGACGCGATCAGCACCCGGTCGGGAAACGCCTTCTTGATGCGCCCGATGCGGGGCACCCACCAGTCGAGCGTCTTGTCGGAGATGAGCTCCCAGTTCCACGACGACTGGAGCACGCCGCCCCGCCCCCTGTTCATCGACGACACGCCCAGCTCGGGGTAGTAGCGCAGGAACTTGGTCTTCGGCCCCGCGACGTTGACGACGGGATGGAGCCCGATCGTCTTGGTGACCACCCCTCCCCAGCCCGCCTCGAAGGCCCGCAGGATGTTGCTCTCCGACTCGGTGGGGGGCGCCGAAGAGAGCAGGAACGGGTTCGGGAAACGAATGCCCGTGAAGCTCGTGGACAGGTCGACGCTCATGGCGGCCTCCCCGCAGGCGCGGCTGGATCCCAACAGGGTAGCTCCGTTTCCGGACGCCGGAAAGAACGGAACATCCCGGGCACTTGAGGCGTAGATAGCGTTGTGATATTGTAGTGATATCACAGGAGGTAGGAGATGATCCGGGAGAGACAGCGGTCGGCGGCCAGCGGCTGGGGGATGCTGCCCGTCCTGCTCGTGCTGGCCGTGGGGTTCCTCCGTTTCCTGTACCTGGCGCTGCAGGCGCAGTCGATCGGCGGCGTCCTCGCCGCCGTCTTCCTCGAGGTCGTCACGCTCGTCTGCCTCGGCGGGTTCTTCGTCGTGAACCCCAACGAGGCGCGCGTGCTGCAGCTCTTCGGCGCCTACCGCGGCACCGCCCGCACGCCCGGCCTGCGCTGGGCGAGCCCGTTCTACACGAAGCAGAAGGTGTCGCTCCGCGTGCGCAACTTCGAGAGCGGCAAGCTCAAGGTCAACGACCTCGACGGCAACCCGATCGAGATCGCGTCCGTGGTCGTCTGGCGCGTGGTCGACACCGCGGAAGCCGTGTTCGAGGTGGAGAACTTCGAGAACTACGTCAAGGTGCAGACCGAGTCGGCCATCCGCAACCTCGCTTCGCGGTACCCCTACGACAGCCACGACGACGAGAAGGTCTCGCTGCGGGGGAGCACGGGCGCGGTGGCCGGCGACCTCAAGCACGAGATCCAGGACCGCCTGGCCAAGGCGGGGGTGGAGGTGATCGAGGCCCGCATCAGCCACCTCGCCTACGCGCCGGAGATCGCGGCGGTGATGCTGCGCCGGCAGCAGGCCGCGGCGATCATCGCCGCCCGGACCCGCATCGTCGAGGGCGCGGTCGGCATGGTGGACATGGCGCTGGAGCGCCTCGCCAAGAGCAACCTCGTGCAGCTGGACGAGGAGCGCAAGGCGGCCATGGTCAGCAACCTGCTCGTGGTGCTGTGCTCGGACCGCGAGGCGCAGCCCGTGGTGAACACGGGGACGCTCTACCAGTAGGAGAACGTGGCCGAGCGCAAGCCCTTCCTGCTGCGGATCGATCGCGCGGTGCTCGACGGCCTCCATCGCTGGGCGGCCGACGATCTGCGCAGCATCAACGCGCAGATCGAGTTCGTCCTCCGGCGCGCGCTGGAGCAGGAGGGAAGGCTGAAGCCGAGCAGTCCCTCTCCCCCCTCCGGGGGGAGAGGGTAGGGTGAGGGGGGCGCGTCACTCCGCCCAGATCAGCGCATCCTGCCGGATGTGCCATCGCTGCGTCGGCCCGCCGGCCACGCGCAGGTCGACCGCGGCCTCGAACAGGCTGGCCGTCACCTCCAGCGTCCAATGGCCGAGCGTGTCCACGGAGGGGGGCGCCACTCCCAGCTCGTTCAACGTCCGCGCCCACCGCGCGTGCGCCTTCCGGTACTCGCGCTGCGCGTAGTACACCGCGTGCAGCCAGCGGCGCGCGGCCAGCGCCGGATCGGGCCGGAACGATGCGCTCCCCGGCGGTCCGGTCGAGAACTGCACGTAGCCCCACGTCTCGGGCCGGTGCATGTTGATCACGCCCTGCGGTGACCACACCCAGTTGTGCTCCGGCGTGCCGGGCACCTTCGCGTAGCGGCCACCCCCCGAGGTCAGGTCCCATTCCACGCGCGAGAAGTCGAGGCGCCACTGGTCTCCGTCGGCGGGCGGCGCGGGGCGTCGCGCCTCCTCCTTCAGCGCCGCCCAGGGGAAGGCCAGCTCGACCGTCCATCCGCGATCGGTGTCCGCGGGATCGTTGAGCGTCCCGTCGAGGTAGACGGCGGTCTTCAGGCCCGGGATCTCCCAGCCGTTCATGGCCTGGCCCCCGTCCTTGTAGGGCCGCGGCAGGAAGAGGTCCCACCCGGTGCCGAGTGCGTTGATCTCGAACTCGTAGTACTCGTGGCTGTCGCCGTTGGGATCGATGAAGACCTCGAAGTCGTGGTCCTGGAAGATGACCGAGTCGTGCTTCGTGAGCGTGGCCCAGAGGTGCGGCTCCTCCAGCTCCGCTCCCACGTAGAAATACTCGTCGTCCCAGAGCATCTTGGCTCGCGTGCGCAGGCGGGGACGCGGGCGCCGGTCGCCTTCGATGTCGACGAAATCGGCCGTCCACGGCGCGTCACGCCAGACCGTCTCGTCGAGGCGCCCGTCGATCTTCGGTGGCGTAGCGGCCCGGTAGCAGACGTAGCCGAGCGGACTCGCCGGCATGGCCGGCGCGGCCAGCGTCGCCAGCCAGGCCGCGACCCCGACGCTGGCCATCATCCGGTCGCGAGAGCCCCGAGCTTGCGGACGGTGTTCCAGTTGCGGCCGGTGGCGCGCGCGCCCAGCATCTTCTCGATGAGCGCCACCGTCAGCCGGGATCGACCCTGGCCGTCCGGATAGAAGATGTAGGCCTGCCGGCCCTCCCCCCGCACGATCTCCGGTCCCTTGATCGCCGCCTGCAGCGCCTTCACGTGCTTCGTCTCGGTGGTGCCCTTGAGGAAGAACGCGATGAGGCGGCCCGGATCGCGCTCCGCCTCCCTGGGGAACGGGTTGCCTTCGATGACCTCTTTCCATTCCTCCGCGGTGCGGACGAAGAAGTCGGTCTGGACCGCGAGTTGCTTCTCCGCTTCGGCCTCGAGCCGGCGCTCGATGCGCACCGTCGATTGCGCCCGGCCGCGGAAGACGAGGTTGCCGCTCTGCAGCACCGACCGCGCATCGGCGAAGCCCAGCCGGCCGAGCAGCTCGCGCAGATCGGCCATGCCGACCTGCTTGTAGCCGGCGAGGTTGACGGCCCTCAATAGGGCGAGGTAGACGGGCACGGCCATCAGCTCATGAGCGCAGGGATCTTAGCGTGGCAGCGCGACGCCGGGAAGCCCACGCATGCGCTGAAGGTTGTCGAACGCGAAGATTCCGCAGAGAAACCCGGCCCACATCTGGTCGAGCGCGAAGGCCGTCAGCAACCCCGCAAAGCCGACGACACACGAGATCTTGCGCGCCAGAAGGCGGCCGGCGTCGGCGCCCATCCGCCGCTCGAGGATCTCACGAAGGGCCTGGCCGCCGTCGAGAGGGATCACGGGCAGGAGGTTGAACACTCCCCACGCGATCGTCGCCCAGAAGAAGTCGTACCGCGCGAGACGAAGCACGGAAGGCCCGGAGAGCGGAGCGACGAGCTGAGCGAGGTACAAGAGGCCCGCAAGAACGAACCCGATGCCCGGGCCCGCCAGGTAGATGACGAGCCGCTCATGCCACTTGAGCTCGTCCACCCACGTCCACGTGGTCACCCCGCCCATTGCATGGAGCTCGATTCGCGGATCCTGGCGATAAAACCTTGCCGCCAGGGCGTGTCCGAGCTCGTGCACCAACACCGCCCCGAAGGCGACGGCGACCCACACGAGGAGGGCGACGACGCTCCGGCCTCCCAGGGCCGCGAGAAAGGCGACGAGGAAGAACGTGTAGCGCACCCGCACGAGGTTTCGGAGCAGCCAGAAGAAGATCCCGTTCCGGGTGGCCACGGGCTTGCTGACGAGCGCGCCTTGAATCACGGGCGCCGACGGCGACGCCTTCACGTGCTTCGAACGGCTACCAGGGTCGTGGGTCTCCGCACTTGTAGCCGGGACCGTTGATGAACCGCTGAGCGGCCCGGGTGTTCGCGTCGCTCTTGGCCGCGTTCCGGACGCTGGCCGGCACGTTGGCCGCGGGGTACTGGTTCACGTCGCACAGGAACTCGACCTGCACCTGGTTGGGACGGTGCGACGGGTTGCCGCTCGTCTTGTTCTGGTAGAGCTGTCCGGGGGCGTAGACGGAGATCGTGTGCCAGTGCCAATAGTCGCAGCTGTTCACGGTGCACGCGCCGCTCTTGCATCGGTGGCCGGCGTTGCAGTTGATGTCCCAGTCCCACTTGTCCTCGTAGCCGTGCCAGCTCTCGTGCATGAAGTCGCCGGCCCGCGAGGCCGGGTTGGCGTTCACGGACAGGGTCTTGTCGAAGAGCGGACAGCCGAGGTGGATGTTGTTGTCGCTGCCGGGCGCGTAGTCGTAGTACCAGGCGCCGAAGGCGCCCCCGGAAAGGTTCTCGGGGGCAAAGTATTCGTTGCTCTCGTGGAAGTTGCTGGAGCCGCCTTCCGCGAGCGGCCGGTAGTCGGACTGGCTGAAGTGGAAGCAAAAGTCCCAGTTGTCGGAGAGGCCGTAGTTCACCAGGTAGGAGGCGCTCCAGAACTTCGGGTAGTTCATGCGCTTGGTGCAGGCACTCTCGAAGCCGTTGCCGCTGCCGGGCCAGCCTGAATCCGTGTGATAGGCCAGGTACTGCCAGAGGTAATAGCTGGACTGGCAGCCGTGCACCGCCCACCAGTCCGAATCGGCCTGGCTCAGCCGGTCCGAGCCCTGATTGCATTGGGCGGCTTCCGCGGCCGCCGGCAGGAGCACGAGCAGGACCGCGGAGAGGGCCAGCGCCACGCTCCCCGTCAAGAGTCTCGTCGGCGTCGATCGCTCCATCTCAGTCCTCCGCTTCACTGCGTCACGCACGTGCAGGCGGCTACGTCGTTCGCGACGCAGCGGCGGCCCTCGGGGCAGCTCCCGTTGCAGGCCGGAGCCGTGGCCCCGCACGTGGGATCGAAGGAAAAGCCGGTCAGGGGTGGTGGGGGAATGAGGTCCGGCTTGTCGTTCTTGGGAGGATTCGCCCCTCCCTGCTGGTCCTCGGTCGGCTGCAGCTCCGGGTGCGCGCGCAGGAACGCCTCCAGCTTGGGATCGAACGTTGCCGCGCCCTCGCCGTCCTCCTTCCGCACCCGGTCGAGGAAGATCTCTTCACCGTGGCCCTTGGTGAGAGGAAGGAGCCGCGCCTTGGCGTCCGGAGAATCGCCGTGGTTCCAGAGGTAGGCGTCGATGGCCTCGGCCCGCACGATGCGCGACGGATGGGATTCGATGGCCTTGAGGACCTCGGCGTCACCGGCGGGGCTGCGCAGGTAGGCCAGCCCGTCCACCGCCTTCGCCTGCACGGTGGCCAGGGACTCGACCTCGATGAAGTCGCCCAGCTCCACGTCGCGCGTTCCTTCCGTCGGCAGCGGGGTCCACAGGATGTCGCGCAGGCATCCGAGGCCGACGGTGGGGTTCTTCAGCTCACCCAGGATCGCGAGCTGGAGCAGGGCGAGGGTGTGATCCGTTCCCAGCGCGCCCTGGGCGAGCTCACAGAGATGACGCGCGACCGGATTCGAAACGGAGCTGTTGCCGGCCCGGGCGATGGCCGCCCGCGCGTCCTCCCGCTCGGAAGGAACCGACCGGGCGGCCCAGGCCACGAAGGCCTTCACGGACCGCCGCGTGCCCTTGAGGGGCGGGGGATGGTGCAGGTCACGCTGCGCGAATATCTCGACGGGGGGCGGGCTGTCCTTCTGCCATGCTTTCGGTGGCGGGGGGTCCTGTGTCTGGGCGAGTGCCGGCGCCCCTGCGCTCGCCGCCAACGCCGCGATCGCGGCGGTGGCCACGCGCAGTCCTGGGAATCGGACGCTCATTCGTGCCTCCTTTTCGTCGTCGGGACGCGATCAGCCATTCAGGCCTTGGCCGCCTCGCCGAACGCCTTGTCGAGCACGTCGGCCGCCTGGTCGGCGTCCTCGGTGGTGACGGTCAGCGGGGGCGAGATGCGGAGCACGTTCCCGTAAAGACCACCCTTGCCGATGATCAGGCCGTGGTCCTTGGCGGATTCCATCACCGCTGCCGCGGCCTGCGGCGCCGGTTCCTTGGTCTTCCGGTCCTTCACCAGCTCCAAGCCCTGCATGAGGCCCATCCCGCGCACCTCGCCGATGGCGGCGTGCTTCTCGGCCAGCTTGTCGAGACGGCCGCGGAAATGGTCGCCGACGACGGCCGCGTTCTCGGCGAGGCGGTCCTTCTCGATGATGTCCACGACCGTGCGGCACACGGCCATCGTGACCGGGTTGCCCCCGAACGTCGCGATCGTCGAGCCCTTGAACGAATCGGCGATCGCCGCCCGCGCCACCGTCGCTCCGATCGGATGGCCGTTGCCGAGGCTCTTGGCGGCCACGATGATGTCGGGCTTCACTCCGGACTGCTCGATGCCGAACCATTTGCGCCCGGTGCGGCCCCAGCCCGGCTGCACCTCGTCGGCGATGAACAGCGCCTCGTAACGACGCACGATCTCCGCCACAGTCGGGAAATACTCCTTGGGCGGCGTGATGAAGCCGCCCACACCCATGATCGGTTCCGCGATGTACGCCGCCGGACGGCCGGAGGTGGTGGTCTTGATCACCTCCTCCACGTCCTGCGCGCACGCGGTGCCGCAGCTCTCCGGCTTCAGGCCCAGCGGGCAGCGGTAGCAGTAGGGCGCCATCGCGTGGCGGATGGAGCCGTCGTGAACGCCGCCCAGGCGCCAATTCGCGTGGGCGGTGAGCGACATCGACAGCATCGTACGGCCGTGATACCCGTGGCGCAGGGCGACGACCTCGGTGCGCTGGGTGTGGACGCGGGCGGTGAGGATCGCGGTCTCGATCGCTTCGGTGCCGCTGTTGGTGAAGAAGCACTTTGCCGGCTTGTCGCCCGGAAAGATCTCGGCCAGCTTCTCCGCCAGCTCGCCGATGGGGATGGTCGGGAAGACGGTGGAGACGTGCTGCAGCGTCCGGGCCTGCTTCTCGAGGGCCGCCACCACCCGCGGCTCGCAGTGGCCGAGCGCGACGGTGACGATGCCGCCGAAGAAGTCCAGGTAGCGTTTCCCGTCGGCGTCCTGCAGCCACTTGCCTTCGCCGCGGACGAAGGGCAGCGGCTCCTTGTAGTACGTGGAAACGCCGTAGAGGTATTTCCGGTACTTGTCGACGATCTCCGCTCGGTTCACGGATGCTCCTTATTGAGGAAACTCGACCTGCAGCACCTGATGCTCGGGGGCATCGGCGCACTCCACGAGGGTCGTGTAGCTCACGAGGCAGAAGTCCATCTTGGTGCCGGTGAGGCTCTCCCCCCGCAGGTCGAGGCTGCGCGCGACGACGACCTGCTTCTTGTCGACGTCGGGCGCGATCAGATCACGGTGGGGCGGCTCCAGCTTGAACGTCGACGCCTTGCCCCCCGCGACGAGCTTCAGCGCCCGCGCGAGGGGAACCTTGACGCTGCGCGTCTGACCATCGACGTCCCGCTCTCGTTCGACCGTGTCGTAATCGATCTGCAGCGTCGATCCCTTCAGGGGCACGACCTTCTTTCCCACCCACAGATCGCCGCCCTCGCGGCGGCCGGCGGTGCCCTCGGCCTGGGCGCCGCCCTGGGGCCAGGCGAAATACTCGTACGAGAGCGTCCACTGGCGCAGCGGCACGGTGGTGCCGTCGCCCAGCCGCACCACGATGGGCGGCCGCTCCGCCGGATCCGGCGGAGCCGCGGCCAGCACGGCCGCCGTCCCGAGCGCGGCGATGAGCGTCAGCGCGGCCCGACGCATCGGCTCAGTAAATGCTGGACTTGCGCGCCTGGCCCGTGTAGTCGACGTAGACAGTTTTCACCTCGGTATAGAACTCGAGCGCGGTCGGTCCCTGCTCGCGCGGCCCGACGCCGGTGGCCTTGGTGCCGCCGAAGGGAAGCTGCGCCTCGCCCCCGGGCGTGCCGCTGTTGATGTGGACGATGCCGGCCTCGATGTCGTCCGCGAAGCGGAAGATGTGCGACGGGTCGCGGGTGAAGATGGACGCGGCGAGGCCGTAGCGCACGTCGTTGGCGGCGGCCATCGCCTCCTCGAAGCCCTTCACCCGGATCACGGAGATCACCGGGCCGAAGATCTCCTCCTGGGCGATCCGCATGGCGGGGGTGACGCGGTCGAACACCGCCGGCTCCACGAAGTGGCCGTGGGCCAGCGCGCCCTCCTCCAGCCTCCGTCCCCCTCCGAGCAGCTTCGCGCCTTCCTCCTGGCCGATGGCGATGTACTTGAGGTCGGTCTCGAGCTGGGAGCGGTCCACGGCCGGTCCCATGTCCACGCCGGCGTCGAGACCGCTGCCGACCTTGACCTTCTTCGACCGCGCCACCAGGCGCTCCGCGAAGGCGTCGGCGATCGACTCCTCGACGACCACGCGCGACGTGGCCGTGCAGCGCTGGCCCGTGGAGCCGAACGCGCCCTGGGCCGTGGACTCCACGGCCAGGTCCAGGTCGGCGTCCGCGAGCACGACCACCGGGTTCTTGCCGCCCATCTCGCACTGGACGCGGATCATCCGCTTCGCGCCGCGGGCGTAGATCTCCCCGCCCACCTCGTTGCTGCCCGTGAAGGAGACGGCCCGCACGTCGTCGTGGTCCACGAGCGCGTTGCCCACGGTGCCGCCGGAGCCGAGGACCATGTTCAGCACGCCCGCGGGCACGCCCGCGCGCTCGAAGATCGAGACGACGGCGCTGGACGTCTCGGGAGTGAGGGTGGCCGGCTTGAAGACCACCGTGTTTCCGCTGACGAGGGCCGGCGCCATCTTCCAGACGGGGATCGCCACCGGGAAGTTCCAGGGCGTCACGCAGACGACGACACCCAGGGGCTGGCGGACGGTGTAGCAGAAGTTGCTCGGCAGCTCGGAGGGGATCGTCTGGCCGCCGATGCGCCGCCCCTCGGCGGCGATGTACTCGAGGATGTTGATCGTGCGCTGGATCTCTCCCAGCGATTCCTTGACCGTCTTGCCCTCCTCGCGCGTGAGGAGGCGCGCGAGCGACTCCTTCTCCGCGTCCATGAGGGCCAGCGCCTTGAAGAGGATCGCGCCGCGCTTCGGGGCCGGGGTCGATCGCCAGCCGGGGTAGGCGGCCCGGGCCGCCGTCACCGCGCGCCGCGCCTCGTCGGCGCTCGAGAGCGGAACCTGGCCCAGCACCTCGCGGGTGTCGGCGGGGTTGAGGTTCGGCGTGGTGCGGGTGGACTCGGAGGCGACCCATTGGCCGCCGATGAAGTTGCGATAGGTCTCTCCGCCGCCCTGCGCGCGTGCGTCCGGACGAGCCGCGGGGGCGCTCACGGCTGCACCAGCGGGGCGTAGGCGTCCGGCCGCCGGTCGCGGTAGAACTGCCACACCGAGCGCACCTCCTCGATCATGTCGAGGTTCAGATCGGCCGCCACCACCGCGTCCTTGTCGCGCGGGCCCTCGGCGATGATCTTCCCCCGCGGGTCGCAGAAATAGCTCTGGCCGTAGAACTCGCCGATCTTCCACGGCTTTTCCCAGCCCACGCGGTTGATCGCGCCCACGAAGTAGCCGTTGGCCACCGCGTGCGCGGGCTGCTCGAGCTTCCACAGGTACTCGCTGAGGCCGGCGACGGTCGCGGACGGGTTGAAGACGATCTCGGCCCCGTTGAGGCCCAGCGCCCGCGCGCCTTCGGGGAAGTGCCGGTCGTAGCAGATGTAGATGCCGACCTTGGCGAAGGCCGTCTCGAAGACGGGATAGCCGAGGTTGCCGGGCCGGAAGTAGAACTTCTCCCAGAAGCCCGGCTTGCAGTGGGGGATGTGGGTCTTGCGGTACTTGCCGAGATAGCGCCCGTCGGCGTCGATCATCGCCGCCGTGTTGTAGTAGACGCCGGGCTGGTCCTCCTCGTAGATCGGGACCACGATCGCCATCTTGTGCTTGCGGGCCAGCTTCTGCATCTCCGAGACGGTGGGCCCCTCGGGCACCCGCTCGGTCAGCTCGTACCAGCGCGTCTCCTGCTCCGCGCAGAAGTACGGCCCGTAGAACAGCTCCTGCAGGCACAGGATCTTCACCTTCTCCCGGGCCGCCTGCTCGATGAGCTTCCGGTGCTTGTCCATCATCGATTTCTTGATGGCGGGCAGGCCGGCCTCCGGAGGCTTCACGTTGCTGGCCTGGATGAGACCGCAGCGAACGACGCGAGGCATGGAAGTCGCTCCTTTGCGAGAGGAAGGGCCATTATACCGCCCGGAATCAGGGCGCCACCGGGCCCGCCGTCAGCCCCGGCAGGGAAGCCAGGACCTCATCAGCGGCTCCAGCACGTGGGCGGCGACCGCGTTGCCGGACGGCGTCCAGTGCACGTCGCGCGTGTAGTAGGCGGGCGCGCCCGTCGCCTCCTGCCGGCGCAGCTCGGCGCGCGGATCGATGAGGGGCGTTCCCAGCTCCTCGCACACGGTTCGCAAGCGCTCGAACACCGCGTCGCGTTCCCAGCGCCGGCCCAGGTGATAGCGCTGGCGGCTCAGGTCCCAGACCTCGTCGTTCACCTCGAAGCGCACGGGCACGTAGAGCACCGCGAATCGGCCGCCGTGGGCCTCCACCTCGGCCTTCAACGCGGCCAGGATGCGGTGCGTGCGCTCCCACATGTCGTTGACATCGCGCGCGTGATCCCGGCTGAAGGGCCAGTACTCCTTCGGGGGCTCGCTCGACACCGGCTCGACCAGGCCGAGACGGGCGAGCATGCCGTGAAGGCGCGGGCTGGCGTCGACGGTGCGGTTCGAGAGCAGCCGCAGCGCGATCGAGCCGCGCCACGGCTTGGGGGCCGGAACGCCCGGCGCCTGGCGGTTCAGGAGCCCACGGGTCGGCGGGGGAACCGGCGAGTTGCGGGGCACGAGCGCGCCGCCGTCCACCTCGAAATAGGGCTTGGGCTCGCCCCCGGGCCCGACCGCGCTCGCGTTGTAGTAGAGGTCGTTGTAGTAGAAGAGCAGCACCACCGCCTCCGCGCCGTAGCGGTGGCCCTCGGTCTTGTAGAAGAGGTACTCCTGGTCGGTGCTGTAGGCGATCGTGCCGCCGTTGATCGCCTCCCACCGTCCGCAGCCCTCGCGATCGAGCAGGTCCTCGAGAACCGCGCGTACCGTCTCGTTCTCGTTCACGTAGTAGCCCTCGGCGAACGAGTCGCCCAGGATCATCACGCGATGCGTGCCCGGGGGCTTGGCGTAATCACGCTCCGGCCCCCGCAGCCCCTTCGAGTTGAACTGGAGCGTGACGTCGAACTCGGGACGGCGCACCGTCTGGGACGCGCCCGGCGTCTTGTCCCATCCGAGCACCTCGTTGAACCGGCTGAGGGGAAGGGGCGCGGCCTGCCGGCGCGCCTGCGCGAGGCTGGCGCTCACCCAGGCGCGAGCGGCGCCTTCGATGAGCAGCGCTCCGACGATGAGCGAAGCGGCGGCGAGGGCCGCGTTGGCGAAGAGGGACCGCGCGCGGCTCACGGGGACCTAACTTAGCACGGACCTTCCGTCCTCAGCCGCCGGGGCAGCGGGCGTCGAGGTTCTCGTAGATCTGGCCGACCGGCGTCCTCGCCAGCGGCTTCAGGTCGAGCAGGAGCCAGCTCCCGACGCGCACGCGAACGTGGTCCGCCCCCACGCCCGTCACCGCCGGCGTTCCCAGCGACCAGCGTTCGGGGTGGTCCGGGTCGAGGAGCACGTAACGCGAGCGGAGCGGTGGCCGCGGGCCCGCGCCGGTGCCGAACAGCATCGTCACGCCGAGGCCGGAGGGAAGCCCCATCATCTCCGGATGGAAGTAGGGCGGGTTCACCGAGACCAGGGTGTTGCACCAGGCATCCTGCCGCGCGTCGAAGGCGAGGGCCGGGCGCGCGGCGGTGCCGAAAGCGTCGATGCGCGCTGGCTCGTACACGTACGACTCGGCCAGGGCCCGGAACGCCTCGATGAAGGGTCCGATGCTACCGAGCTGGGCCAGCAGCGCGAGCACGGCCAGGCGGCGGGACACCACCGCCGGCGACGTCGCGAGGAGGAGAAGCGTGAGGAGGAGATGCGCGGCGAAGACGCGGTAGTCGCCCCACGGCCCGAAGACGTAGGTGAAGAGGATCGCGAGGAGGATCGAGCCG
>Ga0075423_10003646_pt1 | contig 14199 bp, 10 predicted proteins | sample SoiMethybrSBSTD2_FD_80114 | JGI IMG/M metagenome (GOLD analysis project Ga0075423, IMG submission 80114) | Bulk soil microbial communities from a Populus tree surrounding site in Tennessee, USA - Soil MetaG P. TD hybrid SBSTD2 | ecosystem: Environmental > Terrestrial > Soil > Tree plantation...
CCGCGAGCGCCGACTCCACCACCCGCTGCGCCTCGACCCACTCGCGTCCGCGCATCAGCGCCGCCGCCCGGTCCCGCCACTCGGGTGTGTCCTCGGGCGGCGCCGACACCGCCGCGCCCGGCGGTTCCACCGCCCGCGGACCGGTGGCCGGCCGCCGGGTGAGGGCCGGTCGCGGGGCCCGCGCCGCCTCGGCGGCGGCGCGCGAGTGCGGAGAGCGACGGGCCAGGCCTCGCCGCCCGGCGCGGAGCCGGGCGCGGACGTCTCCCTCGAGGGCATCCGCGAGCCCCAGGAACAGGAGCGCGATCGCCGCGGCCGCCAGCAGCGCGAGCAGTGCCTCCTCGACGGTCACGCGCCGCCTCGGCCCGATCCGACCGGTGTCATGCGGCCCACCGTACCACGCGGTCCCGCGATTCCGGGTCGGCTTTGAGTTCGTGTAGCGCGGCGCGGTATGATGAAATCCGACCGAGGCCCCAACCTTCGCCGAGGAGACCGTATGCGCCGCGTCGCCGTGATCGGAGTGGGCGTCACCAAGTTTGGCAAGCACGATCGCACTAGCGCCGAGCTCTTCGCCCAGGCCGCCGCCGACGCGATCCTCGACGCGGACATCGCCCCGACCTCGATCCAGGCCCTCTACTTCGGCAACGTCACCGGCGGCGAGACCGAGCGGCAGCTGCACATGGCCCCGCTGGCCGCCACGCTCCTGGGGCTGCCCACCATCCCCACCACCCGCTTCGAGAACGCCTGCGCGACCAGCCACGTGGCCTTCCGGCACGCGGTCATGGAGATCGCGAGTGGCGTGTCCGACGTGGTCCTGGTCGGCGGCGCCGAGCGGGTCCTGAACGTGCCGACCGAGTCGGCCACCGAGTTCTTCGCCTACTGCTCGGATGCGTCCCTGGAGCAGCCCGCGGGGCTGACCTTCCCCGGCGTCTTCGCCCTGGTCGCGCGGGCCCACATGGACAAGTACGGCACCACCGAGGAGCAGATGGCCCACGTGGCGGTCAAGAACCATCGCCACGGCACGCTCAATCCGAAGGCCCAGTTCCAGAAGGAGATCTCGCTCGAGACCGTGCTCAAGAGCGCCTACGTGGCCGATCCGCTCAAGCTCTTCGACTGCTGCCCCTTCACCGACGGGGGTGCGGCCCTCGTGCTCGCCTCGGAGGAGGTGGCCCGCAAGCACCGCAAGCCGATCTGGGTGCTGGGCTCACACGCCGCCACCGACACCATGTTCGTGCACGAGAAGCGTGACCTCTCACGCGTGACCGCCACCGAGCGCGCGGCGCAGGGCGCCTACCGCCAGGCCGGCAAGACTCCGGCGGACGTCGACGTAGTGGAGCTGCACGACTGCTTCACGATCGCCGAGATCGTGGCCACCGAGGGGCTCGGTTTCTTCGAGCCCGGCACCGGCGGCCTCGCGGCCGAGAAGGGCTGGACCAGCCTCGGAGGCAAGCTGCCGGTGAATCCCTCCGGCGGCCTCAAGGCCAAGGGGCATCCCATCGGAGCCACCGGCGCGGCCCAGATCGCCGAGATCGTCACCCAGCTGCGCGGCGAGGCGGGCAAGCGGCAGGTCGAGGGGGCCTCCACCGGGCTCACCCATACGCTGGGCGGGAACACCGCAACCGTCCTGGTGAGCCTGTTCGGCCGTGACTGAGCGCGTGATCCACCTGAAGGACTTCTTCGAGGAAGCCCGCGCCGGCCGCCTGACCGGCATCCGCTGCGGGCACTGCGGGGCGCTCGCGATCCCGCCGAAGGAGCTGTGCGAGCAGTGCCACCAGCGGCAGTGGCAGCCGGTTCCGCTCGAAGGCGCCGGCACGGTGGTGTCCTTCACGGTCATCCGCGTCGCGCCGCGGGGCCGCAGCGCCGAGGTTCCCTACGCGGTGGCGGTGGTGCGGCTCACCGAGGGCGTCTCGCTGCTCGGTCGCGTCGTCGATATCCCGTTCGACGCCCTCAAGGCGGGGCTGCCCGTCCGCTTCCGCCCGATCGAGCTGGACGGCCGCACCGCGATCGGCTTCGGTCCCGCCTAGCCCGCCGCCGGGGCCCCGCGCAACCGCGTACGAGCCAGGTCAGCGCGGCCGGCGCGACGGTCACTCTTTCTCGCCCACGAGGCCGATCTTGACCCGCCGGTTGTGGCGACCCTTGTTGTCGATCTTCAGGATGCGCACCGGGCGTGAGACCCCGGTCGAGGTCAGATGCGTGCCGCCGCACGCCTGCCGGTCCAGCCCCACGATCTCCACCACCCGCACCGTACCGTCGGACGCCGGCGGCGGCGCGACCGACCGGTTGCGGATGAGGCCCCGCTCGCCGAGGGCGTCGGCCTCCGGCACGTAGGCGTAGCGCAGGCGCAGGTCCTGGCGGATGACGTCGTTGATCTCGGGCTCGAGCGCTCGTAGGCGATCGTTGTCCGCCTCGGGCAGGTCGAAGTCCATGCGCGCGGTGCCGTCCTCGTTGAGCTGGGCGCCGGTGACCAGCGCGCCCTGGAAGCGCTGGAACACGAGCGCGTTCAGCACGTGGGTGTCGGTGTGGAGCTGCGCCATCATCGAGCGAAAGACGGGATCCACCGCCGCTTGGACCGCGCCGGCGATCTCGACCGGCTCGGTGATCAGGTGCCAGTGGCGGCCGGCCTCCACCTCGATCCCGGCGACCCGCGCCTCGCCGCCGCTCCAGCGCAGGACCCCGCGATCGGCGAGCTGCCCGCCCCCGCCCGGGTGAAAGGGCGACTGCTCGAGGAGCACCGCGCCCGGCCGCGCCTCCACCACGCGGGTCTCGACGAGCAGCACTTCCGGATACTCGTGACAGAAGTAGCGGGACATAAGCTCCGCTAGAAGACCCCTCTCAGTCCCACGTTGACGCCCCCGGCGTTGTTCGTGTTGCCGGTCGCGTAAGCGTGCACCCCCTCGCGGGCGCTCCACCCGAGACTGATTTCGGCGACGGTCGCTCCGCCCAGCCGAAAGGTCGCGGCCACCCCGACGCTCGATTTCAGGCCGTGGAAGCCGAGATCCCCGGGCCGGAGGCCGACCTTCCCCGCCTCGGCGAACAGCCTGAACCCCAGGGGGTCGATGATCTGCCGCTCGTAGCTTATCTCGTAGACGATCATATTCGGCGCGCGGAACCGATAGTCGCGATAACCCCTCAGGAAATTCTCGTCGTTGATGTCGGCCCCTCCAAGGGTGGGCTGACGGTAAAAGGGGACCCGGTTCCCCGCGTGCGGATCGCTGATCGTCAGATGACTCGTGAATCGCAGCGCGCCGATGTCCGGACCCAACCCGAGCCCGGCGCTCCAGCGCGCCTCGAGACGATCGAACGAATACGGTCCCCCCCGCAACGCCTGGTCGAGCTCATACGAGACCGTCGCCACGGTGGAGAACCCGTACAGGACGTCGGCGATCGGATATCGCCACGTCGCCACGACACGCGGACGCACGTACGCGGTGTCACCGTGAAGGCCGGGCGCGGTCGCCTCGTTGTTCACGGTGCCGAATGTCGCCGAGCTCTCCGGGTCGAACCATAGTCCTGCAAGCTCAGCGGCCAGCGTGAACCCGAGTGGAAGCGGCACGTCGAGGCTCGACGCGATCTCCGTCGCCCGAAGCCCGAAGAGGGTTCGGCTGTGCTCCGACGTGTCGTTGCCTAGTCCATAGAACGGAAGCTGGGGCAGATCCCAGTGCTTCGCGGTCAGGGTGAATTGCGGAGACCGGCCATTCTCGACGTACGCCGCGAACAAGGTCTGCAACCGGGCCCCGGCCTCCCAGAAGCCATTCTCGGAGCCGCGCGCTTCGAAGTTGGTGGCGAAACGCCCGTCCGCCAGAGCGCGCTCGTTCCAGTCGAGGTTCAGGGCGAGGCCGGCTGCGGGCCCACTCCCCGGCACCACGATGCCTCCCGTCGGGTGCAGGCCCCGGCCGACCAGCACGTCCACCAGCAACTCCTGTGTATTGGGCCACGGGTGGTCCCACTCGCGTACCTTGCACAAATCTTGCGCGAGGAGAGCCCACTGGGTGACGAGACTCCGAACCAGCAGGTTCGAGCTGCTCGGGATGTCCCGCGAAGGACACGGATTCGAAGTGGTGGGACTTGGCACCGGCGGGTCGAGCGTCTGCGCGTGTCCGGCGGGAGCCAGGCCCAGCATCAGGAGCATCGCGAAGGCCCCGGCTTTACGCACGGCCGTTGCGCGGGTCGATTGCGGACATGGCTCGGCCGAGGAACGCCGCCACCTCTGGCGCGGTCCTCACGGTCGTGGGATCGCACTCGCGCGCGATGTCGGGGTGGTCCCGGGCGAGCACCGCGTGAACCTCGCGCACGTGTTCCAGCTGAAAGCCGGAGGGCGGTCCATTCACCGGTCGGGCGGGCGTGGGCGGAAATGTGCTCTTGAAGTCCGGCCAGTCCATCCGAGGGGACATGGGCGCGAGCAGATCCAGCAGGGTGTTCGCGTTCCTCTCCCGCAGGAAGGGGGCGTGGTCGCGGCGGGGGCCGATGAACTGCTCCGTGACCGTGGCCGGAATGGCGGCGTGCTCGAACAGGGTGTGATCGACTCCGGGCTTCACGTAGGGCGACACGACGATGGCTCCCACCCGGACCCCGAGGCGCCGGAAGTCAAACCGCGGCGCGGCGATCTCGAACGGAGTGTCCGGCGTGCCATCGCCATACGGGAGTCGGGGCGGGGGCACGTGGTCGAATATCCCACCGTGTTCGTCCCATACCACGAGCAGCAGGGTAGACCGCCAGACGTCAGGATTCGACCGAATCGCCCGGTACACGTCCCAGATGAACCGATCTCCGGCGAGCACGGAATGATCCGGATGCTGATCCGCGGCCACCGTGCGATCCGCCTGGTCGTTGTACGGCGGTTCGACGAACGCGTACTCCGGCAGCCGCCCGCTCCGACAATCGGCGACGAAGTCGCCATAGAGCCCGAAGTACTTCGAGCCCAGGAACGTCATCCCGAAGGTGCCGCTCTCCCTGAAGTAGTAGATCTTGCTCCGTCGTCCCGCCCCGTCGAGCCGGCCGTAGATCCCCTTCCCATGGCCGAGCCAGATGATCCCGGACTTGACCTGTCCGAACGAGGTACCGAAGTGCGCGAACTGACGGTTGGGTGCCGTCGGGCCCGGCACGGACGAGAACCAGTTGTCGCAGATCAGATAGTGCTTCGCGAGAGCGGTCAGCGCCGGAAGCTGCTCGGGACGGAAGCAGCGCATGATGCTCGCGGGGTTGCCGCCGTTGCGTTGATAGCTCAGCGCAAAGCCGCCCATGGAAGGGCCCCCCAGTTCGGACCCCGCGAGCTGGTCGTGGACGTTCTCGAACTCGTGGGGTGGATCGACGGGGAACTGCCCCTGGTATGCGGCGCCGTCCGTGACGTAGAACCGGGTGCCGTCTTTCGCGTCGTTGAAGTAGGCGCCGGGGGTCACTCCCCGCAGGTCCGGGATGTCCCGCATCAACAGCCCGAGCATGTGGTCGAACGAGCGATTCTCGAGCATCAAGACGACGATGTGTTTGATCCGAGGGTCGGCCGCGTACGGAGTCGGCTGCGCTTCGACCGCTCGCACCCGCGCACCCGCGGCCAACACTGAACCCCGCGCCATCAACGAGAGCCATGCCCGTCGACCAAATGTCATCTCGATCTCCAGATCCCGACTTGCTCGGAGGGCCTCGACATACCTAGGGGGCCACGGCTCCTCGCCGTGACCCCCTCGAAGAATGGAGCGGCCGACCGGATTCGAACCGGCGACGTCCAGCTTGGGAAGCTGGCATTCTGCCACTGAATTACGGCCGCTCGTGCCCCTATTCTAGTCTTCGCCCCCGCCCTGTCAAACCCGGCGGGAATCTATTTGAGCGACATGTCGTAGGCCTTGATCAGCTCGTCGCTGCGGGCCTTCCAGCTGAGCCGCTTGCTCGCCCCGTAGAGGTCGAGCTGCTGGTAGAGCGGCACCGCCGGCATGTCGTCGATCCAGAGCTTGTTGATCCGGTGGTAGATGGCCAGCCGCTGCTTCTCGTTCATCTCGGTCTGGGCTTGGTCGACCATCCCGTCGAAGTCCGGGTTGCTGTAGTTGCCGAGGTTGCTGCCGGTGCGGAAGAGCGGCCCGTACACCGTCTCCGCGTCCACCGTGGGCGTGCCCCAGCCGATCAGCCACACCGGCCCGGGCTTGTGCGCGTACACCAGCGTGTTCAGGTAGTTCACGAACTCGTAGGTCTTGAGCTGGGTCTTGATGCCGGCCTTGGTGAGCTGGCCGGCCACCGCCTCCGCGACTTCCTTGTCGCGCACGTAGCGGCCCTGCGGGCTGTTGAGGGTGAGCTCGAGCCCACCCGGGAACCCGGCCTCGGTGAGGAGCTGCTTCACCTTGCCCAGGTCCTGCTTGATCGGCTTGAGCGACGCGTCGTAGCCGAAGTGAAGCGGGGTGAGCAGGGTGGCGGTCCGCATCGCCTTGCCGTCCAGCACGCCCTTGATGATCTCGTCGACGTCGAGCGCGTAGGCGATGGCCTGTCGCACCCGCTTGTCCGCGGTCACCCCCCTGTAGGGGCCGATCAGCTTGTGCTGGGCGTCGAACTCGTGGGTGACGAACATGAGCTGCAGCGTCCGGATGGACGGCGCGGTCGAGAGGAAGATCTTGGGATGGCTCGCGATGATGGTGGCGAGGTGCGGCGGGATGTTCACCGCCACGTCGACCTCCCCGTTCTGGAGCGCGGCCACCCGCACCGCGTCGTCGGGGATTGGCCGGAACACCACCGTCTTGATCTTGGGGGCGCCCCGCCAGTACTGGTCGTTGGCCTCGAGCACGATCTCCTCGTCCTTGCTCCAGCGGACGAGCTTGTAGGGCCCCGTGCCGATCGGATTCTTCGAGATGAACGCGGTGTCCTTGCCCGCGTACGCCTTGGGCGGGTACATCGACGCCTGACGGAAGGTCATGATGGTCGTGAAGGTCGGCCAGGGCTTGGCGGTGTGGACCTTCACGGTGTACGGATCGACGATCTCCACGTGGTCGATCGGCCGGAAGTTCGAGCTGGCGCGCAGGCCCGACTTGACGCGCTCCAGGCTGTACTTGACCGACTCCGCGTCGAAGGTCTCACCGTTGTGGAACTTGACGCCCTTGCGCAGCTTGACCTCCCACACGGTGGGAGCCACGAGCTTCGGCAGCTCGGCGGCCAGGGCCGGGACGACCTTGAGATTCTGGTCGCGCTCCACCAGCGTGTCGAAGAGGTGGGTCGCCACCACCGACGCGGGCGTCTCCTGCTGGTTCATGGTGTCGAGCGTCGAGGGGTCGACGCCCTGAGCGATGACGACCTTGCCCTCGGGCGCGGCCCACGCGAGCCCCGGCGCCACGAGCAGGCCGACCAGGAGCACACCAAGACGTCTCACGAGCATTTGAACCTCCTTGGAAGCGGAACGTTGCGGGGAAAGTGCCCACACTCTAGGCAACCGCGGCCGGGCGTGTCAAGTTCCGGGACGCCTCAGCGCGCCTCGCGCACCGCCATCTCGTAGCCCTTGATCAGCTCGTCGCCGCGCGCCTTCCACTGGACGCGGCGGTTCGCCCCGTAGAGATCCTGCTGCTGGTAGAGCGGCATCGCGGCGGCGTCCTCCACCCAGATCCGGTTGATCCGCTGGTAGAGCTCGGCCCGCTTGCGCGCGTCCATGGTGGACTGGGCCTGCTCGATCAGCCCCTCGAAGTCCGCGTTGTAGTAGTTGCTGAGGAAGCGCCCCGACCGGAAGAGAGGCACGTAGACCGCCTCTGCGTCGTAGGTCGAGGTGCCCCAGCCGATGAGCCACACCGGGGCGGCTCGGTGGTTGTAGCCCAGCGTGCCGAAGTAGTGGACCCACTCGTGGGTGCGGAGCGTGGTGCGGATCCCCGCCTTGGTGAGCTGGCCGGTGAGCGCCTCGGCCACCTCCTTGTCCCGGATGTAGCGTCCCTGCGGGCTGTTCAGGGTGATCTCGAGGCCGCCCGGGAACCCGGCCTCGGTCAGGAGCTGCTTGACCCGGGCCGGATCGGGCTTGATGGGCTTGATCGACGGGTCGAAGCCGAAGTGCTTGTCGGTGAGCATGGTGGCCACCCGGGTGGCCTTGCCGTCGAGCACGGTGCGGATGATGTCGTCGACGTCGACCGCGTAGTTCATGGCGAGCCGGACGCGCCGGTCCGCGGTCGGCCCCGGGTAGGGCCCGACCAGCTTGTGCTGGGCGTCGTACTGGTGGGTGTAGTACAGGAGCTGGATCGTCCGCACGCTCGGCGCGGTGGACAGAAAGAGCTTCGGGTGGTTGGCGATGACCGTCGCCAGGTGGGGCGGGATGTTCACCGCCACGTCGATCTCCCCGTTCTGGAGCGCGGCCACCCGCACCGCGTCGTCGGGGATGGGCCGGAACACCACCTTGGCCACGCGCGGCGCGCCCCGCCAGTACTGCTCGTTGGCCTCGAGCTCGATGCGATCGTCCTTGACCCAGCGCACGAACTTGAAGGGCCCCGAGCCCACCGGGTTGCGCGCCAGGTACGCGGCGTCCTTCTCGCGGTAGTACTTGGGTGGGAGGATCGCCGACTGCCCGGTGCTCATCAGCGTGTCGAGGATGGGCCACGGGGCCTTGGTGTGCACCCGCACCGTCAGCGGGTCCACGACCTCGACGCGGTCGATCGGCGAGAAGGGAGGCGAGCCGCGCAGCTTCAGCTTCGGGTCGACGAGCCGCTCCAGGCTCCACTTGACCGCCTCCGCGTCCACCGGCTCGCCGTTGTGGAAGCGCACCCCGCTCCGCAGCTTGAACTCCCAGGCGGTGGGCGCCACCAGCTTCGGCATCTCGGCGGCCAGCGCCGGTCGCACCACGAGCTGCTCGTCGCGCTCGAGCAGGGTGTCGAAGATGTTCCGGGCCACGACACCGGCCGGCGCCTCCTGATGGTTCATCGGATCGAGCGTGGTGGGATCGACGCCCTGGGCGATCACGACGGTGCCGGTAGGCGCGGCCACCGCAAGCGTGGGAGCCAAGGTCAGCAGGATCAGGGGGAGGATCGGGCGCCAGCCGGGCATGGAGACTCCTCTCGTTGTCGGCGCTGACGTCGGTGGTTCGTTGAGGTGCGACGGGGCTCGGAGTGGCGCTACTCTAGGGACGCCTCCCGGCGAAGTCAAGCGCCGGAGGCGTCGCCGCGCCGGAGATGGTCGAGCGCTTCCTCGCGCGTGCGCACGAGCCCGAGGGCCTGCGCCTCGCGCGCCCGATCGAGCAAGCGGCCCACCGCCGGCCCGGGCGGCAGATGGAAGGCCTCCATCACGTCCTGGCCGCGGAGCAGTGGTGGCGTCGCCGCGGCCGCGGTCTCCGCCTCGGCGCCCGCCATCAGCCGGCGGACCACCGCCCCGCCCTCGCCGGCCCAGACCGCCAGGGGCGACCCCCCGGCGAGCGCGGCCGCGTCCGCCAGGGCCATGAGCAGCAGATCGGGCGCCTCGTCGCCGAGCGCCCGGAAGAACCGGAAGCGGGCGCGCCGGGTGATCTCGCCCGCCTGGGCGAGGTGCATGGGCCGCAGGTGCTCGGCCACCAGCCGCTCCACCACCTGACCCGCCCGCCGGGGCAGCCGCAGGCGATCCGCGATTGCCGCGGCGCGGAGCGCGCCGGTGGCATCGTGGCCGAAGAACCGGACGCGGCCGCCCTGCTCCGTGCGGGTCTCGGGCTTCGCCACGTCGTGGAGCAGCGCGGCGAGCCGGAGCGTCTCCCGCCGCGTGATGCCGCCGCCCAGCGTCTCGCCGAGGTGGGCACGCAGCGTCGCGCCCCACGGGCTGAGCGCGTCGAGGTCGTCGAGGAGCGCGTCCACGCCCTCCACCGTGCGGATCGAGTGCTCCCAGACGTCGAAGTGGTGCGGTAGCGGCTGGGCGGTCGCGCGCATGGGCCCGCTCTCCGGCAGCAGCACCGGGAGCACGCCCACGCCATCCAGCAGGCGGAGCCCGGACGCCGCCCTCGGCTCGCCGAGGATGCCCACCAGCTCGTCCCGCACGCGCTCGGCGGACACCCGAGCCAGGAGCGGCGCGGCCGCGCGGAGCAGCGGCTCGGTCCCCGGCTCGAGTCGCCACCCCGCGCGCATCGCGAGGCGCACGCCGCGCAGGCTCCGCACCGGATCGTCGATGATCGCGGTCGGCCCGCACGCCCGCACGACGCGCGCGGCGAGGTCGCCCACGCCGCCGGTGGCGTCCGTGACCGCGGCGTGGCCCTCCCCCAGGAGATCGGCGAGGGAGACCGCGAGCGCGTTGACCGTGAAGTCCCGCGCGCGGAGGTCGTCCTCGAGCGTCGGTGCCCGGAAGTCGACCACGTCGACGGCGAGCGCCTCGCCCGCGCGGCCCACGACCCGCCCGGCGCCGCGGCCCGCGTCGAGCACGACGAAGCTCGCTCCCATGCGGTCGGCGAGCCGCCGCCCGAGCGCCAGCGCGCCGGTCGCGACCGCGATGTCCAGGTCCGCGGGCTCCCCGCCGGCCAGGAGATGCCGGACCGCCCCGCCCACGAGCCAGAGGGGTTCGCCCGGACCCGCCAGCTCCACCAGGAGGCCGAGCGCCCGCCGGCCGGGTTCGGGGATGGCGGCGAGCGCGATGCGCGGAGGCATCGCGGCTACAGGTCGAGGAGACGGCGAGCGTTGTCGAAGAAGATCTTCCGGTGGACCGCCGCGGGCAGATCCCGCTCCCAGATCGGGCGCCGCTCCTCCTCGTAGTCGTGCGGCGTATTCGGGAAGTCGCTGCCGAACACGATGCGGTCCTGCCAGCGCACCAGGTCGTCGTCGGTGACGTCGGCCGGGCTCGCGCCCCCGCCGCCCAGGTAGATCGGGCTGCGGGCCGTCATCGCCGCGGTCGTGTCGAGATACATGTTGGGGCAGCGGGGCATCAGGTCGAGATGGCGCCGGGTTTCCCACTGCCCCATGTGGGCCACGATCACCTTCAGCTCCGGAAAGGCGGTCATCACCCGCTCGAAGCGGGGGAAACCGTCGTACTCGTTCGGCCACGGCGCGCTGCCCACGTGGATCAGGAGCACGGCCCCTCGCTCGATCAGCAGCTCGTATAGCGGTAGGATCCGCGGGTCGTCCGGGTGGAAGCGCTGCACGTTGATGTCGAACTTGAAGCCCTTGAAGCCGTAGCGGTCGAGCGCTTCCCGGGCCACGTCGAGTACGTCCGCATCGCCTGGGTGCACGGTGCCGAGCGGCAGGCCGGCGGGCAGGCGTCCTGCCGTCTCGTGGAGCCACGCGTTCAGATCACGGGCCAGGCCCGGCTTGTGAGCGTAGGAGAAGAAGACGAACCGCTCCACCGCCCGCTCGGCGAGGAAGCGGGCCACCAGCTCCGGATCGGTCGGGTAGCGGAACTCCCACCCGGGCCGGCCCTCGAACCACCGGCGGATCGCCTTCCAGAGCCACGGCGGGTGCAGGTGCGTGTGGATGTCGATGTAGCGGAAGCCGGGCGGCGGCACGGCCATCAGCCGTGAACCACCCAGCGCCCCGGCCAGCCGGTCACCTCGACGTCCGGCGCCACGACGCCCGCGCGCGCGAGCGAGTCGAGGGCGGCCCGGACCTCCTCGCGGCCGAGCCCGAAGAGGCGGGCCAGGAGCGCGGGCGTCGAGTAGATCGCCCCGCGCAGGTAGCGCGCGAGCAGCCGCTCGACCGCGACGGGACGCCGCAGCCGCCGGCCCTCCGCCGCCTCGTCCGGCAGCCACCGCTCCAGCAGATCCCACCGGTACGAGAAGGTCGGCTCGTAGCGCTCCTCGGTCTTGACGATCCACAAGCCCTGCTGCAGCTCGCTCATCGCGCGCTCGAACTCGCGGGTCTTGGTCGCCTCCAGCATGAAGCACTCCGCCCGCAGGCCGCGCGTGTACTGGGGCGATTCGCGGACCAGCCGATCCATGATGCGCTTCGCGGTCGCGGACAGCCGGCCCTCCTCGTACTCGCGACGGTAGTCGCGGGCCCGCTGGCGGCCCCGCACGAGGGCGTAGAAGACCGGGAAGAGATCGAGGGCCACCAGCATGGGGCGTCCCTTGACCAGCTTGCCGTAATAGACCTGTCGGCGGGCGGGCAGCACGTCCTTCAGCTCCCAGGTGAGGCCGATGCCCGCGTCGTGATGCGAGCGGCGCGGCCAGCGCGGGGCGGGCCGACCGACCACCGCCTCCCAGAGACAGCCCACGCCCTCGGGGAAGACGAAGAAGGTGGAGCAGAGCCCGACCGCGTCCACGAAGGCGAGCGCTCCCGCGGCCGACTTCACCCGCCGGCCCGGCAGCTGGCGGAAGCTCGAGCGCCGGCGCCCGAGCAGAGCGGCCGCGTCCATGCGGCTAGCCGAGCTCGAAGCCCCGCTCGGTGACGCGGTACTCGACGATGTCGTCGCTCTTGGCGCTCCCCCGGTGCTTGACCACGCAGAGGAAGCGGCCGAGGCGGTTGCTCACGCGCTCGCTCCCCATCACCACGATGGTGTTGGCGACCGCGCCGATGTCGCCCGCGGCCACCTTGCGCGCGATGAGGTGCTCGAGCTGGGTCTCCTCGGTGGTCACCAGCAAGAGGGTCGTGACCGCGGCGTGATCATAGCGATGCGCGTCGATGAACGCGCGGTGCCGCCAGACCGGCAGGCAGATCTCCATGCCGAGCGTCTCGCTGTCCCGGTGGATCACCTTCCGGTAGAGGTCTTCGAAGATGTACGGCTGGATGAAGTCGCCCGGCACGTCCATCGGCTCGATGCCGTCCACCACGATGCGCCGGCTGCCCGCCCCCAGGTGGAAGTACACGAACGGACGAACGGTGTAGAGGGCCTGGTTGTACTGCGCCTTCCAGTTCCAGTCGAACTCGAGCCCGTCCGAGGTCGGGGCCTGGTAGTCGCGCAGCTTCCCCACCCACGGCAGCGCGTCGCAGTAGAAGGCCTGCATCTGCTCGGCGGGAGGGTACGGGTCGGCCATGGGGAGGACGCGGTGTGTCCATCGCTTGAGGTCCCAGTCGTGCAGGCGCGCCGCGTAGGCGTGGTGCTGCTGCGAGTCGCCGCGTGCGTTCATGTCGAACACGATCCCCCGGGCCCCGTCGGCCCGGGCCCCGTGATCGCAGAACCGCAGGCCCAAGTGGGTCTTGCCGATGCCGGTGGCCCCGTAGACTACCGCCAGGGTGCCCGGCAGCAGGCCCCCGCCCAGCATCTCGTCGAGCTTCGGACTGCCGGTGGAAACCCTCGTGGTCATAGACGAAGGATTCTAGCGGCCCGCTCGCGAGGCGGTCAAGCAACCTTGACACGCCGCCGAGGTGAGTCCTACGCTCGATACATGCCACGCCGAGTGGTCTGGTACCCGGCGGGTTCCCCGGCGGCCTCTCTGCTCTCCGCGCTCCCCGGCGACCTCGAAGCGATGCCGCTGCCGGCGCGCGGCCTGCCGCGGCCGGGAGCCGACGACGGCGCGGTCGCGCTGGTCGACCTGGTCGACCCCGCCGCGAGCGATGCGGCCGCGGCCGCCGACCTGGCGGCGCGGGCGCCCGATCTGCCGGTGGTGGCGCTCGTCGCCCCGGGCGCGGCGCCGCCCGCGGCCTGCTACGCGTTCGTGACCGCGCCGGCCGTGCCCGCGGTACTCGCGGTCACCCTGCGCAACGCGTGCGATCACGCGCGGGCCCGACGCGAGGCCGAGGCCACCCGGCAGGAGCTCGAGCAGCTCAACCAGATCGGGGTCAGCCTCTCCGCAGAGCGCGATACCGACGCGCTGCTCACCCTCATCCTCACCAAGGCGCGCGAGATCACCCGGAGCGACGCGGGCTCGATCTACCTGGTAGAGGAGTCGCCGGACGGGCCGGCCCGGCTGCGCTTCAAGCTGGCCCAGAACGACTCGGTGCACGTGCCGTTCGCCGAGTTCACGCTTCCCATCGACGCGGCGAGCGTGGCGGGACACGTGGCCCTGACCTCGTCCGTCCTCCAGCTCGACGACGCCTACGTCCTGCCGCCCGGCTCTCCCTTCAAGATCAACCGGGAGTTCGACGAGCGGGTCGGCTACCGCACCCGGTCGATGCTGGTCGTGCCGATGGCCACCCCGCAGCGCACCGTGATCGGCGTGCTCCAGCTCATCAACTCCAAGCGCGACACCTCCGCGACGCTCGCCACCCCGGCCGCGGTCGAGGCCGAGGTCGTGCCCTACCCCGCGCGCTCGAGCAGCCTCGCCGCCTCGCTGGCCTCGCAGGCCGCGGTCGCGCTCGAGAACAGCCGCCTCTACCAGTCGATCCAGACCCTGTTCGAGGGCTTCGTGCAGGCCTCGGTCACCGCCATCGAGTCGCG
>Ga0075423_10003648_pt1 | contig 14195 bp, 13 predicted proteins | sample SoiMethybrSBSTD2_FD_80114 | JGI IMG/M metagenome (GOLD analysis project Ga0075423, IMG submission 80114) | Bulk soil microbial communities from a Populus tree surrounding site in Tennessee, USA - Soil MetaG P. TD hybrid SBSTD2 | ecosystem: Environmental > Terrestrial > Soil > Tree plantation...
TCGCGACAGCACCTGCGCCGAGATGCTGCGAGGGCACTTTGCGCAGGGGCGGCATCTGGTGGTAGGGCTGGATACCGATCTGGAGCGGATTCCGGACTCGGTGGCGCCGGGGGCGGCGGCCGGCGAGCGGGTGGTCGAGCTCAACCGGCGGATCGTCGTGGCGACCGCCGACCTCGCCGCCGCCTACAAGCCCAACGCCGCCTTCTACGAGGCGCTCGGCGAGGAAGGTTTCCACGTGCTCGAGGAGACGGTGGCGACAATCCGCGACCGCGCCCCCGGCGCCGCGGTGATCCTCGACGCCAAGCGGGCCGACATCGGCTCGACCAACGCCGGCTACGTCGCGGCCGTCTTCGACCAGCTCGGCGCCGACGCGGTCACCGTCCACCCTTACCTCGGCGGCGAGGCGCTGGCGCCGTTCCTCGACCGTCGCGACAAGCTCGTCTTCGTCCTCGCCCGCACCTCCAACCCCGGCGCCGGCGAGCTGCAGGACCTGGTCGCCGACGGCCTGCCCCTCTACCGCCACGTCGCCCGCGCCGTCGCCGGCGACTGGAACGCAGCGGGCAACTGCGGCCTGGTCGTCGGCGCGACCTACCCCGACGAGCTGCGCGCGATCCGCGAGGACGTCCCCGCCGATATGCCGATCCTGATCCCCGGCGTCGGCGCGCAAGGTGGCGACGTCATCGCCGTGGTCGCCGCCAACCGCGAGGCGGGCAGCGGCGCCTTCCTGATCGCCGCCTCGCGCTCGATCCTCTACGCCTCGGCCGGCGAGGACTTCGCCGAGGCCGCCCGCAGCGCGGCGCAATCGCTCGACGCGGAGATCCGCGCCGCGGCGGCGGCCTGAACCTCAGTCGCCCTTGGCGATCTCGGCCGCCTCGGCGCTGCCGAGGTAGGGGGTCAGGGTGAACTCGACCAGGTCGGGGAGCAGATCCTCCAGCTCCTCGGCCTTGCCGGCGATGATGCGGCGGGAGATCAGCGAGACCATGCCGCCGACCAGCGCTTCCTCGGTGGTCGGCGAGAGGCGCGAGAGGACCTCGGGCGGGCGCCCCTCGCGGCCCTGCTGGAAGTAGGGGACGAAGCTCTGGATCGCCGCGTCGTAGCGCTCGACCACGGCCGGGCCGGCGACCAGCGCCTCGACCATGCAGAGGCGGGCGAGGTTGGGCTCGGCGGCGAGGAACCGCAGCATCGCCTCGATCCCGGCCCGGATCGCCTGGGGCCACTCTTCGCTTTCCTCGAAAGCGGCGGAGACGCGCTCGCGCAGCTCTTTCATCACCGTGTCGTAAGCCGCGACGAAGCACTCGTCCTTGCTGGAGAAGTGCTCGTAGAAGGTGCGGCGCGAGACGGCGGCGGCGCGGGTGATGTGGGCGATCGTCGTGCCGGAGTAGCCGTTCTCGGCGATCGCCTCGGCGATTCCGGCGATCAGCCGCTCCCGCTGGTTATGGGTGACGAACTCGCGTGGCAGGCCATGGCGGCCCGGCGGCAGGCGCGCCAGCTCGGGCGGATAGCCCTCGGCGTCGGGGGGAGGTGCTTTCCGCGATTTGTCGTCGCGCTTGCGTGCGATCTCGCGAGCATATCCCTCTGACACGGCGGATTCGCGGGTCAGCTCGGACATAGCCGCCTCGATACCTAAATACGGCATCACCGCCGCCGACATCAGCTGCGGCACCAGATCCGGCAGCTCGTCGACGTCCCCGCGCACCACCCGCGAGTAGATCTGGCCGTAGGCCGAGCCGGCCAGCGCCTCGGCCGTCGTGTGGGGGACGGCTTCGGGGTCCTCCATCTCCTGGCGGCCGGCGTCGATCAGCGAGGCGATCACCCGCATCGTCATGTCGCGGCGCGCCCGGGCGGCGTCGCCGGCGGCCAGCACCTCGACCCCGAAGGCGGCGCGGCAGGGATCGTGGCTGAGCCCCTGGATCACCTGGTAGGCGACGGCGCGGAGGCGGTCGGGCCACTCTTCGCGGCTCTCGTAGGCCCTCACCATCGTTTCCAGGCACTCCTCGTTGAGCTCCTGCCAGGCGGAGAGGAAGCAGTCGTACTTGCCGCGGAAGTGACGGTCGAAGGCGGGGCGGTCGAGGCCCGCCCGTTCGAGGATCAGCTCGATCGTCGTTTCGCCGTAGCCGCGCTCGGCGGCGATCTCGATCAGGGCTTCGACGATCTGGTCGCGCTCAGAGCTGCCGGTCTGCTCGCGGGTCTGGGTGTCGAGCACTAGCGCATGGGACCCCCGATCCCTGCCCTGGCTATCGGCCGCTGGTCGCGGGTGGGGAAACGGGTTCCTCGGCGGCCGTCCGCTTGGCGGCGTCGGCGCCGACGTAAGGGGTGAGCGAGAACTCGACCAGCTCGGGGAGGAGCTGCTCGATCTCCTCCACCTGGCCCATCACGATCCGCTGGTAGATGATCCAGAAGATCCCCCCGACGATCGTCTCCTCGAGTGTCCCCGGCAGGTCCTCGCCCTTCGGCGCCACCTTGCGCCCCATGCGGAAGAGCGGCACGAAGGCCTGGATCGAGCGTTCGTAGCGCTCGACCGCGGCCGGGCCGGCGGAAAGGGCCTCGACGATGCAGGTGCGGGCCAGGGCCGGCTCGGTGGCGACGTAGTGGAGGAAGGCGGCGAGGCCGGAGTTGACCCGGGCGGGCCAGCTGTCGACTCGGCTGGCGGCATCGACGACGCGCCGCAGCGCCTCTTTGACCGCGTACTCGGAGGCGGCGAGGAAGCAGTCTTCCTTGGAGGAGAAGTTCTCGTAGAAGGTGTTGCGGGCGATGCCGGCGCGGCGCACGATATCGGCGACGGTGACCGCGCGGTAGCCCTTCTCCACCGTCTCCTCGGCGAGGGCGGCGATGATCCGCGCGCGCTGGTGCTGGGTGATGAACTCGCGTGGCAGCGGGTGTCGCCCGGGAGGCATTCTCGTTGCCTGGGGGACACGCTCAGCCACGGAATCCAAGTTACTCGCCGCCCGGCCAGATTCAAGCTGGACGAATGGGCGATATACCGCTACAGTACCGGAGTCCAGACAACCTGTTCCCTAGATCGAGAAGGAGGGCAGTGATGGGGAGGCAGGCCGCAACCAACGCCCAGGCAGGGGCCGAGGGGGGCGGCAGGACCAGGGAAGCGCAAGCACTCCCTCACTCCCCCACGCTCGAGTTGGTGAATTCCCCCAAGCGCGAAAAGATTCTTGAGGGAATGCTTGAAGCGGTCGGGGCCGAGGGCTACGACGCGACCTCCGTACGCACGGTTTTGGACCGGACCGGGCTCTATCGGCAGGCCTTCTACGACAACTTCGCCGACAAGGACGCCTGTTACTTGGCGGCGCTCGACATGGGGATCGCCAGGCTGGAAGCGCTGATGGTGCGGGCGGCCGCGAGCGAGGAAAGCTGGCGCGCCCGGCTGCGAGCCGGCCTCGGCGCGCTGCTCGACGAGCTCGACGCGGAGCCTGATTTCGGCCGCGGGGTGATCGTAGGGGTCCATTCGGCGGGCTCGGAGGCGCTGGCAAGACGGGCCGAAGCGATGAAAAGAGCGGCGGATTTCATCGATCTGGCGCGCCTGGATGCGGGCGAGTCGGACTCGCCGCCGCAGATCGCCCCGGAGGGGATCGTCGCCGGCATCCACGCGATCGTCCATTCGCGGCTCTCCACCGGGGCAACCGACGGCTTCCGCAGGCTCCTGCCCGAGTTCATGTATTTCGCCGTGCTGCCCTACTTCGGCGCGGACGCCGCGAGCGCTGAGATGCAGGCCGCCCGCGCCTAGCCGCGCGCCGTTGGACAGCCACCGGGTCCTGCCCTAAATTGGATGCGATGGATTCGCCGTCCACCTCGAATCCACAGCCTTCCGGCTTGCCCCGCGCTTACGCCGTTCGCTCTGAGCGGGAGCGGGTGTTGGAGGCGATGGTCAGAGTGGCGGCGGCGAAGGGATATGAGGCGACCACCGTCGACGACGTGGTCGAGTTCGCCGGCGTCTCCCGGGAAGCCTTCGACGAGATGTTCGACGGCAAGGAGGCCTGCTTCCTCGAGGCCTACGACGCGGTCTTCGACGTGCTCGTCGCCCACGTCACCGCGGCCTTCGAGGCGGCCGCGGACGAGCCCTGGCCGGAGCAGATCGCCGCCGGCCTGGGGGCGCTGGTCGAGCTGCTCGCCGCCGAGGCCGACATCGCGCGGATGGCGATGGTCGAGGTGACCGCGGCGGGGGAGGACGCGCGCGAACGCTACCGCGCGCTGCTGACCCGCTTCACCCCCTTCCTGGAGGAGGGGCGCACCTACTCCGGGCAGGGCGAAGAGCTGCCCGCCGACACCGCCCGCTTCGCGGTCGGTGGCGCCACCTCGATGATCTTCGACGAGGTGCGGGCCGGCCGCGGCCCGGAGCTGAGGCGGATCCTGCCCGACCTCGTCTTCGCCGTGCTGATGCCGTACCTGGGGTCGGAGGCAGCCGAAGACGAGATGCGCCGGGTTACGCGCGCGGGGTAGGTGGTCGGGGGGATCGGGGGTGTCCCACTTAGACGCCTTGTCCGTGACGGCCCTCTCCTGAAGCAAAGCGGGCGGCGCCTTTCACGGCGACGTCGAGCACTCGATTGCCTAGCTTTTTCTCCAGTGCGAGGCCCTCCGCGAGGGGGCGGCCGAAGCCTTCTATGGCGCCGCGGCGGTCGGTGAGCATGGTTTCCTGGGGGAAGCTGGCGATTCGCTCGGCCAGCTCCAGGGCGCGATCGAGGTGGCGGCCCGGCTCGACGACCTCGTTGACGAGGCCGATCCGGTGGGCCTCCTCGGCGGGGACGGGGCGGCCGGTGAGGATCAGCTCCAGGGCGCGACCCATGCCGACGACTCGGGGCAGCCGCTGGGTGCCGCCGTCGAGCAGGGGCACCCCCCAGCGGCGCTCGAAGAGGCCGAAGGTCGACTGCGGGGTGGCGATCCGCATGTCGCACCAGAGCGCCAGCTCGACTCCGCCGGCGAGGCACCAGCCGTCGACCGCGGCGATCGCCGGCTTGGCCGGCGTCAGCCGGGTCGGGCCCATCGGCCCGTCGGGATGGCTGACGTCGAGGTTCATCGCCTTCAGGTCGGCGCCCGCGCAGAAGGCCTCGCCGCCGGCCCCGGTAAGGACCAGCACCCGTGCGCCCTCGTCGGCCTCGAAATCCACCAGTCCCTGCCGAAACGCCTCCGCGGCAGCGGCGTCGATCGCGTTGCGGCGGGACGGCCGATCGATGGTCAGCACGGTGGCTGCCCCGACCCGCTCGTAACGCAACTCGTCACTCATCGCGCACAGGGTAGGGAGTGGGCGGGCTAGCTGCGACTTGCACTCACGGGTTCGTCGACAGCGCCCAACTCCCAAATGGCGCCCCGGTACGCGGGCCAAGGAGGGCAGGCACTCGATGACCGGCACGGAAATTAGGCAGGCAACCGGACAGACCCAATCCGGGACGGTCTGCGACGTGGGAGGGTGTGCGACTGGCGAGCGCCGGACCAAGCGATGCAAGGACGCAGTCGGCGCCGCGTGGCAGCGCCACGCAAGCCGGCGAGGACGCCGCAGCGCGCCGGTCCGCCGCCGCCAGGCGTGCATCCTCCCACTCGCAGCCCGTCCCACACAAAAGCAACCGGGGGTGACGCCTAAAGCCTGCCTCGCGCGTAGCCTTCGCGCGTAGAAGCTCTCTGCGCCACCTTCAAGACGGTTTCCCGCTGGCTTCCGCGGGGCCTGTCTTTCCCGGTCGCAAGATCAACCTAGCTCGGGGGTCCGGCCGCGTCTAGGGGTGACCGCGCGGCGATCTCGCAAAGTCCGGGAAAAGGGCGGTCCGGCTACCCTGCGCGAATGCGCATCGACGAGATCATCGCCTCCAAGCGACCCGTTTTCTCGGTCGAGCTCTTCCCGCCCAAGAGCGAGGAGGCGACAGCGCAGCTCTTCGCCACGGCGCGCTCGCTGCGCGAGCTGGAGCCCGACTTCGTCTCGGTCACCTACGGCGCCGGCGGCTCGACCCGCGAGGGCACGGTCGAGATCACCAAGGCGCTGAAGGACGACCTGGGGCTGGAGACGATGGCCCACCTGAGCTGCGTCGGCGAGACCACCGAGGGGCTCTCGGCGACGCTCGATCGGATCGCCGCCGCCGGGATCGAGAACGTCTTCGCCCTGCGCGGCGACCCGCCGCGCGGGCAGCCGGACTTCGCCCAGCCCGAGGGCGGCCTCGGCAGCGCCGCCGAGCTGGCCGCCTTCATCGCCGCCGGCTGGGACTTCACCCTCGGCGGCGCCTGCTTTCCCGAGGTGCATCCCGAGGCGCCCGACCTCGACACCGACCTCGACTACTTGAAGACCAAGGTCGAGGCCGGCGCCTCGTTCCTGATCACGCAGCTCTTCTTCGACAACCAGGTCTACTTCGACTTCGTCGCCGCGGCGCGCGAGAAGGGGATCGAGGTGCCGATCCTCGCCGGCGTGATCCCGGTGGCGAGCTTTGCCCAGACGAAGCGGATCTGCGAGCTCTGCGACGCCTCGATCCCGTCGCGCCTGGAAGCGGCCTTCGCCGCTGCGGACGGCGACGAGGAGGCCGAGTTCGAGCTCGGCGTCGCGTACGCCGCGCAGCAGTGCGCCGAGCTGCTGATCGCCGGCGCGCCCGGCATCCACTTCTACGCGCTCAACCGGGCGCCGGCGACGCGGGCGGTGCTCGGGGCGCTGCACGCCTCGCGACCCTGGGAGCGGACGCGGGGCGCGCCGGCCGATCCGGTCGGCGAGTCGAGCCATTAGCGGCAAATCTCTAGACTACGGGCCGCAACATGGCCAATCGCAGGGAGGAAGAGAGGGAGCGGCTCCGCCAGGCGCGGCAGGAACGCGAGTCCAGCCAGGCCAAGTCGGACAAACGCCGGCTGGTCGCTGTCTATGGCGCCGCCGGCCTGATCGGCTTGCTCGTCATCGCCGGGATCGTCGCCGCGATCGCCTCCTCGGGCGGGAGCGGGGGCGGGGAAGCCCACGTCAACCAGGCGAGCGGCTCGACCAACGGGGTGAAGCCGGACGAACGCTCCGGGCCCGCGCCGGCGGCGGTGACGGTGAGCAACCTGAACGAAGCGGCGAAGCAGGCCGGCTGCACGCTGCGGCTGAATCTCAAAGACGAGGGGCACACCCACATCCCCCCGACCGCGCCGACGCCCGACTATAAGACCAGCCCGCCGACCTCGGGCAACCACGTCGAAGCGCCCTATCAACAGGCCGACGGCGCCTACAGCGAAATGCCCGGCGAAATCTTCATCGTCCACTCGCTCGAGCACGGGCGCATGGAGATCCAGTACAGCCCGGAACTGCCCGAAGAAGACCAGCTCGCGCTCAAGGGGATCTACGAAACGATGTACGGGGGGACGCTGCTCTTCCCCAACGAAAACATGGACTACGAGGTCGCGGCGACGACCTGGACCAACCTGCTGGGCTGCCCCAAGTACAAGGGCGACATCACCCTCGACGCGATCCGCGACTTCGGCAAGGCGACCTGGGGACGCTACGGCGGCGAGCCGGCCACCGCGTTCAGCCTCAAGGGTCCGACCCCGGTCGAACCCCAGTAGCGCCTGGCGCTGCGCATCTCGGCGTCCTCGGTCGCTCGCGTGCAAAGCACGCCACGCTCCCTGCGTCCTTGATCTGCTTGGCCAGGCGCTACTGGACCCGGTAGACAGGGAAGAAGCCGGTCGCAGACCGACCGGCGGAGAGGCGCTCGTAGGCCTCGCGGTCGCAGATGATCTCCGAGCAGCGCCAGGGCTGCTCGCGGTTGGCGAAGCCGCGCTTGAACTCCTCCAGCGCGTCGCCACGGGAGATGCCCCCGCCGAGGTTGAGCGGCAGCCGCCGCTCGGCCGAGAGCTCGACCAGGGCGGCGACGAGGCTCTTCATCGGCGAGTCGCGCAGCCAGGCGTCGGCGCTGCCGCTGAGGTAGTAGTGGAGGAAGCCATCGCTGTGGACGGTGACCGAAGCGGCGGCGATCTCGCCGCTCGGGGCGTGGGCGAGGGCCAGCCAGGAGCGAGCCGATTCGAGGATCCGGTCGAAGTAGGGGGCGCCGAAGAAGTAGCGCTCGGCGGCGCCGGCGCGGCGCATCGTCTGCTCGTAGGCGGCGAGGAAGCCGGCTCGTTGCTCGGCGCTCGTCTCCGGGCCGGGGACGATCTCGACCCGATAGCCGAGGCGGCGGCTCTTGTTGATCCGGTTGCGATCGCTCGAGCGGCTCTTCGCCGGCAGCGCCGGATCGGCGATCTGGACGACGTTGCGCTCGGCGGCGCCGGCGAGCGGCGGCGGGTCGACGAGGGTGTGGCGGAGGAAGATCGAGACGAGGCCGGTGAATGAGAGGTCGATAGCGGCCGGATCGAGTGTGGAGGCGGCCGGGGGGAGTCCCGCCGGAGCAACAGCGGGGAGGCTCCGTCGGGACTCCCCCCGGCCCCCGTCACGAACGCTGTTCTTCACGACCAATCCCGGATAGCCGTAGGGGGAGATGGCGTCGCGCTCATGCGTCCCAGGGATCTCGCGGACTATCAGGGGGGCAACGAGCTCGCCTTTGCCCGTGTCGATCCGCAGCGTGTGGGTTACGCCCTCGGCGTCCATGAACGGACGCGAGCGGAAGAGCTCCTCGCTCTCGGCTGCCGCGCCGCGGTCGGCGAGCAGCTCGGCGCGGGCGCCTATCCCGCCCTCCTCGCTCATCTCGAGTCGAGGAGGTCCGCGGCCGCGGCGTGGAACTCATCGGGGAGCACTCCCCAGACCTCGCAGTCATCGGTGCCGTCGGGGCGACGCAGGTGGCCGCGCAGCGTCCCCTCGTGCCTCCAGCCGAGGCCGGCGACGGTCTTCTTGGCGACCTCATTGCGGGCGGGAATGCGGCCGTAGACGCGGTGCGCGCCGAACTCGTCGAAGGCCCTGGCGATCGTCAGCGCCTCGGCGCGGCGGCCGACGCCTTTGCCGCGCACGTCGTCGCCGATCAGCGCCCCCAGCTCCGGTGCCGTCTGGCGGAAGAGGCCGTAGAGAGCGGTGAAGCCGACTGGCTCCTCGTAGCCCTCGACGACGATCGCGTACTTGCGGTCCTCGCCGGAGTCGTCCATCGCCCGCCCGACCCAAGCCTCCGCTTCCTCCAGCGAGAAGCCGGCGCGCTGCTCCATCAGCGTCTTGGTCGCCTCCGGGTTGTTGAACCAGCGGTGCACCGCGGGCGCGTCGCCGGGCGCAAACGGTCGCAGGCTGACTGCGGGTTGGTCGGCCACGGGCGAAACCCTACGACCGATGGAGCGATTTGGGGGCCTGGGGATCACCAAATCGCTCCATCGGCGATTCGATCGGGCGCGGGCCGCTCAATCTGGTGCCAGGCCGTGGCCGCTGAGAAGGAGCCGGGTCGTCTTGGCGAGGATGCGCAGGTCGAGGTCGAGGCCGCGGCGATCGACGTACTCGACATCGAGCTCGATCCGCTCCTCCCAGGGAATGCCGGCGCGGCCCTGCACCTGGGCCCAGCCGGTGAGGCCGGGACGGACCTCGTGGCGGCGGTGCTGGAACGGGGTGTAGTCCTTCACCTGCGCCGGGATCGTGGGCCGGGGGCCGACGATCGCCATCTCGCCGCGCAGGACGTTGACCAGGTTCGGGATCTCGTCGAGCGAGGTGCGGCGCAGGAAGCGGCCGGCGCTGGTGACGCGCGGATCGTCGCGGGCGACGACCTTGCCGACCCCGACCGGGTCCGACCCCGGCACCATCGTGCGCAGCTTCAGCAGCTCGAACTCGCGCCCGCCCCTGCCCACCCGGCGCTGCCGGTAGACGACCGGCCCGCGACTGCCGAGCTTGATCGCGACGGCGGCGACCGCAACAACAGGGGAGAGGACGATCAAGGCCAACGCCGCAATCAGGATGTCGAGAATCCTTGGCATGCGTCTACGTCCTCACCTGGTTCCCTCGGGCTTGTCCCAGGCGCCTCCCGCCCCGTTGCGCATCCGGTCCCAGAGGCCGAGCGCGATCGAGGCGGTCGTCTGCGCGTAGTAGCGGGCGATCCGCAGCGGCGCCAGGGGCAGCATCCCGCCCAGCGACGCCGCGACAAGCAGGGCGAGCTGGGCCGCGAGGGTCGCGACGTAGACCCAACCCTGGCCGAGCAGGGCCACGTTCGCCGCCAACGCGATGCCGTGGAGGAGGGGGGTCGCGTAGCGCAGGCCCCGGTGCGAGGCGATCTCGAAGGCGTAGAGCGGCGGGTAGCCGCGCGGGCGGAGCATCCCTTCGCCGACGACGATGTCCCAGAGGCCGACCATCATCCGCCGCTTGCGCGCGAGCTCGCCCTCCAGCGTCGGCACCATCTTCTCCTCGGCGGCGGCCCAAGGGACGTAGAGGGAGCGCTTGCCCCGCTTGGCGAGCAGGAACGGCAGCGAGAGGTCGTGGCTGCCCGCCGGCGGCAGGGGGATGTAGTCGTCGCGGCGCACCGCGTAGATCGCGCCGTTGCCGGCGGTGACCCCGGCCAGGCCCGACTCCATCTCCCGCACCGCCATCTCGTAGCGCCAGTAGGCGCCCTCGATGTTGTCGCCGCTCGGATCGAGGAAGCGGACCTGGCCGCAGGCGTAGGCGACGGAGGGGTCGGCGAAGGGCTCGATCAGGTGGCGGAGGGCGTCCGGCGCCCAGACGCTGTTGGCATCGGAGAAGGCGAGGATCTCGCCGGAGGCGCAGTCGGCGGCGGCGTTCTGGGCGGTCACCTTCCCCCCTCGCGGCAGGTCGAGGACGAGGTCGGCCCCGGCCGCTCGGGCGCGCTCGACCGTGGCGTCGGTGGAGCCGTCGGAGGCGACGATCAGCTGCAGGCGCTCGCGCGGGTATTCGAGCGCGAGCGCGTTGGCGAGCTTGGCGGCGATCACCGCCTCCTCGTCGAAGGCGGCGACGATCAGCGAGACGCGGGGCGGCTCCTCCCAGGCTCGCGGCCTCAGGGTCGGCCGGCGGCGCAGCGCGATCAGGGCCCGCAGCACGAGCGGGTAGCCGAGGTGGGTGTAGAGGATCAAGGCGACGCTGATCCAGAAGATGGCTGGGATGAAGATCATTGGCTTTGGTTGGGAGGGGGTAGGGGTGTCTTCTCGAGGAGTTCGCTGTAGAGCGAGAGGGTCTGGGCCGCAGCGTTGTCCCAGGAGTAGGAGGTGGCGGCGGCTCGGGCCGCGGCTTCCCCTAGCTCCTTGCGGGCGGCCTCATCGCCGGCCAGCTCGGCGAGGACGGCGGCGAGGGAGGCCGGGTCGTCCGGGGGGACGAGGCGGGCGGCGCCCTGTTCGGCGACCTCGGGGAAGCCGCCGACGGCGCTGAGGACCAGCGGCTTGCCGAAGGCGAGGGCCGCGTAGAGGACGCCGGAATGCTCGGCGTCGCGGTAGGGGAGGGCGACGACGTCGGCGCGGCGCATGATCGCCGGGATCTCGGCGTCCTCGACGAAGCGCGGCAGGAAGCGGGTGCGGCCGGGGGCCTCGGCGGCGAGCCGGCGCAACGGCGCGACCTCCATGCGCGGGTTGCCGACGATCCACAGCTCGGCGCCCTCGACCCGGCCGAAGGCTCGCAGCAAGGTGTCGATTCCCTTGTAGGGACGCAGCAGGCCGAAGAAGAGGATCACCGGCCCATCCGGCCCCTCCAGCTCGGCGGGCAGGGGCTTCTCCCCCGGCAGCCGGGTCAGGTAGTCGAAGGCGCCGTGGTGGATGACGTGAACCCTGTTCGGGTCGAGCCCGACCACGTCGCGCAGCCGTCGCGCCCCGTGCTCGGAGTGGGCGACTACGGCGTCCATCGCACCGAAGGCGCGGCGAGCGCTGCTCAGCTGACGGCGGCTCGGCTCGGGCGGGAGCACGTAGTGGGCCGTCATGACGCGAGGCCTGGTCGGTGGCAACAACAGCGAGTCGAGGGCCGGGAAGGTGAGCCATTGGTAATGGACCACGGCCGAACGCATCGGTGAGCTTTCCCCGGCCTCCGGCGCCGTCCCGGCCCGCGCGGCCTTCATCGCAGCGCGGCGGAAGCGCAGCATGTCGGCGAGGTGCTCGGCGGCCTTGAAGGCCCTGCGCCCCCGCGCCTCGAGGCCGCGCCCCGCGCTGCGCCGGTAGAAGGGCTCGCGCACGGCGTATCCCTCGGCTTCGGGCACCGGCCCGTAGAGGAAGCGGCTGGTGAGCAGCTCGACCTCGGCGCCCTGGCGGGCGAGCGCCGCGGCGAGCGAGCGGTCGTAAGGCGGCGTGAAGGCCGAGGGGTCGACCAGCTGAACCTTCACCGGGCACCTGCCACGTGCGTCATCCAGCCTGCGGTTACGGGGGTCATGCGCCGACGATTATGGTGACCGCCGTGGCGCCCGCGCTCTCCTACTGTGTCGTGAACTCCGACGGCCGCGAGGACCTGATGGCCTGCCTCGACGCGATCGAGGGCACCCACCCGGCCGAGGTCGAGGCCGAGATCCTCGTCCTCGACAACGCCTCCACCGACGGCTCGGCGGCGGCCGTGCGGGCGTGGGCCGCACGGGGCTCAGGGGGCGGGGAGGCAGGCCCGCGGGACAACGCGGAGGGCAGAGGCGGACGAGCTGTCCGCCTGATCGCGCTGGAGGAGCGCGCCGGGAAGGCCGCAAACGACTCGACCCTGCTGCGCGAGGCAGAGGGCGGCTACTGCCTGCTGCTCAACGAGGACTCCGAGGTGCGGCCAGGCGCGGTCGAGGCGCTGACCGCGGCGCTCGGTGCGGACCCGCGGGCGGGGGCGGCCGGTGCACAGCTGCTCGACTCGACGGGTCGGCCCGTTCCCTGCGCCTGGCGCTTCCCCGGCGTCGGCACGGCGCTGGCCGGGGCGTTCTTCCTGCACCGTCTTCTCACCGTGCAGAGCGCGCGGAATGGAAGCCGCGGCGCACGCAACGGGAAGGGGGCCGGGGGAGGCGCCCCCAGGCGCGTCGACTGGGCGCAGTCGAGCGCGCTGATGGTGCGGCGTGAGGCAGCGGCCGAGGTCGGCTACCTCGATCCCGACTTCTTCGTCTACTACGACGAGTGCGACTTCTGCAAGCGCCTCGCCGAGGCGGGTTGGCACACCCTTTTCGTCCCCGCGGCGGAGGCCGTCCACCGCGACCAGCTCTCCACCGACCTGGCTGCCGGCCTGCCCCGCATCGTCGAATTCCACCGCAACCGCGACCTCTACATGCGCAAGCATCACAGCCGCGCGGCGGCCCTCGCCGTCCGCGTCCTCACTGCCTGGTCCTACGCGCTGCGCGCTCTTGCCGCTACCGTCGCCCCGAATCGCTCGGCGCGGATCATGGGGGCCCATGCCCGGCAGGCGCTATTCCCGAGACGGGGCGAAAGCCTCCGCGACCGCGCTCAGAGGCGCGAGTCCTCGTCGAGGCGCTCGGCCTCGTAGACCTCGGGAATCTGGCCGTCGACGGCAACAGGCCGGGCCTGCGCGGCGCGGATCGACTCGAGCAGCGCGCCGGGGTGACGGAGACGGGCGAGCCAGCCGCGCTCCTCGCCGGTGAAGAAGCCGCCGAGGAGGAGCGCCGCCGGGTAGGCGAGCCAGAGGACGATCCTCTCCAGCAGGCCGGCGACGCCGTCGGTCGGCAGCAGCAGCTCGCCGAAGCCGACCAGGGCGGCGGAGACGATCGCGACGCGGGCGAGGCGCGACCATTCGTAGGGCACCGGGAAGAGGCGTTGGGTGAAGACGTACATCAGGGCGACGACTACGAGGTAGGAGGCGACCAGGGCGATGCCGGCGCCGACGATGCCGAGCGGCGGCACCAGGATCAGGTTGAGGGCGACGTTGGCGACGAGCGCGGCGATCGTCGCCGGGAGGTTGAACTCGGTGCGGCCGGTGCGGCCGAGGATCACGACCAGCACCATGTAGAGGGCGTAGAGGGTGACGCCGGTGGCGATCAAGCCGATCGCTTCGTAGGAGTCGAAGAACTGCGGCGCCGCGAGCGCCCGCACGATCCAGCGCGAGAAGAGCCACATGCCGGTGACGACGAAGGCGCAGCCGGCGACGAACCAGGTGACGATCGCGGCGTAGGCGCGGCGCGCCTCGCCGTCGTCGCGGATCGAGTAGGCGAGCGGCGGCCAGGCGAGCTGGAAGCCGCGGACGAGCACGTTTACCGCCTGGGCGAACTTGACCGCCAGCGAGTAGAGGCCGGCCTCGGCGAGGCCGGCGGAGCGGACGATGACGATCCGGTCGACGAAGTTGAGCGCGTAGAGCGAGAGCTCGGCCGGCATCGTCGGCAGGCCGAAGCGGGTCATCCGGCGCAGCAGCGGTCCGTCGATCCAGAGCGAGAGGCGGCGGCGATGGATGAAGA
>Ga0075423_10003650_pt1 | contig 14191 bp, 11 predicted proteins | sample SoiMethybrSBSTD2_FD_80114 | JGI IMG/M metagenome (GOLD analysis project Ga0075423, IMG submission 80114) | Bulk soil microbial communities from a Populus tree surrounding site in Tennessee, USA - Soil MetaG P. TD hybrid SBSTD2 | ecosystem: Environmental > Terrestrial > Soil > Tree plantation...
ATTGCGGATCGTCGTGCGCGGCCGGGGCGGCCACGGGGGAAAGCCGCACCGCTCGGCCGACCCGGTGGTGGCCGCCGCCCACGTCATCACCACGCTGCAGACGATCGTCTCCCGCGAGGTGCCCCCGACGCTGGCCGCGGTGGTGACCCTCGGCTCGGTGCACGGCGGCCAGGCCTTCAACGTCATCCCCGACGAGGTGACGCTGCTCGGCACGATCCGCACGTTCGACGCCGCGCTCCGGCGTTCGATGCCGGAGCGGGTGACGCGCCTGGCCGGCGGAGTCGCCGAGGCGCTCGGCTGCCGCGCGGAGGTGGAGGTGCGCCCGGGCAATCCCCCGGTGGTGAACGACGCGGCGGTGGCAGAGCTGGCCCGCAAGGCGGCGGCGCGCGTCGTGGGCGAGGAGAACGTGGTGGAGCCGGAGCCCACCATGGGCGGCGAGGACATGGCGATCTATTTCGAGCGCGCGCCCGGGTGCTTCGTGTTCGTGGGCTCCGCCAACCCCGCCCGTGGCCTCGACCAGCCCCACCACAGCCCGCGCTTCGACTTCGACGAGGACGCGCTCGTCATCGGCACCCAGTTCCTGCTCGAAGCGGCCACGGAGGCTCTCGGCTAGGGCTTCCACTCCTCGCGGAAGGTGGTGGCCTTGTCGACGCGCGGCCACACGATCGCGTGGCCGATGCCGGGGCCCTCGGGCACGTCGACCGTCCCCGACGGCGACACGACGACCGGCGGGTCCACGAGGTCCTCCTCGAAGTAGCGCGCGCTGGCCGAGGTATCGCCGGGCAGCGTGAAGCCGGGCAGCGTCTGCAGGTGCACGTTGGCCAGCCGCCCGATTCCCGATTCCAGCATCCCCCCGCACCAGACGGGAACGGAGGCCGCCCGGCAGACGTCGTGGACGGCGAGGCTGCCCCCGAAGCCGCCCACCCGGCCCGCCTTGATGTTGATCACGCGGCAGGCCCCCAGCGCGAGCGCGCGCCGCGCGTCCTCGCCGGAGTGGATCGACTCGTCCAGGCACACCGGCGTCCGGAGCTGCCGCTGGAGCGCCGCGTGGTCCACCATGTCGTCCCAGGACAGGGGCTGCTCGATCATCATCAAGGAGTGCCGGTCCATCGCGCGGAACAGGCCGGCGTCGGAGAGCGCGTACGCGCTGTTGGCGTCGACCATCAGCGGGAGGTCGGGGAAGCGCGCCCGCACCGCCTCGACCAGCTCCCGGTCGTGGCCGGGCTTGATCTTGATCTTCACCCGGCGGTAACCGGCGGCCACCTCCTCCTCCACGCGCTCCATGAGCGCGCCGGTGGTGGGCTGGAGGCCGATGGAGACTCCGGTCGGGATGGTGCCGCCCCGGCCGCCCAACGCCTTGTAGAGGGGCACGCGCTCGCGCCGCGCGTAGAGCTCCCACACGGCCATCTCGAGGGCCGCCTTGGCCATCTCGTGGCCGCGCACGCGGGCGAAGGCCACCGGCAGCTCGCGTGGGTGCGCGATCTCCAGGCCAAAGGCGAGGGGGACCAGGAAGTCCCGCAGGATGTGGAGGACCGTCTGGTTCGTCTCGGGCAGGTAGTACGGATCGAAATCCGCCACGCACTCGCCGTAGCCGGTGACACCGTCCGCGGTCACGCCGACGAGCAGGAACTCCTTGTGCGTGGTCGTGCCGAACGACGTCTCGAAGGGCCGCCGCAGCGGCAGCTGGATGTGCCGGACCTCTACCCGCTGGAGTTTCAGGGTGAGCGGCGCGCTTCGGCCCGCGAGGCGCGGGCGGTGCAGCTGCGGCAGGAGCCGTAGATCTGGTGGCGGTGGCCCTCGATCGTGAACTCGATGTCGGCCGCGATCTCGTCCTGCAGGCGCTCGATCTCCGGCGAGCTGAACTCGAAGATCGCGCCGCAGGACTTGCAGATGAAGTGGTCGTGGTGCTCGCGCTTGTACTCGCGCTCGAACTTCCGCTGGCCGTCGAGGGCCAGCTCCTGGGCCAGCCCCGCCGACTGGAGCAGCTTCAGCGTCCGGTACACGGTGGTGCGGCCGATGTCCGGCCGGCGCTTCTGCACCATCTGGAGGAGATCGTCCACCGAGAGGTGGCGGTCGGAGCGCAGGAACGTATCCAGGATCACCTCGCGCTGCTCGCTGCGCTTGAGGTGGTTCTTGGAGAGGTACGCGCCGAAGACCTCCTTCTCCTCGCGCCCGACGGTGCTTTTCACAGCAAGGCCAGACTAGCCTTCGCCCACGGGGCCTGTCAACGCTGTGTGTGCCCGCCGGATGCTACGATCGCGCCGTGCTGCCGCGCGCGCGCCGGCCCTCCACGTGAATGGGGAAGCTGGACCGCCTGGGCTGGGCGGTCGGAGTGGCCTTCGAGGCCCAGGGGCTGCGGATCGGCATCCGGGCGACCACGCCGGAGGTGCACGAGCGCATCGTCGGTCTGCTTCCGCCCGGGGCCCGCCCGGTGCGGTCCCCGGAGGTGGACCAGCTCTTCTCGCTCGTCGTCGGAGGTCCCGGGCCGCGCGCGGGCGTCCGGCGCCTGAACCTCGTCTACCAGGAAGCGAAGATGCTGGTGCGCACGCCGGAGCTGGAGGAAGCGCTCCGGATGCTGGAGGTGTTCGTGCACCTCTACGTCGCCGAGCGGGCGCGACGGCGCGTCTTCGTGCACGCCGGCGTCGTGGGCTGGCGCGGGCGCGCCATCCTCGTGCCGGGCCGCAGCCTGAGCGGCAAGAGCACGCTGGTGGCCGCGCTGGTGCAGGCGGGCGCCGCCTATTACTCGGACGAGTTCGCGCTGCTCGATAGCCGCGGCCGCGTCCATCCCTACCCCATCCCCCTGGCGCTACGCGTCGACGGGCCCGACCGGCCGCCCGTGAAGCGCACGGTCGAGATGCTCTCCGGCACGGTGGGGGAGCGCCCCCTGCCGGCGGGGCTCGTCGTCCTCACCCGCTACGAGGCGGGAGCGCGGTGGCGACCTCGCCGGCTCTCTCCCGGACGGGGGCTGCTCGAACTGCTGGACCACGCGCTCGCCGCCCGCTATGCGCCCTCGAGGGTGATGGCGGCGCTGGCTCCCCTTGTGACGAGGGCCACCATTCTGAAGGGCAGGCGGGGCGACGCCTGGACCGTGGCCGAGCGGATCCTGTACCATCTGGGCGGCTGAAATGGACAGGCTTCCGCTCCCGCGGGTCCCGGATCTCGTGGTGCGCGAGCTGGCGGGCGAGCTCGTCGTCTACGACGGCGCGCGTCACCGCGCCTTCTGCCTCAACCCCACGGTGGCCAGCGTCTGGAAGTCGTGCCAAAGCCGCCGCTCGCCGGCAGAGGCCAGGCGGCGGCTGGAGCGGGAGCTCGGCCGGGAGATCCCGGACGACGTCGTGTGGCTGGCCCTCGATCAGCTCCAGCGGGCCGGCCTGCTCGACGAGTCGGAGGTCTCCGCGCCTCACCATCCATCGCGCCGCCAGGTGCTGCGCCGCATGGGCGCCGCGGGTGCGGCCCTGATTCCGGTGGTCGCGACGCTCGTCGTGCCCCCCGCGGTGGCGGCGGCGAGCTGTGGCTGCAACGCCAAGACCGGTACCAACGCCTGCAACAACGCCCACTGCGCCGTGGGCGCCCGCTGCGGAAAGACCTGCACGAAGACCTGCCAGCCGAACGGCAACTGCGGCTGAGCCGGCCCGAGGCCGACGAGGGCTGGGCGGCGCGGCTGCGTTCGGTCCAGGCCCGCCTCGTTCGCTGGCTCGTCTCGGGACGGACGCCTTCTCCCGACGCCGAGCTGTCGTCGGTCGCCACCAGCCAGGGGCTGGCGGCGCGACTCTGGCGCGAGGTCGAGGGCGCGGAGCCGAGCTGGCCCGTCGAGCTGCGCGACCGCCTGCGCGACGCGAGCCGCGCCGCCCTGGTGCAAAGCCTCACCCAGCTCGACGTGGCGGTCCGGGTCGCCTCGCTCCTGCACGCGCACGGCGTGCGCAGCCTGCCTCTCAAGGGCTGCGCGGTGGCGGAGTGGCTCTACGACTCGCCCGCCGAAAGATCCATGAGCGACGTCGACCTGCTCTGCCTCGACGACTGGCGCGGCGCCCGGCAGCTTCTCGAGCGGCACGGCTTCCTAGCGCTCGAGGAGGCGGACCACGCGGCCAGCCTGCGCGATCCGAGCGCGGGAGTGATCGTCGAGCTGCACCGAACCGTCACGTCCTGCCCCGGGCTCTTCCCACTCGATGCCGATGGCTTGTGGGCTCGCAGCCGGGAGCCGGGCGAAGGGCGTCCGCGGAGGCCGGCGCCGCCGGATCTGCTCGTCCAGCTCGCGGCGCACGCGACCTTCCAGCACGGGCTCGTGCTCACGCTCGGGCAGTACCTCGACTTCCGGCAGCTCCTCGAACGGTGCCCCATCGATCCCGCCCTCGTGCTCGCTTCCGCTCGCGCGGCCCGCGCCGAACGCCTGCTGGCGCCGGCCCTGGCGCTGGCCCAGGCCCTGGTCGCCGCGCCGGTGCCCCCCGTCCTCGGCGAGTGGGCGGAGGCGCAGCTCTCGCCGCGCCAGCGCCGCTGGCTCGACGGCGTGGCCCGCGATCCGCTCCGCTTCGTCGCTCCGGCGCCCGCACCGCTGGCGCGCATCCGCTGGGTGATGCTGCAGGGACGCCGCCCCGAGCTGTTGCGGCGGACCCTGCGGGCCGAGCGCTCGGGCGACGAGGGCCTGGCCCGCGCCGCCCTGCGCACGGTTGCCCGCGCCTGGTCGTTGTCCAATCGCATGGCGCGCGAGCGGCTGCGGAACGCCCTGACCACCCACGACCGGCCCCCCTGAGCCCGCTCGGCCGTCGCGTTGTGTTCCCGCGCACAGCGGTCTTTGACACGACCGCCCGCGGCGGCTACCGTGGCTCGGACGGAGGGCGTCCATGTCGAAATGGCTGAAGGCCTTTGGCCTGGCAGCGGTCGTGATGGTCGTGGCGGTGATGGTCCCGCTCTACGGGGACCCCCGCTCCTCTTCGGTCGAGCACGGCGAGTGGGCGCGGATGCTCCTGCGCGCGCTCGAGATGGAGCGCGTGGTGACGCCGGCATCCACCGACGCGCAGGTCTTCTCGACCCTTTCCTGGAAGAACAGCCTGACCTTCCGCGCGGACGCCTATCTGCGCGGCGAGGGCGTCGACGTCGTGGGCGCCGGCGCCGTGCGCAAGGTCGTGGCCACCGCCGCCCCCGGCGAGGTCGCCTATCCGCTCGCCGTCGTCAGCGGCGGCGACTACCGCCTGCGCGCCCGCATGGCCGGCAACCCCGCGTCGCCGGCCGCGGCCGAGATCACGCCTCTCGGAGGGAAGGGCGCCGCCGCGACGTTCACGCTCGTCCCCTCCTCGCTCACGGGCTGGGTCGAGGCCGGACCCGCCCATCTCGACCCCGGCGCCTACACCGCTTCGCTGCTGCTGCCCCCGGGCACGTCGCTGGACGTGGTGGAGGTGGCCCCGCCGTGCACGGAAGCGATCGAGCCCCCGGGCGGCTGGCGGTCGCGAGCGGTCACGCAGGCCGACGACCTCGCGGTCACGGTGTTGGAGGCGATCGCGGAGGAGTCGGAGCTGCCCCCCGCCGCCAGCCCGATCGAGGTCGGCGCCTCGGCGATGAACACGACCGGCGGCAGCTCCGCGAGCCTCGCCGCGCTGGGCGCGGCCGGACGCGACGGCCTCTGGCTGCGGGCGGGCCCGCGCGGCCTGCAGGCCACCGTCTTCATCGAGCTGCCGGAGGCGGGCCTGTACACGATCTCCGTCCTCGGCGAGGCGGGCGCCGGCCAGAGCTGGAAGGCCGACGCGTGCCGCAAGGCCGTCTGGTGCGCGGACACGACGGTGCCTCCCTCGGCCACGACCGGCTGGCACGTCCTCATGACCTCGACGTTCGGCGCCGGCCGCCATTTCTTCAGCGTCACCATGAGCCCGGGCTCGTCGGTGCGGCGGCTGCGGGCGGAGCGGAAGAAGGACAGCCCCGCGGACTACGTGGCGACGCTGCGCCGCCTCGGCTTCGACCCGGGTCCCGCGGGACCGGTGAGCCGCGCCCGCGCCGTGGACGCGATGCACTTCGTGGAGCGGCGCCGGATGGACATGGTGGGCGGCTGCGGCGACGTCGTGGCGCCCCCGGTCGAGCGGGCGCTCGCCGAGGCCGCCCCCATCGCCGGCCCCGGCAAGGGTCCCGGCTTCAGCGGCAGCGGGCCGGACGGGAACCTCTTCACGCCCACGACCAGCCCCGCGCCGCCGCCGACGGCGCCGGAGCCTCCTCCGACCACGCTGCCGGCCGCGCCCGGGCCGGAGCCGACGCCCCCGCCCCGGCCGAAGACGCCGCCCGCTCCGACTCCGCCGCCCTCGCCGCCCATTCTTCCGTCGCAGCCCCCGGGCAGCCCGGTGGTGCCGTCACCGGCGCCGTAATTAATTCGGGGGGGTACCGACAAACGGAAGCACCCCCCCACGCGCATTCGCGCTCCCCCCCGAGTCTACGTGCTACTTCTTTACCGCGACGGGCTTGGGGCGTGGCTTGGCGGGATGGCTCTCCGAGCCGGGCGTGTGTGGGTAGTAATAGTAGTAGTAGCCCTTCGCCTTGATGTCGACGGCGTTGAGTACCGCGCCCAGCACGTTCGGCGTCACCTTGCGCAGCGCGCCCACGTTGCGCTTGATGACCTTCTTGTCGACGCTGTTGTGCTCCACGACGTAGACGACGAGGTCGGCGTGGCGGGCGAGCAGGAGCGCGTCCGTCACCGACGCGACGGGCGGGGCGTCGACCAGGATCCAGTCGAAGTGGCGGCGCAGGTGGTTCAGGAAATCGGCCATCTGCTTGCGGGCGAGGATGGCGGGGGGGTTGGGCGGCAGCGGCCCCGCGGTCAGCGCGAAGAGGTTGGGGACCCGCGTCGGCCGGATGAGGCTGTCGAGGTCCGCGTGGCGCACGAAGAAGTCGGTCACCCCCGGCTCGCGGGTCAGACCGAGGCGGGCGTGGAGCTGGGCGCGCCGCAGGTCGAAGTCGGCCACCACCGCCTTCTCCCCCGATGACGCCAGCAGCTTGGCGATGTTCACGAGGGTCGTGGTCTTCCCCTCCTGCGGCGCGGTGCCCGTGATCAGCACCACCTGCCCCGTCTCCTCCCGCCGGCCGAAGATGAGCGCGGTGCGCAGGTTCTGGTACGCCTCGGTCACCAGGTGGACGTTGGCCTCGTCGTACTTGGGCACCGCCGCCAGCAGATCGAGGTGCAGGAAGCGCTCGATGTCCTCGGGCCCCTTGATCGTGTTGTCGAGGTAGTCGCGCGCGAAGACCAGGCCGATCCCGAGGGCCAGACCGAGGGCCAGCGCGAGCGCGGCGATGCGCCGCTTGGCCGGGCGGACGGGGTAGGTGGGCGGCGCCGCCTTCTCGACGACGCTCACGTTGTTGTTGCGGATCGAGGAGGCGATGTCGGTCTCGTTCAGCTTCTGGAGCAGCACCTCGTAGAGGCTGGTCGCCGACTGCTCCTCCTTCTTGAGGATCTCCAGCTCCGACGCCTTGCGGCTCTGGGTGGCCGCCTGCGACTTCTGTCCCTCGATCGCGCTCCGGAACTCGGTCTCGCGCTTCTCGAGCTGCGAGTACTCCGCGCGGAGGGCGTCCACGATCTGTCCGAAGCGCGCCTCCCGCGTCTTGCGCAGCTCGGTGATCTGGGCCCGCGCCTTCTGGACCTCGGGATGGCCTTCCTTGTACTTCTCGCGGAGCTGGGAGAGCTGGAGGTCGAGGGCGGCGAGCTGGCCGTTGAGGCTCCCGACCATGGCGTCGGTGGTGATCTGCGGCACCGTCTCCAGGCTCTCCCCCCGCCGGCGCTTGTCGTCGACCTGCTTGAGGGCCGCCTCCAGCGAGATGCGCCGCGTCTTGGCCGCGAGGTAGTCGTCGTTGAGCTTGGTGATCGACGTGGTGACGGCGGAGACGCTGCCCTCGGGCACGAAGAGGTCCTGGCCCTGATAGCTGGAGATCAGCTTGCTGCGCGCCTGGCGCATCGCCTCCTGGGTGGCGGCCAGCCGTTCCTGCAGCCAGTCGTAGGCCTGGCGGGCGGCCTGCACGCGGGTGGACAGGGACTGCTCGATGTAGACCTCGGAGACCGTGTTCGCCCAGAGCGCCGCCTCCTTCGGATCCTCGTGGGTCACGAGCACGCGCACGAGGCGGCTCTCGGGTACCGGATCCACGTCCACGTAGGCGAGGAAGCGTCCGGCCGGATCCGGGCTTTCCTTGAACGGCGAGCGATCGCCGAGCTTGAGCCGCTGCACGACCGCCTCGGCCACGCCGCGGGAGCGCAGGATCTTGAACTGCGTGTTGTAGAAGTCGGCGTTCTGGAAGTAGTTGCCGCCGCCCACGAGCGCGTCCGAAACGCTCATGAACGCGGGGGTCGGGGGCTCGATCTGCAGCAGCGCCGCCGCCTGGTACTGCGGGGTCTGGAGGAAGCCGACGAGCAGGCCGAGGCTCAAGCCGGCCACGGCGGCGGCGGCGATGAGGGCGCGGCCCCGCCACACGATATCGAAGTAGTAACGCAGGTCGAGCGGGATCTCGGAGGGTGCGGTGGCGGCGCCGTGGGGGAGAGGCTGCACGCTCGCTCCTAGAAGATGCGACGGGGCACGGTCACCACGTCGTTCGGCAGGAGGGGCAGGTCCGGCTTCTTGCCCTTGCGCACGTCCTTGAGGTCCACCTCGATGATGGTGGTCTTCCCCGTCTGGCCGTCCACGCGCCGGATCTGGACGTCGTTCTTCCCGTAACGGGTGAGCCCCCCCGCGGTGGAGATCGCCCCCGTCACCGTCAAGTCTCCCTCCAGCACGTAGCGGCCCGGGCGTGTGACTTCGCCCTCAACCGTAACATAGAACTTCGGAAGCGCAGTGATGATGTCCCCGTTGCGCAGCACCAGCTCCAGGTTGATCTGATCGATCGCGCTGGGGGTGGCGCTCCCGAAGCGCAGGCGCAGCAGGTGGCCGCCGCCGTCGAAAGTTCCCTCGGCGCGGGTGATCGAAACCTCCCCCGAGGCCCGGGGCGTGAACCCGCCCGAGTCGACGAGCACGTCGATGAGCCGCGTCCGCCCCCGCAGGCCCTTGCGGCCGGGGCTGTTCACCTCCCCGAGCACGGTCACGAACTGGCTCAGGTAGTCCTTCACCTTCACGTCCACCTGCGGGTTCACCAGGTAATCGCGGGCGAGAAGCGAGGTCAGCTTCTGCTTCGCCTCCGACACGGTGAGGCCGGCGACGGGCACCTCGCCCAGCAAGGGCAGGGAGATGCTGCCGTTGATCTGCACGGTGGTGGTGCGGGAGAGGTCGTCGTTGCCGAAGACGGTCACCTCCAGGACGTCGCCGGCCCCCAGCCGGTACTCGGGGGCAACGGTGGGCGAGGGCGTGGGAGTGGCGGCCGGGGGCGTGGGAGTGGCGGCCGGAGCCGCGGGCGCGGCCGGGCGCGCGGGGGGGCTCGGAGACGGTGTGGGCCGCGGCGTCTGCGCCGCCGCCGTCACCGCCGCGAGAAGCAGCGCGGCCACCGCCAGAGCCCTCGGGCGCGTCATCGGCGTCCCGCGTTCCGGAAGAAGCCCAGCCCGAGCTCGGCATAGAAGGCGTGGGTCGTCTGATCGAAGAAGTCGAGGTTCGAGTCGCGCCGGTCGTGCCGGTAGTCCGCGCGCACGAAGGCCCAGCGGGTGATGCTGCGGCCGAGGCCGACCAGCCAGTCCGTGATCTGGTCGCGGCGGGGCACGCCGAGCGCCTGCGCCGGCGTCTGGTAGCGGTTCACGTGGTAGCCCCCGCCGCCCACGAGCGAGAACGACAGCGGTAGCGGCGCGGTGAGCACGGCCTGGACGGAGGTGGTGACGTAGAACCCGTTCTCCTCGAAGTTGGAGAGCTCGGTGGAGCGGTTCGCCGACACCACGAGGTTGGCGGAGCGGCCGAAGTCGCGCTTGAGCTGCGCCCCGAAGGTGACGCCGCGGAAGCGCTGACCGCCGGGGGCCGCGTGCGGGCTCTCGCGCCACGTGTAGCCGACGGCCGCGCGGCCGCTCAGCAGCGGCATGATCTCGCCCTCCACCGCCGCGGCGGCGGCGTGGACCTGCGACTCTGCCTCCGGCCGCTCCGTCAACGGGGGCACCTGCTCGTAGGAGTATCCGAGGCTCAGGCGGCGGTTCGGCCCCACCTCGACGCCCAGGGCGCCGCTGGCGGTGCGCCGCTCGTAGTCGAAGAAGCCGGCGCCCTGGTCGATGGTGACCTTGTCCAGACCACCGCCCACGTCCACGTCGATGCGGCTGCCGGTGTTGAAGCGGATCCCCGCCGCGAACTGCCGCCGCGTGAACCGGCCGAGGCCGAAGAAGTACTCGCCGCCGCGATCCACCTCGGTCGTCTCGAGCAGCCCGCGCGCCACGTGGGCGCTTCCGCGCAGCGTCAGCGCGGGCCCCGCGGGGTACTGCAGGTTGGCGTTGCCCTCGTGGGTGACACTGTTCACGGCGGCAAACGCCGAATAGCGGCGGATGCGCGCCTCGTAGTCGAGCCCGAGGAGCCCGTCCCGCAGCGGGATGTCGATGCCGAGGGCGGGCCGCGCCTCCGCGTAACGGTCCCGCACCGTTTGCGGCGTGTCGAGGACGGACACGTCGGCGTCCACGTACGACAGCGTCGCGGACGGCTTGAAGGTGATGGTCCCGAGGTGGAGGCCCTCGGGCTTCGCTTCCGTCGTCCGCTCCGGTACGCCGGCCTCGGGCGCGCCCGGCGGCACCGCCGCGCCGGCGCTCCCCACCGCCTCCGGACTCTCCGGCGACGGCGGGAAGAGGCCGCGATAGAGCTCGCCGCTCGAGGTCGGAGGAGGCGCGGCCGGCGCGGCGCCGAAGAGCAGCACGACCCGGGCCACCTCGCGGCGCACCTCGTAGCTCACCGTCGGAGCCACGCGAACCCTCACCTCGACGCCGCCCGGGGTGCGCAGGATCCGCAGCGCCTCCAGCGGCGCGGCGACCGCGGGCGCCGGCAGCGACTCCGGCGCGGTGGCCCGCACGCTCAGGACCACGTCGGCCCCGTCGCGCTTCACGGCCACCTCCTCGAGGGACCCCGCCGCGACCACGACCACCGCCGGCCGCCCCTCCACGCTCTCGCTGCGCACCTCCAGCAGCCGGGTCGGCGCCGCCGTCACCCAGGCGAGGACCAGGATCGCGCTCACCGCGTGGCTCCCCGCGGCTGCCGGCGGCGATCGAAGAAGAGCAGGATCAGGATCGCGGCGATGAACGAGATGAACTGCACGAGGATGAGGAGCGTGTGGCCCGGCGTGGCGTCGGGCAGGGAGGCCGCGCCCAGCCCGAGGGCGAACGTCACCAGGTACAGGAACATCACCGCCGCCCGCTGCGAGAACCCCAGCGAGACCAGGCGGTGCGAGAGGTGCCGGCTGTCGCCCACGTAGATCGGCCGGCGCTCCTTGACGCGGATGTAGATGACGGTGGCGGTGTCGAGCAGCGGCAGCGCCAGCACCACCACCGGCATCAGGATCGGGAAGAACGTGCTCGAGGCGTGGGACATGTAGCGCTCGAGCAGCGTCAGCGAGCCCATCATGAAGCCGATGAAGAGGCTGCCGCAGTCCCCCAGGAAGACGGTGGCCGGGTTGAAGTTGTAGAGCAGGAACCCGAGCAGGCTCCCCATGAACGCCACCAGCATCAGGCTGATGAAGAACTCGCCGAGCGACCACGCGTTGATCAGGAACACGCCGCAGGCCACGAAGGCCACGCCCGCGGCGAGGCCGTCCATGTTGTCGAGCAGGTTGAAGGCGTTCGTCACCCCCACCAGCCACAGCACGGTCACCGCGATGTTGAGCGCCTCGTAGGGCAGGAACGAGATGCGCACGCCCGCCGCCACCAGCATCAGCGCGGCCACCAGCTGGCCGCCGAACTTGACCCCCACCGGGAAGCGCTTGCCGAGGATGTCGTCGGCCACGCCCACCGCGAAGATGAGGCCCCCCCCGGCGAGGATCGCGAGGAGCCGGCTCTTGACGCGGTAGGCCTCCTGCAGCATCGCGAGCGACGAGTCGAACGTGGACTGGACCCACCCCAGCGCCTGGAGCGTCGGGGCGAGCAGCGAGCCCGCGAGCACCACCGCGGTGAAGGACACGAAGACGGCGAACCCGCCCGGGCGCGGCATCGGCTGGACATGGACCTTGCGGTGGCCGGGCTCGTCGATGACCCCGAAGCGCCGGGCCAGCACCCGGCTCGGCGGGACGAGCGCCGCGCACAGCAGCGTCGTGGACGTCATGACGAGCACCGCCAGCAGCACATGATCCATCCGGCTTTCAGGCCGCCGCCGCGGGGCGCGCGAGCAGCTCCCGGTAGAGAGTGTCGATGTCGTCGACGAGGCGCCGCGACGAATGCTGGGCGAGCACGTAGGCCTGGCCCTCGCGGGCCCGCGCACGCACCGCGTCGCTCCCGCGCAGCGCGTCGACGATGCCCGCGGCGAGGACGGTCGCGTCTCCTTCCGGAACCAGGAGGCCGCGGCGCCCCTCGCCGAGCAGGTCGGGCGTCCCCCCGACGCGGGTCGCCACCACCGGACGGGCGGCGGCCAGCGCCTCGATGAGCGCCACCGGCGTGCCCTCGTTGCGCGAGCAGTTCACGACCACGTCCAGGTCCCCGTACACCGCGGCCATGTCGCGGCGCCAGCCGTGGAAGAAGACGCCGTCGTCCAGTCCGAGCCGGGTCCGCTCCGCCTCCAGCCGCGCGCGCTCCTCGCCGTCGCCCACCACCGCGAAGCGGACCTCCGGCATATTGGCGCGCACCATGGCCGCGGCGCGGAGGAATGTGCCCACGTCCTTGATCGGAGCCAGCCGGCCCACGATGCCGACGAGCGGCGCGCCGTCGGGGACGCCGGCTTCACGGCGCAGCGAGCCCCGGGGCAGCGCGGCGGCGAGCGGCTCGAGGTCGAGGCCGAGCGGGATCACGCGGATCTTCGCGGCGGGGGCCACGCCGAGCGCGACGAGGTCGCTCTTCACCGCGTCGGACACCGCCACCAGAACGTCCGAGGACGCGCCCAGCCGTCGCTCCACCGCCCGGTAGAAGGCGGTCGTGAGCGGGCCGAAATACCCGCGCAGGACGTGGCCGTGGAAGGTGTGGACGACCACGGGGACGCGCGCCGCGCGCGCGGCGAGGCGGCCGAGCATCCCGGCCTTCGCCGTGTGGGTGTGCACGATGTCGGGCCGGAAGCGGCGCATCATGCGGTAGAGGCCGACGAGCGCCCGCAGGTCGCGCCACGGCCGCACCTCGCGCCCCAGGCCCGGCATGGCGATGCAGGCCACACCCTTGCGCGCGGCGAGGTCGAACAGGTTCCCCTCACGGGGAGATTCCTGCCCAATGACGAGCCGAGTCTCATACCCTCGATCTTCGAGGCCGGCAGTCAAGAGGATCACGTGAACCGAGGGACCTCCAACGTTCAACCGGGAGAAGAGCCGCAACACCCTCACCCCGCGTCGCGCAGGAGGAGCCTCGAGGTCGGTCATCGTCGCCTTCTGACGCTGGGCCCAGGCGCGTAACCTATAGCATGGCTTGGGTTTCTGGTCAAGTCACAGCGCCAGAAGGCGCATTTCGCGTGAAGTAATACTTTAACTGTTATTTCGTGGGCGCTGCCGCCGCGTCGGGCGCGGGCTCGAGACGCGCGAGCAGCTCGTCGTGGGACTTCGCGATGTGCGGATGGGTGGGGTCGAGCGCCAACGCGCGATCCATCGCCACTCGGGCGCCCGGCAGGTCCCCGCTCATCCATCGCGTCCACCCCAGGTCGGCCCACGCCTCTCCCCATGACGGCCGCAGCCGGAGGGCCGAGGCGAGGTCGCGCTCGGCCCGCTCGAGGCGCGGGGCGGCGAAACCGGTTCGGCCGACAGCCAGGTCGCGCCAGGCAAGGGCGCGGGCGCGGTACGCCTCGGCGAGGTACGGGTGACGGCCGAGGAGGCGGTCGAGCGCGGCCACCTGCATCTGCGGATCGCTATCCCGCAGCGAGCGCACGAAGGTCATCGCGCCCGCCGCGCGCCAGGCCGCGGCCGCCCCCAGCCCGACGAGGACCAGCGCGGCCACCGCGGTCAGGGCGCGCCCGCCCACGCGGCGCGCGGGCTCGCGCGGCGACGCCGCGAGGCCGAGCAGGGACGCGAACACGAGGGCGTTGGCGGGGAGCCGGAGGTTGAAGTCGAAGAGCGAGTGCACGGCCAGCGCGGCGATCGCTCCCGCGGCACCCACCGCGATCGACTTGCGGAACGGATCGCGGCCGTGGCGCAGGCGATCGGCCAGCCCGCGGACGGCCCGCACCGC
>Ga0075423_10003651_pt1 | contig 14190 bp, 15 predicted proteins | sample SoiMethybrSBSTD2_FD_80114 | JGI IMG/M metagenome (GOLD analysis project Ga0075423, IMG submission 80114) | Bulk soil microbial communities from a Populus tree surrounding site in Tennessee, USA - Soil MetaG P. TD hybrid SBSTD2 | ecosystem: Environmental > Terrestrial > Soil > Tree plantation...
CCGACGCTGGAGACTATCAACTGACCGCTCCTAATTTGGCGCCCGCAGATTTCACGCAATGGCCGGCCGTCACTCCGTTCGCGCTCGCGCGCGCGGATGAGTTTCGACCGAGCCCGCCGCCACGATTAACCAGCGATGCGTATGCCCGAGCCTTTAACGAAGTCAAGAGTCTGGGGATCCTGAACAGCACAACTCGTACCCCGGAGCAGACGTTGATTGGGAAGTTCTGGAACGGCAACATTCAGGATTTCTGGAATGAGATCGCGCAGACGGCGGCTGTGGGCCACCACCTTAACTTGCCACAGAGCGCGCGACTTTTTGCACTCCTGAACATCAGTCTCGCCGACACTACGATCGGCCTCTTCGAAGCAAAGTACACATACGTATTCTGGCGCCCGGTGACTGCGATTCGACTGGCGAGCGAAGACGGCGATTTTAGAACGAAGCCCGATTCGAATTGGCTGCCGCTGTCAAACAAAACTGCTCCGGACCCTTCCTACCCGGGCGCTCACAGTGCGATCAGTTTTGCCGGCGCCGAAGTGTTGAAGGCCTACTTCGGAGATCAGTTCGCTTTTGATGTCACTTCCGAGTCATTGCAGGGAGTGAATCGCCACTTCAACAGCTTTTCGGCCGCAGGCCAAGAAGCAGGATTGAGCCGAGTCTATGCGGGACAGCATTTCCGCACCGACCATATCGCGGGGAAGCGTTTGGGCGAGCAAGTGGCAGAATCGGTCGTGGACACCATGTTGCTCCCTAGGTGAGGCAGCCAGGTAGTTCTGCAAGGAACGCAAGGTGAACTTTTGTACTCATCGTGAGGCCCGCGTGCCCGGAGGCGCGCCGGTACCGTCACAGGCTTGAGCCCTTCCGCTGTTCCCCTAATTCGGTATGCCCTTTCGTCACTTGTGAGCCTCAAGTAACCACTACACAATTACCGAAAACAGGATGGGTCCCATGAGTAAAGCGGTCAGAACTACTTTGAGCCTCGTCGTTAGCCTTGTGCTTTTCAGCGCAGTTGCACTCGCCCATGCTGGCGGCAACAACGCTGTCAAAGACAAGAGCAAGGATAATAAAGAGCGCCACAGTCGCATCTCAAAACTCGCATTCTGGCACCATCACAAAGATGGCAGCAACAGCGCGAAAACAGTCCAGGCTAAGCAGGCGCAACCAAAACAGGCTCAGGCCAAGGCAGCGCTGACAAAACCAGCGCCGGCCACGCGGACTGCTGGCAAGAAGGACCAGAAGCAGGAGCAGCATGCCAAGAGCCAGGCTCCCGCCAAGAAGCCCTCCACCGCTACAAACACGAAGCCGCAAGTGAAGGCGAAAAGTGGCACGACGGCCTCGTTGAAGCAATAGTTTCACATCGCAATGGCGTTGAAACGCCGTCTCTCATTGGCGTCCCAGTATTTGTAATTCGACCCCGATGTCCTTGAGGTCGGCCAACAACGTGCCCAACGGCCACTGCACGTAGAGCCAGCCGTCGTCACCCCGGAGCTTAGCCGCCAGCACTTTCAAGTGTCCTTTCACGAAATCCTCAGCGTTGAGCACGGTCACGCCGCGACCGAGTTTCAGCGGGGTATCAATTCTGGCATAGAAACACTCCGCTGCTTGTTCCACGTACTCCGACTCAAGCAGATCGCGAGTCAGCCAGTTGATTTTGCGGTAACACCCCTATCGGATGATGCGTGGAACACCCGGGAGGGCTTCACTCTCAGAACTTGGCTGGTAAAGAGAGAGGGAGGCTTTCCAGTTCGGGCATCTGTCACTCCGATCTAGATTGTAATTTGCACTCCTCAGAGCGTTGGTCTGATCCTTGGATGAGCCTGATCATACCGGCGATTCAGGGCTCCTGCGAGCAGAAGCTAGGCCCTAGTGTCGAGGCGGAAGGATTTTTCGTAGGGCTCGACTGGATAGCCTTTTGCTTTCCAGCCTGCCAGCCCACCTTTGAGGAATTTGACCCGTAGGAGATGCACGGCCTGAGCTCGATGCAAGACTAGGCGGCTGGTTTTATCACTAGGGCAGGTACAGTAGACCACCGAGTCTTTATCTTTTGGTATGAGTAACGGATTCTGCAGCACTTCTTTGGGGGGAATCCTCGTCGCGCCGACGATAATCTCGGAATCGGCCAACAAGTCCAGCGGTTGCCGTACATCAAAGAGAAGCACCTCTTGATTTGCGGCCAACAGCGTATGGAGCTCATCTGCCGTGATACTGTGCCGCTCCATCTCATGCCTGTCTCTCGTTCGTTTGATCCAAATTACGATCAAGAGGCACCCCGTCGCAACCGCGATCCAAATGGCAACCAGAGTGAGAGACATCCCCGGTTTTCTCCTTCAGCAGCCTCGCGTAACAGATTCTCGAAGGGGCAGGTAGGACCCCTGATTGGCGATACCTGTCTTCAAACTCAGGAATACACTTCACGCGTTCTTCTGCTGCTTTCGCCACTTCGCCCACCGCGCTTTCTGTGCCGCACGGATACGAGCGATTGCAGCTGCTGACATCTTGCGTGGTCTGCGGCTGGCGATGGAGACGACTTTCAGGCCCTTGGCCTTTGCCCAGCGAGCCCGCTGCGCTGCTGCAATCCGGGCACGACCGGTGGCGGACATGATTCTGCCGGTTCGCTTATTGCCTGTCCCGTTGAGAGCTGAGAGCGAATTAGTGAGACTTTTAAGTTGAGACGCGAGAAGGTTGCGTTCTTGCTCTAGTTGCTTGAGCACCGAGCTTAGATTTGCCATGGCTAGGAATTGTACCGGAAGAGCGGCTATTTTGACGCCACTACGTTGTTCCCACCTCAGCCATTGAGACTGTAGCGCGACACGCAGTGGACCAATTCGAAGTGCTCACCGACACGATGGGGGGCGATATCCGTCCCTATCTGCAACACGTGCTCCACGACGTGAAACAGAAATGGTACGCCTTGATCCCAGAATCGACCCAAGGGAAAAATCGCTGTCTTCGCGGCATATCAAATGCCCCAAGCTGGCAATGCCGATGAACATCTGCGCCAGATGCAGAGCACGTTCGAAGTCTTTTCCGCACGGCGAGCAGGTAATCGACAAGCAAGGTTATAGTTACTGCGAGGAACACGAGAGCTAAGCCTAACAACCCGAGAAATACGCCTTCTTGGTCCCTTCTGATGTTGTCGCATCTGGATAGTACTGTGGTTCGCCAAAACTCTATGCGACCACCACTTTCGGGCCCATGTAACATTGTTACATCTCGATCAGACGTCAAACCCGGAGCAGTCTCTCACCTCTGGATGCTGCTGATTGCAAAGGATCGCAGGCTAGATGGCATTTTGGAGAACGACAGGCTTCTTTCTTCAGGGTCAGATGCATGCGTTCATGACGACCGTTGTGCCAGAGGGAAAAGAAAGGCGGAGGGCCACCTTTGTAGATGTTCCTCCGGAAAGCTACATCTGCAGATCCTTGATATGCGTGGCGATGTACCATTTGTTCCCGAAGTTGTCCTTCACCCCGGCGTTGCGGTCGCCATTTGGCTGATCGATTGGCTCCTGGAAAGATGTGGCTCCGGCCGCTAGGGCTTGCCGATAGACCGCCTCCATGTTCGGAACATACAGATAGAACATGGCTTCCATCGTGTCGTACTTTCCGTGGGCTTCTCCCATCTCCAGGATGGAGTCGCCCACGCGCACTACTGCGTGGTGCACGACGCCATCCGGCGAGGCGTACTTTGCGACCTCCTCGGCGCCGAATGCACGCTTCAGGAAGGCGATGAGTGGTTCGGCGCGGCGCGGGTGCAGATACGGATTCACGTTAAACAAACCCTGCGGCTTATAGCTCGTACCCTTCCCAGTAGCGATGTACCAGTAATTTCCCGCCTTGTCTTTGATCGTGCTGGAGCGCTCGCCATATTCCTGATCTCGCGGCTCGTCGATCAGTGTTGCGCCCGCCGCCACGGCGCGTTTTGTGACCTCATCCGTGTCTTCGACGTAGATGTGGAGCGCGTTCGACTGCAGCGTGCCAGGGAACTTCTTTCCTGCGAGACCGCCGCCCATCATCAGCCTTGTATCGCCGATCTGCACTTCAGCATGTACGCCGGTGGGCATCACAACACGCTCCAACTCCTCGGCGCCCAGGCCCTGCTTGGTAAACTCCAGCAAGGCCAGCCCATCGGCGGCAACCAGGTACGGCGTCACCATGCGGAAGCCGCGAGGAACCGGGTTCACACCGCTCCTTTTCGGAATCGTTCCGCCCTCCGGACCCTCGGGTCTCCCTTTCATGCGGCGGTGCATTTCCTCCGCGGACATTTCCTCTTTCACGGTGAAAACAGACCAGCGATATCCGAAGGGGTCGCTCAGAGTCGCGTCGCGGTGGCCATAGAACTGATCCTTTGGAGGGAGGATGACTTTCATCCCGGCCGCTACGGCATGCTCGGCAAATGCATCGACATCCTCGACTCGAATGGACATCGAAACCGGCGAGTTGCCCAGAGTCTCCGCGCTGAAGCGGCCGCCCTCAGGCCATTCTCCAGTCACGTTGACAATCGAATCGCCAATCGCTAACTCTGCGTGGGGAATAGAATCTCCTACCTGGAACCGGAATGTTTCTTTCGCACCCAAAGCACGCTGGTAGAACTCAATCGCTTTGGCCGGATCACGGAATGCCAATCTTGGTGATGCAGACATGCGAACGGCTGCGATGGGTTCGGCAACGGTGGACATACGCTTCTTGCCTCCTAGTTCAGATTTCAATCGTGCCTTGAAACTCGCACTCGGCCGATCGCGCAAGTCGGCCGCGATGCGCACCAGTGGATCAATCTCCGCCCCAGCCTTGGTTACCCGCCCGTCGTTACGCGCCAACATCGCGTCGACAGCTTTGTTCAGCTGCTCAATCTTCTTACTTTCGCCATTTCTTGGATGTAGAGAGCGCTTAGGCATCGGCACCCTCCATGCGCACCTTTAACGTACTCAGCGCGCGAAACTGTAATTGCTTCACTGCACCCTCTGTCTTGGGAATCTCCTTGGCGACTTCTTTGATGCTTTTCTGATCTACAAACCGCAGCATGACGACGCGTTTTTGTTCCGCCGGCAACGTGTCGACCAGGCGAAACAGCGTAGCGCGGCGCTCGACTTCTTCAATCTCCGCTGAACTCACCTGCGCGCCGTCAACAGCTTCGTCGGCGATCTCACGGCCGGATCGCCGCCTGCGATCGGAAATCTGGTTGGCCGCGATGCGGAACAGCCACGCCGCAAACGGAATTCCGCGCCATTCGAATTGCTTGAGATTCCGAAATGCGTGATGAAACACGTCGGCCGTCAGATCTTCGGCGTCGGCCCGATCCCGGACGCGCTTCACCGCGTAGGCGTAGACGCGTTCAAAGTTAAGTTCGTAGAGGTCGGCAAAGCGGGCGGGATCCTTCTGCGCAGCTTCGATTAGAAGCCGCTCATCCGCTTCTTTCTTTAGAACCTTCAACGAACTCTCCGCAGTTTGGCCTTACACCAAATTAACTGGATGGCCGGGGAAAAGGTTACGCCGGGAATAGAAGAAAAATCCATCATTGAAGATCGAGAGAATGGTCCTGTAAACGACCGGATGAAGAAGCCTAGTTTTAAGCGGCCAGTCCATCTAAAAAACCGCCCCAAAAGAGGTATTTCGTGGCGCACAACAACATAACCGACATTTTCACATATTCCCCAGAGGCAACTTGGTTGGCACTGCGCAGCCGTAGACGAGACTCGCAAAACGGCTCGAACGTATGAGGGCTTCCTATTTCGTTGGCCGTGAACCGCTGATGAGGATATCTACCAACCTCCTGGCGCTTTGTTGCCAGTCAGGTGTGGAGGCTACGTTAGACACGCCGATAAGCGCTCGAAGCAGATCGAATGGGTCGAGGTCATTGCGTATATCCCCGCTCTTGATGGCGCGTTTCACCAGCGCATCGATCGCTCCTTGAATCTGAGCGCGGGAACCTTCGTACAGCTTCGCCGCGCCGCCAACGAACGTATTCAGTGCAGGCGCAATGATGTGCTTCGCCGCAATGTAATCAACGAACAAAAGCATCCAGGCCCGCAAGGCCTCGATCGGAGGCATTGTCTCCGCGAACTTCCGTTGGGCTGCGGCCAACTTCTCAACCTCAGTTCGATAAACCGCCTCGATCAAGGCGTCGCGGCTTGGAAAATGGCGATATAGGGTTCCCGCTCCCACGCCTGCTTCTTTGGCAATGTCGTCGAGGCTCGCATTGGCACCGCAGCGCGTGAACGCCCCCTTCGCTACCTCCAGAATGCGCTCGCGATTGCGCTGCGCGTCGGTGCGCGGCTTCCGCCCGGACGGTTTTGAACTCTTTTTAGCCATCCAAAATATTTGCAACCGGAGATTGTCTCCGGTTATCTTATCAGTAATTCGGAGACACTCTCCGTTTTATTAGAACTTCCGGCGTTCGTCAACAGTGGAAAGGAGTACGGCAGATGATGAATCAATTCGCGATCCATAGACAGCCGAGGAATCAGGACTGTGCCGACTCGATGAGCTTGGCGGAGCGAGAGTTGGCGGCCTTCTTCGGAGCCGTAAAAGAGTTGTTCGGGTCTGAACTGGCGGAACTCTCCGCAAAAGAATGGTTGCGTGAATTGGAAGCAACCGATGATCTACCCGCTTCAACGTCCGAATGGCGAACACTGACTGCCAAGGCTTCGTTCTGGCTCGCAAATCGAGTGAACGCCTTGTCTTTAACAAGTGAATTCGCAACTACGTAGGAGGAAACATGCGTATTTTCGTAACTGGCGCCACAGGGTTCATAGGTTCCGCAATTGTTCAGGAACTTATCGAGGCAGGCTATGAGGTGCTGGGTCTCGCCCGCTCCGATAAGGGGGCAGCATCTCTCGCCCGGGCAGGAGCCATGGCGCATCGCGGCTCGCTCGAAGATCTTGAGAGCCTTCGGAGCGGAGCGGCCGCATCCGATGGCGTGATCCACACCGCATTCATACACGACTTCAACAATTATGGACCTGTGGTAGAGGCGGATCGGCGTGCCATCGAAACAATGGGTACGGCGCTTCAAAGGTCCGGCCGCCCGTTGATTGTCACATCTGGCCTCGCCCTTCTCGTTCCGGGGCGGCTCGCGACCGAAGAAGATGCACCGAGTCCAAACTTCCCACGCAAGTCAGAGCAGACGGCCATGGAGTTCGCATCCCGCGGCGTGCGGACGTCGGTTGTGCGCCTGCCTTTCTCGGTGCATGGTGACGGCGACCACGGATTCGTTCCGCGGCTGATCCAGATCGCACGCGAGAAGGGGATTTCAGCCTATATAGGCAACGGGCTCAACCACTGGCCTGCCGTGCACCGGCTCGATGCCGCTCGTCTCTACAGGCTCGTGCTGGAGAAGGGTTCTACGGGAGCCAGATATCACGGGATCGGAGACGAAGGAGTGCCGACGCGAGAAATCGCGGAGGTGATCGGCCGTCGCCTGGATGTGCCGGTGGCCAGCAAGTCGCAGGAGCAGGCCGCTGAGCATTTTGGCTGGATTGGACTTTTCTTTGGAATGGGTGCATTGGTATCAAGCCCGCTAACAAGGAAAAAATTAGGATGGCAGCCGACGCACGTCGGCTTGATTGACGATCTCGAACATGGGACGTATTTCGAAACGGAAAGGACCGCAGCGGCTCTACGTAGCTAGGGATTCCCGCGGTTGATAGACGTATGAAACGGTCAGCGTATCGGGAGGAAAAAGTGGCAAGCACAATGACGAACATGTTTGGAGCAACATCAACAACAGAAGATGTTTTGTCGGGAATCGATCTGCGGGGCAAGCGGATTCTTGTTACCGGCGTTTCGGCAGGCCTTGGAGTTGAGACCGCCCGCTCACTAACGGCACACGGCGCTCACGTGATAGGCGCGGCACGCGATCTGGCCAAAGCGGAAAAAGCCACCGCACAGGTGCGTAAGGACGCCATCGATGGCGGTGGCAGCTTCGAACTGATCGAACTCGATCTGGCCAGCCTTAAGAGCGTACGTGCCTGCGCCGATAGGCTGCTGGCGAAAGGCAAATCGCTCGACGTGATTATCGCTAACGCTGGAGTTATGGCCACAGCCTTTGGCCACACTATCGATGGATTTGAGACCCAATTTGGCACCAATCACCTCGGGCACTTTGTGCTGGTCAATCGGATCGCCTCACTGATCCGCGCAGGTGGGCGCTTAATCAACCTGTCATCTGCAGGTCATCGCTACTCCAACGTGGACCTCGAAGATCCGAACTTTGAACGGACGCCGTACGAGCCGTTCGTTGCCTACGGGCGATCAAAGACTGCAAACATCTTGTTCGCTGTAGCTTTCGACCGACGGCATCGAGAGCGTGGCGTGCGCGCAGGGGCGGTGCATCCCGGAGGCATTCGAACGGAACTTGGACGCTATAGCGAACCGGGCAGAATCGAGAAGCTCATCGAGCAGATCAATCAGCAACTCGCGGCGGAAGGTAAAGGCCCCTTCCAGTGGAAGAGCGTCCCGCAAGGCGCAGCCACTTCTGTGTGGGCCGCTGTCGTTGCTCCTGCCGATGAGATCGGAGGCCAATACTGCGAAAATTGCCACGTGGGCGGAATCGTGCCGGACGCCACGCCCATCACTGTCATCAGCGAAGGCGTACGAGCGTACGCGCTTGATCCAGACAACGCCGAAGTGCTCTGGAGGAAGAGCGAAGAAATGGTGGGAGAATCGTTCTCACTCTCTCGGTAGAGGTGATGAGCAAGAACAGGAGAATGGAAATGATTGAACAGGCTGATCTTGCCGGCAGCTTCACCCTGCCTGGCACATCGCTGACCGTTAACCGCATGGGCTACGGCGCCATGCAACTCGCGGGCTCGCACGTCTTTGGGCCGCCACGCGATACCGACGAAGCCATTGCAGTTTTGCGAGAGGCGGTCGAGTCCGGCGTGAACCATATCGACACCAGCGACTACTACGGTCCGCACGTCACCAACCAGATCATCAAGCAGGCGCTTCATCCTTATCCGAAGGGTCTGGTGATCGTTACCAAGCTCGGCGCTCGACGAGGTTCAGATGCCTCCTGGATTCCTGCTCTCTCCGGGAAGGAGCTCATCGACGGCGCTCACGACAACCTGAAGAACCTCCGCCTCGATGCTCTGGATGTCGTCAATCTTCGGGTCGGCGGGTTTACAGAACCATCTGAGGGATCGATTGAGGAACCGCTAACTGTGCTCGCTGAGCTTAAGAGACAGGGACTCATCCGTCACATCGGTCTAAGCAACGTAACAGCGAAGCAGGTGGCTGAGGGGCAGGCGATCACCGAGATCGTTTGCGTACAAAACTTCTACAACGTCGCACAAAGGAAGGGTGATGCGTTCATCGACAACCTCGGCTCTCAGGGGATCGCTTATGTTCCGTTTTTCCCCTTGGGAGGGTTCACTCCATTGCAATCGTCGGCCCTCGACACAGCCGCAGCATCACTCAAGGCAACGCCCATGCAGCTCGCGCTTGCCTGGCTTCTCCATCGCTCGCCCAATATCCTGCTGATTCCGGGGACATCTTCCCGCAAACATCTCCGCGAGAATTTGCAGGCTGCGTCGCTGCAGATTCCCGCTGTATTGGTTGCCGACCTTGATTTAATCGGAGGATCTCGAAGATAACCAGAACCGCTCTTGGAATTGGAGGCCGCGACGGCGCGTGCGGCCTGCGCTGAGCGCAACTATCAGTGGTTGTTGAAGTGGTTAGGACGAGGTTGCGGATCGCACACACGGTGGCTACGTCGCGACCAGCGTGCCAAGCACTTCGGGCCACCGACTCTCAAAGTCGCTGTCTCGTTGGAGTCCGCGATCTAATACAGCTTGGATTCGCTGTTGTGTTTCAGGCCACGTCAGCGCGGCCTCAAAGGAGGTGATGGCAGCGAGGAGCCGGTCGGCGGACGGCAACGAGACCTGGTTCACAAGATTCTTCGCAGCGGCGATGGCACGGCGGTCGAAAGAGGCAATCCGGCGCGCTAGCGAGTCGACAAAACCATTCAGCTCGGCGTCCGGAAGTGCCCGGTTGATATATCCGTATCGCTCGGCAGTGTCTCCGTCGAAGTCGTTCGCGCCTAGGACGATTTCGAGTGCGCGACCTCGGCCGACCAGATGTGGGAGGCGTTCCGTACCGCCGCCACCGGGATGCACTCCGACCCCGACTTCGGGTTGGCCCAGTCGCGTGTTCTCGCGCGATGCGAAGCGCATGTCGCAGGCGAGGACGAACTCGCTGCTCACGCCCCGGACGCAGCCGCGGATCTTCGCGATGCTGACCACCGGGGACTTGGTGAGACGCACGAACGTATCCATCAGGATCGGAAGACCCGAAGCCCCCACAGTAGTCATGATGTTCCCTACCTTGCCGGTCAAATCGAAGTGGGCAAGATAAAACTCGGGGTTCGCGCTTTCGAATACGACGAAGCACAGTTTCGAGCTGTTGTCCATCCGCGCAAGCAGATCTTGGAGGCTTTCAAATATGTTCGCATCTACGATGTTGAAAGGCGGGTAATCGAACACGACCCTCCAGTATGCAGGCGTTTCCTCCATTACCCGCACGGGCGCCGCAGACTTAGTATTAGCCATGGTTCTCCCTTCTTAGACTTCGAAACCGCACGACGGCGAGGTGATCTTCTGCTATCCATAGGAACGCATGTGCGCGAGTGGATTTACGCAGCCGCGGAAGCAAGTAGTGCCTCAACTTTGTCGTTCAGATCTTTGGTGACTTTTAGTGCTTCGGCATTTCCGTACCGTTTCAAAACTCGCCATGCGGTCATAGGAAGTGTGAACGCCGTCCGGACGTTTATCGATCAGAACCGTTACGGGAGCGTGGGACCCAGCGTCCGGAACATCTTTCGCCATTTCCTTCATGATGAGCGGATTGCCAATGACAAAGCGGAAAAATTCGAGGTATTTCTCATTTGCGAGACGCATGCGCTCGCAATCTATGCTTTAGCCGCGCGCGCCGAACTCCACAGCGCCCAGCCGGGATTGACACGATTCGGATGGAGCTCCAGCATCTTGTCGTAAAGCTCTTGAGCGGTTTTTGTTTTTTCCACTAGCCGATCGAAATCGCGGATGTATTGGCGCGTCTCTTCGATGATTCTGGGACTGTCATCATTCTGGGGTCGTTTATGAGAAGCGACAACCGCTCGTGGCTTGAGCGACTCAATCTTGTTGAGTGCGGCAATCCATTCCTGACGCTTCTCCGCATTCGACTCGGCTAGATAAAGGTGAACATCGTTGTAGACGGCGTCGCCGGCGACCACGAGCCCGATCGAAGGAACATGCAAGCAGGTTGTATGGTCCGTATCGGTGTGACCAAGTTCCACAACGACCAACTCATTCCCTTCGAGATCGATCACATTCGCTTCGAGTTCTTCTGCGATCACCAGTTTGTCGGGAATCTGTCCTGGAAATCCTGGCTTCCAGGCGCCATCGAGGGCCTCCGGCGAGGCATTCTTACGCATGACCTTAACGGTGTTGGGGGTTGCCACCACTCTGGTTTTTGGGAACCGCTCAAGAAGAGCTCGCATCCACGGAAGTGGCAGGGGTGATTGAAGTCTCACCCGCTTTGCACGACCAGCCCAAGCGGAGCAACTGACTCTTAATCCGTACGGCCTAGATGCACCGATGCGCAGCGAACAGCACCCTCTAACAGAATCAACAGATTGTGCGCAACCGAAGAGCAGCATAGCGCACGAAGGCGCACAGAATTCCAAAACCAACTGACACCAGAACTGACACCAGATTTTCGCTTCCCACCGCTGCGCGGACGCTCACTGTTTGGAATCCGTGCTCACCTTCGGCAACATGAGGTTAGTGAAAATTCTCCACCAGCATCAACTCGCTGCCTGCTTGATCGAACTGCGTGTACAGAATCCACCGCCCATCGGGGGAAAGCGCCAGCCCACCCAACTCTTCCCAATTAAGTGGTCTTTCAAGACTCACGATGGTTCTGATGCTACCAGTTGCAAATTGTAGAAACTGGATAGAAGATCTTTCAGGCATTTTTCTTGTGGGAACGAAGTATATGCCGCTGTCCGCTATGGCCAGATTGGCATAGCTACTCAAGCCTTCCAGGACTTTTGTCGTCTGCCCATTTGCGAGAGAAATACGCCACAGGTTCGTGTACGCCATGAACTTGACATAGTAGAGGAATTTACCATCCGATGATTCAAGTGGCGCCCAGCCACCGTCCCGGGTCACCTGAGTCGGCTCGCCCACGTCCGCCGAAAGCTTCCAGATCTGCTGCTCTCCTGTGCGAGCGGAATCGAAGTAGATCCAGCGTCCGTCTCGCGACCAACTTGGGTTCCCCTCATTCGCCGGATCGGTGGTCATACGTTGTGGCTTTCCGCCGTTCGCACTAATCGCCCAAACGTCGAACTGTCCCTCTGCATCAGAATCAAAAACGATTCGTCCGCTGTCCGGAGACCAGCGTGGGGTGGTGACCTTTGCCCCTTGAAAGGACGTCAACTGGATCGGATTCAATCCATCAGCATCACAAACCCAGATCTCCAAATTTCCCGAGCGGTTTGAAGAAAAGGCGATTCTCTTTCCGTCGGGTGAAAACTGCGGCTGAGAATCATCGCGGCTCGAAGCAATAAAGTGGGACTGATAAATCTCCTGCAGGCTGCTGCGCTCTTGAGCTCTCGGGACTTTGTCCATGATTGGTGCGGTTATGCGCCAGATGCTGCTGTGGATCAAGTCATGTTTGTAGGCCAGTCTCTGGCCTCGGCGCGAGATGTCAGGGTCGGAATATTCGTACACAGTGGAATTTTGGCCATGCCCGACGAACGATAGCCGTTGTGGATCTGCGGTTTTCCCTTTGAATCCGGGAGCGGCAATTTTCCATAACCCTCTCGAGTCGGCGAAGACAATCTCGCGCCCGTCCGTTGACCAAGCTGGATACGTAGCACCATGATTGTCGAATGTGATCCGTTTTGGTTCTGCGACCGGGCCAGGTATTTTGGAAAAGGGCACTACATAGAGATCGCCGCGGAACGCCCAGTCAACGCGACGGCTGAAGGCCAGAGTACGTCCGTCCGGGGCAAATGCCGGCGAAGCATCGCCAACCCATGGCGGCGACGGAGATGTTAGCTTGCGCCTTTCGCCACTCTCAATCAAGACTGAATACAATGCGACCGGCTCTGTTGCCGAACCTCTATCACTGAAGGCAAGCGAACTCCCGTCGGGAGACCAAGCCAATTTTGGATTTGAAAAGGGCACACAAGAAGATTCGGTGATTTTGCGCTCGGGGCCACCAAGGGGCGGTATCAGGAGCAACGCGCATTTGTCATCCTTAATCCATCGAAGAAACGCGATGAAACGCCCGTCGGGTGACCATGCAGGGCTACCCCCTCCCGGATTTTTAGTCAATCGAAGCGGTGGGCCATCCGTTCCGATGAGTTTGACGTATATGCCGAAGTGATCCTGCTTTTCACCGTTCCATACAAAAGCTACTTGGTTACCATCCGGTGAAAAGCTGGGCTGCACCTGGTACCCAGGATATGTACTAAGAGGCACCACAGTCATGCTAGGTTCCTGGGTTTGGGGAGCTGAATGAAAAAGCCATACAATGCTGCCACTTAGGCCGATGACGGTCAGTAGGCCAGCGGCCCAGGGCAGCCACCGGCGCCGAGCCGTAGCCGCGGGTACCCATTCCACCGAAACCATCCAGCGATAGCCTCGGCGTGCCAGAGTCTCAATATAGCGGGGATGATCGGCAGAGTCTCCTAGAGCCTGCCGCAAGCGGTTCATCGCGGCACTGATACTGTGCTCGAACTCCACGTTGGTGTTGCTCGGCCAAAGTTTCTTACGGATATCCTCCTGCGTCAGGACTTCACCCGGATGCTCGAGAAACATTGTAAGAATTCGAAATGGCTGTGCGGGAAGGCGGACAGTCTTTCCCCTATTCGGGTGTAGTTCACCCGCCCGCAGGTCAAGCTGAAATCCTTCGAAGCGGACCAATTCCGGGGTCCTGTTCAGTCCCTTCACGGCGAACTCCAGGATTTCCCGGATTCTATCGCCAATCAAACGTGAGTTCCAGAAGGTCTCGACCGTTCTCACCTCCCCTCTATGTCACTGCAAACAAACAGCAAGCAGTAAGTGATCCAAAAATGACGGAATTATGATGGCATCGTATTGAAGCACTTGCCTATTTAGCTGAAGGTCGCCCTCGCCACGGATCGCGTGGAGTGAGGAAGCCGTGAAATCGGAAAACGGCG
>Ga0075423_10003652_pt1 | contig 14189 bp, 11 predicted proteins | sample SoiMethybrSBSTD2_FD_80114 | JGI IMG/M metagenome (GOLD analysis project Ga0075423, IMG submission 80114) | Bulk soil microbial communities from a Populus tree surrounding site in Tennessee, USA - Soil MetaG P. TD hybrid SBSTD2 | ecosystem: Environmental > Terrestrial > Soil > Tree plantation...
ATGTCGAGCTGCGCTATCGGCTGCCGCTCTACCCAGTGCTGATACCGTATGCCGCCTGGACGCTCACCAAGTATGCTGAATCCACGAAGGACACGAAGGACACGAAGGTAGGCAAGACCCAGATGAAAGCCCTCTTCGTGCCCTTCGTGTCCTTCGTGGATCGCCTAATCCGGCTTCGTGGCCGGCGCTCGCCGCGCGTCTATGCGGCTGGGCTGACCGGCCTGCTGCTGATCGGTCTGGTGCTGCTGCATCGGCCCTACATCGCCGAGACATGGATGCTGGCGTGGAAACATGCCCGGCTATGGCAGGCCGAGCGTGCCCTGGCGACGAATGACCCAAGCGCCGCACGACGGGCCGCACGCGCCGCGCTGGATTGGGACGGCGATTCGGCGCTGGCGCAGGTGGCGCTCGCGCGCGCCGCGCTTGAAGAGGGCGATCAGCTCGCGGCGCTTGCAGCGCTCGACGCCGCACAATCCGCGCTCGCAGCGCATCCCTACGCCCATCTGCTGCGCGGCGCTGTGCTGCGCGCCAATGGTCAGGACCAGGCCGCGCGATCGGAGCTGGCCTACGAGACCGCTTCGCTGGAGGATCTGCAAGGCTGGGCCTGGAACACATTCGCGCCGGTGATGCCGACGCCAGCGGCGGTTGATGTCGGCGGCGGGCTCGATCTCGGCGCGATCGCCGGCTTTTCGGCAGCTGAGGCGGGCGACTTCCGCTGGAGCGGCGCGTCGTCCAGGATCAGGCTCGTGGCACCTGGTGGCCCAGCGCAGCTTGAGCTGTCGCTCGCGCCGGGGCGACCGGCCGGCGTCGCGCGCCCGATCGTCGTGCTGCTGCTCGATGGGCGCGAGCTGCGGCGGATCGCGCTCGAAGACGGCTGGCATATCTACAGTATCCTGATCGACCAGCCCGCCGGCCCGCTGGTGCTGACGCTGCGCAGCGATACCTTCCGCCCGCGCGACTACGACCGCGCGAGCCCCGACGACCGCGCGCTCGGCGTGATGGTCAAGCACGCACAGATCAAGCGATTATGAACCGGCGATCAGCGATTGCGGCCTGGGTCGCGCGCTACCAGCTGGCGCTGCTGCTGGCGCTGGCGCTGGCGTTGCGGCTGCTGCTGTGGTACCAGCCGCTGCATCAGCTCGCGAACGACGAGATCGAGTACGTCAGCGTTGCGCGCGATCTGCTGGGCGGGCGCGGCTGGCAGTTCTACGACCACTACCATTGGCTGCGCGCCCCGCTCTACCCGCTGTTCCTGGCCGCTTCGCTCTGGCTGGCCGGCGGCGATCTGCATCGCGCGGCGCTGCCCAACATCGTGCTCAGTGTCGCGACAGTCTACCTCAGCTATTGGCTGGCGCTCACGCTGGTCGGTCGGCGCGCGGCATTGCTGGCCGCGCTGTGTACCACGCTGCTCTGGACCTTCGTCACCTTCGCCAGCCTGTACATGTCCGAGACATTGTTCACATTCCTGTTCACTGGGGCGCTGGGCTGCCTCGTGCGCGCGGCGGCCCTCACCTCTTCCACCAGGGTTTTACCACCAAGGCACCAAGAGACCAAGCCTTGGAGCCTTGGTGCCTTGGTGGTGAAACTATCGGCATATTTCAGCCACGGTGTACGAGGGCGAGGAGGTGGCTGCTGCGCTGGTGGCTGGCGCTGGGCGCTGGGCGCGGGCATCCTGTTCGGCCTGGCGACTCTCACGCGCTCGATCACGCTGCTGTTCCTGCCGATCAGCGCGCTCTGGCTGCTGGCGATGCTCTATGGTCGCACGCGGCGCATGCGTTATGCCGTGATCTGCGCCGTGCTGTTTGGGCTCGCCGCACTCGGAACCATCGCCCCGTGGACCATCCGCAACGAGCGCGCGTATGGGCACCTAATCCCGGTCGAGACCGGGCTCTCCTACAATCTGTGGGCCTTCAACGAGCCGCGCGAGGACTCCAACACGATCTTTCAGACGCTGGAGCAGATTCGCAACCCAGCCGATCGCAGCGCCTACGCGACGGCCAAGGGGCTGGCGCGGCTGCGTGAAGACCCCGCGATCCTGCTGCGCAAGCTCTGGCCGAACTGGATCTATCTGTGGCGCGTCAAGCCGATCGAAGATCGCTTCATTCTAGAGAGCTACTACGCCGATGTCGGGCTGCCGATCTTCGGTGCCGCGCTGATCTTCGACGACTCGCTGTATCTGCTGATCGCGCTGGCGGCGATCGCGGGGCTGGTGCTGTGCGGGCGAAATAGGCCGATAAATTCACCACCAAGACACCAAGACACCAAGGCTTGGCGTCTTGGTGTCTTGGTGGTAAAACCCTCAATCGGCGCGAAATGGCTTGTGCTCGCCTGGCTGCTCTACGTGATCGCGACGGTGCTGCTGACGCACGGCGAGGCGCGCTATCGTCATTTCCTCTTTCCGGTGCTGATCCCCTACGCTGCCTGGGCGCTGGCCGAGACACGGAGACAGGGAGACACGGAGACAAGGAGAGTGTTTTGTCTCCGTGTCTCCCTGTCTCGTTGTCTGATCGTCTTCTTGTGGGCGCTGCTGCTCTGGCCGGCGCTGACGTTCTACCCCTGGACATGGGCCGCGCAGAACCTGGCGCGCGGCGCGTACGTGCTGGCGGGCGACAGCGCCTGGACGGTCGGCGCGCGCGCCCAGGCGCTCAACGCATATGAGCGCGCGATCACGGCGCAGAAGACCCCGGACGGTTGGCTGCGCCTGGGCGATGCGGCGCGCGCGCTCGGCGATCAACCGCGCGCGCTGTCGGCCTACCGCGCAGCCAACCGCCTGACGCCCTCGTACATCGCGGCGAGCGCACGCCTGGGCGACCTGCTGCGCGCCATTGGCGACGAAGCCGGCGCGCGCGATGCCTTCATCGGGCAATACGCCGACGCACAGCGCGTCGTCGATCTCTCTTGGCGCGAGCTGCGACCACCGCCGACCGCGCAGCTGGATGTCGGCGATGGCCTCGACTTCGGCTACGTCGGCGGCGTCTACCCAGCCGAGGAGCAGCAGGGCGCAACAGCGCGCTGGACCAGCGGCCAGGGCTGGCTGCGGCTGCGTGGCGATGCAGGGCCGCAGCTCGTTCGGCTGCGCCTGGCCGCGCCGCGCCCCGACTCCGCCGCTGTGCCGGTGCAAGTCTGCGCGGCGCGGCGCTGCTGGTCGCTCGTGGTCGGCCCGCGCTGGCGCAGCTATAGCCTGGAATTCGGCGGCGTGGGCGACGACCCGCTGCTGGTCGAGATTCGCAGCCCGACCTTCGCCGCGCCCGACGGTCGGCAGCTAGGCGTCTTGATCGACAATGCGACGGTTACGACGCTGCGGCGCTAAGGTGCGATGCATGGAGCAGGGGCCTCGCTCTCCCGATCGACCTTCCTTTGCCAATGCCGGCAATGAAACGCAATGATCGTAGGGGCGCATCTGCGTATGCGCCCGCACTGTTGCACATTGCTTCGCATCGTGGGCAGACACGCAGGTCTGCCCCTACCGAGATTGCTTCGCATCGTGGGCAGACACGTAGGTCTGCCCCTACGGCATCGACCTTCGTTGTGTTCGGCGTCGGCCTGCGCCATGCCCTCGCATGCGCGATGTGGGTAAATGTCAGGGGTTGAACCGTCGGCGCCGATGCGATTGCGTAACTTTACGCCGCACCATTGCGTTTGAGTTCTATTGAGGCACATGCGCGGTACGTCTATACTTCTCTACAGGCATCCCTGCGGCCTTGTCGCGCACAGCGATGAAAAGAGCGACGGCTATCGGCTATCGGCTATCGGCTATCGGCTATTTCAGATTAGGAGCCACGGCATGCAGCCCGCATCGCTTCCACGCCGCATCGCGCTTTTGCTAATCGCATGTTTGCTCCTGATCGCGGCGTGCGGTCAAACCCCGCTGGCTGCGCCCGCCGCGGGCAACGCGCCGATCGCCACATCGTCAGGCGCTGCGACGAGCGCCCCAGCGCAGACGAACCTCGACGGCCTCAAAGCCTATCTGGTTGGTAAGACGACCGCCCTGACGGACAGTATTGCGACATTCCAGCGAGATAGCGATCAGTATTACGAGCTGTCGAAAGCCGCCAACTTCGATTACGCCGCGCTGTGGAGCAGCAAGCGTGCGGACGTCACTGCGGCGCTCGCGCGGGCGCGCGGCGACTGGATCATTAGCAGCCCGACCTACGAGCAGATGGAAGGCATCGTCGCCGGGACGCCGAGCCTTGCGCAGTTCGACATCATTCTGGACGCCGGCACCTCGGCGACCGATAACCTTGATGCCGCAGTCCCGTTCGACCTGACGCTGCCCGATGGTCGCGTGCTGCCCAAGCCCGGCAACCTGTTCGGCGTAACGGAAAGCGCGCTATGGGGCACCGAGCCGGCCTATGTCGTGCCGAATCTGTGGGCCGATTTCAACGCGAATGGCGCGCACGACTTCGGCGAAACGCTGCCAGATGCCAACGTGCTGAAAGGCGCGGTCGATGCGCTCGGCACCTACGCCGACGACCTGCGCAGCGCCGCGCAGGCGTGGCAGCCGATCACGTCCGAAGCCTTCGTCGCACTGGTCGATAATGTGCCGACCGTGTCCGACTTCTTCGCCTCCTGGAAAGAGTCGCGCTTCGTCGCGGGCGATGCATCAACGCGGCGCGACTTCGTCGTCGTGTCGCGTCTGTCCGACATCATCGACAACATCTCCAGCTGGCAAGTGATCTACCAGGATCTCAGCCCGGCGGTGCGCACAGTCGACGCGGCGCAGGACGCTCAGATCAACGAAGGGCTGACTAGCCTGAAAGCGCTGGTCAGCGACCTGTACGCGCAGGAGCAGGCTGGCAAGCGCTTCACGCCGGAAGAAGCGGACTTCCTGAGCGCCGAAGCCGGCGACCGCGCGACCGCGATCGCCGGGCAGCTCGCGCAGGTCGCGGCCAAGCTCAACATTCCGCTGAATTGATGTAAAGGATTTCCGAATATATAACGAGCCCATCGGCTGAGTGAAGCGTGAAACGTACACTGCATCGCGCATCACGTTTCGCGTTTCACGTTTCGCAGTGGCTCAGGTGAAACAATCGATGAACCGCAAACGTATCTTGATCCTGATCGTGCTGATCGAGCTCGGCATCCTCGCGATCAGTCTCCGACCGAGCGCCCCGCAAGGCGACGAGCCGGCGCTGATCGTGCAGCGTATTCAGCTCTCGCTTTTCGAGGCCCAGCAATCGCTCGCGACCGATCCAGCGATGGCGCGCACCGCTGTCGATGCTGCCACCGCGCAACACAGATCGCTGGCGATGCGCCTGCCGTCCTCGGCCAACTCAGCGGCGCAGGCCGCCAATGGCGCGCTCGCCGACGCGCGTGCGGCGGTGGACGCCAACGACGCCGTCGCCTTGATCCAGGCGCGCGCCGATTACCAGACCGCGCTGGTGTGGGCCGGCTACCTCGCAACGCTGGAGTCGACGCGCGCGGGTCGCGGCGCGGACGCTACCGTCTGGCTGAAGCTGCGCGCCTACAAGCCAAGCTCGCGCCTCAACCCGGCCTCGTCGGAGGCAACGCTGGCGGCGGCGGACTTGGCCAGCGGTCGCCTCACATCGGCGCAGGCCACGACCGCAGTGCGCCGCGATCTGGACGCGACCTATCAAGTGCTGCTCGTTGATGCGGTCGGTACCAGCGTCACGATGTCGTTTCAAGGCTCGCGTATGCGCGCGGTCGAGGCGGCGGTGACGGCAGCCGGGTATTATCGCATCCTGCGGGCCGGTTTCGCCGCACAGTCGGGCGCGCAGCGCGCGGCCTCGGTCGATCAAGCGTTCGCTGATCTGCGCGCTGCCGTCGTGCAAGCCGATTGGCCCGCAGTCCAGCGCGCGCAAGCCGTGATCGCTCAGTCGCTCGGCGGGTAGGCTGAGAAAATAGCCGATAGCCGATAGCCAATTGCAGATTGCAGATTGCAGATTGCAGATTGCCGAGAGCTGTGGCCATTTTCATGCACCAGTGTGCGGCGCGGCTATAAGAGCTATTCGCGCGCGCGATCACGCAAGATGCGCTGCGCGATGGCCATGCGATGCACCTCGGAGGGGCCGTCGTAGATGCGAAACGCGCGCACCTCGCGATAGAAATCCGCCAGTGGCAGCCGATCAGAGACGCCCAGGCTACCGCACATTTGCACGGCGCGGTCAACGACGCGATTGACCGTCTCGGAGACGAAGGTCTTGGCCATCGAGGTCTCCTGACGCGCCTGCTGGCCCTGGTCGAGCGCCCAGGCTGCGTGCTGGATCATCAGCCGCGCCGCGTGCAGCTCGATCGCCGAGTCTGCGATCATCCACTGCATCGCCTGATGCTCGGCGAGCGCGCGCCCGAACGCCTGACGGCCAGCCACATAGTCGGTGGCGATGTCGATGGCGCGCTGCGCGATGCCAAGCCAGCGCATGCAGTGCGTCAGCCGGGCCGGCGCGAGGCGCACCTGTGCGTAGCGGAAGCCTTCGCCGACCGCGCCCAGCACGGCATCGTCGCTGACCGCGCAGTCTGCGAAGACAACCTCGCAATGCCCGCCGGGGGCGAGTTGGTCGAGGCCACCAATGCGGCGGACGACGTGAAAGCCGGGCGTGCCGGCATCGACGAGGAACATTGTTGCGCCGTGCTGCCCGGCGATCTGCTCGCCGGTGCGCGCCATGCAGATGGCAAAGGCCGCGCCGTCCGCGCCACTGATGAACCACTTGCGACCGTTGATCAGCCACTGGTCGCCGTGTCGCTCGGCGCGTGTCGCCAGCAGCGCCGGGTCCGATCCCGCGCCGGGGGCTGGCTCGGTCATCGCGAAGCACGAGCGAATCGCGCCTTCCACCAGCGGGCGCAGGTAGCGCTGCTGTTGTTGCGGCGTCGCGATCAGCTGAAGCAGATGCATGTTGCCTTCGTCGGGCGCGGCGCAGTTCAGCGCGAGCGGGCCGAGCAAACTCTGGCCGGCCGCCTCGAACACGACGCTCAGACTGCGCATGTCCAGCCCGAGCCCGCCCCACACTGGCGCAACATGCGGCGCGAAGATGCCGGCCGCCTTGGCCTTCGCACGCACCGCTGCGAGCGTATCATCGGCCAGATCCGCGCCTGCGAGCGTCGTCTCGAGTGGAATGACCTCGTCGCGAATGAACGCCGCCACCCGGTCGCGTAGGGCGATCAGCTCTGCCGACAGCGCGAATTCCATTGCATAGCTCCTGACACTCGATTTCGAGGATAAACGTGGTAAGATATAGCACAAGACCTGCGGCTATCAAGTTAAAGGAGTCAGTTATGGACATCCCATTAAGCGCCGTCTACGTGCAGGATGGCGATTGGATCGTCGCATGGATCGAGGAAATCCCCGGTGTCATGACACAGGGCAAAACGATTGATGAGGCGCGCGCGAATTTGCAAGACGCGCTCCAGATGACGATCGCGGCGCGGCGCGAACTGACTCGGCGTAAGACCCAAGGACAGGAGATCGTTCGACGGGAAGCGTTCACGGCGGCACCATGAAGCGCCGTGCGCTGATTCGTCATGTACGGAAACACGGATGCGAACCTCGCGCGAAGGCGGTCGGCATACGATCTATTGGAATCCGGCGAATGAGCAAACTGCGCCGTTCCCGCCCTACGACTCTGATATGTCTCTAGTTTGTGACCTCTTCAGCTTATCAAGGTATTTCGGGTTGTTGACGAGCAGCTTCTCCGCGACCGAGCGTTGGACATGCGCGAACACTGCCGCGCGCCACGGCCCTTCGTCGGCGGCACCGGCGCGGATCGCCACACATAGCGCCGCCGTGCGCGCCCGAACGTCGTCGCGCAGCTCGGCCAGACCGGTCGGCAGCTGCGCAGGCGCGGCTGCCGTGTCGTCGAGCGCAACCAGCCGCGCCCACTCGTCGCGCAGCAACACTTCCTCGTGCGCCAGCTCGCGCTCGACGATGCTCAGCACGTTGCTCGCGACCAGCGTCCGAAAGCGCAGGCGCTGATCGCCAATGGCCGGTAGCATCTCGTTCTGAAGGAACTCGCGCACGGCGGCGATCAGTTCAGGGGCAGTTGGTCGGTCTTGCATTGGCATCCTGCGTGTATAGCCGATAGCCGATAGCCGATAGACGATGGACGATAGACGATGGACGATTGGCCGGTATCGTCGATGGTCTATCGTCCATCGTCAGACCAGTTTACTTCTTCGCGTAGCTTCGCGTAGCTTCGCGGATCAACATTACTCCGGCTCGATCAGCGTGAGCAGCTCCAGCTCCATCTCGGCGCAGAGTCGCCCCAGGCTTGCCAGCTCGACGCTGCGCTCCTGTCCGCTAAGGTGTCGCTGCGCCTGCGCCAGCGCGCCGATCGCCCAGGCCAGGTTGCCGAGCACTTCCCAATAGAACACCTCCTGCGCGGCCACTAGCTGCCCGCCAGCCGCAGCATAGGCAGCCAGGAAGGGCTCCAGCGCGCCGATGCCGCCGAAGCGCAGGTGATCCTGGCCGAAGCGCCACGCGCGCACGCAGGCCCAGCCGATATCTTGCCGTGGGTCGCCGAGATGCGTGAACTCCCAGTCCAGCACGGCGCGCAGTCCCGCCGGCCCAACCAGGATGTTGCCGATCCGGTAATCGCCATGCACGACGGTCAGCCGCTCGCACGGCGGCGCGTGATGCCGCAGCCAGCGCAGCCCTAATTCGAGCGCCGGGTGCGGCTCGTTGATCTCCCGCAGTTGGCGATCGAGCGACTCGACGATGGTGAGTGCCGGACTCGTTCCCGGCGCGGACGCGGGCAGGAAGTCGAGGCCGGCGGTTGGGGCATCGACGGCGTGAATGCGCGCGAGCTGTTCCGCCATCTGTCCAAGCAGCACAGCGCGCGCGGCAGCGAAGGCCGGATCGCGAACCAGTCGTCGCCCGATCGCCTCACCCGTCAGCCGTTCCGCCAGAAACGCCTCGCGGCCCGCGATGCGATCAGCGCCGCTTGCGCACCAGTAGGGCCGGGGCACGGCGATCCCAGCTGCGTGCATCGCCTGGTAGACCCGGAACTCGTTGGCGCGTGCGAGCGTGGTTGGCGAGATCACGCCGCCCATGTCGCGTCGCAATACCAGCTCGTGCTGGCCAGCGAACGCGCCGCTGGCGATCTCGGCATCGAGCGACCAAGTCTCCTGCGACGAGCCACCAGCGAGCAGATGCAGGTGTACGACCCGCGTCGGCGCGCCGGCTGCCCGCGTGATGAAGTCCTCGATCTCGGTGCGTAGCTGTTCGGCTAGCATAGGCGTTTTACCCAAAGCGCCATGGGATTGGCGTTAGAACCTCGGTCAAGAATCCACGAAGGTCACGAAGGTCACGAAGGTCGGGAAGATGCATATGAAAGCGCTCTTCGTGCGCTTCGTGAGACTGAAGTGGATCGCGCAATCCAGCTTCGTGGCTGGCGCTCTAGGCTCCGGCCCAGTCGGCCAGCGCGGCCATTGTCGCGACCTCGGCCAGCGGCGCGCGGCCACCCGTCGGCAGTGGCTCGTGCTTACGATTGACCCACACGACCGGCATGCCCAGCTCTGTCGTTGGCACGACATCGTGCATATAACTCTGCGCCGCGTGCAGCCAGCGCAGCCCGCCGAGCCGCTCGCGCGCGGTCAGAAAGTGGCCGTGCGCCGGTTTGTACGAATGGACCTGTTGCGCAGTCACGATCAGATCGATTGGCGCGGTGAACTGTCGCAGGGTCGCGCTCAACAGCTCGTCGTCCACATTCGATAGGATGCCGAGGCGATAACCCGCTGCAGCGAGACGTTCGAGTGCGGCGTTCGTGTCGGGGAACACCGGCCAGGATGGCAGGCTGTCGGGTAGAAAGGTGGCCGTCGCCCGGTCGAGCGGCCAGCCGAGCTGCGCGGTGATGCGGCGGGCGGTCTCGATCAGCACCTCGCGATAGGGCCGGTAGGTATCGGCCTCGACGACCGGCTCGATTAAGTGGTAGGCGGCGATCAGCGCCTGGGGATCGTAGGCGGCACCGGCCTGTCGCGCCGCAGCAGCGAACGCATCGCCGATGCCGCGCTCCCAGTCGATCAGCGTCCCATAGCAATCGAAGGTGATCATATCGTAGTTCGCGGGCATGGCGCTCCTCCACGACGATGAAATGTGAGGCGTGAAACGTGAAGCGTGAAGCGTGAATGCAGCCCGCGATTCACGTTTCATGTTTCATGCTTTAAGCAAGTGGTGGGATGGATCGGTAGTGTCTGTGCTGCATAGTGTAGCCCGCACGGGCTGGAACGTCAAACGAGGTCGCTTGAGTCAATACCTTTCAAATAAGCCGATCCAGCGCCCGCCCTCACCCCCCAACCCCCTCTCCCAGAGCGGAGAGGGGGAGCCGAAGGCGTGCTGGTGCAGTATCTCCCCTCTCCCGCGCACGGGAGAGGGGCCGGGGGTGAGGGGCAATGCCGACGCTGGAGGGGAGTCGCCTGATCATTCTCCACGGACCCCTTTAGTCCGTGGGCAAAAGGCATACTAATGATGGATAGCGGCTCACCCTTGCGACCGATACGCTGGCATAGCTCTTGCCGTATCATAGACTCAGATATAGGTCGCGGCGGCAGGTACAGCGAATTCTTCGCAACACACATATGACGTAGTCTGGAAACGCGAACAATCACGCCAACCGCTTCCGCGCTGAATCCCCTCTTCCTGGTCGCCCATGTTGGCGACCTTTTTGATTCGTACGGCCTATGACTATTGCGACGAGGCGCGAACTCAGCGATCAGAACAATGAGGTCGGGAGATCGGCAAGCAGCTGAAACGCCTGTTCCAGCACCTGGCGCACCTGCGGGTAGCCGATTAATGCGAGGGCCGACGACGGCGCAAACCACTCCGCCGCGCTGATGCCCTCCTCGGCTTGCGCGCTGGTGGTCTGCTCGGTGGCGTGCATGAGGAAGAATGCGACCTGCTTGTCGCGCGGCAGGCCCTTCTTGGAGACCAGATAGGCTATGCGCGCGATTAGCGGGCCGACGCGAGCGGGAATGCCGGTCTCCTCAAGCACCTCGCGCAGCGCAGCAGCCTGCTCGCTTTCGCCGGCATGCAGGTGGCCCTTGGGCAGCGTCCAACAGCCGTACTTATCGTGGATCAAGAGAATCAGCGGCTGGCCGGCGGCATCGTAACGATAGACGACACCGCCGGCCGCACGACGGATCGGCTGCCCGGTTTCGTGCTGCATCGCGCCGATCCTCTCCTCCCCCGCGACCGTTGCGCGAGAAACACATCAACGACGGATCAAAAGCTGCTCGATGCCCTGCTCTAGCCCGACCGCCCATTGTGCCAGCGGCGTTTGCTGGGTCCACTGGCTGAGGGCGGTCAACTGCCCGGTCGCCAGCAGCAGCCCCATTCCGATCAGCAGCACGCCGCTGATGATGCTGGTCGTATGCAGATGCAGCGTGGTGAAGCCGAGTTCGACTACAACGCCGCGCCCACGCGCGATCTGCCAGAAGCGCGAGCCGCCGCCGAGCCGACTGAAGAAAGCCGCGATCACGATCAGTGGTGTGCCCAGCCCCAGTGCGTAGATGAAGGCCAGCACTCCGCCTTGGACCACCGGCAGACCCTGCGTGGCCAGCAGGGTCAGCAGCGCGCCCAGGATCGGGCCGACGCAGGCCGTCCAGCCAAGCGCGAACGTCGCACCATAGAGGTACGAGCCAGCCACACTCGCCGTCGGTCGGTCGAGCGTCTTGACGCCGGTGAACCCCTTGCCCAGCAGGCTCATCACGCCGAAGACGATCACGATCAGCCCGCCGATCACCGTGATCTCGCGCAAGTTGCGAAACAGCACCTGGCTGAGTGCGGTCGCGCTCGCGCCGAGCACGACCATCGTTGTGGCCAGACCGAGGAAAAAGGCGATCGTCATCAGCACGACGCGTTCGCGGCGCGCCTGAAAGGTGAAGGCGAAGTAGGCCGGTAGGATCGGCAGCGTGCAGGGCGACAGAAAGCTGACGACGCCAGCCAGGAAGGCCGCCGGCGCGAACACCAGCAGGCTCGCGCCGCCCGGCTGCGCAACGGCATCGGACGGGCCACTCAATCCCAATATCGCGAGCCCGCCAACGATCAACGCCGCGATGCAGCCGATCAGCAGCGCGCGCAGCGGAAAGGGGCGCGGCGCGTCTGGCGCGTTCATCGTCGGCTTGACATCTCGTACAGACATAGGTACCTCCACGGCCATGCGTAGCGCAGGCAGTTCGCTTGTATCGCGCGTATTATACACCTGCAAATATTACAGCGTTCTAAACAAGCGATGAGGCATTACGAACGTACTGCGGACTCGCTGTCGATCAGCGCTGCGATGCGCTGGCCGCTCTCGATCGCGAGGTGGACGCGGCCCTGCCCGGCGGTGTAGTCGCCGGCGAAGAACAGCTGGCTGCCAGTGCCGTTCAGCGCGCTAAAATCGGCAGCCGTATCGGGCAGCGCGTGGGGCCAGCGGTACTCGTCGCACCAGAGCGGGCGGCGCAGGTCTTCGCCGAGCAGCGCGCTCACCTGATCGGCCACGACCCGTGCCAGTTGCTCGGCGGGCAGATCCCATTCGTCGCGGCTGAACTGCGCTGCCAACTGCGCGATCAGCAGGCTCAGACCCGGCGGGCAGCGCGAAGGCCCTTTGTCGTGCTCGCAGGCCAGCCAGGCGATCGGGTGGCCCCGATCACTATTCACCAGCGCGTAGAATGGCCGCACGATGCGTCGATCATACGCCAGTGCGAGCGAGAGACATGGCCGGTAGCGAACGCGGCCCAGCTCGGCGACCAGCCCATCCTTGACAGATTGATCGAGCGGGCTCGCCGCGAGGATCGCAGCCGCCTGGGGTGCCGCAGCCGCGAAGAGCACAGCGTCCGCCGCGCCCACGCGCACACCCGCGTCGTCGAACAGCTCGTATCGCCGCGCGCCGAGCTGCTGGATCGAGCCGATGCGCAGGCCATGCCGCACATCGAGCCCGGCGGCCAGCAGCTGCGCGAGCTGGTCGAGCCCGCTACGATAGGTCCACTTTGGGTCGGCGTTTTGCGCGGGGTCGCCCGCCGTGATCGCGCCGCTGTGATCGAAAACCCAGACTGGTCGCCCAATATCGAACAGATCGTCGGCGGGCAGCTCGCTGGTGATCAGTCGTTCGAGCGCCGCATCGGGCGTCTTGAGATACTGCGCGCCGTGGTCAAAGATGAAGCCGTCGCGCCGACGCGTGGCAACACGACCGCCGAGGTTGTGGCTTTGCTCATAGATCGTGGTCGTCAGCTCAGGCCGGCGACTGCGCAGCTCGCGCGCCGCCGACAGCCCGGCCACGCCCGCGCCGATGATCGCAAGCTGCATCGCGCTGCCTCCATCCGCTCTGTGGGCGTATGCCTCACGCGTACGAAAATACTCAATCGATTACCCCAGTCACCAGATCATGTACCTCATCTTCGGTCAGACGCTCGATCTCATGCACGAGCTTTTCCTCGATCAGCACGGCCAATTCCATAATCGTGGGATGTTCGAACAGGAGGCGCAGCTGCAGCTCGATCTGGAATATATCGTGGACGCGCGCGATCACTTGGGTTGCCAGCAGCGAATGCCCGCCCAGTGCGAAGAATTTATCGTGAATGCCGACCTGCGCCACGCCTAGCACCTCGGCCCAGATCTCGGCGAGCAGCTCTTCGACGGCCGTGCGCGGCGCGACATAGCTGTGGGCCGGTGCGGCGGGCTGATCGGGTGCCGGCAGCGCGCGCTGATCGAGCTTGCCGCTGGGGGTCAGCGGCAGCGCATCCAGCGTCACAAAGGCCGACGGGACCATGTATTCGGGCAGCCGCGCCGCCAGGAACGCGTGCAGCTCAAGGATCAGGGATTGGGGATCAGGGATCGGTCCATCCGGTGCCGAATCTCCTGCCCCCTGGACAACATACGCCACCAGCCGCTGGTCGCCAGGCGTATCCTCGCGCATCAGCACCACGCATTCGCGCACGGCGGCGTGCGCGCGCAACGTGGCCGCGATCTCGCCCAGCTCGATTCGAAAGCCGCGCAGCTTGACCTGCTGATCAAGCCGCCCCAGATACTCGATCAGGCCGTCGGCGCGATAGCGCGCCAGGTCGCCGGTTCTATAAAGGCGGAAGGATGAAGGCGGAAGGATGAAGGCGGAAGATCTGATCGTATCTTCTGTCTGCTTGTCTGCTTGCCTGCTTGCCTGCTTGTCTCCGAATGGGTTTGGAATGAATTTCTCGGCGGTCAGGTCCGCACGATTGTGGTAGCCGCGCGCGACCTGCACGCCGCCGATGTACAGCTCGCCCGC
>Ga0075423_10003654_pt1 | contig 14187 bp, 15 predicted proteins | sample SoiMethybrSBSTD2_FD_80114 | JGI IMG/M metagenome (GOLD analysis project Ga0075423, IMG submission 80114) | Bulk soil microbial communities from a Populus tree surrounding site in Tennessee, USA - Soil MetaG P. TD hybrid SBSTD2 | ecosystem: Environmental > Terrestrial > Soil > Tree plantation...
ACGTAGCGCGCGAGCACGCGCGGAAACGTCCCGTAGCCCCGAGGGTGGCGACCGCTCAACCCGCCGTCGGAACAGATCAGCACGAGCGGGTGCTTCACGAACGTGACGAGATCGTCTTCGGACATCGATGTGCCGATGACGCCGGTGTTCGGACCCGCTTCACGCATCATCTCGATTGCGGTCGTCACCGGATCCTTGCCGCGCAACTCGGCGATCTGCGCCAGCGTCTTTCCGTTCAGCGACGGATCGGGTCTGTAGTTGGTGATGAGCACGTTCTGCGCGCCGCCGATGTCGTCGAAGCCTTTCTGCCACGCCGCGCGGTTCTCCCAGTCGCGCGTCTCGATGAGGACGTACATCGACGACTGCCAGTAGGTGTACGGATACCAGTCCGCCATGACGCGCACCCCTTCGCGGCGCGCGTCATCGAGAATCTTCAAGCCGTCCGCGGCGCGGCCCCACACCTGCTTCACCGCGAGCTTGATGTGCGAGATCTCGACGGGGATGCGATTGCGGCGTCCGATTTCAATCGCTTCCCGCCAGGCGTCGAACGCGCCCTCGTTCTCGTTCCGCACGTGGCTCATGTAGTAGCCGCCGTACTTCGCGACGACGCCGCCGAGCGCGACGAGCTCGTCGGTCTTCGAGTAGAAGCCCGGATCGTATTCGAGGCCGCTCGACAATCCGATCGCGCCGTCGCGCATCCCTCGATCCACGAGCGCCTTCATCGTTTCGATCTCTGCAGGCGTCGCGGCGCGTTTGAAATCGGCGCCCATCACGAGGCTGCGCACGGTGCCGTGGCCGACGGCCGTCGCGTAGTTGATCGCCGGATGCAGACGGCCAATCCGCTCGTAGAACTCGTTGATCGGCAGCTCGCTGCTGCCGTCCTGCCCGACGACCGCGGTCGTGATGCCCTGCATCACCTGCGACGAGGCATCGGGACTCTCGTCGATCCCGCGATCCGCGTGGCTGTGCATGTCGATGAATCCCGGCGCGAGAACCTTGCCTGCGGCATCAATGATCCGGTCACCCGGCTGCGGCTGGAGTGCGGCGCCGACGGCAACGATCGAGTCACTCGCGACGCGCACATCGGCTGCACGCGCGGGGGCTCCAGTGCCATCGACAAGCTGTGCATTTTTAATAAGGAGGCCGGAAGGACGACCTGCGGCTTGTGCAAAAAGTGCAAGCGCCGAGAGCAAAAAGACCCGAAATGTCATGGTCGCGTGATTGTATGGCAGTTTTTTAAACGTCCGAGTCGTCTAACCGGTCTAACCGATTCAATGAAGCACCTCATCCGCCTTGCAGCTGTCGCGCTTTTTCTCGTCGCTGCGCACGCGGCAAGCATTCCAAACGACGATCGGACCATCGCCCATGCACTGAATCGAATGGCGTTCGGGGCACGTCCCGGCGACGTCGAGCGTGTCCGCGCCATGGGACTCGATCGCTACATCGAGCAGCAGCTCCATCCCGAGAAAATTTCCGACAACGAAGCGACGTCCCGGATCACGGCCTTGACGACCGTACGTATGCGCTCGCGCGAGCTGGCGGAGAAATTCGAGCGGCCGGCAATCGAAGCGCGGCGACGGGCGAAGGCGCAGGGTGATGAGGCGCGCGGGCCGCGGATGCGCAATCAGGCGAACACGGTGCTCAACGAGCTCGCACAGCAGAAGCTGCTTCGCGCGATCTACGGCGAGCGTCAGCTGCAGGAGGTGCTGACCGATTTCTGGTTCAACCACTTCAACGTCGACGCGCGCAAAGGTCCGGACCGGTTTCTCGTGACCGCGTACGAGCGCGACGTCATCCGCCCGCGCGTGCTCGGAAAGTTTCGCGACCTGCTGGAAGCGGACGCGAAAAGTCCCGCGATGCTCTTCTATCTCGACAACTGGATGAGCAACGTTCGCAAGGGTCTGAACGAGAACTACGGCCGCGAGCTGATGGAGCTGCACACGCTCGGCGTCGACGGCGGCTACACGCAGCGGGACGTCACGGAGATCGCGCGTGCGTTCACCGGATGGACCATCGACAAGCCGCGGCAAGGCGGCGGCTTCAGGTTCGAGCCGCGGCTGCATGATGACGGCGAGAAGATGGTGCTGGGGCACAGGATCAAAGCGGGCGGCGGCATGCGCGACGGCGAGCAGGTGCTCGACATCCTGGCCGAACATCCGTCGACCGCGCGATTCATCGCGACGAAGCTCGTGCGCCGGTTCGTCAGCGACGCGCCTCCGCCGTCGCTCATCGATCGCGCGGCCGCACGCTTCCGTCAGACCGGCGGCGATCTGCGCGAGGTGATGCGCACCATTCTGACGTCGCCGGAATTTCTGTCGCGTGACGCGTTCGACGTCAAGGTGAAAACTCCGTTCGAGTTCGTCGTCAGCGCCGCGCGCGCGCTGGCTGCCGACGTCACTGGAGGACCTGGAGAAAACGACGCGATGCCGCTCGTGCGCATCATGCAGCAGCTCGGGATGCCGCTGTATCAATGTCAGCCGCCGACCGGCTACAAGGACACGACCGACGCATGGGTGAACACCGGTGCGCTCGTCGCGAGGATGAACGTCGCGCTCCAGCTCGCGCACAACGATCGCGATGTTGCCTTGCGGCTCGGCGGACCCGACTTTCAAAGGAAGTGACTCGGGATGGGACTAGGGACTAGGGACTAGGGACTAGGGACTAGGGATTAGGGATTAGGAATTAGGAATTAGGAATTGTCAGTTCTAATCCCTGCACCCTACTAATCCCTAATCCCTACTCCCTGATCCCTGATCCCCAACCTATGGATCATATGACCACCAGACGCGTATTTCTCAAGAATGGCGCGTTCGCCCTCGTGAGTCTGGGGTTCGCGCCGTCGTTCCTCGCGCGCACGGCCCTTGCGGCATCCACTCGCGCGAAGCGCCTCATCGCGATCTTCCAGCGCGGCGCCGTCGACGGCTTGAACGTCGTCGTGCCGTTCGGCGAGCAGGAGTATTACAACGCGCGGCAGAGCATTGCGATTCCACGGCCTCGTCCGTTGGTGTCGTCGAATCAAGGATCGTCGGGCGGCGAGGCGGCGATCGATCTCGACGGGTTCTTCGGCTTCAATCCAAGGCTCCAGTCGCTGAAGCCGCTGTGGGACGCGCGTCAGCTCGCCATCGTCCACGCGTGCGGATCGCCCGACAACACGCGATCGCATTTCGACGCGCAGGACTACATGGAGACCGCGACACCCGGACTGAAAGCGACCGGAGACGGCTGGTTGAACCGGTATCTGCAGGCGCGCACTGCCGAAGCCGCGACGCCGCTTCGCGCGGTCGCGCTCGCGCCGCAGCTCCCGCGCGTGCTGCAGGGCGCCGCACCGGCGCTGGCCGTCAACCAGCTCGGACAATTCGGCATCCGCGCCGGCGCGGCCACTCGCGATGCAAGCGCGCTGTTCGAACAGGCGTACGGCGTGTCGGCCGACGCGGTGCTCAACGGAACCGGCAAGGAGGCATTCGATGCGATCCGCATGCTGAAAGCCGCCGACCCCGCGAAGTACGAACCCGAGCACGGCGCGGACTATCCGCGAACGCCGTTCGGTCAGGCGCTGAAGCAGATCGCGCAGCTGACGAAGGCGGACGTCGGGCTCGAGGTCGCGTTCGCCGACGTCGGCGGATGGGACACGCACGTGAATCAGGGCTCTGCGCAGGGACAGCTCGCGAACCGCCTCGACGACTTCGCCCGGGCAATCGCTGCGCTCGCGATCGATCTCGGCGATCGCATGGAAGACACCGTCGTCGTCACGATGTCGGAGTTCGGACGGGCGGTCAGGGAAAACGGCAACCGCGGAACCGATCACGGACATGGCAACGCGATGATGATCGTCGGCGGACGCGTGCGCGGCGGCCGCGTATACGGCAGGTGGCCCGGGCTGTCCGTCGATCGCCGCTATGAAGGACGCGATCTCGCGGTGACGACGGACTTCAGGGATGTGTTCGGAGAAATCGTCGTGAAGCACCTCGGGCTGCAGGATGCGCACGCGGTGTTTCCCGGTTACCGAGTCGATGCGGCGAGATTCCCCGGACTCTTCGCATAGAATGACGCGGTGACGCTCGGCGACCTTCCAACACCGCAGGTTCTCATCGATCAGGCGCGCGCGCGGCGCAATATCGATCGCGTGCAGCAGCTCGCGTCCTCGGCCGGCGTTCGACTAAGGCCGCACGCAAAAACCCACAAGTCGCCGATCGTCGCGCAATGGCAGATCGACCGCGGCGCGGTCGGAATCTGCTGCGCGAAGGTCGGCGAGGCGGAGGTGTTCGCCGCCGCCGGCATTCGCGACATCCGGCTTCCCTATCCGGTGAACCCGTCGAACGCGTCGCGCGTCCTCGCGTTGATGGATCGCGCGGCGGTCTCGATCATCGTCGATCACCTCGACGTCGTGCGCGGGTGGTCGGACGTGATGCGGCACGCAGGCCGCACGCTCGACGTGCTCGTGAAGGTGGACGTCGGCTTCCACCGCTGCGGCATCGATCCGGCCGGCGACGCGCTCGGTTTTCTGCAGACCGTGCACGCGCTGCCGGGACTTCGCCTGCGCGGTCTGCTCAGTCACGCGGGACACGGCTATCACGCCGCGACCGAAGAAGAGTTGTGCGGCGTGGCGCAGCAGGAGGCGGAGATTCTCCTGCGGCTGCGCGACGCGGCATCGCGCGCCGGCATTCAGCTCGACGAGATCTCGGTCGGCGCGACGCCGACGCTTCGCTTCAGCGTGCGGCAGCGCGGCCTCACCGAGCTGCGGCCCGGCAACTACGTGTACTTCGATCGCACGCAGGTTGCGCTCGGCGCCGCAGCGCTCGACGACTGCGCGCTCACCGTGCTTGCGACCGTCGTGTCGAAGCCTGCGAACGACCGCATCATCCTCGACTGCGGCAGCAAGACGCTCACCAACGATCAGGCGCGCGGGATCGCGAAGGTCGCCGGCTACGGCGCCGTCCTCGAACGGGACGGCGATCCGCCGCGCGAGGACGATTCGCTGTCGATCGAGCGATTGTCAGAGGAGCACGCGACGGTGCGCGTATCAGGAGGAACGCCGCTCGTTCCCGGCGATCGCGTTCGCGTCGTGCCGAATCACTCGTGTGTCGTCTCGAATCTCGTCGACGAAGTGCGCCTGGTGGACGGCGAGCGCGTGATCGACACGCTGAAGGTTGCAGCCCGCGGTAGAATCCAGTAGCTCATGGCAGACAACAACAAGCGCGAGGTCGGCGACGCCCTCGGCCTGATCGAGACGCGCGGCCTCGTCGGAATGATCGAAGCGGCCGACGCGATGGTGAAAGCCGCGAACGTGGTGTTCGTCGGCTGGCAGAAGGTCGACGCCGGCCTGGTCACCGCCATCGTGCGCGGCGACGTCGGATCGGTGAAGGCCGCGACCGACGCCGGCGCTGCGGCCGCGCGGCGCGTCGGCGAGCTCGTGGGCGTCCACGTCATCCCGCGTCCGGCGGACGGCCTCGAAAAAGTATTTCCGATAGGGTGAGGTAAACAGCGCGCCGTCAGGATGAGCGTGAGTTCACATGCTCATCGCGACTCGCGCGGCGCCGCTTGCGCCGCTGTGCGCGCAGTTTTCCACTGAGCGCCTTCAGAGGCACATCGTCTCCAATCACCAGCAGCGGCTGCGCCGGCGTCTTCAGCACGTTGAATACGGCGCCGTCGGCCGTGCGTGCGTAGATCTCGCGGCCGTCGGTGAGCAGCTGCACCGAGCCGCCGCCGCCGGTCGCGTCGAACAGCCGCTCTCCGAATTCATCTTTCAGCGTGCGCACGATCCGGTGGAGCTGATGGATCGTGAAGCCGCGGCGCCTGAGATCCGCGAGGACGAGCAGCTCGAAGAGCTCGATCGGCGTGTAGCGCCGCTCGGTGTACCCGCCCGCGGCGGTTCGATGCGGCGGAATGGCCGGCGACAACAGACCGCCCGCGTGCCACAACTGCAGTTGCCGCGCCGACAGTCCGGTGAGCGACGCCACCTCGCGCGAGCTGTACGTCCTCTTCAGCCTCACAGGCGTCGATGGTTCGCGATCATGCGAGCCGATCCGCCATGGCCGCGCCCTCGAAGTCCTTCTCGGTCAGTCCGCCTTCGCTGTGCGTCGAGTAGGTCAGCGTCACGCGCTTGTAGTTGATGAGGATGTCGGGGTGATGATCGGCCTTCTCGCATTCCGGCGCGATGCGGTTGACGAACGCCACCGCCTCCATGAAGCCGGTGAAGGTGTACTGCTTTTTGATCGAGTCGCCCTCGAGCGTCCAGCCCTTCAGGTTCTTGATTCGGCGTTCCGCGTCGGCAAGTGAGAGTTTCATGGCGTCTATTCCGGTTTGCTCGCGCGCAACTCGTCGAGACGCATTCGCGCGGCTTCGACCTCGGCGAGCGACTCCTTCTGCATCTCGATCGGCGACGGTCCCTCAGTAGGATTTGCAAACGCGCTGCCCGCGAGCGTCCGATGATACGCGCGCTCGGCCTGCTGGAGCGCGCTGAGCGCCGCGGCGTGCTCGTACTGCCACTGCAGCCAGCGCGTCAGCCGCGCGATCGCCTCGGCTTCAGTGGCACCGTTGCATTCGATCCCGAACGGATCGCCGGTCGCGGCATCGGTGGCCCGCGCGATCCACGCGGCGTCGCGCTGCAGCGCCGTCAGCTGATAGCGCTTGTCGCCGATGGCGATCTCGTTCGTCATAGCCCGAATCGCGCCGGTGAGACCGGCGCGAGCATCGGATCCAGGCGGTTCTCGAGCGCATCGGCAACCAGCTGCGCGGTGAGCGGCGCAAGCAGGATGCCGTTGCGGTAGTGTCCGGTCGCGTAAATCACGTTCGCAGCGCCGCTCGATGGACCGATGACCGGCAGATCGTCGCTCGTCGCCGGCCGCAGGCCGACGCGCGTGCCGCGTAATGCCGCGGCCCACGCGTGCGGAACGAGATCGCACGCCGCGTCGATCAGATCGCGCACGCCGGCGAACGTCACGCGCTCGTCGAATCCCGCTTCCTCGACGGTCGCGCCGACGAGCACGGTACCGTCGTCCCACGGAACCATATAACAACGGCTGCTCCACGTGACGCGCCGCAGCGACGCGCCTTCGAGCGCCGCGTACAGCAGCTGTCCGCGAACCGGACGCACGGGAAGACGCGCGGCGAAGCCGGCGACGATGATCTCGCCGCTCCAGCTGCCCGCTGCGATCACGACGGCGTTCGCGGTCAGCGATCCGCGATCGGTTTCAACGGTCACGTCCTGTGGCGACGCGATGATGCGGCGGACGCGCGTCTGCTCGACGAGCTGCGCGCCGTGCCGCCGCGCGGCTGTGACGAGCGCGCGCGTCAACTCGCCGGCCGCGACGAATCCGTGGTCGTAGATGACAAGCGATGCAATCGCGTGCTTCGACAGCAGCGGCTCTTCGGCCGCAGTCTCCGCCGCGTCGAGCATTCGCGCGGTCACTCCACGCCGTGACAACACATCGAGCGTCGTCCGCATCGCGAGCACGTCGTCGTCGTCGAACGCGACCTCGATCGTTCCCGTGCGCCGATACGGGACGTTGATGCCGCTCTCCGAGCGGAGGCGCGTCATGAAATTTTCATACAAGTCGAGACTGCGGGTCGTGAGATCGAGCAGCGGACTCCCCTCCCGCGCTTCGATATACGGAGCCAGCACGCCCGCTGACGCCTGCGTCGCGCCCATGCCGACAGGCCGGTCGTCCACGATTTCGACCGGCACGCCGCGACGCGCGAGCTCCCACGCGACGGCGCAGCCGATCACACCCGCGCCGACGACGATCACGTCGCGGTTCACCGACCGATCTTATATGTTGCGCGGTTGGTTGAGCCTGTCGACCAGGCGGAAGCACGAGCGGCCGAGCAATGCGTTCGAGCTAGCGGCGGAGCAGCGCGAACGCGTGATTCGTCCATTCGTTCGCGCGGAATGCCGGAATGCACCAGAGCTGGCAGAGCGGCTCGATCGCGCGGGCCGCTTTCGCGGTGCCCATGTCCGCGCCGTCCCACCCGAACTGCTCCACGATTTTCGCGACGATCTGCTTCGCGCCCTCATCGTTGCCGCAGTAGAACATCGTCGGCCTGCCGCGCGGGAACGACGGGTTCACCATCAGCGCGCTGCCGACGCTGTTGAACGCCTTCACGAATTTCGCATCGGGAGCCGCGGCCTGCAGCCGCTCCATCAGCGAATCGTTCGGTGTAGTGAAGAACTTGAGGACGCCGTCCTCGGGCTGCTCTTTCGCGATCGGGTTGGTCGTGTCGATGACGACTTTGCCCGTCAGGTTCGACACGCCGATTGCGAGCAGCGCATCGTGCGCGGCTGCGCCGGCCACCGCGAGCACGACGCCTTCGGCCCACGACGCGACGTCGGCAAAGGTACCCGCTTCGATGCCCGAGGATTTCGAAAACGCCGACAGCTTCGCCGGCGTGCGGCTCGCGATGCGAACGTCGTAGCCGTGCTTGTTGAGGCCCTGCGCAAGAGTCTGCCCGACGACGGCAGATCCGATGACACCGAACCGCATGACGATCAGCGAACGCGTTTGTTCTGGAGCGCGGGCGGACAGGCGGTGACGAACCCCATCGTTCCGACCGATGGCGGCACGCGACCCGTCGACGATTGCGAAACGCAGAATCCCGGCGGCGGGAACAACGGATTCACGCCGTCCTGGAAGAACGAACGGCGCTGACGCGCCTGGCGCGGCGACGCGAACACTCCGTACGGGTATGCGCCGTACCCGTATGGCGCAATGAGCGGCACGTCCGCGGCAGGGTAGGACGAGTAGAAGCCCCCGCCGTAATTCGTGTTCGGCGTATCGGGACCGTGACCGACAACGACGAGATCAGGAGCGGGCGACAGGCGGCTCATGATCGTCGCGGCGGAAGATGCCGCATCGTTGCGTGCGGCCTCCTCTCCTTCTGCGCGTCCGCTCTTGAGCATCGCAAGGATGACCTTTTCGCTGACGCCGTCGCGCTGCAGTGCGACAATCTGATCCGGCTCGATCGTCAGCAGCGTTTTGTCGCGATCGATGAGCGCCAGAATGATCGCTTCAGACACGCCGGCTTTCGACAGCGCGACAATCTGATCCACTGTGACTGCGGACGCGACCGTCGGCGCGAGAGCGAGGGCGGCGGCCAAGAGCAGCGTGTGAACGAATCGACCCAGGCGCATAACGTTGTCCACCTCGGATGCTGCAACCTCTCGGCCAGCAGAGCCCTGTGAATATTCGAGAATTTTATTAGAAAGACTGCTCTCGCGGCAGGACATATTCACTGGCAGGGGACAGTCGGATTCGGATCTCCGATTTGGTAAGCTGCCGTTTTCCAGCGAGTTAGTCGCCTATTAGCGGCGGCCCATCAGGTACGCGGCTTGCGTTGTCCAGGTTCAGGTTCAAGGAGACCGTCATGTTTTCGAATCGACTCGCGTTTGCGGCGCTCGGGGTTGCGTGCATTGCAGCAGCCGCGGGCGGCGGCTATCTCGCCTCGCGGCAGAACACCGTGCCGGCGCCGCTCTCGGCGACGTCTACCGCCTCGCCTGCGCCAGCCGTGGCTGTGAAAGACGACAAGCCGGTGCAGGAAACCGAAGCCATCGTTGGAGACACCAGGCCGACAGCCGAAGCTGTGCCGCCCGCCGTCGAACCGGTGAAGCCGGCGCCGAACGCGAAGCGCACTGAAGCAGCGCCGCGCGTCGCGTCGCGCGATTCGCACGCAAGCACGAACAAGTCGAGCACATCGAGCAGCGGACGTCGCGATCGCACGGCAGCGAACAACACGCCGACGCTCTCGAGCTCGTGGCCGAGCAGCCAGGCCGGACAGACAACTGCGCCGAGCGCACCCGCGCCGGCAGAGAACACATCAGCGCAGCGGCCGGTCGAGGTGCAGGAGCACGCGGTTCAGGATCCGCCGCGAGCGCCGGAGCCACCGCAGAAAACCTTCGAGGAGCTCGTCGTTTCGGCAGACTCGGTCATCGGACTGCAGACCGACAATCGCGTGTCGAGCGAGACGGCTCGCGTCGAGGATAAAGTCGAGGCGCATGTGACGCGCGATGTGAAAGTGGGCGACCGCGTGGCGATTCCTGCGGGCGCGCATGCGCTCGGCAACGTCACGCTCGTCGAGCGTGGCGGCAAGTTCAAGGAACGCGCACGCCTCGGCATCCGCTTCCACACGCTGGTGCTTGCGGACGGCACGCGCGTGCCGATCAGCACCGAGACGATTTACCGCGACGGTGACGCGCCGAGCACGAGCGCGGCGCAGAAGGTCGGCGGCGGCGCGGTCGGCGGCGCCATTCTCGGCGCCATCCTCGGCGGTGCGAAAGGCGCGGCAATTGGCGCGGCGGCCGGCGGCGGTGGCGGCGCAGCGGTCGTCGCGGCGGGCGATCGCAAAGAGGCAGTCGTTCAACCGGGCTCGCAGATGACCGTTCGGCTCATCTCGCCCGTCACGGTCACGCAAGAGAAAGACTGATTCCGAACGTCAGTCGAATCAGCGCACACCAACGCGCTCGTAAGAGCCCTTCGACCGACCGCTCGTGGTGAGCGTGTCGAACCACGAGCGGCCCGGCGAGCACTCCGGCTCGTCCTTCGACAGGCTCAGGACGAGCGGTCTGAAGCAGACGCGATTGGCGATATGATTGAGCGCTTTCAAGGAGCTCAGTCCATGATTCGCCTTTCGCTCTTCCTCGTCGTCGCCACCATCGTCGGCGCGCGCGCGGCGGGCGCGCAGCAGGTCACCAGGCAGGACGTTCCCGGCGCGACGAACTTCACCCGGCTCGAGACAACCGTCGCGTGCGGCGGCGCGACGAAGCCGGAAGCCGTCCCCGAGATCAAGAAGCTCGGGTTCGCATCGATCATCAACCTGCGGCTGCCGACCGAGCAGGGCGCGGACATCGATGCCGAAGCCGCGGCCGCGAAGGCCGCGGACATCCGCTTCTACAACATCCCGTTCAACGGACAGCAGCCGGATCCGGCGGTTGCCGACAAATTCCTCGACACGATCACCGCGCCCGGCAACTCGCCGGCGTACATTCACTGCGCGGCAGGCAATCGCGCCGCGACAATGTGGATGATCAAACGGTTGGTCGTCGATCACTGGGATGCCGATCGCGCGGCGCAGGAAGCGAAGGCGCTCGGCATGACCAGCGCGACGCTGCAGCAGTTCGCCGTCTCCTACGCGCAATCGCATACGCGATAGCGCGATGGACGCCGACGCGTTCCGCCGCCACGGCCACGCGCTCGTCGACTGGATTGCGGAGTACCTCGAGCACTCCGACAAATATCCGGTCCTCGCGCGCGTGAAGCCGGGCGACATCACCGCGGCGCTCCCCGACAGCGCGCCCGAAGATCCCGAGCCGTTCGACGAGGTCATGGCCGACTTCGAGCGCGTGCTCGTGCCGGGCCTCACACACTGGAATCATCCCGGCTTCATGGCGTACTTCGCCATCACGGGCAGCGCACCCGGCGTGCTGGCCGATTTTCTGTCGGCCGCGCTCAATCAGCAGGCCATGCTCTGGCGCACGTCGCCTGCAGCAACGGAGCTCGAGGCGGTCACGCTCGGATGGCTGCGCCGGCTGATCGGCCTGCCCGACCATTTCGAGGGCGTCATCTACGACACCGCGTCGGTCGCGACGATGCACGCGCTGGTGGCGGCGCGGGAAGCAGCGGTGGCGGATGTGCGCGCGAAGGGACTCGCCGGACGGTCCGACGTGCCGCGCATTCGCGTCTACTGTTCCGATCAAACGCATTCGTCAATCGACAAGGCGGTGATTGCCATCGGTCTCGGTCACGAATCGCTGCGCAAGATTGCGACCGACGACGAGTTCCGCATGCGCGTCGACGCGCTCGATGCCGCAATCGCCGAGGATCGTGCCGCCGGCTGGCTGCCGATCGCCGTCGTCCCGACGGTTGGCACGACATCGACGACGAGCATCGATCCGGTGCCGGCGATCGCAGAGATCTGCGAGCGCGAGCGATTGTGGATGCACGTCGACGCCGCGTACGGCGGCGTCGCGGCCATGCTGCCGTCGCATGCGCACGTCCTCGACGGCGCAGGGCGCGCCGACTCGCTCGTCGTCAACCCGCACAAATGGCTGTTCACCCCGTTCGATTTGAGCGCGTTCTACTGCCGGCGCATGAACGTCATTCGTGCGGCGTTCTCGCTGACGCCCGAATATCTGCGAACGACGGAGTCGGACTCGGTGAAAAACCTGATGGACACCGGCGTGCAGCTCGGTCGCCGCTTCCGCTCATTGAAGCTGTGGATGATCCTGCGCGCATTCGGCGCGCGCCGCATTCGTGAAGTCCTCGCCACGCACATCGATCTCGCGCGGCAGTTCGCCGCGTGGATCGACGCGCATCCGGATTTCGAACGGCTTGCGCCCGTCCCGTTCAGCGTCGTCTGCTTCCGGTGGAAGCCATCCGATGTGGCGTTCTCCGACGCGGAGCTCGATGCCGCAAACGAGCGTCTCGTCGATCTCGTCAACCGCTCCGGCGACGTGTTCCTCTCGCACACGCGTCTGCGCGGGACGCTTGCCGTGCGCGTCGCGATCGGCCACTTGAGAACGACCGACACTCATGTGCGCCGCGTGTTCGATCTCCTCGTCGAGCACAGCCGACAGCTCATCTAATTCTCGCGAACTCGTTCAGGGCATGTCGCTTGCAGGTTGAAGACACCGGCAGATTTTGCCGGGGTCCATGGGCGCTCCCGGCATTAGGGAAGGAGCAGAACCATCATGCGACGTGCACTGAAGGCGGCAATTCTGGCGGCGACGGTGGCGGTGATTTCCGCGCCGGCGCTCGCGCACGCGGAAGGCTATGTCAGCCCGTGGGTGTCGGCGAACGCCGGCAGCAGCTTCGATAACGGCCGCGCCGGATTCGGCGTGAACGCCGGCGGCATGGGCGCGGGAATCGTCGGCGGCGAAGTCGACTTCGGGTTCAGCCCGAGCTTTTTCGGCACGCAGAACGACTTCGGTCACAACAGCGTGCTCGACCTCATGGGCAACGTCATCGTCGGCGTGCCGGTCGGTGGAACGCACGGCGCGGGCATTCGTCCGTTCCTGACGGCCGGCGTCGGCCTGCTGCGCACGCAGATCGACGGCGGCACGCTCACCCACATTTCCTCGTCGAACAACATGTTCGGCTGGAACTGGGGCGGCGGCGTGATGGGCTACTTCAACGATCACGTCGGGCTGCGCGGCGACATCCATTACCTGCGCGGTTTTGAGGATCTGAATACGGGAGCGCAGGTCATCGACTTGGACGGCAAAAACCAGCTGCACTTCTGGCGCGCGGCGGTCGGGGTCGTCTTCCGCTGAAGAATTTGGAATTTGGAATTCGGAATTTGGAATGCGTGAGAATTCCAGATTCTGCGTTCCAAATTCCAACCTTACGGCAATCGCCACTTCTCTTCCCACGTTTCCCCATCATTACGACTTTCAAGCGCGATGACGCCGTGCGCCGGGAAGTCGTCGCGGCCGACGAGCAGATTCAGCAGACGCGGGAGATGCGTGAAATGGCCCGCGATGAGCACGTCGCGCGGCTCGGCGCGCAGCCGGTCGCGCATCCACTGCGCGTTGTCGTCGGGCTGCAGGTCGCGCGTGGCGGAGAGCGCCGCCAGCGGGTTGCAGGCGCGCCAGAACGCCTCTGCCGTTTGCTTCGCACGCAGCTTGCCGCTGTGCCACACCACTGAGGGCTTCGCGCCGCGCGCCGCCGTCTCGGCCGCCAGGCGTTCCACGTGCGCCAGGCCGTGCGGGGACAGGGGGCGGCGCGGATCGATGTCAGGGGCCAGTGCGTCGCCGTGATGGACTAGGTAAAGGACCACGCGCGTTCGGCGATTAGGGACTCGGGATTAGGGACTAGGGATTAGGGATTAGGGATTAGGGATTAGTAATTAGGAATTAAGAATCAGGGATTAGTATCGCTCAATCGAACGAACGAAGCGGAGCGGACCGGCGGGAATCGGCGGGTGGCTGCTCGTGCTCTGTGCGCTGCTGCTCGTCTGGCAGCCGCTGAGCCTCGGGCTCATCGCGTCGAACGTGGTCGATTCGCTGATCGTGCGGGGGCTTCCGGTCGCGCTGGTGCTGCTGGCGCGGCTCCTCGTCGCCGGCGTCGGCATCGCGGCGGGATTGGCCCTCGCGGCGCGCCGCGAATCCGCGGTGGCGCTCGCGAAGGCGTCGCTCGTGCTCTCGGCCGCGATGGATGTCTTCGTGTACGTCACGCCGTACTTTCCAAACAACCGCCC
>Ga0075423_10003655_pt1 | contig 14187 bp, 12 predicted proteins | sample SoiMethybrSBSTD2_FD_80114 | JGI IMG/M metagenome (GOLD analysis project Ga0075423, IMG submission 80114) | Bulk soil microbial communities from a Populus tree surrounding site in Tennessee, USA - Soil MetaG P. TD hybrid SBSTD2 | ecosystem: Environmental > Terrestrial > Soil > Tree plantation...
CGGCTCGCTCCACGAGTCGGAGATTCCGCTGGTGATCTATAATTCATCAGTAAAACTTCCATCGTCTGACGCCTTTACCGCGAATCTCGACCTGACGCGCCACATTGTCACTTGAACGGCCGAGCTATCGAATCCTAAGGTGGCGGAGCTTAATTTTCTAGACGGCATTCCGTCAATCAGCGATGCGCGTTGTTACCAAACGTATAACGACTCTACGAGGATTAACTCACAAGCTCCGCCGCCGGTGTCGACACGGGTCAAGGAACTTTTCCAGCGAAAACCTTCCTTCGAGGTCACCTCGACGAGCAACCCTTTGAGATGCACCATGTTTCCGGGACGGATCGATTTCAGCTGACTTTCGATCTCGGCGTCGGCCGGAATCATATGCATATTTGCGCTATGCGTTTCGATCACTTCCCTTGGGACGGGAAAGGTGTTGGTGTGCCAGCTGTATGCCCGGCCGTTCTGAGAAATGCTGAAGTGCTTTAAGACCGTAGTGTCGGACATCGCTCCCCAACCCAAGACGAGATCCACCGGCGACAGGTCCGATTCCCGGCCGAAGCGATACCTGGCGGATGCAATCACCCGAGCTCTGATATCAAAAGTGGCCAGCGGGGCGATCCGGTAGCCGTTCTTCTCTCGAACCGACGAGGTGTAGACTTCCCTCTGATAGGGTTCTTCCGGAGCTAGCACTCCAGCCGGACGGGAGATTTCCGGCGGCCGCCAAAAAACGCAGAGGCCGACAATTAACGCCCCGATCAACAACAACGGTTTCATGCAACGTCGTAGAGCTTTGGATTTTAGCTAATCTTCGCTCGTCGGAGAAGTGAGTAATAAAGTGATTCACCGGGGTTGGATGGATCCGGTCTAGCGGCGCTCATCCCGGCGCAACTATGAAAGTCGAAAAAGCGGCACCGTGTTCTGGCGGTTTACCCGCCTGACAGCCATTTTATTTGCAGTATATTTTTTCCACCATCCCGCTTTGATCGATTTGTCTTAAGAAACTCAAATCGACGATCGCGGCTTGAAGCTTTTAGCTTTCGGGTCGCTCTCTTGATCCAAGATCGCCTGGAGACCTTTTTCTTGCAGCACCGGGAGCTCTTCGAAGAGCTCGACATATTGTTCGTAGAGAATGCGAGCGGATTTCGACGCCGATCCCGTCCATCATCTTTTGCAGAATAGGGATGGTGCCGTTGGGTTTTTTTGTGAAGTGATGGATCGCCTCCGCGAAGGCGCGCATGAACCAGATCACGCTATCGCGATTCTGCTGAGCATATTGGCGGGTGACTGAAAGGACGGGACCAAGGGAAACGGTATCGAGCTTAATGGCGCTTGTAAGCACTACGGCTCCGGATATTTGCGCCGCTTTAACTTGTGAAGGTTCGCCGGCGGTGATAAGTGGCCTCTGAGAGCCGTGTCCGTTTCTGCTGGAACTTGATCTATAAGTCCAATTGACGATGAATGAGGACAAAACGATGATTCAGCTCGAAGATCCGTTGATCCCCGTGCCGATCCCAGCGCAGGCTCCGGCAAAGGAGGGCAGCGCCGCGCTTCCCGGCACGCATCTTTGGTATTGGGACACCGGCGGCGCCGGTGTCCCGGTTGTGTTCCTCCATCCGGCAACGGGCAGCACGCTGATTTGGTTATACCAACAGCCTGTGTTCGCCCAAGCCGGGTTTCGCGTGATCGCTTATTCGCGCCGTAACCATTACAATTCCGACCTTGCGCCCGACGACAATCCGGGAATCGGATCGGAAGATCTGCACAACCTGATGGAGTTCCTGGGCGTGGAAAAATTCCATGCGGTAAGCTCAGCCGCAGGCGGCAGCGTCGCCACGGATTATGCGTTCTCGCACCCGGAACGATTGCTGAGCTTGACGGTTTCGAGCAATAACCTCGCCGCCAGGAACGGCTACATCGCCGAAACTGCCGCCCGTATCAGACCAAAAGAGGAGAAGAGTCTGCCGCGCTGGTTTTGGGAGCTCGGGCCGTCGTACCGCGCAGCCAACCCTGAAGGCGTGGAAAAATGGAACGAGCTCACGCGCAGGTCCGTGACCGGCAAGGGAGCGCGACAAAACTTGGCCAACCTCGTTACGCCGACCAAGCTGGAGACGTTGACGGTCCCGACCCTTTTAATCACCGGCGCCGCCGATCTGGTAACGCCGCCTTCGATCATGCGCATGATCGCGCGGCATATTCCCGACAACGAGATCGTGATCGTCGCCGAGTCCGGCCATTCGCCCTACTGGGAGCAACCTGAATACTTCAACCGAACCGTCATCGATTTTATCCGCCGCCATGCGAAATAATCAGATGCTCTGCTGATCCAAGCGACTCCTTCGCCCGCCCACGGTAAACGACAACCTTACGATTGGCACGAGCGCGCGTCAGAGCGCTCACTATTTGTTTTTGCCGATCGCCGCCGTCCATTGATCGGCCTGGCCTTTTGACAAATTTCCTCTCGGAACAAGGCGCGCGTCTTCATAGCCCCAACACTCGAGGTCCGTGAGATACTGTTCTCGAGAAAGCAATGTGCCTTGGCAAACTCGCTCAGCCGAACACGGTAAGTCCGTTTCACTTTGCAGCTTGTGCAGAAGTTCGTCAACGACCCACTCAGGGATCTGTGAGCGCTCCGAAGGGTAAGCGAAGCCAAAAAGAATGATATGGCTCAAAAGAAGTCGCCAGTGAGCGCCAAAGCGGTCAAGCAGGCGCTGCCAGTCGATGTTCTTGGCACAAGCAAGCAACAGATGAGCCACATCTGCGCCGTCATACCGTTCCCGCTCCATGACAAACGCTTTGGACCAGATGGTTTCTTCGATTGGACAGAGTTTTATCGGTACGCCCAAAAAATGTTCCACGATGGCATTTCTGAACCAGTCGTCATCGACCTTAGCAACACCATTTCCTGAGTTAAAAATGACGTCGATGTAGTGCTGACCGCAAATGGCCTTCGCCAGCCAATGTGAAAACGTGATTTCGGTCTGATAACCGATTGCAGATAGTTTGTCCAACACACGCTGACAGTCCGCCTGCCGAACAAATATATCGAAATCTTTAAGATCCCGTTCGATGCCGGTCAAGCGTTCGAAAGCGTAGGCGCCGCCAACCAAGAACGGCAACTGAGCCTCATCGAGCGCACAAACGGCCGGTAGATAAAAATCCTTGTAAATGGCTTGCCGAGCCTGATCTGCCTCAGCAACAGCGGCGCCACATTTATTCGATCTTAGGGCGTGCGACATGGCTCTCGCTTTCTTTTTCCGAGGCAATTTCGAACAGTCGAAAGGGCGGCTGGTTTGGAAAATTTTTTTCGAGTACTCTGAGCGCGACGTTATAGACCGGCGTCCCTTCTCTGGTTTTCCCTTCGGGCTGTCCTCGATGCGCATGGCCGTGAAAGGCTGCTGTCACGCCATATCGGTTTAACGGCTCTTCTAAGCGGCTAGATCCGAGAAATGGCAGGATCTCCGGGGGTTCGCCCTCCACAGTGGCTCGAATCGGCGCATAGTGCAGCAGGGCAACGAGCCGGGAGGTTCGGAGGCTTGCTAACGCAGATTCGAGCTTGAGGGATTCACGGACGGTCTCTTTGACAAAGTCCTTTATCGACTGTTCACCCCATGGCTCGAGCGAGTGCCGGCCAAATCCGCCCGCGAATCCCTTCACACCGGCAAATCCGATGCCGTAAAACTCGCGAGCGGTGCCGTCCAGCAGGACAACGCCCGCCTCCACCAGGATCTTTTTCACTTCATCTTGTTTGTTCGATTCGAATTCGTGGTTGCCCAACACCGCGATGATGGGAAGCTTTACGACCGCCAATTCTTTCGCGAGGATCTCGGTTTCTTCGGGCAATCCTAAATGGACCAAGTCGCCGCAAATCAAGAGCACATCGGCGTTTCTAGCGATGTGCGCAAAAAGGTCTGTCAGTACTCCATGCGACGTCTTCTGATAATGAAGATCGGCAATGGCTGCGATACGGACTTTGTCTCCTGTCATAACGATACCCAAGCTGGCCCGGGCTGTTCCTTGCCGGTTGTCAGGCTCACGCGCTTTTTACCACTCGAAGTTGGTTCGGTCCCGTAAAGCTCCTGGTCATAGTTATGTTTGAAATCGCTCGGGTGAAATTCCGGGCCGGTTTTTATTTCATTTTGAGACAAGTTCAGATAGACGTTGGAGTTTCGCCAATCCACATGCGCAATCCACTGCGGCGCAACCAAAACTTTCTTGCCGGGCCACCAGGTTCGAGTGTCGACGACAATATGGCGAATGGCCCATTGTACGTCGTCGACGATAAAGTCGCTCACGTGTCCGATGTCGCCATCTGTGGCCTTAATCGAATAGTCGATCACTTCCTGGGCGCTCCTTAAATGCGATTGATTAATGGATTCACTGAGCATCTTCTGTCTTTCGATGCCCTCAAGGGCCAGTTCCGTCGGAACCGCCGCTGGTCCCCATATGTCATCTCCCATCCAGTAGTAGGGCCAACCAAAATGATCGTAATATTTGATCTCGTCTTGCTGCGATAGTTCCTCATTCAAATTTATGTCTGGAGCATTTTCGACTTGTTCCTGATTGAGCAAAACGGGGATTCGCTTGTTTTCCCAATCAGCGGGACCGACGACAATCGGGGAAACAAGAACCCGTTTTCCTGATAACCATTTCCCGGTGTCGATGACGACGTACCGAATCGTCCATGCCTTGTCGTCAAAAATGAAATCGGCGATCTCACCGATGTCGCCGTCTTTCGCTCCGATGGCAAATCCCCCCATCGCTTTCACAGTACGAAGCATAACTGCCTCCAGATTCAGTCCTTGTTAGGGCCAGGTTGAAGCTGAACTGAGACATGGTCTCTCCCGTTGAAATGCCGGCGAGCGGTCTTTGGGCGTGCGCTCGAAAATCTGTTGTTCGGCCGTTGACTGAAAACCGAGCAAGGCCTATGCCAGCGGCGGTGTATCGAAGATTCGAAATAAGTCCAGCGAGTCCGCAAAATTCGACGGTCATAGCGTGTCAGTTGCAAGCCATTTTCAGACGAAAGGGAAGGAAATTTCCTGCAGACGGAAATAACAATGCCTGATAGCGTCGATGACTCTCCGGCATGGCGCTTCAAAGACAATCAAGCGTGCTTGAGACAATGCTCCCGTGCAGGCATTTGCCGCGCGCCGTATTCGGCGCTATTAATCGAGAAATTTGCCGTGAAAGAAACGCCTCGAGATTCGCGCATCAATTATTTGCTTCTCGCGACGGCGCTGCTGGGAACTTTTTTTTCCGGTACGGCGACGAGGATTGTCGCCATTTCAATGCCCACGGTAGCGCAGAGTTTGGGCACCGATCTGCTCGGTGTCTCCTGGGCGTTGCTGTCGTACCAATTGTCGAACATCGGGCTCTCGGTGATCTTCGGTCGCATTTCGGATCTTTGGGGCCGGGAGAAAATGTTCGCATTGGGTTTCTTAGTATTTGCCGTGAGCTCGCTTCTCTGCGGCTTGTCGCAGACCGTGCTGCAGTTGATCGGGTCGCGTTTCGTTCAAGGCGTCGGCGGCGCGATGCTGCAGTCTTCGAGTCGGGCGCTGGCATCCGAGTCGGTGACCGAGGATCTCGCCGGCCAGGCGCAAGGATACATGACGACAGCGCATCACGTCGGTTTCATCCTTGGGCCGAGCATCGGCGGCGTGATGATCGACTATTTCAGCTGGCGCTGGAGTTTTTTTCTGCTCGCTCCGATCGGCTTCGGCGGCGCGCTACTGGCGTTGGCGAATCTCAGGCGGCAACACCTGCGGCCGCCGTCGCACGGCGTGCCCGTCGATTACTCGGGCGCCGCGCTGCTCTTCGTGATCACGACGACGCTGGTATTTCTCTTCGATCGGCGCACACAGCTGATCGTGAGTAGCTCGACGAAGATGCTTTTGGCGGCATTTTTTCTCGCTAGTTTGGCGGTCTTTCTGCTACATGAGTCGCGCACCAGAAATCCATTCGTCAACCTGGAGCTGTTCAAGATCCGCCGCTTCAGTTTTAGCGTCGTGAGTCTGCTCGTGATCGCAATTAGCTACACGCTTACCGGTTTCCTGATGCCGTTTTACCTCCAGGACGTGCTGCTTCTTTCGCCGACCCGGGTCGGGGTGCTTTTTATGGCGCCATCGATCTTGACGGTGGCGCTGGCGCCGCTCAGCGGGTACATGACCGACCGCTTGGGCCCGCGGGTTCCCGCGACGTTGGGTGTGGTATTTATGATCGTGTCTTTGAGCATCGGCGGGTTGTTGCGGATCGACTCTCACTGGCTGCTGCCAGCGGCGTTGATCATTGTCGGGGCGATCACCAACGGAATCTTCAATCCGGCCAATTCCACGGCGATGATCAGTATGATGCCGAAGGAGCATCGCGGCTTCGCCTCGGCGGTCAATCATGTGACGTTCGGATTGGGCAACGTGTTGGGCGTTGCATTGGGCGGCTTGTCCATGTCACTTGCCTTTGAACATTATACCGGTGTGAGTGCGGCCAATCTGACCACGGCGAATCCTCCGGGCTTCGTCGCGGCCCTCAATACGACATTTTTGGCGGCCATCGCACTGACCGTCATCGCCCTATTCACGTCGGCGCTCCGCGGCGGTGAAAAACCGTCCTAGACCGAGTCGGGGTGGATTGACAGGTGTCGCTGGTCGTCGCTAAGTGTCGCAACAATCATTGGGTATGCATGGGAGGTAAAACATGGCTGAAAAGATCGTCTATTTGAATGGTTCGTTCGTGCCTGAGAGCGAAGCCAAGGTCTCGGTACTCGATTCCGGCTTCAATGCGGGCGACGGTGTTTACGATGTGACACGAACCTTTGGCCACGAGCCTTTTCGCTTAAGAGATCACACGGCGCGGCTGTTTAGGTCGCTCCGTTACACTCGCATCGACTGCGGTATTTCGCCTGAGGAAATGGAGAAAGTCACATTGGAAGTGTTGGAGCGCAATAGACCGATTCTCGAAAGAGGCGAAGAAGTGGCGATCTGGCAGGTGATAAGCCGGGGAATACGCTCATCGCGGGGTAATCGAACAATCGGAAAAGCGACGGTGGCGATTTACTGCATCAGCATTGCCTTCGAGGAATTCGCGCGCCACTATGTCGACGGCGTCAAGCTCGTCATTCCTTCGACACGGCGCATCCCGCCGCAGTGCCTGGAGCCCAAGGCGAAGATCAACAATAAGATGAATCACAACATGGCGATCTTCGAGGCGAAGCAGGTCGATCCCCAGGCTATCCCGCTGATGCTTGACCTCGATGGCAACATCAGCGAATCGAACGCGCACAACTTCTTCCTGGTTCTGAACGGCAAGCTGTGCACGCCGTCCAATAAAAATGTGCTGGACGGAATCACCAAAGATGCGCTGTTCGAGCTTGCCGCGAAGCTTAAGATCGAAGTGATGGAAGGCAATTTTACGCCTTACGACGCGTACAATGCCGAGGAGGCCTTTCTCGCCAGCACCAGCCCGACGATCGTGCCGGTCCAGAGCATCAACGGCGTGCGCCCGACCAAGGTGGTTCCGGGACCATTAACCAAAAAGCTACTGCAAGCGTGGAGCGATATGGTCGGCGTCGATATCGTCATGCAGGCTTTCGACCATGTAGAGAGCGGCGAACGGGATCGACTGCTCGCTGCCTGGCGGACAAAGATCGCGGCATGATTGAGAAGCCACCGGTTCTTTGTGTTGTAAAGTGGAAATCAGCCGCGAGCGCCGCGTTGTGACAATTTATCAGAGGTCTGACAGAGCCAATAGATCCACTTTGATGAATTCCGCGGGTATTTGTCTGGGAGCGGTTTTTTTCTGCGTCGTTGAAACGCTCGCTCCGGCGTGTTTGTGCGCCGCTTCAGCTTCGTCCGCGCGACCGACGCCGACCGTAATCAAAGATATTCCCTACGCCAGCACCTCGACAGGCGATCGGCGGCGCAGTTTCGATCTCTATCTGCCCGCAAAGTCCGATGGCAGACCGCCGCTGCTGATTTTCGTGCACGGAGGATTTTGGCTCCTGTCGGATGACGATTATCGGATCGGCCAGTCGATTGGGGAAAACTTGGTCCGGGACGGCGTCGCCGTTGCGCTCGTACGCTATCGCCTGGCGCCCGCGAACCGGCATCCAGCCCAGGCAGAGGACGTGGCGGCCGCGGTGGCGTCCTTGATCAAAAACGCCGAAAAGTATGGGTACGATGGCAAACGGGTATTTCTTCTGGGCCACTCCGCAGGCGGGCATTTGGCATCACTCGTTGCGCTCGATCGTAACTATTTGACCCGGCAGGGGTTGGCTCCGAGCGCGCTTGCGGGTGTGATCTCCATCAGCGGCCTTTATGATCTCGCCCCGACCTGGCCTGTCTCGGAAAACCAAAAGAGCGCGACAGAAAAAACATTTGGCAACGACACGGCGACGTTGAAACAGGCATCGCCGATGCATCATGTGCGCGCCGCCGCGCCACCGTTTCTAATCATTACGGCATTTCAGGATCTTCTCAGGTTCGCTTTGGATGCGCGACGATTTGCCGACGCGTTGCGGCATGCGGGAAGCAAAAAAGTTCACCAACTGATGTTCAAGGGCGCGGATCATTTCACGATTGTGAAACTTGACGATTCGAACAACGCGGTGCGCCGAATCATCCTCGGGTTCATGCGTGCCAAGCCGCTGACTCCCGAATTGGCGGACTTGATCGAAGCCGAACAGCGTTGGGCGGAACCTCCGTATACTACCAGACCGTTTTGGCAATATGCGCAACTAGTGCGCTCCTACCCGGTCGATGACCGTTTCATGAATATGCTCCTGTTCGTTTATCGAAACCGAAAAGAAGAGTTGTTGGAATGGCCGCTCCGGCAATACCACGCCGTCGATCTGTTTTCCTATTTGGACGCGCTGCCAAAACAACAAGTCGGCGAAGGAGATTATATCGTCCTGGTGAATATTCGCGGCGAGCGGCAGGTGTGGCACCGTGAGCAGATCGAACGATACAAACCAGTGATCGTAGTCGGTCTCGACGACGAAAGAAATCTTTTTCGCTTCAGTGTTTTCTACCGGATGTTTCACGAATATTCGTGGAAGCCGAGTGGTTCGCCGTCACCACTTGCGTTGACCCTGGGCGCGTTTATTCATTTTCTCGAGCCACCCCCGCGTGAGCTGGTAGCGCAGTCGTGGCATTTTGGTTTGACGGAAAATAGTTTTCGCAGAACGAAACAGGATCCGTTGCAGGCCATTCGCGACCTACCGAAGGATGTCGAGGAGGCCTTAACCTTTCGCAACGGCTGTGTCTACTGCCATAGTCTGCGCGGTGTCGGACCGCGCAGCCATCATGTCCACGCGATGACCGGCAAGCCACAAGGTGGCTTCGCCTTGCCGCTTGAAAGCTACCCGCTTGAAGTCTGGAAAAGGTTCATGTTCGATCAGGAAACGGTAGCAAAGAAAATGGGCGCAACGCCCAACATCGTCCAGGAGAGCGCGCGGCAAGCGCTCTTCGATCTCGTCAACCGATCACGCCAGGCGAACGCGACTGCGAAATAGTTGATCGTGGCATTCAGTCACACGCAACAACTTCGATCATGACCGCCTCGGGGTCCGCGCCCCAGCGAATTGGCAGCGCTACACTTCCCAGACCGCGGGAAACAACCAGCAAGGCAGAGCGATACGCATAGACGCCTTCGTCGAGGCAGTATCGGCTTTGCCTGATGATTGCCGGTCCGTTGGGGAAACGAATCTGCCCCCCGTGGGTATGTCCCGAGAGCGTGAGCGGCACGCCGCGCGCCTCGGCCTCATGAAAATTGTCCGGATTGTGAGACATGAGTAGATGCGGTGTTCCGTGACCGGACAGCAGACCTTCCCAGTCGGGCTTGCCCATGATTCGATCGTCGATGCCGCCGAGGACGAAATGCCCGCCATGGTGGATTAATGATACGCTCTCGTTTTTGAGCGTCTTGATCCCGATCGCCGCGAGATTCTCCCGCAGTTCTTGAGGGCCGCCGCCAAAATAATCGTGGTTGCCAAAACAGAACCAAGCGCCTAGCGGCGCCGCGGTTAACGCTCCCAGAGCGCTCAAATATGGATTCGCCTCGCTGGTGTGACCCGTGACCAGGTCTCCGGCCACCACCACCAGATCGGGTTTCTCCTGCATCAAGGCATGGATGATCTGCGAGAGCGTCTCCGGTTTCAAAAAAATCCCGCCGTGAATGTCGGAAATCAAGAGCACTCTCAGAGGCGCGAGTCCACGGGGCCAACCGGCCGGCGCAAGTTTCGTTTCAGCGAGACAAAAGCGCCGCTCAAGGAACCAACAGTACGGGCTCCAAATGTGGCCAAAAAGCGGATAGACAAACCGCGAAAATGAAATGTCCAGGTAGCGTTCACAAAGCTTGATCAGTCCGCGGGTGGGATTCATCAAGCGGCGCTCATCGCCGGTCATCACTTGCGGCGGGGGAAGTTGCCGCCTCTTGAGAATCGTAAGATGATTAACGGTTGTCAAAATCTCGGCGCGCATATCCACAGGCGCCATTGTAGCTCGTCGGTATTTCGAATTCACTAAAATTGCCACGGTCGGACGGTTTTAAATCTCTGGAAGGTAGGGGCCAGGAGAAAATAACCCCGAAGGGCACGAAATAGGGCGGGTTTGAAACCCGCGCCTACTACAACGGTTGGATCGTGCTCTTGGTGGTAATGAGAAAGCATTCATTCATGGATTAATGGCGCATTCGTTCGATCCACCGATTCATCTTTATTTCCAAAAGATCGAGGGGCAGCGCGCCATCTTTGAGCAATTCGTCGTGAAAGGCGCGAATGTCGAACTGCGGACCTAGCGTTTCCTCCGCCTTCGCTCTAATCGCCGAAATCTTTAGCTGGCCGATCTTGTAGCCGAGCGCCTGTGCCGGCACCGCGATATAGCGGTCGACCTCCAAGCTGGCGCTACTTTCGCTGCTCATGGTCGTGTCCATCAAAAACTCGATCGCTTGCTCGCGGCTCCAGTTCTTACGGTGCAGGCCGGTATCGACGACGAGGCGGGCGGCCCGAAACAATTCAGAATTCAGCCGGCTGAAATATTGCGACGGCTCTTTGTAGAGGCCGAGCTCGACGCCCAAGCTTTCCGCATACAGCGCCCAGCCCTCGACGAACGCGGTGTAATCGGCGAAGCGTTGAAACCGTGGCAGATCTTTACGCTCCTGTTGCAGTGAGATCTGGAAGTGGTGGCCTGGCACCGCTTCGTGGAGAAACAGCGGCTCGGAAGCGCGGCGCGGGGTGGCTTCGATCCTTGACGCATTGACGTAGAAAATTCCGGGACGCGAGCCGTCCGGGGAAGCCGACCAATACTGCGACGGCGCCGCTCTTTCGCGGAATTCTTCGACGGTGCGGATTTCAAAGGGCGCGTTCGGTATGCGGCCGAAAAGTTTCGGCAGCTCGGGTGTCACCGTCTGGCGAATGGCCTCGTAGCCTTTGATGAGGTCGCTGCGGTTGTCGTAACTGCGGGGTGCGTTCGCTGCCAGGTAATCGGAAAACTCTTTCATGTTACCGGGAAATCCATGACCGTCGCGCAGCCGCTCCATTTCTTGTCTGATCCGCGCGATCTCCTTCATGCCCAACTGAAAGATTTCTTCCGCAGTGAGATCGGTGGTCGTTTGGGTTTTAACCAGATGCTCGTACCACGCGTCTCCGTCAGGGAGTGCGGACAAGGCCGTGGTGCTGCGAGTTTTTCCTAGATAGTCTTCTTTCAGGAACGCCAGCAAATGACGGTAAGTCGGCACGATGCGCTGCTCGACGGCTTCCGTGTACGCGCGCGTGAGACGGGCGCGCTCCGACTCGCTGAAATCACCGGGCATGCGCAAGATCGGCTGGTAAAACAGACTTGCCTTGGCATCGCCGACGATCATTGTTTCGAGCTGAGGCAGGGTTCTTTCGATGACGGCGCGCGGCTGCACGATGCCAAGCTCTACGCCCTGCCGCAGATTGGCGATCGCCGTGTCGACCCAGAGTTGAAATCTCTCGATACGTTTTAAAAAATTTTCATAGTCCGTCACAGTTCTGAACGGATGAATGCCACTGCCGGAGCCGAGCAGCGGAAACTCGACCGCGAGACTGGCGAGCTGGCGCACAGGCTGGAGATGTTGCTTGAATCTTTGCCCGGCTAGGCCAAGCCTCAAGGCGCGCGTGAAAACGTCGACGTAAAGACGCTCGCTGGGATCGATTTCGTCTAATCTGATTTCGGCGATGCGACCAAGAGTGTGTTGAAAGAGGCGGCGCTCAGCGCCGATGTGTTCTTCACTAATGGCAATTTCCAACTGGTCGTCGTAGCGGTGGTCACCGATCTCGGTCGCGAAAGTGGGATAGAGCGTCAAATAGGCTTCAAAATAGCTTTCGAAAAGTTCATGGAGCTTGTGCGACTCGGTGGAGACTGCTGCCCGGCCCGGTGAGGGCAAACGCTGCACAATCGCGCTACAACCGAACACAGTCACGCATAGGACTATTGCCGCCGCGTAAATGCGCACAGCAGTTCTTCCCCCGCCGATTGATGCGAAGCTTTGTCGGTGCGGCATCGTCGATTGTGAGCGAGAGTAAGGCAGATGGAATGGATGCGTCAAGCCGCGCCATCGGATTGAATCGCGACACGGCGCGATGAAGCTTGACTTTAGGAAGCCGAATCCCATATTTTCGCCGCATCGTCGAGGAGTAACTGCAAAATAACTTTGAGGGAGATAACGCATGTTTAATTTGGTCAAAGCGGTTATTAAATGTCATTACACCAAGGCGCTATTCGCAGTCGGGGCTCTGTTGGTTTGTCCCGCCACAGCCAACGCGGCGGAAGCGCCCCGGTCCGGCGGTGAGCTAGTGTTCGCCGTGGGGGGCACACCGCCATCCTTCGACGGTCATCGTGAGACGACTTTCGCTATGCTCCACCCGATCGCGCCGCACTACAGCACGTTGCTTCGGTTCGATCCACAGAATTATCCAAAAATAGTCGGCGACGTGGCGGAAAGCTGGCAGGCATCCAAAGACGGACTTACGTATACCTTCAAGATTCGCCAGGGAATCCAGTTTCACGACGGTAGTCAGCTAACCGCCAAGGATGTCAAAGCAACCTACGACAAGATTATTTTTCCGCCCGAGGGCGTGGTGAGCGCACGCCAGGCGACCTACGCCGTCGTGGACAAAGTGGAGAATCCGGACGCGCAGACGGTGGTCTTTCGTTTGAAGCATCCGTCGGCATCGTTTCTCGCCAACCTGGCGTCGCCATGGAACTTCATCTACAAAGCCGACATCCTGGCTAAGGACCCGCGCTGGTATGAAAAGAACATTATGGGCACTGGCCCGTTTACTTATGTCGAATATGTCGCGGGCTCCCACTGGGTGGGAAAGAAGAATCCGAACTATTTCATGAAGGGCCGACCCTATCTCGATGGCTATAAAGCAGTCATCATCCGGGACACGGCGCCGCGCGTGGCCGCGGTGCGCAGCGGGCAGGCGCTCATCGAATTCCGTGGCTTCAACCCGGCGGCCCGCGACGACATCGTTAAGACCGCGGGGAATCAAGTCGTCGTCCAGGAGAGTCCCTGGGTCTGTAATCTTACGGTGACGCTCAATAACGAAAAGAAACCGTTCGACGACGTGCGAGTTCGACGCGCCCTCACTCTTGCGATCGATCGGTGGGGAGCATCGAAGGCGTTGTCGCAGATCTCGGTGATGAAGTACGTAGGTGGGCTTTTCCGGCCCGGCTCCCAGTTCGCCATCCCTGAATCCGAGCTCATCAAGCTCGCCGGGTTCGGGAAAAACATCGATGCGTCGCGCAAGGAAGCGAGACGATTGCTCAAAGAGGCAGGAGTGCCCGAGGGTTTTTCCTTCACGCTCAAGAACCGCAACGTGAGAGAGCCCTACGAAGTGACCGGTGTCTACGTCATCGATCAATGGCGTCAGGTCGGGCTCAACGTCAATCACGTCCAGCAGGAAGAAGGAGCTTACTTCAATGATTTTCGCCAGGGTAATTACGACGCCGGGATCGATTTTTCCTGTGATTTTATGGATGACCCGGATCTACAGCTCTTCAAGTTCATCAGCAGTGAAAAGAGTCCCGTCAATTACGCGAGATACAACGACAGCGTGTTGGATGACCTATACGATAGGCAGAGCCGAGCGACAGACCCTAAAGAACGCCTGAAGCTCTTAAGGCAATTCGAAAAGCGTGTTATCGATGAGAAGGCATATCAGTTTCC
>Ga0075423_10003660_pt1 | contig 14175 bp, 11 predicted proteins | sample SoiMethybrSBSTD2_FD_80114 | JGI IMG/M metagenome (GOLD analysis project Ga0075423, IMG submission 80114) | Bulk soil microbial communities from a Populus tree surrounding site in Tennessee, USA - Soil MetaG P. TD hybrid SBSTD2 | ecosystem: Environmental > Terrestrial > Soil > Tree plantation...
TCCAGCCGCGTGTGCTCGACCTTAACAGCGTTGTCAGCAGCGTCGAGCCGATGCTGCGCCGTCTAATCGGCGAAGACATCACGATTGCTTCATTGTGCAACGCGCGCGGGTACATCGTCGCTGATCCCGGGCAGCTGGAGCAGATCCTCGTCAATCTCGTCGTTAACGCTCGTGATGCGATGCCCGATGGCGGCACCATCTCGATCGAAACCGGAAACGTCGAGCTCGACGAGACCTACACCAGCGAACACGCGCCGGTGATCCCCGGACGCTACGTCATGCTGGCGGTCGGTGACAACGGTATCGGCATGAGCCACGACATTCGCGAGCATGCATTCGATCCGTTCTTCACCACCAAAGAAGCTGGTAAGGGTACCGGACTCGGACTCGCGACCGTCTACGGCATCGTCAAGCAGTCCGGTGGTTATGTCTGGATCTACAGCGAGCCGGGTCTCGGCACGACGCTAAAACTGTATTTCCCCGAAGTAAGCTCGGCGGCTGCGTTCAAGGGCGAGGAGTATAAAGCCCTTCCGAAAGAACGAGCTCGCGGATCTGAGACGATTCTGCTCGTCGAAGATGAAGATGCGGTTCGCGGCCTTGCATCACGGATTCTCGAGAAGCAGGGATACCGGGTCATTGCCGCGCAGCACGGGAAGGAGGCGATGGATATCGCGACCAAGGAAGAAGGTCGCATCGATCTGGTGCTCACCGACATCGTGATGCCTGGCATGAATGGACGCGGTCTGGTCGAGCGACTCGCCGGCATTCGGCCCCGGATCAAATCGCTCTACATGTCCGGCTACACCGACGACGACATCGTTCGGCGCGGCTTCGTCGAGCCGTCGAAGAGTTTCTTACAGAAGCCTTTCACATCCGAAGCACTACTGCGCACCGTCAGAAAAGTTCTCGACGAAGGTTAAACGCGCGTCGAGGTTGAGACCGCCACTCCCCAACTGTATATACAGGGATGCGTTTGGGGTGGCGGTCTGCAGTTACGATTGGCGAATGCGCAGCAGCCGTGTTTCCTGGCGTGTTGGGGGCTCAGGATACGACTGCGGCACGCCTGGAGCCGGTCGTCGTCGAAGTCAGTCGAGGAGCTCGACGGCCCATGCTCGACCTTCCCTTCTCTGTCACGGTTCAGACGCCAGATTCACAGCGGCCAGGACAACGCCATCTCTCGCTCGACGAAACGCTGCTCCTGATTCCGGGATTGACCGTTTCCAATCGGAACAATCCATCGCAGGATCCGCGAATCTCCATTCGCGGTTTCGGAGCCCGCTCCGCATTCGGTGTGCGCGGCATTCGTATTCTACGCGACGGTATTCCGCTCACACTGCCTGACGGGCAAACCCCAGTCGATTATCTCGATCTGGAATCGGTTGGCCGCGTCGAGGTGATGCGCGGGAGCGCTTCATCGCTTTACGGGAATGCCGGTGGCGGGGTCGTCGATCTCAGAACGAGTGCACCACCACCTCTCCCAATCAGTGCGACAGCACGCCTATGGAGCGGCGCGTTTGGGTCGCGTCGGCTGGTGGCCAAAGCTGATGGGGAAACTGCCGGCCTCGGATATCAGGGCAACGTTGCCCGTACTGAGAGCGAAGGATACCGCGACTACGCGCGACAGCGAATGAACAACGGCTTCGCGCGGCTCTCATATGAGAACGAAAGCAACTCTTACGGCGTCGAATGGCTTGGCGTCAACACGCCCCTCGCGCAGAATCCTGGCGCACTCACGCGCGCGCAGTTCGAGGCGGATCCTGGGATGGCCGATCCGCTGTCGATTCGAAAGAAAGCACGCAAAGCAGTGACCCAGTCGCAGGTGGGCGTCACTGCGCGACACTACGGCTTCCTCGAGCTGGAAGGCTCCGCCTACGTCGGCACGCGACATCTCGATAATCCGCTCACATTCGGCATCGTCGACGTCGGCCGCCGCATTGCCGGCGGAAATGCCCGAGTAACCTTGCCGGTTTCGCTCCTCGCCGCGGAGAACAGGATCACACTAGGAACTGAGTTGCAGCTGCAAAATGACTTGCGTCTCAACTTCACCAATTGCAATAACATTCCACCGCTGACGACTGCTACTCCGACGTGTCCCGACCTCACTGCGGAGCGTGGCAGCGTCACTCTCAATCAGCGTGAGATCGTCTCGTCGGTCGGTTCGTATCTACGCGACGAGATTCAGCTCGGTGACATCTTCGCCATAACCGCGGGCGCGCGCGCCGATGCCGTACGCTTCCGGGTAAAGGACAAGCTGATCGACACCACCAATCCCGACGATTCCGGAGAGCGTCTGCTGCATGCGATCAGCCCAATGGCAGGGATACTCGCGCATCTGACGGAATCGCACAGCGCCTACTTCAACATCTCCACCGCATTCGAGACGCCGACGGCTACTGAGCTGGGAAACCAGCCGAGCGGCGCTGCCGGAATCAACCGCGATCTCAAGCCACAACGATCGCTTACTTACGAATTCGGTTTGAAGGGTGTAAGCGACATTGGGCTTCAGTACAGTGGGGCGCTCTTCGCAACCAGCGTGCACGATGAGCTGATCCCGTTCGACATTCCCGCCAGCAATGGGCGCCGATACTACCGAAACGCCGGACGCACGTCACGTCGCGGCGTCGAGCTCGGTTTGAACTACAATGTTCGCGCGCTGGAGTTTGGGGGTGCGTACACTTACGCCAATTATCGATTTGTCGATTTCACGGTTGGCACCGCAGACTATGCGGGCAATCGGATTCCTGGTATACCGGCGCAGGTATTTCAGGGCTCGGCGACGCTTCATAGCAGAATCGCATCGCTGGTGACCGAGGGTAGCTTCGCGAACAAGATGTTCGTCAACGATGGCAATTCAGAGAGCGCACCCGGTTATGGAGTCGTGAACGCGCGGGTGATCTCGACCGCTTTATGGCGCGGATCGGCAGTAGAGATAACCGGCGGAGCGCAAAACATCTTCAATCGCAAGTGGGTGTCGTCGGTTAGCGTCAATGCTTCGGGGGGTAAGTTCTACGAACCAGGTTCACAACGCGCGTACTTTGTCGGCGTTAGTCTGATCGCAGCGGCGCGTCGCTAAACGCCCCGCTGGGAAAAGCGGTTGCGGGCACAGATCTTCCCATTCGTGCGTACATGGCACGCGAGGAGACCGAGCAGTCGCCCCCTAAGGGATCACCGAAACCCGCGAAATCGTCTTCCAATCCTTTCGGTAAGAAGTCCGTTCGCCAACCGGAAACCGGAACCCGCCTCAGCGCGATCGAGATCCACGAGAACATTCGCGCGCCAGCCGAGGAAGAGCTCGAGCGACCGGCCAGCTCGCTCGTTTTTTCGTCGGTTGCAGCCGGCATGTTGATCGGCTTCAGCTTTCTCTCGTCGGCTTTTCTCTCGCACTACGCACCCGAATCGATCAAACATCCTCTCGCGACGGCAGCTTATCCGATTGGATTCATGTTCGTGATCCTGGGCCGAAATGAGCTCTTCACGGAGAACACGCTCGAGCCGGTCATTCCGCTCCTGCACAAGCGCGATAGCAGGACGCTGAAACAAATGCTGCGCATGTGGGGACTCCTCATCGTCGGCAATCTGCTCGGCGCGCTGCTTTTCGCCTGGCTACTCGGCCGGACGACGATGATCGAATCGTCGCTGCACCCGACAATGCAAAAACTTGCCGCCGAGTCGACCAATGGCGGATTTGGCGAGGTTTTCTACAAGGCCATCTTCGGCGGGTGGCTGATTGCTCTGCTGACGTGGCTGCTCGCATCCACAACTGACACCATCGCACAGCTCTGTCTGATCTGGGTGACCACGGCGCCCATTGCGGCGTTTCATTTCCGTCACTCGATCGCCGGCAGCGTCGAAGCGTTCTATCGCGCGATCACCGGCACGGCGGGCTGGGGCGAGATGTTCGGCGGTTTCGTTATGCCCGCGCTGCTGGGCAATGCGATTGGTGGAGTGCTGCTAGTCGCGCTCTTCAATTACGCGCAAGTCGCCGAGGAGCATCAGGAGGCTTAGCGCAGGGTGTAGAGATACGCCGCGATGTCACGCGCGTCGCGTGGCGTGACTCCCATGTAAGGCATCGCCGTTTTCGGATCGACTCCCGGAGGATTCTCCAGCCAGCGGATCATGTTGTCTGGCTCGTTGGGCAGCACGCCCGCGATGTAGACACGTTGTGCAATCTGGCCGAGCGGCGGTCCTACCATTCCAGCCGCTCCGCTCACGCCAGGAATATTGTGACAGGTGCCACAGCCGTACTTCCTGATCGCAGTCCGTCCCCGCTCTGAGTCCGCATTCGCCAGCTGGTAGCGGTTATCCCCCGAAGCGCGGTCGCACGACGACAACACTGTGGCAACGATCACGATGCTCGCAGCACGTACCGCGAAAGCGGCGCGCTCTCTCCGAATCGATCTCGCCTCGGCGGCGTTCAGCCAGCGTGCGAACATGTAGAGACCGGCGATGACATAAGGAATGCTGCCCGGTATCCACATGATCAGCCCGCCCAGCTGTTGATCTTCCAGCGGCGTCAGCCCCCATGGGCCGGTGGTAGCAGCATAGACCGGATACCATAAACGTGGGGCAAAGGTCAACAGCGCCCCAAGAGCCCCGGTCTGTAGTGCAGTGCCGAACAGATAAAACACGGCGGCGCCGTAGCCGAGCTCGCTGCCACGACTCTTGAACACCGTCCACCAAAAGAGAAGAGCGCTGCCGAGAAAGCTGATATGCTGCAGCGAATGCATGAGCTCGCTGTTGAGCGTCGACTGGTAAGGTCCCGGCAGGTGCCAGACCCACAGCGCGATTGCGTGCAGCGAGAACGCGACGGCCGGCATAGACAACATGCCCCAGCTGCGACCCACCGAGTCAGCCCGAGCCCAATCTCCGAGCTTCCGTCGCCACGCGAGCGGCAGCCCCCACAAAAAGGGGATGAGTGGACGACCAAGCACCAGCAAGGGCGCACTCACTGAAATCAACAACTCGTGCTGCGTCATGTGCGCAGAGAACAGCACGCCACCAAGCGCGTGAACCGGCGAGACGAGCGCAACCGCCAGGCACAACCAGCCAATCGCAAACGCCGTTGCCTCCCAACGCCGGATCCCTGCGCCTGACTCACGCGACCAAAGACGTTTTAAGCCGATCGCATATAGGAACCCGGAAAGTGTCAGCACGAGCACCACGAGCGGCTCGAACGTCCATGCGCTCCAAAGATCGTGTGGCTGCAATGCCTGACCGGTATGCGCCGCAGCGATCGCCGGACTCACGCTCAGCGCGCCACCGACGGCAAGCGCGCCGCACATCAAGTTCCGATGCATGACCCGAAGAAGAAAATCGGAATCCACTGGAAGATGATTTCGACAATGGCGAGGGACGCGGTGAACATCCCGACGAGCGCCATGAATCTGCTGCGGGGCATCACACCGCCTTCCGTGAGCGGGAAGTCGCCAATGCGGTCGTACCAACGCCTGGAATCGATCCACGCGACAACGGCGATGAGCAGAAAGAGCGCAGACGCAGCATGCAGCCACAGACGATTGCCGCCAACACACGCGCGATCAACGAGCGGATAGTTGATCCACACCATCAGCATCCCGGCCATGGGGCCGCCAAAAAAACCGAACCAGAGCGACCAGCTGACCTTGTTGCGCGCGATGTCTTCGCGGTCCCGTTCTTCAGCAGCAATGCTTTCGGTCATATGAATCTCACCGAGACGAACACCACCAGCCACAGCGCGACCCAAGATCCGACCACGAAATACCAGTAAACGGCCATCACAGTCGTGTCGGTGTAGTGCTTCCTCTCAACCGGACCCTTGAACATCACCAGCGCGATCAGGAGCGTCTCGAGCGACCCGGCAATGAGATGAGCCAGATGCGTGATAAGAATCATCCACGTGATGGAGCCGTACGCGTTGGAGTCGTATCGCGTGTGCAGTCCTCTCAGCTCGAACGCGCGCAGGATGATGGCGGCAATACCAAAAGCAACCACCAGCATCAGCCAGCGTCCCACTTCTTCGGGCGGCTCGTGCGCAAATGCCAGCTTCGCGGCGTACCACATCGGGGCTACGGAAATGAGCTGCAGGACGACATTGATGCTGGACACGCCCATATCGGGTAGGTAGGTGCGCTCCGGCGGCCACGTATTGAAGTTCCGGCGCAGGTAGTAATAGGTGACGACCATCAGGGCGAACGCAGCGCCCTCGATGAAGATCATCAGCAGGTTTCCCCACCAGATCGGCGCGCGATAGCTGAACGAGTGATCGTCGAGAAGCGCGACATCGAGCACGGCGCGGCGCTTCACGGCAATCTCCTCCTGGCTAGAGGAGTATCGCTATCTGGCGAAATCGTCGGCCAGAACCAGCACGCGAGAATGATGAAGGTGAAGATTGCGCCGATGGTGACGCCCCACGGCGAAAAGATCGCGATGACGATTGATCCTCCACCGAACACCGCCAGGAGCAGAGGAAGGATCGTTTCTTTCTTGAACTCGTATCGCCGCTCTGGAATTGCGTCCATAATGCTCGTCACCAGACCTTCGTGCCGATCGGTGCGCAAGCCGGTCACGACAGATAACTCGCCTGGCGCAGCATCCCAGAGCGGATCGCGTCCCTCGACCACCGGAATGAAAAGGTGGTTGTAGCTCGGCGGCGGCGAAGAAGTAGCCCACTCGAGGGTCGGCGCATTCCACGGGTTGTCGCCGGCGGGCGCGCCGACGCTGAGACTCCTGAATACGTTCACGACGAACACCACACCGCTGGCAACGATGAAGACGGCGCCCAAGCTCGCCAACGCGTTCAAACCACCCCACCCCATCTCGGGCAGATATGTGTAGACGCGCCTCGGCATCCCCATCAATCCCAGAATGTGCATCGGGAAGAACGTGACGTTCATGCCGATGAAGAAGAGCCAGAAATTCCACTTGCCGAGGCGCTCGCTCAGCATTCGACCGGTGAGCTTCGGATACCACAGATAGAATCCGGCCCAGAGCGGGAAGACCGCACCGCCCAGCAATACGTAATGGAAATGCGCGACGACGAAAAACGTGTCGTGGACCTGAAGGTCATACGGAACCGAGGCGACCATCACGCCTGTCAAGCCGCCGATGATGAACAGGAAAAAGAATCCCAGCACGAACATGAACGACGCCGTGAAGCGCGGTCGCCCAGACCAGATCGTAGCGATCCAACAGAAGATCTGAACGCCCGAAGGAATGGAGATGGCCGAGCTGGCAGCGGTGAAGAAGCTCTGTCCCAGCTGTGGCAGCGGCGTGGCGAACATGTGGTGCACCCAGAGCCCGAAGCCGAGGAACGCTGTGCTCACCATCGAGAGAACCATCGCCGGGTACCCGAAGATCCGTCGCTGCGTAAACGTCTCGACCACCGACGACACCATGCCGAGCGCCGGTATGAAGATGATGTAGACCTCGGGATGACCGAAGAACCAGAACAGGTGCTGCCAGAGCAGCGCATCACCGCCTTCAGCAGGATTGAAGAAGTGAGTGTCGATCAACCGATCGGTCGCCAGCATGGTGCTGGAAATGACAATCGCGGGCAGTGCAAAGATGATCATGAACGACGTGATCACCTCCGCCCAGACGAAGAGCGGGATTCGATTGAGCGACATTCCCGGTGCACGCTGCTTGAATACCGTCGTGATGATTTCGACGGCGCCAATGAGAGCAGCGATCTCGGTGAACGTGATCATCTGCGCCCAGACATCGACTCGCTTGCCGGGTGTGAACTGCGGGCCGGACAGCGGGACATAGGCGAACCAGCCGGCGTCGGGGCCGGTGTTCATGAAAAACGCGGCGTAAAGCAACACTCCACCGCCGAGATACATCCAGTAGCCGAGCGCGTTGAGGCGTGGGAAGGCGACGTTGCGGGTGCCGACCATTAGCGGCACGAGGTAAAGCCCCACTGCCTCCATCACCGGCACGGCGAACAGGAACATCATCGTGCTGCCGTGCATGGTGAAGATCTGGTTGTACAGATCGGGACCGACGAACCGATTCTCGGGCCGGGACAGCTGCATCCGTATCATGCCCGCCTCGAGGCCGCCGAGGGCGAAGAAAATCAGTGCAGTAATGATGTAGCGCTTGGCGATCGACTTGTGATTCGTCGAGGTCAGCCAACCCCACAGTCCCGATTTTTCTCTCCAGGTCGCTGAAAGCTTGGCGCGAACGTCATTCTCGACGTCGACCGTGATCAGCGGCGGCGGCTCCGGCGTATCCTCGCGCATCGGCAGCGCTTCCGAGTAAGCCATTACTTGAGAGTCCCCAGGTAAGCGAGCAGCGCCTGCAGCGACTGCGGGTCAATCTGATTCGGTGGCATTTTTACGCCCGGCTTGATGCTCTGAGGATCCAGAATCCAGCCAGCGAGGTTGCCGGTAGTCATTGGCAATGTTCCAGCAGCGATGGTGCGCCGACTGGCGAGGTGAGTGAGATCTGGCCCGACAGTTCCACCTGCACCCGTACCACTGATCGTGTGACACATGGCGCACGTGCCGCTCAGAAAAACGCGCTCCCCGGTTTGGGTCAGCGAATCAGTCGGCGTTTTGGCTTCCTGGCGCTGCTGGTCCAGCCATTTTTCAAACTCCAGTCTTGGCTCGGCGACAACGTAGAACGCCATCTTGGCGTGCTGATGTCCGCAGAACTCTGCGCATTGACCGCGGTAGGTGCCGGCAGAATCGGCACGGAACCACGTCACCGTCTCGTGACCGGGGATGAGATCTTTTTTGCCTGCGAGGTTGGGCGCCCAGAAGCTGTGGATGACGTCGGTGGACGTCATCTTGATCAGCACGGGACGGCCGACCGGGACGTGAATCTCGTTGGCGGTATTCACGATGTTGTGCGGATCCGGATCGTCGTACTTTACTTCCCACCACCATTGATGGCCGACGACATCGATGCGCAGGGGCTTGTCGCCGCCGACTTTCGCCAGCGTGCTGCCGGTCGAAACGCTGACAACTACGAAGGTCAGCATGATGACGACCGTCGCCGAAAGGCCGATGATGACACCGCGTTTCATCACGGCCGCCTGCTCCGGCGTCTCGTGGTAGTGGTGTTCCTCCGGTACCGGTGGTCGACGCGAGGCGCGCCACAGCGCGTAGACGAGCGCGCCGATCACCATCACGTAGACGACAGTGGCGATGGAAGTCAGCGTCCAGTGTAGTTTCGCGACTGCCTCCGCGCGCGGACCTTTGGGATCGAGCGCCGACTGGAACCCGGAGCACGCGATAACAGTCAGCGCTGCGTAGCAGAGCGCGCAGCGAGTGAACGCGTTCCGCCACGCGAAGTTCGGCTTAGCCGTCATTGCTTGACGGATGTCGGCGGGACGAAGGTTGGAGATGGATGACCTTGGTCGCGCGCTTGTTCGGATTCCTTGAACATCATGTGATCGTCACGTGTGGTGCGAACGGCCTTGCCCTGCAAGCCGCCCAGCGCGCGCACGTAGGCGACGAGCTCCCACACCTGATAGTTGGGAATCTTGCCGCGGAACGACGGCATCCCGTTCGGCCGACCTTCGACGATTGTCGAGAAGATGTTCTCCGGATCGCTGCCGTAGATCCACTGGTCGTCAGTGAGTGGCGGTCCGATTCCACCGCCCCCATGGGAGTGGCAGCCCGAGCAGTTCATTTGATCGAACAGCCGCTTCCCTTCGGAAACGGCGTACGCGTTGTCCTCGTACGGATTTCTGATCCCGGTTTCCACAACGGCTGGCCCCGGCTGCAGCGTGCTCATGACGATCGCGTTCGAAGCGGTCGCCGCCGGCGGAGTCTCTCTGAACCGGCGCTGCTCGCGCTTACACCCTGCTACTGCTGTAGCGACAACGAGAAGCAGTGCGGCCTGCATACGCAGGGTCATGATGTCGAGCCCCCGGAAACCGCAAAGTCAACTCTGGGGACACCATAATCGGACAGTATGCGATCTATCTCTGTGCGACGGCGCTGGATGATCGAGTTGAGGTCTTCGCGAAGCGTGTCATTACCGCGACGCACTCCCATCGAGATGTCAAAGACGAATGGCAGAAAAGGCAGATCGATCTGCGGGGTGACCGCAGCTACATCCAACGCGACTGGTTCACGGCGGGCGAAATAGCCGGCCATCGGACCCCATGCGACGGCAACGTCGATGTCTCCATTGGCCACCGCGTCGATGATTCTCGCCGGCGGATTCGGCTCGCGGTAATCGGAGTAGACGCTGTATCCTTTGACGTTGGTGATAATTCCGCGATTGGCCAGCGCGTGTGCAGGCGGCGTGTTCGTCCCATCGTCACCAATGAGCTGAACGCCGACGCGCAATCGACGGAGCTGCGGATCGTCGAATGACGCGATCTTCAGATGACGATCACGGCGAGTGACGAAGACGTACGTTGAGCGATAGTACGGGATTGTCGGCCTGGTGCGCTCGAAGCTGGATGGCACACCGATCAGCACATCGCACTGATTCTGGTTGATGGTGTTGCGCACGAAGCCGCGGTGCTGAGCCCACCACACGTACCTGAGTTTCGCGTCGAGATCCCTCGCCAATAACTCGGCAATGCGATTTTCGAAACCTTGTTGTTTCTCGTTGGAGAAGGGCAGGTTGTTCGGATCGGCGCAGACCCGTAACTCGTGTTGCCCCGCCGGCCGGTAAGCTGAAACCAGTCCTGAAATCAACAACGCCAGCAGCGCAGCGCCCGCGACTTGCGTCGCGCGAAGATTACGGAAGCGCGAAGACATAGAGAGTGCCGCCCTTGTTTGTCGCGCCCGGCAGATCGGTCATTGCATTCACGAAGCCGAGTGCTGCCGACGAGTCGCGCGGATCGATTCCACCGGCGACGATCCCGCCCGCCCAGCCGCCTACTCCTGAGAGAATCGCGACGTACTGTTTGCCATCGGGTCCGCGATAGGAAACTGGTTGACCGATGATGCCGGAGCCCGTCTTGAACTTCCAAAGCTCCTGACCGCTTCGCGCGTCAACCGCTTTGAACCAACCTTCCATCGTACCGTAGAAGACCACGTTCCCGGCCGTGGAGAGAGCGCCGCTCCACACCGGGAAGTTTTCGTTGATCCGCCACACGAGTTTACGCGCAACGGGATCCCACGCATCGAAGAAGCCTCGATTGCCGCCAGGTCCTGGCGACATCTTCACGTTCATCCCGACGAACGGTGTGCCAGCGATGTAGTTCGCTTCGACGGACTCGGCATCCTGACAAAGATTCTGATGCGGGATGTAGATGAGACCGGTGGCCGGCGAGAATGAAGAGGGCTGCCAGTCTTTAGCGCCGGGCGATGCCGGGCACGCGTTGCGTACGACCTGGCCGATGTGAGGATTCTTGTCCTCTGCCACTCTGAGCCGGCCTGTCCTTGCATCGACACCCGTCGAGGTGTTGACGTACATGTACGGATCGGCGCCGATCACCTCGCCGCTGGTCCGGTCGATCATGTAGATGTAGCCGTTTCGATCCGGGTGAATGAGAACTTTTCTGGTCTGTCCGCCGATCGGAAGATCCAGCAGAATGTTCTCGTTCACGCCGTCGTAATCGTGGAGATCGTGCGGGGTCATCTGGTATGCCCAGACCGCTTCGCCATTATCCGGATCTCTCGCGAAAATCGTCGAGCTCCACTTGTTGTCACCCGGTCGCTGATCGGGATTCCACGGACCCGGATTCGCGGTCCCGTAGTAAATGAGATTCAGATTCGGATCGTACGATATCCAGCCCCACGCGCCCGCTCCGCCAATCTTCCAGGTGTCGCCTGGCCAGGTCTTGATGCCGAGATCAGGTTTTTTGTCGTCAGCGTAGAACGGTTTGAATCGCGAGCCGATGAGAACTGCGGAATCGGGTCCGGTGTGATACGCTCGCCACGCAATCTTTCCGGTCGCAAGATCGAGCCCCGTGACCCAGCCACGAATTCCGAATTCACCGCCACTGTTACCGATGATCACTTTGTTCTTCACGATCAACGGCGCCATGGTGAGACTCTCGCCGACATTTATCTCACCGACCTTCGTCCGCCACAGTTCCTGACCCGACGCGGCGTCAACAGCGACGGTCTGATTGTCGAGAGTGTTGTAGACGATCTTGCCATCGGCGTACGAGGCACCGCGGTTTACGACGTCGCAGCAGGCGACACCTTGCGCAGCAGCAAGCGTTCGCGGCTTGTAAACCCACTTCATCGGCGCGCCGGGCTTCGTGAGATCCAGCGCGTAGAGATAATTCGGATACGGCGTCACGATGTACATCGTGTTGTTCACGATTAGAGGCGCAGCTTCCTGCCCGCGCAGGATTCCGGTCTCGAAGGTCCACGCCAAACGGAGATTCTTCACGTTGTCGGCGGTGATTTCACTGAGGCCGCTGAAACGTGTGCTGGCGTAGTTCTTCGCGGGGAGGGTCCACTGCCCGTCCTCGCTCTGCTGCGCGATCGCGCCACCGTTACTGCGACCTGCTACCGGAGTTTGCGCCGGGGCAGCCGGGGCATGGCCTGTTTCGTTTGGTGTCTTCGTTTTAGAGCAGGCAGCCGCAACGCCTACGAGCATCGCACACCGGAACGCGATGCTCCGCGAAATGAAGTTGGCAAAGGCACTGCCTCGCGACGTTCTCGTCATCATGATCGGTCGCTGATGGCGCACTACAATTGCATTGAGCCGTGCAATCGTGTTGAAGAAGATCACAGCACGTTGAACAATGCAGAAACTATTCCCGCGTCCATTTTAACGTCCCGTACGCCGACTGCGTTACGCGTCACCGATTCTTATTCCGCGCCAGTCAGAATTCTTATGTTCGATACACGACGAAACTTGTTCGCTCACTCTCTGATCGTACTCGCAGTTTTTTTCGACACCGGCAAAAGCGCTGGGCAGGCTACACCGTTGCGCATCGGACTCATTACCCCAGCGTACTCCGCAGCGGCGTCGTCGATTGATCGCGGGGTGCGCCTTGGCGCATTCGAAGCGAAACAGACCGCGACTCTCTTCGGTGGCGATGTTCTTTTGATCGAGGAGAAGTCTGTCGGCAACCCTGATCAAGCGGCCGAGAGATTGTTATCTCGCGGTAAGGTTCAAATTCTGATTGGATCTTCGGCGAAGGATGCCGATGCCTTGTCGCGATTGGCCGAATCTCATCAGGTAATCTTTTTTAATGTTGCGTCTCGCGCCCCGGCTCTCCGTGCCGCCTGCAGGCGATACACCTTTCACGTAGAAGCAGGCGATTCGATGTACGCGATCGCATCAGGCGGAGGAGCATCGGCGGCCAATACAGTACTCTGGGCTGGAACCCTCGAGCGGTATGGAGCGAGCCAAATCAACAATCGGTTTCGAGCGAGATACCACACGCCAATGGACGGCGGAGCGTGGGCCGGCTGGGTTGCCGTCAAAATCGCGGCCGAGGCCGCGTTACGCGCGCATTCGGTCAAAGCTGGAGCCATCCTCTCCTATCTCGAGACTCCGTCCACAGCGTTCGACGGACACAAAGGCTGGCCGCTCAGTTTTCGGTCGTGGGATCACCAGCTGCGGCAACCTTTATATGTAGCATCGCGCGCGTCATCAGCGGGCGGGCCGGCGTTCCGCGATGTTCCTCAGCTCAACACCATGGCAGGTGGAAATGGCGGAGACACAAATGCCGGTCAGGCGCTCGACGTGCTGATGCCAAAATCAGCGCCGCGCTGCAGATGGGCCCGCTGATGACCAAACGCATCTCGCTGCTGATAGTCGCAACCCTCGCAGCCACGTTTTATCCGAACGGCGCCGCTGCCCAAGCCGGCTCTCTGATCGCAGTCAGCAATGAGCTCGGTCATACGGTCACACTGATCGACGCACGAACCCTCAAGGTCGTTCGCAGCATCGGCTTGCCGCAGCGTCCGCGCGGAATCGCGTTCACACCTGACGGTAGCAGAATCTTCGTCGCCCTCAGCGATCCCGACATCAGAAGGCAAGGCGGTGGCGACGCGATCGTCGCCATCGATGTCCGCTCCAACAAAATCACCGCGGTGTTTCCCGCCGGCAGCGACCCGGAGCGCTTTGCAATTACGCCCGATGGTAAGCGGATGTACTCGGCGAACGAAGACGGGAACTCGGTCACCGCCACCGACATACCTTCGCGGCGCGAGATCACGAGTCTGGTCGTCGGCATCGAGCCGGAGGGTGTCGGGATCACCCCTGATGGTCGTTGGTGCTATGTCACCGCCGAGACGAGCAACAGCGTCTCGGTCGTCGACA
>Ga0075423_10003661_pt1 | contig 14174 bp, 14 predicted proteins | sample SoiMethybrSBSTD2_FD_80114 | JGI IMG/M metagenome (GOLD analysis project Ga0075423, IMG submission 80114) | Bulk soil microbial communities from a Populus tree surrounding site in Tennessee, USA - Soil MetaG P. TD hybrid SBSTD2 | ecosystem: Environmental > Terrestrial > Soil > Tree plantation...
GCATCGTAGAAGCGATCGGTCTCGCCCTGCAGGTCTTCCTCGGTCGCCTCCTCGAGCGAGCCGGCGCCGTCGCGCTCGAAGCGCAACGCCAGCCCACGCAGGATGTGCAGGTCCGAGTACAACCCGACACGGTCTCCCTCGGACATGCGCCCCGACGGCTCGCCGATGTGGGTGGTGTGCGTTTCCGGGATGTTTTCCTGCAGCCACTTCACCATGGCCGCGACCTGGACGTCGGTCTTCACCTGCTCCTTGATCTCGTCCAGGCCGATCATGATGACGTCCAGTCCCATCGCGCCCCTCTCAGGCGGCCAGCCGCCACGCGACCGACTGCCCGGCGCGAAGCGGCACGACGCGCTCGGCGCCGAACGCATACGAGGCCGGCACCTTCCACGCCTTCTTCTCGAGCCTCACCTTCGCGGTGTTGCGCGGCAGGCCGTAGAAGTCGGCGCCGTGGTAGCTCGCGAAGGCCTCGAGACGGTCGAGCGCGCCCGCGGAATCGAACGCCTCGGCGTAGAGCTCGAGGGCCGCGTGCGCGGTATAGACGCCCGCGGACCCGCAGCAGCTTTCCTTGGCGCTGCGCGAATGCGGCGCGGAATCGGTGCCGAGGAAGAATTTCGGGCTGCCCGAGGTCGCGGCCTTGAGCAGCGCGCGGCGGTGCGGCTCGCGCTTCAACACCGGCAGGCAATAGTGGTGCGGGTTGATGCCGCCCGCGAAGATCGCGTTGCGGTTGAGCAGCAGGTGGTGCGCCGTGATGGTGGCTCCCACGAATTCGGATGCGCGCTCGACGAACGCCGCGGCCTCCTGGGTGGTGATGTGCTCGACCACGATCTTCAGGCGCGGGAAGCGCTTCACCAGCGGGGCGAGCGTGCGCTCGAGGAAGACCGATTCGCGGTCGAACACGTCGATGTCGGGATCGGTCACTTCGCCGTGCACCAGGAGCGGCATGCCGGCTGCCTGCATGGCCTCGAGTACCGCGTCGCACTTGCGCAGGTCGGTGACGCCGGAAGCGGAATTGGTGGTGGCCCCCGCCGGGTAGTACTTCACCGCCTTCACGAAGCCGGAAGCCTTCGCCTTGGCGATCTCGGAGGCCGCGGTCGCATCGGTGAGGTAGAGCGTCATCAGCGGCTCGAAGGCCGCTCGTTTGGGCAGCGCCGCGAGGATGCGATCGCGATAGGCCGTGGCCTTCTTCACATCGACCACCGGCGGCTTCAAGTTCGGCATCACGATCGCGCGCGCAAATTGCCGTGCCGTGACGCCCACCACCGAGGCCATCGCCTCCCCGTCGCGCAAGTGCGCATGCCAATCGTCGGGGCGGGTGATGGTAAGAGCGTCGGCCACCGGCTGATTATAGGGAAACGGTGTCAGGGACGATTTTTGGGGAAACCGTCCCTGACACCGTTTTTCATCTTCAGCGCTGCCTCGTAGAGCTCGTTGCGCCGGGCGCCGGTAAGCTTGACCGCGAGTGCCACGGCCTGCTTGACGGGCAGCTCAGCGAGCAGCGTCTCCAGCACCTTGATGGGATCGGCGGCTTCCGCCCGCGATGGCTCGCGGCCCTCGACCACGAGGACGAACTCGCCGCGCGTGCGCTCCGGAGCCTCGGCGACCCATTGCGCCGCCCGCGCGAGCGGCACGCGCTCGAGGGTCTCGAATTTCTTCGTGATCTCACGCGCGATCACGACGTCGCGTTCCCCCAGGGCCTGGTGCAGGTCCGCGAGCGTTTCGGCAACGCGATGGGGCGCCTCGAAAAGCACGATCGCCCAGGGCGACGCGGCGAGCGCGGCGAGCTTCTCGCGCCGCGGCGCGCCCCGCGCGGGAAGGAAGCCGGCGAACACGCAGCCTTCGAAGGCGAGCCCGCTTGCCGAAAGCGCCGCGGTGAGCGCGCTCGCTCCGGGCACGGGGACCACGCGCAGGCCGGCGGCGCGAACCGCCGCGACGACCTCCGCCCCGGGATCGCTGATCCCCGGCGTTCCCGCGTCGGTGACGAGCGCCACCACCTTGCCTTCGCGGATCCATTCCACCACCCGTGCCGCGCCGCGCTTCTCGTTGTGCTCGTGCAACGCGACGAGCCGCGCGGAGATGCCCAGGTGCGACAGAAGGCCACGGGTGTTGCGCGTGTCCTCGGCGGCGACGATGTCGGCCGCCTTGAGGGTCTCGACCGCGCGCAGCGTGATGTCGCCCAGATTCCCGATGGGCGTGGCCACCACATATAATCCAGGTTCCACAGCGTCGCCTTCCATGCGCTTCCGCGCGCTCCTACTCTTCTTCCTCGCCTTCGCAGCGTCGCCGGCATTCTCGGCCGACCCGCCCGCGGGCACAACCGCCACCGCCGGCGAGGACATCGATCCGGCCACGGGACTTGCACGCTCGAGCGTCGTGCGGCCCCTCTCGGACGCGCCGCCCGTTCCCGAGGCGCGCCGCCTGCCGGCGCAGCCGGCGCGGCCCCACGTCGCCCTCCTCCTGCCCACCAGCTCGCCCGCGCTGGGCACGCTCGCCGAGACCGTGCGCCTGGGCTTCGCCGCCGCCGCGGAAGCCGCGGGCCGCGAAGCGCCGCCGGTGATCGCCACGGCAGTCGATAACGAGGCAGGGGCGCTCATCGAGGCGTGCCGCAACGCGCAGGCCGCGGGCGCGCTCCTCGTGGTGGGCGGCATCACGCGCGACGGCGCCGCGGCGATCGCGAAGAGCGGCTGCTCGCGCGTGCCCACGCTCACGCTGAACGAGCCGCCACCCGGGACGGAGCTTCCCGCCAACGTCTTCAGCGTATCGCTGTCCCTGGAGAACGAGGCGCGCCAGGCCGCGCTCCTCGCGGTGGCGGAAGGACGCCACACCGCGGTCGTGATCCACTCGGCCTCGCCGCTCTCGCGGCGCGTACAGGAAGCCTTCGAGCGCGAGTGGACGCGCGCCGCGGGCGAGGTGCGCGGCCGGCTCCTCTTCGGAGGCTCGGTGGAGGATGCGCCCATCGTGCGCGACAAGCTCATCGGCGTGAACGCGGACATGGTGTTCCTCGCGCTCGACCCGCCGGAAGCGCGCGCCGTTCGCCCATATGTGTCGGGCATGCTGCCGGTCTATTCGACCTCGATGAGCATCAACCCGCGCGCCGAGGCCATCGTCAACGTGGACCTGCAGGGCGTGCGTTATGTCGAGATGCCCTGGTTCGTCCAGCCCGATCACCCCGCCGTGATGATCTACCCCGCCCCGCGCGCCGGGTTTTCCGTGGAGCATGAAAGGCTCTATGCCTTCGGCATCGATGCGCTGCGCATCGGCCTGCAGCTCCTCAAGGGCGATCGCAAGGCGCCGCTGGATGGCGTCACCGGCCGCATCACGCTGGAAGGCAACCATTTCTCGCGCACCATGAGCCCGGCGGAGGTCGATGGCGGCCGCGTGATCCCGTTGCGCGCGCCATGACGCTTTCGGCTTCGCAAGCGGTCGGCTACGGCGCCGAGGAAAAAGCCGCCCGCTTCCTCGCCGCGCGCGGCCTCGCCATCGTGGCGCGCAACTTCCGCACCCGCCTGGGCGAGATCGATCTCGTCGCCCGCGATGGCGCCACGCTCGTCTTCGTGGAGGTGCGCTACCGCGCGGGCAAGGGCTACGGCGGCGCCGTGGAAAGCATCACCGCCGCCAAGCGCTCGCGCCTCGTCGCCGCGGCGAACCAGTATCTCGGGGCGCTGGGCGCGGAGCCGCCCTGCCGCTTCGATGTCGTCACCGTCGATGGCGATTCCGCGCAGTGGATCCGCGCCGCGTTCGACGTCGCCGGGTAGAATCGACCGCCACATGGATCTCGCCGCGCACCTCCGCACGCATTTCGAAGAAGGCATCGAGCTTCGCCGCCGCATGGCCGAAACGCTCCCCGCGCAAATCGCGCGCGCCGGCGAAGCGCTCGCGGCCGCGCTCAAGTCGGGGCGCAAGGCGCTGTCGTGCGGCAACGGCGGCTCGGCCGCGGATGCGCAGCATTTCGCCGCGGAGCTGGTGGGCCGCTTCGAGCGCGAGCGCCCCGGCCTGCCCGCGGTGGCGCTCACCACGGACAGCTCGGCCCTCACGGCGATCGCCAACGATTACGATTACGACCGCGTGTTCTCCAAGCAGGTCGAAGCCCTCGGCAACGAGGGCGATGTCCTCCTCGCCATCTCGACGTCCGGCAACTCGAAGAACGTCATCGAGGCGATGAAGGCGGCGCAGGCGCGCAAAGTCACCGTCATCGCGCTCACCGGGCGCGACGGCGGCGCCATGGGCCGCATGTGCGGCCCCCGCGACTTCCACATCAACGTGGCGCACCCGCGCACCATGCGCGTGCAGGAAGTGCACCTGCTCGTCGTCCACTGCCTGTGCGAGGTCGTGGACAACGTGATCTACGGAGAGAAGAAATGAATCGCAAGTTTCTGACGTTCGCCTGCGCCGCGCTTGCCGCGGCGCTCCTGCAGGGATGCTTCCCTCTCGCCGTCACCAGCGTCGGCACCGCCGCGCTGGTGGCCACGGACCGGCGCACCGCCGGCACCTACCTCGAGGACGAGACCATCGAATGGAAGGTGTTCGGCAAGCTGCGCGAGCGCTATCCGGGCGCGCACGTGAACACCACCAGCTACAACCGCCGCGTTCTCCTCACCGGGGAAGCGCCCAACGAGGAAGCGAAGAAGAAGATCGAGGAAGACGTCCGCACCATCGAGAACGTGAAGGAAGTCACGAACGAGCTGCAGGTGGCGGGCGCCTCCTCGCTCGCCTCGCGCGGCAGCGATTCGCTCATCACCTCCAACGTGAAGGCGCGAATGGTCAACAATGGCCGTTTTTCGCCGCAGCACGTGAAGGTGCTCACCGAAGCGGGTGTGGTCTACCTCATGGGCCTCGTCACGCAGGCCGAGGGAGATGCCGCGGTGGATATCGCGCGCAACACCAGCGGCGTGGTGCGCGTCGTGAAGGTCTTCGAATACACCGGTAAGTAAAAGCGCCGCTCGTCGGCCATTCGCGCGCGTTTTCGCGCGCGCGATTACGGCTGTATTTCGCCTTGTGATCCATCTCACTTCGATGCGGGCGCACGCCATCGACAATCGCTCCCAGACAAAAAACGAAGAGGGAGTGACATGCGTTGGCGGTTGGAAGGTGCAGGCGAGGCGCTGCGATCGCCCATCCCCTGGGTGGCGCTCTCCGCGGCGGTCGCGCTCACCGCGGCCGGCTGGATCGGGCTCGAGCACAACCGCTACCAGGACGCGCGGGTCCAGTTCGAGCGCCGCACCGAGACCGCGGAATCGGCCATCCGCACCCGGCTGCTCTCGTACGAACAGATACTGCGTTCGGGCGCCGCGCGCATCGCCTCGTCGCCCTCCATCTCGCGCCGCGAGTTCCGCGATTTCATCACCCACCTGCAGCTCGAGGAGCGGTTCCCCGGCATCCAGGCGATCGGCTACGCGGAGCGCGTGAAGCCGCAGGAGCTCGTCGCGCACGTTAAGCGCGTGCGCACCGACATCGCCGACTACGAAGTGCGCCCGCCGGGCGAACGGCCGGACTATTTCCCGATCGTCTTCAACGAGCCCTTCGTCGGACGCAACGCGCGCGTCGTGGGGTTCGACATGTTCTCGGAGCCGGTGCGCCGCGCGAGCATGGAACGCGCGCGCGACAACGCCGATGTCGCCATCTCCGGGAAGCTGGTGCTGGCCGGCGAGGCGTTTCGCGGCGCTCAGGCGCAGCAGCCCGGGTTCGTGATGTACGTGCCGGTGTTCCGACGCGAGGCGCGCACGCTTCCCCCGGTGGGGCGCGACGCGGCGCTCGCCGGCTACGTCTTCAGTCCCTTCCGCATGCACGACCTCATGCGCGGCATCCTCGACGACGGCGTGCTGCAGGTCCTCGACATGCAGGTGTTCGATGGCGACGCGCGTCCCGAGGCCGAGCTCATCGACACCCGCACCGCGTGGCGCGCCACCGCCTCCGACGCGGCACCGCTATTTTCCCGCCGCGTGGACTTTCCCATGCCCGGGCGCAACTGGACCATCCAGTTCGTGTCGCGCCCCGCCTTCGACGCCACCCTGCGCGACGATCGCCCATGGTCGCTGTTGGCTGCCGGCATCGTGGGGGGCGTCGTGCTCTTCGCCCTCACCGTGTTGCTGGTCGCGGCGTGGAACCGCGCGCACGAGCTTTCCATGCGAGATCCGCTCACCGGCCTCTACAACCGCCGCTACCTCGAGGAGACCATGGGCCGCGAGCTGCCGCGGGCGCGCCGCATGGGCCAGAGCGTCGGCGTGATCGTCCTCGACATCGACCACTTCAAGCGGTTGAACGACACCTACGGCCACGATGCCGGCGACCTGGTGCTGGAGAGGACCGGCGAGCTGCTGCGCGCGGCCACCCGCAACAGCGACATCGCCTGCCGTTTCGGTGGCGAGGAATTCGCCATCGTTCTGCCCGGCGCGACGCTGGCCATCGCGCGCAACCGTGCCGAGGCGATCCGCGCGTCGCTGGAATCCATGCGCGTCGATTTCGACGGCCGCCCCATCGGTCCGCTCACCGTGTCCGCCGGCGTGGCGGCGCTCCCGCCGCACTCGCAGGACTGGGGCTTCACCATGCACCAGGCCGACCGGGCGCTCTATACCGCCAAGCAGGCGGGAAGGAACAAAGTAGTCGCGGCTGTAGACGATTAGAATAGAAAACGGTGTCAGGGACAGTTTTAAAACTGTCCCTGACACCGTTTTCCCATGCCCCCCTTCGAAGCCAAGATCGTCGATCCGGACCAGTTCGCGCAGCGCGCGAAAGCGCTCGCGCGCCCGCTCGTGTTCACCAACGGCGTGTTCGACATCCTGCATCGCGGCCACGTCACCTACCTCGCGCGGGCGCGCTCGCTGGGAGCCTCGCTCGCGGTGGCGCTCAATTCCGACGCCTCGGCGCGCCGCCTCGGCAAGGGCGAGGACCGGCCCATCAACAATCTCGCCGACCGCATGGCAGTAGTCGCGGCCCTCGAGGCGGTGGCGCTCGTCACCTGGTTCGAGGAAGACACGCCGCTCGCGCGCATACTCGAATGCCGGCCCGAGCATCTGGTGAAGGGCGGCGACTGGGCCCCGGAGCGCATCGTCGGCGCGAAAGAGGTGCAATCGTGGGGTGGCCGGGTGCACTCCATCGCCTTCGAGCACGACCGCTCTACCACGAAGCTGCTGTCCCGAATCCGCACATGAACGACCTCTCCGCCTCGCCCCGGCTCATCGAGGGTCTCAAGGCCATCGTCGGCGAGCGCAACGTGATCACCGACGACCACGGGCGCGAGCCCTACGAGAACGACTGGCGCGGCCAGTTCCACGGGCGCGCCGCGGCGGTGGTGAAACCCGGTTCCACCGACGAGGTGTCGCGCGTGGTGCAGCTCCTCGCCCGCGAGCGCGTCGCCATCGTACCCCAGGGCGGCAACACCAGCATGTGCGGCGGCTCGGTTCCCGATGCGTCCGGTCGCCAGGTGATCGTGAACGTCTCGCGCATGAATCGCGTGCGCGCGGTCGATCCCGCCAACAACACGATGACGGTCGAAGCAGGCTGCGTGCTCGCCAACCTGCAGCACGTCGCCGACGAGAACGACCGGCTCTTCCCGCTTTCGCTGGGCGCCGAGGGCAGCTGCGAGATCGGCGGCAACCTTTCCACCAACGCCGGCGGCACGGGCGTGCTTCGCTACGGAAACACGCGCGAGCTCGTGATGGGCCTGGAGGTGGTGCTTCCCGACGGGCGCGTGTGGGACGGCCTGCGCGCGCTGCGCAAGGACAACACGGGGTATGACCTCAAACACCTCTTCGTGGGAGCCGAGGGCACTCTCGGCATCATCACCGCCGCGGTGCTGAAGCTCTTCCCGAAGCCGCGCTCGCAGGCGACGGCGCTCGTCGCGGTGGAATCTCCCGCGGCCGCGCTGCAGCTCCTCGCCAAGCTGCGCGAATCGGTGGGCGAGCGCGTGACCGGCTTCGAGCTCATCTCGCGCATCTGCCTGGACCTCGTCTTCAAGCACATACCGAACACGCGCGATCCGCTGGGCGCCGCGTCACCGTGGTACGTGCTGGTGGAGCTCTCCGACAGCACCCAGGGATCGACGCTCGATTCCCTCCTGGAGGATGCGCTGGGAGCGGCCGCCGAGGCGGAGCTCGTGACCGACGCGGTGCTCGCCGCGAGCGACACGCAGCGCAAGGAGCTCTGGTCGCTGCGCGAGAACACGTCCGAGGCGCAGAAGCTGGACGGCGTCTCGATCAAGCACGACATCTCCGTGCCGGTGAGCCGCGTGCCCGAGTTCATCGAGCGCGCGAGCTCCGCGCTCCTGGAGAAATTCCCCGACATCCGCATCGTGGCGTTCGGCCACATGGGCGACGGCAACGTCCACTACAACTGCGGCAAATCGCAGCCCGACGACGCCAGCCGCTTCTTCGGCGAGTCTCCCGAGGTGAACCACATCGTCTACGACGTGGTGAACGCGCTGGGAGGATCCATCAGCGCCGAGCACGGCCTGGGCGCGCTCAAGGTGGAAGAGATCAAGCGCTACAAGGATCCGCTCGAGCTCGACCTCATGCGTGCCATCAAGCGCACCCTCGATCCCGACGGGATCATGAACCCGGGGAAGGTGCTCTGATGAACTCCGCGATGAGCTTCACGGCCTGCGCCTCCATGCCGATGTAGCCGTGGTAGTGCATCGGCTCGCACACCGGGCCGGACGGGTCGCCTCCCCCATCGACGAGCAGCAGCTTCTTCACCGGGGCGCCGGTGAGACGGTCGGTGATCATATGGGCTTCGCGCGGATCGCAATCCCTGCAGGCGTCGCGCTTGTGGTGCAGCACCAGGACCGGCACGCGCACGTCCATGAGCGGCAACGTGGGCACCGCGGGCTGGAACTTCGAGTAGGTCACGCTCGAGGTGAGGACGATGCCGGCGATGGTAGGCGAATCCAGCGCTGCGCCCGCGGCGGCCGCGGACACCGAGCCACGGCTCGTGCCTATCAGCCACACGGGCTTGCCGAATTGCGCGCGCAGCTTCTCCGCGATCACGCGCAGGTCCTCGACATGATCCTTGCCCGCGCGAAAGGTGAGGTCCATGTCGTCCTTGTCGGTGGGCTTGCCCACGACGGCGACGTTGAATCCCTCGGACGCGAAGAGATCGCGGCTGCGCACCAGGAAATTCCTCGAGGTGGGCACCCCGTCCTTGTAACCGATGCCGCCGTCGCCTCCGGTCAGCAATATCACGGTCGCCGTGGCCCCGGGGCGCTCCATCAGCCAGTAGCCGACGCGAACGCCTGGCCGGGTGTCGACGCTCACCAGCCTGTCGGCGGCAGCGGCGATCGTGGAGGCGGCGAGAAAAGCGAGAAGGCACCAGCGCATGGGCGCCTATTCTGCTACGCCGCGACCGGTTCGTCTCTCCATCGCTCGGCCTGCATGCGGACCACGTCGGTGAGCGACTTGATCTCCATGTAGCGTTCGCGAAGCCAGCGCGCGTCGTTGGCTTCGCGCGCCACGGCGCCGGCGAGCGCCAGCAGTGGAACCGCGGTGCCCAGCTCCGCGGCCGCGGGCGCGAGCCCCTCCAGGGAATCCATCACGTCGTCGCGGATGCGCACGTGGCGGTTGCGCGCCGGATCGACGATCACGCCCTCGAAGCCGAAGCGGCAGGCCTGGAAGCGGTTGTAGCCGTACACGCGGCTCTCGGGCTCGAGCGGCCCGGTCACGCGATTGCGCAGCAGGTGGGCGGCAAGCGTCTGCGCGTACGCGGCGATCTGCGCCGCGGTCTCCACCGTGAGCGGCGTGTCGCAGATGCGGATCTCGACCGTGCCGAATTCGGGCTTGGGCCGTATGTCCCAGTAGAAGTCCTTCATGCTCGCGACGATGCCGTAGCCCTGCATCTCGTCGAAGTATCGGTTGAACTCCGACCAGCTGGCGACGGGCGGCATGCGGCCCGAGAGCGGGAAGGCGGAGACCGCGTGCAGGCGCGAAGTCTCGAACGACGTGTCCTCGCCCTGCGAGAAGGGCGAGGAGGCCGACAGCGCGATGAAGTGCGGGATGAAGCGCGACAGCCGGTGCGTGAGGTACACCGCGTCGTCGCCGTTGGCCACGCCGACGTGGATGTGCTGGCCGAACACCGTGAACTGCTTGGCGAGGTAGCCGTAGAGGCTCGAGACGCGCTGGAAGCGTTCCGTGGGGAAGATGCGCTGCTCCTTCCACTTGTGGAAAGGATGCGAGCCGCCGCCCGCCACGGCGACGTTCAGGCGCTGCGCCGCCACCACGATGGCATCGCGCACGTGCGTGAGCTCGGCGAGCAAGTCGGCGTACGTCTCGTTCACCGAGGAATTCACCTCGATCATGCTCTCGGTGATCTCGGGCTTCACCTCGCCGTCCATGTCCACCTTCTCGAGGCGCGCCAGGAGGTCGGGCGCGCCGCGCACGAGGTTGTAGTCGTGCGTGTTCAGCACCATGAGCTCGAGCTCGACCCCGAGGGTGAGGGGCTGCGAGGCCGCGAAGTCCAGCGGCATCTAGGGATTCGCCTCCGCACCGGGCACGCGCGCCACGTGCCGGCCGGTGGTCGTGCCCACGTCGTCGTCGGGCGCGGTCTCGCCCGCGAAGCGCAAGCCCGCCTGTACCGCCACCGGGCCCACGAACTCCATCACCAGGATCGCGGCGATCATCATCGTCGAGACCTCGGCGAAATCCGGGTACTGGCGCGTCACGTCGTGCTGCAGCAGCAACGCGAACGTGGAGACCGGCGAGAGCGCGAGGGCGAGGCCGACGGCCTGGCGCAGCCGCAGGTGCCCGAAGGGCGCGAGCGAGAGCACGGCGACCATCTTGCCGAGGAAGCGCGCCGCGGCGAGCGCGAGCCCCGCGCCCCCCGCGACGACGAGCGACGAGAACGGCAGGCTCGCCCCGGTGATCACGAAGAGCACGATGTAGAGCAGGCGCGACGAGGGCGCCAGGTTCACGTTGAGCAGGTCGTGGCTGCGCGCGTCGTTCCTGGAGAAGAGCCCGAAGGCGAGGAGCGACAGGATCACCGACAGCTTCAGCATGATCGCCAGGCCCACCGCGCCCACCACCATGCCGGCGATGAGCGCGAAGTGCAGGTCCCTAGTCTTCTCGACGGTTCGCGCGATGAGCCGCGCCACGCTTGCCACCGCGGCGCCGAGAGCGAGCGACCCGAGGAAGAGATAGGCGGGATGCAGGAGCGCCACTTCCACATCGACCCGCGCCTCCAGGTGCGCCGAGGCGAGCAGGATCATGGTCACGATGGAGGCGAGGAGGCTATTCAGCGCGACGAGGTTCAGCGCGCGCTCGGTGACCTGGCCCTCCGCTTTGTTGTCCTGCACGATGAGGAGCACCACGGCGGGCGAGGTGGCCATGGAGATGGCCGCCGCGATGCCGGCCTTGACCGCGCCCACGTCGAGCCAGAGGAGTGTTGCGAACACCGCGCCGAAGGCGAGGAGGCTTTCCGCGAGGCCGGTGGCGGCGAGCGTCCATTCGCGCTTCATCCACTGCAGGTCCATGCGCCGGCCCAGGTCGAAGAGCACCAGGCCCAGGGCCAGGTCCACGAAGATGCGGGCGGCGTCCAGCAGCGGAACGAAGCTCATCGCATCGCCCAGCGGCGCGAACACCATGCCCACGACGACGTAGCCCACGATCCGTGGCAGCCGCGCGGCGCGGGCCATCTCGCCGCCCAGCATGCCGGCCACCAGCAGCACCGCGAAGAGCAGCGGGTAGCTGAACTGCAATGGCAGCGAAGGAAGGAAGGAGGAGCTCATCGGTGTCCAGAAGACCCCTGCCGCGATGGGAGGTTCCGCCTCACGCGACTGGATACAATGCGCCCATGTCCCGGCGATTCTTCCAGAACACGATCGCGCTCGTCTACGATTTCGACGGCACGCTCTCGCCACAGCCCATGCAGGAGTACACGGTGCTGCCCAAGCTCGGGGTGAAGCCCGCCGAGTTCTGGGCCAAGGTGAACCGCGAGGCGCGCGACACCGAGTCCGACCAGATGCTGGTGTACATGCGCCACATCATCGAGGCGCTCGAGCGCGCCCAGGTGGACGTGAAGCGCGAGGATTTCGCGGCGATGGCAAGGAAGATCGAGTATTTTCCCGGCGTCGATACGTGGTTCGCGCGCATGAACGGCTACGTGAAGAAGCGAAGCCGCGGCCAGGTGGGCCTGCAGCACTACCTCATCAGCGCCGGGCAGAAGGAGATCCTCGAGGGCGTGTCCATCCGCAAGCACTTCAAGCGCATCTACGCCTCCGAGTACCACTTCAACCACCACGGCGTGGCGACGTTCCCCAAGTTCCTCGTCACCGACACGCTGAAGACCCAGTTCCTGTTCCGCATCAACAAGGGGCTCGAGAAAGTCACCGAGTCCATCAATGAGCACATGCCCGAGAGCAAGCGCCCGATCCCGTTCCAGAACATCGTCTACGTGGGCGACGGGATGACCGACGTGCCCTCAATGGCGCTCACCAAGAAGAGCGGCGGGCACGCGGTGGCGGTCTACGATCCGCGCGGCGCCGGGCGCGCCACCTGCGTGAAGCTGCTCGACGCCGGGCGCGTGGACTTCATCGCCACAGCCGACTACCGCCGCGCCTCCAAGCTGTCGCGCCGCGTGGAGCTGCTGCTGGACGCGATCATCGCCGACATCGCCTATCGCCGCGAGGCATTCCACGTGCGGCTGGAGAATCGCGCCAGGCAATGAGCGCACTCACCTTCCAGGCCCTGCGCCGGCTGGCCGACGGGCGCTTCCACTCGGGCGAGGAGATGGCGCGGTCGTTCCACCGATCGCGCGCGACGTTGTCCGAAGCGCTGAAGCGCGCGCCGGAGATGGGCATCGAGCTCTTCAGCGTTCCCGGAAAGGGCTATCGCGTGGCCGAGCCCATCGATTTCCTCGACGCGGAGGTGATCGCGCGTGAGTTGGGCGCGGGCAGCCGCATCCGCGTGGAAGTGGTCGACGAGATCGATTCCACCTCGTCGCGGCTGCTGGAGATGGCGGCGGCGGGTGCGGCGTCGGGCACTTGCGTGATCGCCGAGTGGCAGAGCTCGGGGCGCGGGCGGCGCGGGCGGGCGTGGGTTTCGCGGTTGGGAGGCAGCCTCACGTTCTCGCTGCTGTGGCGCTTCGAGCGCGGCGCCGGGCACCTGGGCGGGCTTTCTCTCGCGGTGGGCGAAGCGGTGGCGCGGGCGTTATCGGCTTCGGGCTTGCGACGCGTGCAAGTGAAATGGCCCAATGACGTCGTCGCCGATTTCCGCAAGCTCGCCGGCATCCTCGTGGAGACGAGCGGCGAGATGCAGGGGCCGAGTGTCGCGGTGATCGGCGTAGGCGTGAACTACCGCTTGAGCGAGCGCGTGCTCGACCGCATCGACCAGCCGGTCGCCGACGTGTGGCAATGCGCGGAGGCGCCCCCATCGCGAAGCCTGCTGCTGGCGCGCATCCTCGCGGCTTTGGCGGGCTCGCTGGACGCGTTCGACCGCGCCGGCTTCGCCGCCTCGCGTGAGGCGTGGCGCGCATTGCACGCATACCAGGGCCGGCGCGTGCGCGTGACGCCCGGCCGCGAGGCACCCTTCGACGCCGAAGTCGTCGACGTCGCCGCCGACGGCGCCCTGCTCGTCTCCACCCCCGACGGCCGCAGCGTCTCCCTCGCCAGCGCCGAGATTTCTCTCAGGGTCAAATGAAAAAACGGTGTCAGGGACGGTTTTTCGATCCGGAGGCGAAAAATCGTCCCTGACACCGTTTCTGGTGTGGTGCTCGCCATCGATGCGGGGAATACGCGCATCAAGTGGGGTGTGCACGACGGGGATTCGTGGAGTGCGTTCGGCGCCATAGACACGGCCCGCGCCGAGGGACTGTACGAGTCCCTGCGCGACAAGCCGCCGGTGGATCGCGTCATCGCCTCGAACGTCGCCGGAGCCGGGCTGCAGTCGGCGATCCAGTCGGCGTGCGCGCGCGCCTCGCTCGCGGTCACGTTCGTCCGCGGCGAGAGGGAGCGCCTGGGCGTGACCAACGCCTACGTGGATCCCGCGCAGCTGGGTTCGGATCGATGGGCGGCGCTCGTCGCCGCGCATCGCGCCAGGCGCGGCCACAAGCTCGTCGTGAACGTGGGCACCGCGCTCACGGTCGATGCGCTCGCCGCCGACGGACGCTTCATGGGCGGGCTCATCGCCCCCGGGCCCGCGCTGATGCGCCGTTCGCTGGACCTCGCCACGGCGGCGCTGCGCGAAGCGCAGGGC
>Ga0075423_10003663_pt1 | contig 14169 bp, 16 predicted proteins | sample SoiMethybrSBSTD2_FD_80114 | JGI IMG/M metagenome (GOLD analysis project Ga0075423, IMG submission 80114) | Bulk soil microbial communities from a Populus tree surrounding site in Tennessee, USA - Soil MetaG P. TD hybrid SBSTD2 | ecosystem: Environmental > Terrestrial > Soil > Tree plantation...
CTCGTGGCGCTGCTGGGTGTCGGCCTGGCGCTGAAGTTCTTCACCGGCTTCCCGTGGGACGTGACCTTTGCGGCGCTGCTCGACGCCGATCGCTGGCTTCTGGTCCTCGCGCTCACCGTCAACCTCTCGTCGCTCGTGGCCAAGGGGTGGGGCTGGCACCTGATCCTGAAGCCCGTCGCGCCCCACAGCTGGCGCGTGGCCCAGGAGGCGAATCTGGTCGGCGCAGCCGTAAGCGACCTCGCAATCGCGGTGGCGGGCGAGGCCGCGCGCGTGCACCTGATTGTGCGGCGGGGCGGGGTGCCGGCCGGGGCCGCCGTGTCGTCGGTGGTGTGGACCCGCGTGGCGGAGGGGCTCGCCCTCGCCCTGTTCCTCGTGATCGCGCCGAGCGTGCTGGAGCTCGAGCCGTGGCTGCGGGCGGTACAGGTCGGAGTGGGGCTGGGGCTCGTGGTGGTGCTGCTGCTCGCCTGGGGCCGCGGCTGGGCGTCGCTCGCGGAACGGCTGCCCGCCTCGCTCCGGTCGCGGCTTGCGGCGCTGCGCAGCATGGGAGCGGGGGGCCGACTGCTGTGGCCGATTGCCCTCGGGCTCTACAACTGGGCCGCTCAGTGGGCCACGTATCACCTCGTGCTGCGCGCCACGCACGTGCCGGTGTCGCTCGCCGCCTCGTTCACGGCCCTCATCGTCGTGAACCTGGGCGGGCTGCTGCGGCCCACGCCGGCGAACATCGGCGTCACCCAGGCGGCGCTGGTGGTGGGGCTGTTGCCGTTCGGCGTGGCCCCCGAGCATGCGGTCGCAGCCGGCCTGGCGCTGCAGGGATTACAGGTGCTCCCCGTACTGATCCTGGGTGCGATGGTGGCGGGGTGGCGGCTGCTCAAGCTCGAGTCGGAGCTCGCCTAAAAAGCGACCGCCGGCGGGCGAAAAGGGTGACTCGACTGCCGCGCTCGCTTTTACCTTCCCGGGCGTGTCCCCCACGTACCGGATGCGGGATGCGGCGACGCGGCGACGCGAACGCGAGATCGCGGAGCTGGTGCACAGCTTCGCTGCCGCGCGGTGCGCGGCCCGGTTGGCGGGGCTTCTGACCGGCGAGTTCGTCGTGCGCGAGCTGCTGCTCCGCGTGATCGACGAGATCAATCGAGCCGAAGCGGCTGTCGTGAGGCTCGTCTCGACGTTGTCGCGTGACGGTGTCGCGTGACGATTCCGCTCGACGTCTCTCACGGGGTTCGCGGTCTCTCTCTTCGCAGGGTCGGCAGGTCGGTCTCGGTCTCGTGCGTCTTGTGGAACGGGACGCGGGGGCCGCGGATCGGCAGCAGGTGCGCGATCGAATTGGCGTAGAACTCGAGCAGCGGCCGCCCGCGCGGGAGCACGATCACGCTGTCTCCATCTTGCACTGCCAGCCGCCGCATCCGGAGCATCCGCCAAGCGCGGTCCCACACCTCCAGAATACGGGTCCCGCCGCGCACCACTTTGGCGTTGACGGCGCCCAACCGGTCCCGCAGTTGCTCCATCCGCTCGAGCACGGCAGCTGTGGGGATCACCGTCTGTTCGAACGACAACAACGCCGCGGCGGCGAGCGGCACCGGCGTGACCGGGATGATCGCGCCGATGCGCTCCATCAGGAGCGCCGCGAACCGCTCGAGCTGCGGTAGCCGTTGGTCCTTGGGAAGCTCGAGCACGCCGGGCGCGCTCGCGAGCCACTCCCTTAAGGAGATCGGCGTCCCGAAGTTCACCGCCGCGCGACCGTAGCGCTTGAGCCGTCCGGTGACGAGCCGCACCGCGTTGCTCCCCACATAGGTCGTCACGGTCCACAGCTGCGCCAGGCGGCGGGGCCGGTCGCGCTCGTCCACCAGCTCGCGGATGAGCGCGCGATCTTCGAGCACCCGGTCGAAGTTGATGGCCACCGGCACGAACCAGATGTCGCGATCGAACGCGGGGTCGAGCACGGTGCGGCACACGTAATCGAGCAGGCCGAGCTTGGGCGGGCCGAGCCGGCCGTCGCGCGACAGGCGCCCTTCGGGGAAGAAGCCCTGCGTCACGCCGTTTTTGGTGATCAGACGCACGTACTGCTCGAGCACCGTGTGGTACAGAGGCTCCCGGAAGCCGCGGCGGATGAAATACGACCCGAACGACTTGAACACGTACTCCAGGGGCCACACGCGCGCCCATTCGCCCACCGCGTAGCTCACGTGGGCGCCATACGCCAGCACGTAGGCCACCACGACGTAGTCCACGTTGGAGCGGTGGTTCATCGCATAGACGACGACATCCCCCTTGGGAATGCGCGCCAGCGCCGCTTCGTCCTGGTAATCCACGGTCACGCGGTACAGCAGGTTGAGCACGATCTTGGCGAGGTTGTAGCCGATCTTGTAATACGAGAGGACGTTCAGCTGCGGCACGATCTCGTCGACGTACTGCTCGACCCGCCGGCGTACCTGGGCTGGGCTGAGCGAGTGCTCCTGTGCGTGGCGGAGCATGGCCGTCTCGACCACCGGATCGACGGTGAGGGCCGCCTGGGCGGTGCGACGCTGCTGCAGATGGTAACGCGCCAGGCGCGTTTGGAACTGGTGGATGGTGCGGAGGGCCCGACGTCCGAGCCACCCGGTCACACGACCCCCCCTCCCTCCTTCTTGAGCTGCGCGTAGCCCATGCCGCGCAGGATGGCGATGCGCTTCGCCATGGGCGGATGGGTCGCGAGCGCGTCGGCGAACAGGCCCTCGCGCGCCGTCAGGCGCCGTCCCAGCGGGTCGGTGATGCAGAGGTGGGCCGCGCCCCGTTTGATGGCCGCGGTCGGTGCGACCGCGCCTTCGATCTTCTGAAGCGCGCTCGCGAGCGAAAGCGGATTCCGGGTGAACTGCGCGCTCATGGCGTCGGCCAGGTACTCGCGCTTGCGGCTCACCGCCAGCGCGAGCAGCTGCGTGATGATCGGCGCGAGGATCCACGAGACGATCCACACCACCAGCAGGATGAGGAGCAGCACACCGGCGCCGCCCTTCTTCCCGCCGCCACTCGAGCCGCCGCCGCCCCCGCCGCCCCCGCCGCCCCCGCCTCCCCCACTTCCCCAGCTCCGGCCCCCCAGATTGGTGCCCCCCCGCAGCACGCGGCTCACGCCGTCGTGCATCAGGGCGACGGCCCCCACCAGCGCCGCGAGCAGCGTCATTAACCGAACGTCCAGGTTCTTGATGTGGCCGAGCTCGTGCCCGACGACCGCCTGGAGCTCATCGCGGCTGCACAGCTCCAGCAGGCCGCGGGTCACCGCGACGTGCGCGTGCAGCGGAGCGGTGCCGGTCGCGAACGCATTGGGATCGGGATCGTCCACGAGCCAGATCCGGGGCCGCGGGACGCCGGACGCGATGGCCATCTCCTCGACCACGTTGACCAGCTGTTTTTCCTGCGGATCGGTGGTGTCGACGATTTCGCGCGCCCCGGTGGACCAGAGCACTTTCTCAGGACCCGTGGCGTACGCGTACCACGCAACGAGCAGCGCGATGAGCGTGAGCGCGATCCCGAACCACGGGAAGACGTGGTGGTACACGGTGCTCGGCTCGTCGCGGGTGTACAGGTAGAAGATGTAGTCGCCCCCGAACCCGAGCCACGCGAAGAATGCGACGAAGCCAATCACCAGCAGGACCGTGCGCCGGCGATTGGCTTCCTGTTGTTGAAACAGGTTGAGCGAAGTGTCGTCGCTCACACTTTCGGCTTCATCGAGAGATCGACCTGCGGCACCGCCTTCTCGGCTTGATCCTCGATTTCCCACAGATCGGCGGGCTGCGCCTTGGCGAACCCCGCCACCAGGTTGGTCGGGAACTGCTGCTGCTTGGTGTTGTACTGGGTGGCGGTGTCGTTGTAGAGCTGACGCGCGAACGCCACCTTGTTCTCCGTCGACGTGAGCTCCTCCTGCAGCTGGCCGATGTTGCCCGTGGCCTTGAGCTGGGGGTATTGCTCCACGACCACCATGAGGCGCTGCAGCGCGGAGGACAGCGCGTTCTCCGCCTGGCTGATCTGCTTGATGCCTTCGGGTCCCGTCGCGTTGACCTTCACGGCCTGGTTGCGGGCCTGGATCACGGCTTCGAGCGTCGATCGCTCGAACTCCATGGCGCCTTTGACGGCGTTCACGAGGTTGGGGATCAGATCGTGGCGGCGCTTGAGCTGCACGTCGATCTGCTTGAACGCGTTCACCGTCTGGTTCTTGAGCGAGATGAGCCCGTTATAGGCGCCGATCAGCCACGCCACGAGCACCACGAGGACTATGAGAAAAATGATTGGGCCCATGGTAACTCCGTTTCGAAGTGATTCGACCCTACGCGTTTGCCGATGGCAGGAGTTTCGCGAGCGCTTGCCGCACCGCCTCGGCGACCGCCGCGTCCTCGGGCCCGAGCCGCGCCAGGGGATGGGCCGTCTCGATGTGCAGCTCGACGCCCCGTCCTACCGGGATCCGGTGCCAGGAGCTCGGGCTTTCGGGGTCCCGCGCGGCGTCCCGGGCCAGCCACGCCGTCAGCGCCCGCCCCGACTTCCCGCGCGGCGGCGTGCCCTTGCTCTTGAGCGCCAGCCGGTCCGGCACGGGTAGCGAAGCCCCCAGGGCCTGCGCCGCGCGGCGCTCCAGCACGTCACCGGTCTGGTCCTGCATTTCCTTAATGATCGTCGCCAGCGTCGTCCCCTCCATTTGTCGCAGCTTGATCCACAGGAGCTGGAGGAAATGACGGTAGGAATATGTCGCCGCGGTGCCGCGCCCTTCGGGCGGGCTGACGAGGCCTTTGGTGACGTAGAAGCGGATCGTCCGCTGGCTCGGCTGCGCCCGCGCGGCCGCGTTGATGGGGGTGATGGCGGACGCATCGAGCACGGCCCCCACGAGCGCGGCGAGATCGCGCAGGTTCCACGGGGCGAGATTGCGATACTCGCGCAGCGTATGCAGCGGCTCGGCGTGCGACGCTCCCGTCACGCCTCGGCTCCTCCCTGCGCGCGCTCCTCGCCGCTCCGGAACACCGCGGTCAGCCAGTCCGTCACTTCGCGCAGATTGAAGGGCTTCCGGATCACGACGCACTGGTGGCGCTCGAGCCAGGTGCGCACCTCGTCCGCTTCGGCGTCCCCCGTCATGATCGCAATGCGGCCCTCGAATGCCGGCCAGCGGTGCACGATGGCGAGATAGAGGGCGAGCCCCGACATCGTCGGCAGGTGGATATCGAGCAACAGGGCATCGGGCTGCTCGGCCGTGAGCAGCTCGTACGCCGTCTCGGCGCTCCCCGCGCCGATCACGCGAAGGCCGTGGCGCGAGAGCGAACGCTCCAGCACCCGGCGCAGCGGCGCCTCGTCGTCGACCAGGAGGACGGTGCGAGGCGTGGCGCTCATGAGGCGGAGACCCGGGCCTCGGGTGGCGTGAGGAAACGCGGGACCACCCGCGCCAGCGCTTCGCTCGAGTCGAGGGACAGGCGCATCTCTCCGGCCGTGAGCCCGAGATAGGCGCGCGCGTGCAGTTGCAGGGTCTTGGTCTGTGCGTAGCCCAGCCGCTTCGCCACGTCCTCGATGGTGAAGCCGGGGTCCTGCAGCAGACGGTGGGCGTACAGCACCCGCGCCGCGGACAGGAAGTGCCGCGGCGACGGCAGCCCCACACGCGTGAACCACCGCTCGCAGGTGCGCCGGTCCACCCGCGCGCGCGCCGCGACCTGCCCCACGGTCTGGACCTCGCCCGGCGAGCGCAGCGCCTCTTCGAGCACCCAGCGGAGCTCGCTCGGCAGCGGCGCGAGCGCGTCGGCCAGCTGGTCCAGCAGCTGCCGCGACGAGGAGCGCGCTTCCTCCTGGCCGAGCACCTCCCGCAACCGGCTGGGGTGATCGTCGTAGTTGGCGAATACCGCGTGCTGGATGCCCCGCTGACCCAGTGCCAGGAGCACTCCGGCGGTGCCGGGTGTCAGGGTGGTGTACAGCATCAGGGGCAGCGAGGGGAACAGCACCCGCAACCGCTCGATCTCCTGCGAGCGCGCCTGGCCGGACAGGAGCGGGTCTACAACCGCCAACTCGACGGGCCGACTGCGGATGCCGGCCAATACATCGTCCCACGTCGAAACCTGCGCGACACTGAACCGGGAGCCCGCAGCCCGGCGGAGTTTGTGGAATTGGACGTCGGGGACGGCCGCTAATACGAGCATGAATCCCCCAAAATCCCTAAATGTCGCAAAATCGCCCTAAAGTGCCGCAAAAACGCCCTAAAATCTGGACGCCCCCGCACCGAGGTTGTGGAGTCCCTGTTGCGTCGATTCCACACCTGGTTTCGGAGGTCACATGTCTCGGATCCGCACCCTGCTCACCCTGCTCGTCGTCGCGTTCGCTCTCTCGACCGTCGCCTGTGCCGACGCTACCGGCCCCCGCCACGGCTGCGACATCAACAACAGCAACACCTGCCGCTAGGCATCTCAGCCACCGAGCTGCGCGAGGGACTCGGAAACCTCGCGCAACTCGGCGGTTTGCACCACCGGCTCCGTCGACAGCTGCGTTTCCCGGGCAACCACCTGCTGGCAGTCCCCTAGCCCCGCCAGGATCCGCTCGATCCGAAATTCGAATTCATGCAGTCCGGTGGCGCCGGCGATCGCGAGCGCCTCCTTCAGGAGCACCTCCGCCCGGCGGTACCGGCCGAACCGCGCCTGCCCGATTCCCTGTTTCAGGTAGAAATCCGCCCGGATGTTGGGCGGCATATCCGCAAGCCGATCTTCGCAACGCTCCCGCCAGCGGGCGAACCCGACGTGATCCCGCCGGTAGGAAGCGCAGTGCATCAACTCGACCAGCGCGTTGCTGACGGTTTCCTGGGCACGGCCGCGTCGGAACACCTCGGCCAGCGCTCGCTCCGCTCCGGTCGCATCGCCCAGACTGAGGAGCATGGTCCCCACGTCACCCAGCGCGCGGAGCTGGGAATCATCCTCTTCGTACAGCTGGAACGCATGCCAGGCATGCGGAATTGCCTCCGGGGACCGCCCCATGTAGTAGAACGCCGCCGCGATGCCCTGTTCTGCGCGGGCCTCGACGTCCCGTTCCCCGGAGGCGCGGGCGTCCGCGAGGATCTCCTCGAGCCGGCGCTCGGCGTCCGCGAGGTTGCCGCGTCCCAGCATCGTGTTCGCGCGACCGATCCGGCTCAGCAGGGCCGAATAGCGGTCGCCGGAGAGCGTCGCCAGCTCCCCGGCTTCGGTGTAGGCGGCGTCCGCCTCGTCGAACCGGTTCAGCTTGCGGTGTACGCGCGCGAACCGCAGCTGCGCCGCGACCGCGTCTCTGGAGGACAGCCGGTTTCCCACCACGATCAGCAGCGTCGTGAGCACATCGAGGGCTTCCTCGAGCCGCAACTCGGCCTCGAGGAAGTGCGCGTAGGCGAACAACGCCGGCGAGACGAGCTGGATGTCCCCGAGGCGATAGGCGTCCGCCGCGCTCTCGGCGATCCCGTGCACGTGCGCGCCTTCGGTGGCCGCGGCGTGGAGCTCGCGGCAAAACCGATCCGTCGCCACCCACTGGTAATGGAAAGCATCGGTCGAAACCGGAGCCCGGTCGGTCGCGAGCAGGTCCACGAGGCGCAACGCGAGAAACGCACCCTGTCCCAGGCGCGCTTCCAACGTGGTGGCCGATTCCGGACCTGACACCCGCTGCAGAAAGATCGCGTGTGGTAGCGATGCGAACTTCAGACGCGAAACCGGCATTCCGAATGTCTCCGAGTGCGAGGCTGGCGAGCTGGCGCCTCCACACTAGGGCAGGGGCCATGCCTCATCGCAACGTGCGGTCGGCTCACAACATAGCGGTTTCGGGCGCCTTCCGTTAGGCCGCAGTTTTCGCGTTTTCTGGCTTTTCGCCGCATGGTTCCGATGCCGATCGAGGGGCTATCACTCCCCTTATTCCGGCCCATGCGCCGGGGCCTCACCCTCGCCGAACTCATGGTCGTGCTGGCGATTCTCGCCGTGGTGACGGCCGTCACACTGCCTCGCCTGGCGGGCCTCCGGGACTGGATCGCCGTCGATACCGCCGCCCAGGAGGTGATCACCGCGATCGCTGTCGCCCGGAGTGCAGCGGTCATGCAAGGCACCCGCAGCCGGGCGGTAATCGCCGCCGACTCGCTGCGCATTGACCGCTGGCGCGGGGACACGTGGGGAGACCTGCATCGTTGGCCGGGCCCGGGTCGGCGTGGCGTGGCACTCGACGTGTCGAACCCGGTGATCGTTTTCGACCCGATCGGTCTGGCCTGGGGACTGTCCAATACCACCGTCGTGTTGCGACGAGGAACGCGCGTCGCGACCATCACCGTGTCGCGGCTCGGGCGGGTGAAGCGGTGGTAGGGGGCGCATGCAACCATCCCCGGGGGATGTGCATCAAACGAGGTGGAGCGCGAGATCGCACGGGCGGGAGAATGAAACATCCCACCGCGCTGATCGTATCAGGTAGAGCATTGCGCAAGGGTCGCGGCCGAAGTGTGACGGCCACTTCGCCCGACCGCCAGCCCGGGGAGTTGTAAGCCCCGGGTTTGGTTTTTTCTAGGGCCCCGTCGAGCGGATCCCCACCGCCTCGAAGCTGAACGTCACGCGATCGGCCACGCGAACCGTGCCGGCCGGTCCGCCGCGATATGGCCGGATGCCGTAGTCCGTCTGTTTCACCGAGAAACCACCCGTCGCCCGCAGCGTGTCCACCCCGATCTCGGCGCGGATGTCGCAGCTCACCTCATGGGTCTGCCCGGCCAGGGTGAGCCGGCCCTGCACTTGCAACCCCTCCGGGGTCGGGGACACGCCGGTGGAGACGAACCGGATCACCGGGTACTCGTCCACGCGCAGAACGTCGCTCCGCATCGCTTGAGTGACCTTGCGGATTTCCGCCGTGTCGGGGGGCGTGAGGACCTCGAGACTGTCCGCCGGGACGACGATTTCCACGCGCGACTCGGATGGCGCGCTCGGGTAGTAGACGACCCGCCCGGCGAACCCGCGAGCGCGGACGACGTGGGTGTGGCCCGCGAAGCCGAACAGCCCCGCTTTGCCCGTCTTCACTTCGAACCGGCTGGCGGCCGACAGCACGTAGACCACGGAGTCCGGCCCACCACCCTGGGCCCACGCGGCCACCGAGCCGAGCGACATCCCACCAGCCAGGAGCGCACACCGTACGCGGTTCATGCTCGACTCGGCGCGAGATAGCGGTTCAACCCCTGCTCGAAGGGGACCGGCCGGATGCCGAACACCGACTCGATGGCGTTCGCGGGGGTGGCGCTGCCTTCGACCAGCATTTGCAGCTGATCGCTCGTGAGCGGTGCTGCGGCGCCGAGCAGGTCGAACGCAGCGGCGGCCGCGCGCGCGAGCCCGAGCGGCAGGTGCACGAGCGGGCGAGGGTGGCGCGCGGCCCGCCCGATCGCGAGCAGGAATTCCTCGTAGGTCAGGACCTCCGGTCCGCCCAGCTCGAACGCACCGGCGAGCGCAGGTTGCTCGACCGCGAGTGCGAACGCGCGGGCGACGTCCTCCACCCAGACGGGCTGCGTGGGGAAGTGACCATCGCCGAACACCGGCACGACGGGAGACCAGCGATGCAGCCGAGCGAGCGTTCGGATCGGCGGGCTCTCCGGCCCGCTGATGATCGACGGCCGAAAGACGGCGTGCGATAGCCCGGAGGTGCGGACCAGCTGCTCGGCCTGCCACTTCGTCCGATGGTAGGGAGTTGCGTCAGGCTCGTCCCGCGCGGACACGGCGCTCATGTACACGAACCTCCCGACGCCGGCAGCGCGCGCGGCCTCGACCACGCGGCGGGTGCCTTCCACGTGCACGGCGTGGAACGTGGCGCGGCCCGTTTCCATGATGATGCCGACCAGGTGCACGACGGCGCTCGCGCCACGCGTGAGGGTCGTGAGCGCCGCCGCGTCAGCCAGGTCGCCGGGGACAAGCTCGACACCGAGCGTCTCGAGGGCTCGCGCCTGGCTCGGGCTACGGACCAGCGCCCGGACCGCATGTCCGCGGCGCGCCAGCACCGTCGCGATGTGCCGTCCCACGAACCCGGTGGCACCCGTGACGGCGATCAGCACGCACCGAGCCGGTCAGGTGGACGCCGTGCCGCCCTCGTCGAGGAACACGAGCGTGCGGCGCCGAGCGACCACCGAGACCAGTGCCTCGTAGACCTTGGGATCGAGCACCGTGCCGGACAGATCGGCCGCCCGCTCCACCGCCTTTTCGGCGCTCATCTTCTCCTGGTAGGCGCGCGACGTGCTGAGGGCGTCGAACACTTCAGCGGCGCCGATGATGCGGGCGCCCATCGGGATCTCCTCGCCGCGCAGCCCGTCAGGGTACCCCGTCCCATCCCAGCGCTCATGGTGATGACGCACTGCCGGGATGATGTCGCCAAGGTGTGAGAGCGGTGCGAGGATCTGGGACCCGATGATCACGTGCTGCTTGACGTGCTCGAACTCGTCGGGGGTGAGCGCCCCCTGCTTGTTCAGAACGGATTCGCGGGTCCCGATCTTCCCAATGTCGTGCAGCCGGCCCGCGACCCGGACGTGCTCCACTTCCTCCTCCGGCATGCCGAGCTCGTGGGCGACGGTGGCGGACAGGTCGGCGACGCGGGCCGAGTGCCCCCGCATGTAGGGGTCCTTCGCCTCCAGGGCGTTCACGAGGGCTTCGAGGGTGGCTACCGACAGCCGCTCCAGCTTCATGCGCTCGCGCTGGAGCTCCGCGGTGCGCGTGCTGACCTCCTCCTTGAGCCATTGGTTCAGCTGGCGGTGCTCGAGCAGCATCTCGCGGCGCTTGAGCGCGCGCTGGACCGCCCGCCCCAGGTCGGCGAGCTCGATCGGCTTCGTGAGGTAGTCCATCGCGCCCCGCTGCATGCACAGGGCGGCGCTGGTCGCGTCGTTCACGGCCGTGAGCATGAGGATCGCCAGCTCGGGCTCGATCTCGATGGCCTGGGGCACCAAGTCGACCCCGCTGGTGCCGGGCATCCGGATGTCGCACAGCATGAGCGCGATGCGGTGGCGCCGGAGCTGTTGCAGGGCTTCATCACCCGAGCCGGCGGCATACACTTCGTACTGCTGTTGCGTGAGGAACTTCTTGAGGGCGTTCCGGATGGGTTCCTCGTCGTCCACGACGAGGATCTGGACGGGACCCGCCATATCGGCCACTGACGTCCTCCTTATAGGTGGAGGTTGGTGCAGTCTCGACCTCCACAACCTCCACCAACCTGCACAACCCTCACTAGCCTGCCACGAAGGTGACCTCCACCGGGCCCGGGAGCAAGCCCGCAGCGTGCGCGCGAGCGAGCAACTCGGCCACGGCCCGTCGGCCGGTCGGGCCGTAGTCGACCGTGTAGGCGTTTACGTACATCCCGACGAACCGGTCGATGCGCGCTGGGTCGAGGCCACGTCCGTAGGCCGTCGCGTGCGCGAGGGCTTCGGCGCGATGGGCGAGGCCGTACTGAATACTGGTTTTGAGATCGCGGGCGATGTCCCGCATCAGCGCGTCTCCCAGATCGCGCCGCACCACGTTGCCACCGAGCGGCAGCGGCAGGCCCGTCTCGTCGTGCCACCATTCGCCGAGATCGACCCAGAGGTGCAGCCCGCGGTCGGCGAAGGTGAGCTGTCCTTCGTGGATGAGGAGTCCCGCGTCGGCGCGGCCCGCCGCCACGTACTGCTCGATCTGATCGAACGGGACGACGACGTGGCGCGTCGCCGGCTGGTACAGCTGCAGCGCCAGGTACGCCGTGGTGAGCTCGCCCGGAACCGCCACGAGCAGCTTACCCGCGCCGAGCGCCGTCCGCGGATCGGCGGGGCGCGCCGCGCGCGCCACGACGCGCGGCCCATAGCGGTCGCCGATGCTCGCCCCGTGGGCGAGCAGCGCATAGCGATCGGCGAGGTAGGCATAGGCGTGCAGCGAGACGGCCGTCACTTCCAGCTCGCCCGCGAGGGCGCGCCGGTTCAAGGACTCGATGTCGCCGAGCTCGTGCACGTAGCGGCGGTCGCCGGTGTCGATCCTCCCGGCGGCGAGCGCCCAGAACATGAAGGCATCGTCCGCGTCCGGGCTGTGCGCCAGATGGATCGTCTGCAGGGCCTTAACCGCCACGCGTCACCTTGCCGGCGGTTACGGCGGTCGCCTGCTCGTGGAAGGCATCGAGGTTCTCCGCGTGCTCGCCGTACTCGGGCCGCTGGCGGGTCCGCTCCGCCGCCTCGTGTTTGAGGAATTCGCCATACGCGCGTCGTGCCCCCGCCGTGTCCCGCTCGAGCTCGAGCCCGCGGGCCCGCAGCATGAATCCGAAGAGGTGCGTGGGCACGGCCCGGCGGATGGTGTCCGCTTGCGCCACTGCCGCCGCCGGGTTGCCGGCGGTCAGGTCGAGCACGCCGATGTGATAGCGGGCGTCCACATCCAGCGCCGGCAGCATCGCGTACGCCTGGAGCGCCATGGGCAGGAAGAACTCCGCGCTGTCCGCCTTGCCCTGGGTGTGCAGCGTCATCACCCGGTTATAGAGCCGGGTGGCGCGTTCTTCCGGGGACATTTGAGATATGTCGGGAGCCGGACCGCCCGCTTCATCGGCGGGTCCCGCTCCCCGTTCCCCGCTCCCGCCGACACGGAGCGCGACCACCGTCAGCAGGGCGCCCACCGCTGCGCCCGCCACGCCCCAGGGGAGACCGGCCCGCCACGCCGACGTGGCCGCGCCGCCCGCCTGGGCACCACACTTGTGACAAAACCGCGCTGTGGCGGCGAGGGGCGCTCCGCACGCGTGACAGTTCATTTTGACGCCGGAATCTAACTGGCAGGAATCTGAGAGGCAGCGTAGTGTAGTCTCGTGAGCCACGAGTGGACCGCATGAGTGCCGCCTTCCCGGGACAGGACCGCGCCAAGCACATGGGCGAGCTGAAGCGCGGTGATGAGCGGTGGGAAGTGTTCGTCGAGATGCAGCCCGACGCCGAGGTGGGTGCCGTGCGCGGACGGGTGCATTTCGTGAGCGGGGAGCGCCGCCGTACCACCAGCTGGATTTTTCTCGAGCCGTCGGAACGGGAGATCCAGGAGCGCTTCGGGGAATTTTCGGCCGTGGAGCTGTGGCACTTCGTAGCGGCGCTGGACGGCTAACGAGGTGTTTCTAAAAGACTGCATAATCTGCAAACTTCGACGCGCATCCGTGCATCTGCAGCTGGTGCGACTGCCTTGGGCAGGACATCTGTTGCGTCGGTGACACGAAACGGTTGACACCCTGCAGCATCCCGGGTACCTTCCCGCATGCCCGGGCCTGCTTCGTTCGTGGCATCGTCTGTGCGTTCCCCCCTCAAGGACCGTTCTAGGCGACCGACTTTATGACCGCGACGTTGGAGCCAACCACATCCACCACCGGCGGGACGCCGGTGGCGGGCGCGTCGCCCGCGGATGTGGTGCGGAAGGCGAAGGAGGCAGGCGTGCAGGTGGTGGACCTGAGGTTCACCGACCTGCCCGGCACGTGGCAGCACTTCTCGATCCCGCTGAAAGAGCTGAGCGAAGACCTGTTTGCCGAGGGGATCGGGTTCGACGGCTCCTCGATCCGCGGGTTCCAGGCGATCAATGAGAGCGACATGCTGTTGTTCCCCGATCCGGCGAGCGCGTTCGTCGATCCGTGCCTCGAAGTGCCGACGCTGTCGCTCACATGTGATGTGGCCGACCCGGTGACCGGCCAGCGCTACTCGCGCGACCCGCGCTACGTGGCACAGAAGGCGGAGCAATACCTCGTCAAGTCCGGGATCGCCACGACCGCGTACTACGGGCCCGAAGCGGAGTTCTACATCTTCAATTCCGTACGCTTCGACCAGAACGCGCACGAGGGCTACTACCACATCGACTCCGAGGAAGGGATTTGGAACTCGGGGACGAACGGGAGTCCGAACCAGGGGCACCGGCCGCGGCACAAAGAGGGGTACTTCCCGGTGCCGCCGGTAGACCGGCTGCAGGACCTGCGCTCGAAGATCATGCTGGCCATGATGGCGTCAGGTATCGACGTCGAAGTGCACCACCATGAAGTGGGTACGGCGGGGCAGACCGAGATCGACATGCGCTTCAACACGCTGGCCCGCATGGGCGACCAGCTGATGATGTACAAGTACATCGTGAAGAACGTGTGTCACCAGCACGGCTACACGGCGACGTTCATGCCCAAGCCGATGTTCGGCGACAACGGGTCGGGCATGCACGTGCACATGAGTCTGTGGAAGGACGGGACGAACCTGTTCTTCGACCC
>Ga0075423_10003664_pt1 | contig 14168 bp, 12 predicted proteins | sample SoiMethybrSBSTD2_FD_80114 | JGI IMG/M metagenome (GOLD analysis project Ga0075423, IMG submission 80114) | Bulk soil microbial communities from a Populus tree surrounding site in Tennessee, USA - Soil MetaG P. TD hybrid SBSTD2 | ecosystem: Environmental > Terrestrial > Soil > Tree plantation...
ACTTCGAGCTTCAGGAGAACAGTGGTTCTCACTACTTCAGCGATCAAGACAGACACGACATTCGGCAGGGAGGGCTGCCTGCCAGGCACGAGATCATCGTGTGGGCCGCCCGATACAATGGGCCCAGGCCCTACGCGCACAATCCCATTGCCCTGGATTTTTCCACGCCCAACGGCACGGTCGCGGGCCGGGTAATCACGATGATCGTCGGTCGGCTAGTGCTCCAGATACTGGTTTATCCCGCCGGCAGAGGAGTTGTCGTCACGCGGACTGGCGGACCTTGGCAGCATCGGCTGATTCAGGTCTACCCGATTGATGCCCGCGATGCGACTACCGCTTGGCCCCCGACTGAAATTCTCGATGATGATGGTGTGGAGGCGCTAGCCCGAAGCTTCCTCGACGGTTCGACGAAAGCCGGGCAACCACAGCGAGTGATCATTCTTCCCTGAAGGGACTGGCGTCGGATCACGTGCGCCCAACCGGTGCGTTGACGCGCTGTCATCCACGCGCTACATTCTGAGCCGCAGATTGTTCAACGCCGCAGGATCACCGATCCGCGTAAGTGCTTGATTCGATTCATGGTGAGCCGGGGGGGAATCGAACCCCCAACCCGCAGATTAAGAGTCTGCTGCTCTGCCAATTGAGCTACCGGCCCCGGAACTACTCATTGTAGCCCGTCATGCGGGCCTGGACGCAAATTTTGGCTCGCTGTGGTGGCCTCAGACGGGCCGCCGCGCGCAGCGCGGCAAAGTAGACAACGCGAACTAATCAAGGGCGCCAACCTGCCCTGGTGCTGCTCTTCATGCGACGTAAATCGGAGCGCCCTTGGTTAGTTCAGATCGCGGAGATGGTCACGTCTTGGTAGGTCTCGACGCCGATCGTCAGCGACATCTCCTGCGGCGCGAAGCCGTCCTTCTCAACACGCAGCCGCCGCACCAGGCCGCACTCGATCCCGTCGAGGCGATAGTAGCCGTCGAGACCGGTGGTGCCCGAGACGATCAGTGATCCTGCGGCGCCGCCGGAATCGGTCATCACCTTCACCGTGGCGCCAACAACGGTCATCAGGTTGCGAGACTCGCGCACGGTGCCGGCGATGAAACAGGCGCGCGCGACAGTGAGATCGAGCGTCGCGTTCGAGTCGAGCGACACCGCTCGTTCGATGCGAAGGTAGCCAGTCTTGCTCGCGCGCAGTTGGAATGAGCTGGCTCTCAGACCTGACATCGTGTAGTGGCCATCACGATCGGTGCTCGCTGATCGTCCGGCATTGACGCCGTCGAGTACGTCGAGTTGCAACTCCGACACCGGACCGGTGGGTTCGGTGACCGTGCCTGACAACGTGAACGTCGTCGAGACAACCGTGGGCGACGAAGGATTCCTCGGTTCTTTGCCGCACGCGGAAGCGAAAAGCAGTGCGCCGATTGCAGCGCACGGGACGAGGCTGCGAGCGATCTGCATGGCTCTCCTCATCTATTCGAGGCGCGGCGATCGGCAACGCAAGAAGCAGACCAGCTAAATCGTTCGAAGATCTCGGCTGCGTATAGCAGGCAGACGTGGGATGTGCCTGACGGCAGTACACGCCGAGTGTATTCCATACAGACGCGAAACGCGCCCAAGCGCCGCGCGTCTGACAGACGGATTGAATGGAGCGTCAGACGCCGGTGTTGGCGGCCGACACGTCGTTCACGATCGCGGCCAGCGTGCGAGCGTCGATCGGTTTCACCAGGTGATGATCGAAACCGGCCTCGCTCGACTTCTGCCGATCGATGTCCTGACCCCAGCCGGTGATGGCGACGAGCAGCATCGACTTGCCCCACGCGTGCTCGCGAATGCGGCGGCAGGTCTCGAAGCCGTCGACGATCGGCAGACCGAGATCGAGCAGCACGACTTCGGGACGCAGCCGCTCTGCAGCCGTCAGACCTTCGACGCCGTCGTGTGCGGAGTGCACCTCGTGACCGTCGATCGACAACAGCATCCCGAGTGAGTCTGCGTGATCGACGTTGTCGTCGACGATGAGGATGCGGCGAGTGCGGACGGGTTGCATGGCGGCCCTCGAAGCGATCGGGTCTGGCGCAGTCGTGGATGTCGACGCGGCAACCGCTGGCAGCCGAACCGTGAATTGACTGCCGCGGCCGGGTCCGTCGCTGAATGCGTCCACCGACCCGCCGTGCATCTCGACCAGTCGTTTCACCAGATGTAATCCGATGCCCAGTCCGCCCTGCGGGCGATTGAGGCCGCGATCGATTTGCGAAAACATGTCGAAGATCACCGCCAGCTTGTCACCAGGAATGCCGATCCCGGTATCGGCGATCGTGACCACCGCGGTATCGCCCTCGCGCGCCAGCGTCACCGAGATGCGGCCGTTGCGCTCGGTGTACTTGCACGCGTTGTTGAGCAGATTGCCGAACACCTGACCGAGACGCGCGGGATCGGCCTCGACTGTCATCGGTTCTCGCGCCACGAACGCGAGGTCGTGCTGGTACTGTTGAACGAGCGGCCGGCACATGTCGATCGAGTCGCGCAGCACCTGTGTGAGGTCGACGCGTTCTCTCCGGAGCTCCAACTTGTCGCTGGTGATTCGGCCGATGTCGAGCAGATCGTCGAGGAGTCGCGCCATCAGCAGGACTTGCCGCTCGATGACCGTGGACGCGCGCGCGATCACGCGTTGGTCCGGCGATTTCAATTTCATCAGCTCCACGGCGGTGCGCAGCGGAGCCAACGGATTACGCAGCTCGTGGGCGAGCGTCGCGAGGAATTCGTTCTTGCGTCGATCGGCTTCACGCAACGACTCGACGAGTTGAGTCTCGGCCTGGCGTCTGGCTTCGGCTTGTTTGGCGATCGTCGCGGCGGCCCACCACAAGAGCGCCGAGAGCAGCGCGATCTCCGCCATCGTGCGCGCCGCGGTGCCTTGCGCGAGATCGTAGAGTCCGCCCTGTTCGCCCCAGAGTCGAAGCAGGCCCAGCACGATCGGCACGATGATCACAGCCGGCAGCATTCGGCGCACCAGGCCGCCGGCCGGACTGGCGTCGCTCACGATGAGCATCGGAGCGCGATCGGGAACGACGATCGTGACGCCGATCGAGACGGCGAGGATGAACGTCGATGTCTGCAGCGCGATGATGCTGACGAGCGGTACGGTGTAGAGCGCGGTGACGCCATACAGATAGCCGAGCAGCGTCAGGCTGGCGATGCTCATGGCGCACAGCGCCAGCGCCGGCGCTGCCGCGCGCGGCCATCGTCGTGTCGATCGGTACGACGCGAACAGCATCGCGAGGCCGAGCATCGTCCACGAGATCGCACCGGGCGGACCCATGCGGCCGGGCGCGATCACACCGGCGCGCCCCCAGCTGCGATCGAAGAGGAAGAGCGCATCGATGCCGAAGTCGACGCCGGTGGCGTATTCGACCAGCACGGCGGCCCCAATCAGCGCAACGAGCACACCGAGCGCGCCGGCCAGGCGGCGAAAGCCGAACCGAAACAGGAGCAGGGAGATCGCCGCGCTGATTACGGCGATCGCGGCATTCGGCTGGATGGAGATGCCCGAGCCAAGCCAGTCGGCGAGTCGCGGCATATCGGCGTACCAGCCGATGAAGGACGTGACACCGCCGACGAGCGCGTACAGCGCTACCAACAACAGCGCAAGGGATCCCGGAAGGCGTGCAGCGACCTCAGCCATCGACGACTTCGCGACGCCTATTGTGCGTCATCGATGTTGCCGCTGTGGATCGGGGCAAGCGGAAGCGGCGTCGATGAAGCGCTGTGACTCGACGCCCGTGACCCGCAGCTCAGAGGTGGTTCGAAGCGGCTAGGAGTCCGCCTACGCGGCTGACGCCGCTACGGCGAGACATCTCGCCACAGCTCGCCTGAGTTCTGCGCGAGCGTAGGCGGATGGCGCGCCCGGCAGGGCTCGAACCTGCAACCCCCGGCTCCGGAGGCCGGTACTCTATCCAATTGAGCTACGGGCGCTTGATTGAATCTCACACTCGGACAGCACATCGAGCGCGAGTGGTGAGTCCGCCTTCGCGGCTGCGCCGCGACAGACTTCGCGTGTTAGCGTGCTCGCCTGCCTAGACGAAGCTCGCCGAAGGCGAGCGAAGTCTGGTGCGCCCGGAGGGACTCGAACCCCCGGCCTACTGGTTCGAAGCCAGTCGCTCTATCCAGCTGAGCTACGGGCGCGAAAGCGTTCATCATATCATCTGGACCGTAACGTTCCCGCCCACGAAGGAGAGAACATTCATGCGAGTACGTTTGTATCTCGCTGGCGTCATGCTGGCCGTGTCCGCCTCGGTGTTCGCGCAGGGAAATCCGCAGCAGCCCGCCCAACAGAAACCGTCTGACCAAGATCAACCCGTGGTCAAATTCGAGGAGCAGGTCGTCGTCTCGGCGTCGCGGTCGGAAGAGGCGCTCGTGAACGCTCCCGCTGCGGTCAGCCTGATTCCGACGGCGGTCATCGAGACCTCGCCAGCCACCAACATCGGCGATCTGCTGCGCGCGGTGCCGGGAATGAACGTGACGCAGGTGTCGGCTCGTGACGTCAACATCACGACACGCGGCGCCACATCGACACTCGCCACGTCGCAGCTCGCCCTCGTCGACGGACGGAGCGTGTACCTCGATTTCTTCGGCATGGTGATGTGGGACCTGCTGCCGACCAATCCGCGCGAGATCAAGCAGATCGAAGTGGTGCGTGGCCCGGCATCGGCGGTCTGGGGCGCCAACGCCATGAGCGGCGTCGTCAACGTCATCACCAAAACGCCACGAGAGCTCGCCAAGGAAGGCGGAAACTCGGTGACGATCGGCGCCGGCGTGTTCGGCCGCAATGTGACCGGGCGTGATCAGGACAACGGCTCGCTGTTCTACGTCAACGGATCGCATGCCGAAGCGGTGAACGATCGGTGGGCCTATCGTCTCTCGGCCGGCTACTTCTCACAGGACCCGCTGCCGCGGCCAGCAGGCACGATCCCCAACTCGTTCAACACGCCGTATCCGTCGTTCACGAATACCGGCACGTCGCAGCCGAAGTTCGATCTGCGGGTCGATCGCGAGTTGAACGACGGCGCGCGTCTGACTTTCGCCGGCGGTGTCGGTTGGACGGAAGGACTGATCTACACGGGCATCGGCCCGTTCGACGTCGACAAGTCGTCGCATCTCGGGTACTTCACGGGACGCTACACGAAGGGCGGCCGCCACGTCGCGTTCTTCACCAACCTGCTGAACGGCGACGCCGCCAACCTGCTCACCGTCGGACCGAATCGCCAGCCGATCGGGCTGGCGTTCGACACCAAGACGTTCGACATCGAAGCCGGCGACGTGCGCGCGTTCGGCGCGCATCACGCGGTGACTTACGGTGGCAACTTTCGCCACAACGCGTTCGACATCACGCTCGCGCCCAACGCCGAGGATCGCAACGAGGGCGGCGCGTTCATCCAGGACGAGATCTTCCTGTCGAAGTATTTCCGCTGGGTCGTCGGCGGCCGCGTCGACAAGTTCTCGTCGATCGACAACGCCGTGTTCTCGCCGCGGACGACGTTCATGATCAAGCCGGCGGCCGATCAGACGTTCCGCGTGTCGTTCAATCGCGCGTTTCGTGCGCCGTCGCTGATCAACAACCATCTCGACGTCACCATCCTCACGCCGGTGACGCTGCCGGTCGTTGGTCTGTTCGCGTTTCCGACGCGTGCGGTCGGCAACCCGGGTCTCGAACAGGAAACGCTGACGGCGTTCGAGTTGGGCTACACCGGTGTCGTCGGCCAGCGCACGACGCTCACCGCGTCGGTCTATTGGAACAGCACCGATGGATTGATCGGCTTCACGCCGGTCACGTTCTTCTCGCCGGCCGCCCCGCCGCCTGGTTGGCCGCTGCCATCGGCGTTCGTGCCGGTCAACACGCTGCCATCGAGCTACACGTATCTCAATCTCGGCACGGAGAAGGACAAGGGGATCGAGCTGGGTGCCGACACGGTCGTGAACCGATATCTGAATTTCTTCGCCAACTACTCATACCAGTGGATGCCGGAGGTCGAGGATCTGCCTCCGGGTATCACGATCAACGACTTCAACTGGCCCGCGAAGAACCGCTTCAACGTCGGCTTCGCCACCAACTACCAGCGATATCTCGGCAACTTGTCGGTGAGCTACACCGACAAGGCGTATTGGCAGGACGTGCTCGACGTGCGTTACGCCGGCACGACCGACGCGTTCACGATGGTCAACGGGGCGTTCGGCGTGAAGTGGCTGGGCGAGAAGATCGTCACCAGCATCAAGGCGACGAACCTGGCCAACCAGGAGATCCAGCAGCACATCTTCGGCGACATTCTGCGGCGTCAGGTCGTGGGTGAAGTCCGTTTGAACTTCTGACGCAGAGGCCTGCCCCGGCCCTGCCCCGGGCCTGCCCCCGGCCAGGCCCGGGGCAGGCCCGGGGGAGGCCCCGTCTGTTCCCGGGCCGTGACGATTCGCGGCGGTATCTCGTCAGTGTGTGGGTACCCGATGGCATCACCGATCGATCGCGAGGCACTTCAACGCGCGCTCACGCTGGTGGCCGAGGAAAGCTTCTTCACCATGGTCGATCCGGTGCCCGATCCGCTTCAGCCTGCCCAGGATTCGTGCGTCGCCGCGTGCGTCGATTTTTCCGGTCCCTTCACGGGCCGATTGTGCTGCCGGATGACGCGCGAGCTGGCGCACGAGTTGACCAGTGCATTCACGGGCACCAGACCCGAGGACATCGTCGTCGACGGCCCCGAAGTGACCGACCTCGCCGGCGAATTCGTCAACATGGTCTGCGGCCGGTGGCTGACCGAAGTGGCGCCTCGCGCGTTGTTCACGATCGCGCGGCCCAAGGTCGAACCGGCGCCATGGCCGGACGCCACGCCGATGGCCGTTTTGAACGATCAGCCGATCTGGCTCGACGTCGCGCTCGAGTCCTGACCCGCCGTTGCGCAGGCCTTCACAGCGTTCAATATCTGCGGTGGCCGGTCGATTACTCGAGAGGAGATGGACACCGCGGCCCGGCGCCTGGCGCACGATCTCAACAACGTCGCGTTCGTGATCAGCGGCTACGCGCAGCGGCTCGAGGAGTCGATCCCTGAATCCGATCCGCGCCGTGAGGACGTCAAGGCGATCGTGCAGGCGGCGCCGCGTCTGGTCGAGATCGTGTCGCGCATTCGCGCGCTCGGATCTGGCTCACCAGAAGATGCCGGTCGAAAGCGGCGCATCCTGCTCGTCGAAGACGAACCGGCGGTGCGCGAGCTGTTGAAGACAGTGCTCGTGCGTCGCGGCTATCACGTCGACATCGGCTGCACGGGAGATGAGGGGCTGGCCCTGTGCGAGTCGATCGAGCCGCCCGATCTGCTCATCACCGATCTGATCATGCCAGGTGTCACCGGCCCGGTGATCGCCGAGCGTCTCCGCCGGCGTGCGCCGCATGCGAAGGTACTGCTGATGTCGGGCTATGCGGAGCACCCGTTGCTCGAGGCCGCACACAAGGCCGGCGATCCCTGTCTCGCCAAGCCGTTCGAGATGTCGCAGTTCAGCGACGCCGTGCAGCAGTTGATCGGCAAGGCCACGTAACGATCAGCGGGTCTTCCGCCTTCGCCAAGGCTACGGCGAGACCGCCTCTACTTCTGCGGCCCTCGCTCGAACGACGTCGTGCCTTTCAGCATCCGCTCGTACACGGCCGGGTCCATGTTGTTCTCGGCGCACGAGTACTCGCGCAACCGCACGCCCTCGCGCAGCATCAGCGTGCTGCGCTGCGTGAACGGCTTGGTCAGCACCTTCGGATCGTCGATCGTCACCTCGTAGTCGATCTGATCTTTGTCGACGCGCGTGTAGCGCTCGACGAGATGGAGCGCATCGCTGGTGACGAGTCCACCGGTCAGCCATCCACCCGGCTTGAAGCCGACGACGTCGACGACGAAGGTGTTGCCGTCCCATCGGCCAACCGAATCGCCGATGAAGCTCGGTGACATGTCGTCGGGATGCTTTCCCCCAATCGGAATAACACGGAACTCCGACAGGTACTCGTAGAGGATGATCATCTGTGTCGGCGTCTGCACGAATTGGATGGGGAAGAGGCCGACGATGGTGATGCGGGGAGACGCGACGAAGAGACAGTGCCCGGTCGGGTCGTCGATGCTGCGGCGGTTCAGGATCTCCTGCGCGCGGGCGCGCGCTTCGGGTCGAAACGGAATCGGTTCCTGCGGACCGGTGGTCACCGCGATCGGACGCCGTTCGGCGGGCACCCCCGGTTCGTCGCCAGGCGCTTCGGCATCCCATCCACCGCGCCGCGGGCTCGCTTGATAGACGCCGGTGAAATCGGGTTTGCCATCCGCGGTGCGCGGTGTAGGTGCACTCTTTGGTTGCGCGGGTGCCGGCTTCGTTTGCGCGTTGTTCGTTTGCCCACCTGCAATCGAGGCGAGCAGCAGGCATGAGATCAAGATCGTGACGACACGCATGTGACCTCCTCGCTTATCGCGCCGTCGCGGGACCTTCGCCGGTGCCCGCCGGTGGACCGAAGAACAGCCGCTTGCCATCGGCTAACGTCGCCTCTCGCAAATGTGCGTACGGCGATCCGTCGCGCGCCGGCCATCCGAAGAACTTGATCGTGTCGCCGACCTTGACGGTGACGTCTTTCTTCCATCCGGTACGTTCGAGCACGTTCGGCGGATAGCCTTCGAGCCTCCAGTTGACCACCTTGCCGCTGGCGTCCTTCACGTCGACGTAGAGATGCGTGTGCGGGTTGGTCCAGTCGATCCTGGTGACGGTGCCCGAGAGCGTGACGGTCTTGGTGGCATCGAAGGCGACGCCGAACGAATGGTGAGCGGACAGCGTCGCAGTGCTCGACACAAGGGCCAGCGCAATTAACCAGCGCATGAACAAGCCTCCTGAAAACGTCTGATATGGTACACCGGCGCACAAGGAATAACCCACATGCTGAACGACGCACTACGCGCGACTCCCGTCTCGTCGATCGACAGTGTGCTGTCGGTCATGACGGCGATCGATGCAGCACTGCCGGATACTGATGGTCTGAAGTGGTTCAACCGTCTCTACCTTCAAGTCACGCGCAGCGTGCGGCAAGCAGTAGGCGGCACCGCCTTTCGCGATGCGCGCTTCATGACCGAGCTCGATGTCGTCTTCGCGAATCAGTACTTCGCGGCTGTGGTAGCTGGCGAGAACGATCCGGATCGCGCGCCGTCGGCGTGGCGTCCATTGCTTCGCGCACGGCTGACGCCGCGGATCGCGCGTCTGCAGTTCGCGTTGGCCGGCATGAACGCGCACATCAATCGCGATCTGCCGCTCGGGATCGTGCAGGTGTTCGAGGCGCTTGGAGGCGATCCCACCACCGACGTGCCTCGTCGTCAGGACTTCGACAGCATCAACGAGTTGCTCGACCGCGTCGAGGGTGAGGTGAAGAGCGACTTCTCAATCGGCTTGATTGGCGCGGTCGACGAGCTCGCGGGCCGGGCAGACGACGTGGCGGCGATGTTCAAAGTCCGTGAGGCACGGGCTGCCGCATGGACCAATGCGCAAGTGCTGTGGACGCTACGCCGAACGCCACACCTGCGTGACGCGTTTTTCGATCGCTTGGATGGACTGACCGCCGTCGCGGGAAAAGGTCTGCTCGTGCCGGTGTCGGTGGACAGTGTGTGAGGGCAGGGGCGCTCGCGCTATCGCGCTCGCGTGGGGAGCACTGGAGCGCGAGCTTCGCTCGCGTAGGAAGAACCACCGCCCGCGGCCGAAGGCCGCGCCCTACGCGAGCCGAAAGGCGAGCGCCCTACGCCGCCGAAGGCGGCGCCCTACGCGCCGCGCGAGCGGCGCGCCCGACTATAGCCGATGCGTGAACGGTACGAGCATCGGCACACGCTGCGCGTAGTCACGGTAGCCGTCTTCGCCGAGCTCGGATCTGAGGAACCGTTCTTCGACTCGAGCTTTGATGAACAGTCCCAGCCCGAACACGGCTGCACCTATAAACGTCAGCACCGTCGCGCGCATGAGCGCGGTCGCCAGTACTGCGAGCAGGAGTCCGGTGTAGATCGGATGTCGGACGAGCGCGTACGGCCCGGTGGTCACGATGAAGTGGCCGGTTTTGCGAGTGACGTTGCCCGACCACAGTCGCCCCAGCGTGATACGCGCCCACCATGTGAACGCGAATCCAAATATCGCCACGAACACAATCACCCACGCGGCGTCGACGCCGGGGCGCCAGAGTGGAGTGTCGAGTGGGGGCCACGGCGGGTGGACGCCGAACAGGAGCACGGCTCCGACCGCCGTTGTGATGCGATACCGCCGTTCGTGTTGCCACGATGCTCGACGTTCGGTGCGGTTGCTCCACCATGCCGCGGCGAGCCATGAGAGCACCCACGCGCCCCAGGCGATTTGCAGGAGTCTTTCGGGTGTCACGACTCTAGCCTAGACCAGCCTGTCTTTCGGGAGCGCATAAAGTGTTCGGCGGCATCGGCCGATAGCGCGGCCCGTATGGCTCTCGTTTTCGATAAGCCCGAGCCTGCCGAATCCGCTGATACCGGTCTCGCCGCCGTGGATGTTGATCGGGGCAGATTCCGTCTGGTCCTGGCTCTCCTCTTGGCGTTTCCTCTACCAGCGCTGTTTATCATCGCAGGATCCGTGTTCGTAGGGATGCGTGTCGTGAAGTTGGTCGCGTCCTTCTGGCAGTACTGGCAGTAACAACGCGATTCCAATGCCGCCCTAGTTACGCTGAATACGTTGGCCCTGCGGGATCGGTCCTCAATCACGCCACAGGCTGCGAGCGTGCCGCGCGGAATAGGCGCATCGACACAAGCCCGCCGAGCGCTGCAACCAAGCCGATCGCAACGACGTTATCGAGGACACCAACCCAGTCGACGAACTCCCCCGTGTCGAAGTCACCGTGCACTTCGATGAGTGGAATTGGACACCGAAGCGAGTGACATGGGCGCATGTCGCGAGCTTGCGTCAGTAGCTCGCGCATCACACGCAGTTACGTGAGCGGAGTATCGGAGCGAGTCGCGAACACGGGCGTTGATTTTGATCGCGACAGCAATCGATACAGGTGCGTGCGGCACTCGATCGAAATTCGTAGCGGCTCGGCAACGTGGCCATCATCGTGCCGCCAAGACAAGTAGCTGCTGATCGCTCGCGCCAAGATGTCGATCGTTGTGATCGGGAGCCCGCGTTGCCGACAGTAACACCACCCACGCGGCTAGACCGGCTTCGTGATGATGCGTCGCCGAACGCGGCCAGCGCGCGGCGATAGGTTTCTACGGGGCTGCGGGCTCCGGCGCGGAGATAGCGCCCGTGCGCAATGAACATCTCGGGTAATCTGGTGGTTGAGTCGCGGCGGTAGGGCTCGGCTTTGATGCGGCAATGATTCGGGGTTCCAGCGTTGGGGCGCCGAGCAGCCGAATCGAAGCAAGCTATTGACTAGCCACTACTTCGTGTGCGCCCGTAGCTCAGTTGGATAGAGCACCGGCCTTCTAAGCCGGGGGTCCCTGGTTCGAATCCAGGCGGGCGCGATCCCACCGGCTGCGCGCGACTCCGCGACATTCGAGTGACGCATTCGCACCGAGATCGATAGCACCTCTCGTTTACACAAAACGCAACGGTTGCGGATCCGTTCTTGGCGCCGGAACGGAGGAAGGCGAGCTGTCGATAGCGGCATTGATTTGCTGCATCGTCACGCCGACGATCGCGGCGGCCTCGCGCAGCGTACTCGCCATCATCGTGATCGCGGAACCGGCATTGACAAGGAAGCCAAGCTCGAGAATCTGCCGAAGCACGAACGCGAACTCTGTGAACGGCGACCGCGTGACACCGCCGGCGATCGGCGAGACCATGTTCCACCAGTGCCGCCGTGGATCCTTCGAGCCCATGTTGGCCGGTCGCCCCTTTTTGTGTTCGAAGGAGTGCCACACGAGAACTACCGGCACCTGATGCTTGAGGCTGGCGGCGAGCGTCAAGTTCAAGACGCGCGCGGCTTGTTCGCGCACGCTCGGCATCGTTCGTGTCGCCGGCGCCAACAGCAATTCGCGATAGCGGCGCGTCCACTCCGGCGTGTCCCAGTCCTCGCCCGCCTGGCGGCGCAGCGCAGCGAGTCGTCTGTCGTAGCCCTCTCCGGCCGTGGCCGCGTCTGAGAAGTCGGGTGTGCGTTCGAATCTCGTCAATTCGACGACGACGTGACAATGAAAGAGGTCCAACGGACTTGCACCCCATGTGGCGGATGGAGTGCGTGGGCCGTCAGGAGAACCTTTGGGATCGAGCAGATCTGCGAGCCCGATCAAAACAGCATTGCGAAATGCGGCAGGCAGCCACAGCGACTCGTTGGTGAAGTGGAGGGGGATGCCGAGGAACTGACGAAGAAGTTCGTCCTCGCGTGTGAAGTTCCATTCTCGTAACGGCCGCGTTCGCCACGAGAGCCATTCGTCCCGGTCAGCGAACGGCAGAGCAAATTCGGCATCGAGGGCCGCGGTGGTCTTGGGACCGACCACCGGATCGCTTGGTGAAATATTGCGTCGGGTTTTGAAGAGTGAAACGGCGCGCCCGGTGACCGTGCCGAATGTCCCATCGTCGCGCCGCGGTCCGAGGTCGTAGCCCAGATCGAGCAGCGCTTGCTGGACCTTTTGCACGGCCGCTCCCGATTCCGGCGCCATCATGCGGTGTCGGCCGGCGAGGCACGCTTCGAGCACCGGGTCACCGATGAACCGAGCAGACTGCAGCATCGAAGAGAGTTGTATGCCCCGCTCGAGTTGGGATCAAGACACGCGTTCACACTACCGCAGACGAGCGACTCCTCAAAGCCGTCGAACTCGTCACCGAACCATCATGTGTGCAAAGAGACGCGAGCGTCGTGTTCGTTTGATCGATGTGCGTCGTTTGAGAGTGTGGCTGCACTAAACGTTTCGCCCCGATCGCGGAATTCCCATCCTCCAGGAGCGCACATCAGGTACGCGATCGTTCAACCGTTGTCTGCTACCACGAATGAGCGACTAGCGTGTCGCCCATGGTTGGTGTGAGATACGAGTCTCGCTCCAACCAATTGCAACGTGGAGGATGCTATGGACCGACAGGCCCCAAGCCAGCGGATCTCGTCGCCGCTCGAGCTGCCATCAGACGAGGACGTCATGCAACTCGTCGACCGGTGGATGCAGAGCTTCGATGGCGACGCCGGCGACAGTCTCGCCGATCCAGAAATGGGTTCCCCTTCGGCACTCGACACGATGCGAGCCGATTGGAGCCGGTTCGCTCGAGCTGACACAGAACATTCAACGCCTGAGCCGACGCTGGCGCAGCGCACGATCAGGGACGAGCAACTGCCGCTGAAGGCGAATGGTCTCTTGATCACATTTCTCGATAGTGATGGCGGCTCGATCTCGCTTTCGCAGATTGGCGGTCGACTGCGGCATCTCGGCAGCGTTGCGCCGCGCGGCAGCTGCGCGTCCGTTGAGACCGCTTGCCGTGAGATCGGTTTGCCCGAGCATGTGACGCGCGGATTCGAGTTCATCGCCTCGTGGTTCGGCCTTCCGTTCGACGCGGCAAATGTTCGCTCCGCTCACGATCAGCTCCTGAGCTGGGGATTCTGGGGACTCTCGGGAAGAGAACTTGCCGAATGCCTTCAGCAATGGAAACGCCTGTCGCCGGACACGTTCGCGAATTATCTGACCTCGTTCGGCATCGACGTCGTGGAGGGTCCAGCCCTGAGCGTTCGATCGGACAAGCAGTCGGTCCAAGGGCGCGCGGCAGAATGGTCCATCGCAACCGAGCCGCGGCTGCTCGCGGCACTTGCGCGATCGGGCCGTGTGTCCGCGGCACAAAAGGCACAAGTCGACGTCGTGCTGGCCCACTGGGTGACACCAGCGATGTTTCGTCCCTGGAATTCCGCTAGCAATGGCGATCTGCTGACAGTCGATGTCTTGAAGTCGGCGCGTCACGTTGCCGTACTTCTGTACCTCGTCCGTCGACATGGTCGGCGCGCAGCTGCGCGGCTGCTTCGACGCGTGCACGAGCGCTATCGTCCGCACGACGATGGAGACGCCTGGCTCACGGCTCTCGTGCGCTCGCTCACGAGCCTGAACCGTGACCACGATGCGTGCGACGTCTTGCGGATTGCGTCGTCTCCGGAGTTGCATGAGCAGTAATAGGGCCACTTCTCATTCGTCGGAAGGGCAGTTATGTCGAAGGGC
>Ga0075423_10003665_pt1 | contig 14166 bp, 15 predicted proteins | sample SoiMethybrSBSTD2_FD_80114 | JGI IMG/M metagenome (GOLD analysis project Ga0075423, IMG submission 80114) | Bulk soil microbial communities from a Populus tree surrounding site in Tennessee, USA - Soil MetaG P. TD hybrid SBSTD2 | ecosystem: Environmental > Terrestrial > Soil > Tree plantation...
CGGTTGCTCGTCGTTTGCCTCTCCGGGCCACGCCTTGCGACCAATGCGGCGGCCGGAGCGTAGTTGCGCCCATCAGGCGCCAGCAATCGGTGGCAAGTTGAAAAAGAAGCGACAGCCAGGTCTCCTGACGGCTGGGCACGAGCGAGCTCGCTGCGAAAGCCCACCACAAAGGTATTAGGACTTTAGTTTACACCCGGCGGCACGACTCTCCCCCGAACAGGGGTGGGCAAGGCCCTTCATCGTCACCATTTCTTGCTTTGGGCGCCGCCACCCTTCAACCACCTGTGCGCGGTAGCCCTGTTTCTCTGGGAACTGACCGAATAGCACAAACAGTTCTAGGTAAATCTCAGACGCCTGCTGCGAAGAAGAACGAGCTGACGATGCGTAATGCGGACGAAATCAAGCAACCGGATCTGTGGACCTGGATTGTCATCGGCATCGTCTTCGGCGCTGTGACGGCGGCGCTCTACGGTCCCTTCATTTGGGAGCACTGGGTGGTCTGACGCTGTCTGCGTGCGACGATAATGGGTCGTCGTTTTTGACGACCCATCGTCAGAGATCGACCTGTGTATAGACGCCGGGAGAGCCCGGCGCATGCGTCATCGCCTGCCGCATGCGTGGGGAGCGGGGCGAGGAATGCAGGTTTTGCTCCTTCCACTCGGCACTTTCGGGGACGGCGGTACCGGTGAACTCGTAGACGGTGGTATACCTGCTCGTGCCCTCGTGAACCCGATAGCGGCGTGCATAAATTACGCCCGGTACCTTCCGATAGCCTGGAATATATTCGCCGTTATACCAGCCGTTCCATTCCGCCTCGACCTCAGCGGGCACGGACATACGGCCAATCTGCAATACGGGCGCCATTGCGCGGTCCGGCAGTTCTAAGGCGTCCGGGAAGATCTGCTCTCCGACGATCCGCGTCAGGCTCGATCCAATCACGCTCGGAGAGACCCGCTGTCCCCACGGCGTGAAGGCCGAGGTGCGCAACACCCCGACGTTTTCCAGCTCATAGAAGGCCAGATATTTGGGACCGCCCTTCACCGCCTTGTAACGGGCGGCTGAGAGGATGCCAGGAACCGCCAGCAGCTCCGGCAGGTGCTCGGTGTTGTACCAGTCGTTGAATTCCTTGTCGTGCTTGGCATCGATATCGACGTACACAAGGAAGATGCCTTTGCCCTTTTTTGCCATGTTCCATACCCTTCCGCTGCAAGAAGCCTTGATTGTCTTTTCCTTCTCGATTGCCTGCCACAGGTGTCGAACCGTGCCTACGACCCTCTTTGCTCCCGCCACTCAAAACCGGTGTTGAGGGGCCTAGAAAATCAAGTCGCACCGGCCATGGCGCGCGCATCGAGCGTGGCCTCCACCCATTCGGCCGGTCGCTCCTGGGGCGGGTTATGCCCGGCCCCCTTGAACATCCGGTGCTGGTGCGGCCCGGTGAACATCACCGCATGATGCGCCGTACCGCTGTTTACGCCGTCGGCGTCGCCGTCGATCGTGATGGCTGGCACTGGGATTGGTGGCTGCGCGACAAGGCGCGTTTCAATGTGGGCCACGGCCGGATTTCCGGGAACGAGGCCGAAGCGGTGTCGGTAGGAGTGGATGACGACATCGACGAAGTCGGGATTGTCGAATGCGGCGGCTGAGCGTTCGAAAGTCGTGTCGTCGAACGGCCAACGCGGGGACCACATCTTCCAGAGCAGCCTCGCGATCTCACGGCGGTTCCGCGCAAGCCCGCGGCGCCCGCGCTCGGAGTGAAAATAGTATTGATACCACATTGCTGCTTCTCGCTCGGCGCTCGCCGGCTCAAGCGATCGGGCAATGTTCTGAATGTTGTAAGAATTACCGGAGACGAGGGCGATCACCCGTTCCGGCCAAAGTGCCGAGACGATGCAGCATGCGCGGCCGCCCCAATCGAACCCACCGACGACCGCCTTGGCCATTCCCAGCGCATCGAGCAGCGCCAAGAGGTCGCAAGCGAGTGCCGCCTGCTCGCCAGAGCGGGGCGTGTCGGGAGAGAGAAAGCGCGTTGGACCATAACCGCGCAGATAGGGAATGATCACGCGCGCGCCGGCCGCTGCAAGGCGCGGCGCAACCTCAGCAAAAGCATGCGGATCATATGGAAAACCATGGCACATCACGCACGGCCAGCCATCACTCGGGCCGGCCACCATGTAGGCCATCTCGAGGCTTCCGGCCTTGATCGTCTCGAGTTCCATGGTCCTAACTCCCTCCGCTTCGGCCGCCGCGTCAGTGGCGATCGCCAGTCACACACCGTGCGCCCCATGATCAGCTGCTTCTCCCCGGGGCGACTGCTACGGCAGTTCCGCCGTGAACATCGTCACACGCTTGCGCCACGAGCACGATATGCGGCTGATGTCGGTCCCCTAAACATCCGCGAGGCCAGCGACGCCTCAGCTACTGGCGCGATGCCTACCCACTGGGGTATCCATGGGAGTTTCCATGACGTTTCCTCCGACGTCCATTTGTCCGATAGATACGCTAGGTCCGGAGACCTCCGGGGTCAATTTACGGATTGATAGGAGGCGGCGGAGTTCGGTGACGGTGTATCGCCCGCAGGACGGGCGCCTAGCACGCGCTCCGGACTCACAACTCACCCATGGTGCCCGATCGCCCTTCTGGTGCAATTGAGCCTGATAATCCCAACATCGCGCATTTCAGCATGGCTCTGATACAGTCTCGGCGAGGCTCGGAGCAACAAGTGTGCACTCGATCAGCTCGCGCGGCCGCCCCCCGGGGCGGCCCTGACAATGTCGTCGAATTTGCCCGCGCCGGCGAGTTCGCCCTTCCGGATCTCGGGCCAAGCGCGCTCGCGGTCTGTCACCGGAAGGCCGTGGCTCGGTGCGACGAGGCACACACCATTGCATGCGCTCGACATAGCGCTCCAGTCTACAAACGCAAGCCAAAACCGCGCCCGCTCCTGGAAGACGGCGCAGATGTCGACCAGGTCGAGCGAGGTCGCCGCCTCAGCGCCATGCCGCAGTGGCCGTCCCAGTGGTAATGGCTGTAGGCAAAGCCGCGCCGAGGACGAGGCGTTACTCGCGACCCTGCGCTCGGTAGGGGACGATGTGGCGGAATACTGTCCCAGCACAGGCAGCATGCCCTATCAGAAGTGTGCCTCTCTTGACCAGGACGCGGAGCGAATGAGTTGCCCATCGGGACCGCGTCACCCCGCAAACGGAGAAACGCTATGCCCGCCGTCCATCCGCAGGTCCAGAAGGCCCGCGATCTCATGTCCGCAATCGCCGCGGCCTCTCCGGAGCACGACGAGAAGCGAGAACTCATCAAGCCGGTCGTCAAGGCTCTGATCGAGGGCGGATTTTTCAGCATGCTGAAGACAAAAGCCGTCGGCGGTATGGAGCTCAGACCCTCGATCTTCGCTCAGGTGACAGAGGCGCTCGCAATCGCGGACGGGTCGACCGGATGGGTGGTCTGTCAGAGCAACGGTTGCTCGACCACCAGCGCCTATCTCGCCCCTAACGTGGCGCAAGAGATTTTTGGGCGGCCGGAAGGGATCGTCGCATGGGGGCCGCCCGGATCGCCGTACGAGGCGACGGCGGTCGATGGTGGTTACCGCATCACCGGCAAATGGAGGTTCATGAGCGGCAGTCAGAACGCGACCTGGCTCGGTGCGCATCTAAGGGTCGCAGGCACCAAGGAGACGAAAACATTCTTATATCCAAAATCAAAGGCCACGTTCCACGATATCTGGCATACACTGGGTCTGCGCGGCACGGCCAGCAATGAATATTCGGTCGAAAGCCTGTTTATTCCGCATGAACGCGCCGTCTATCGCGACGATCCACGCGACCGGCGGAGCGACAGCCCGCTCTATCGCTTCACGAGCAACCAGCTCTACTCGATCGGGTTTGCCGGTGTCGCGCTCGGTATCGCCCGGGGGACGATGGATGCGTTTCTGGCCTTGCCGCGCGAGACGACACGCCGTGGTGCGGCCAAGCCGATGGTGGAAAACAATGTCGTGCAGTCGCACGTGGCCCAATCCGAGGCGCGTTGGCGCTCCGCCCGCTATTTCCTGCACGCGGCAGCAGATGAGGCGCTGGAGACGATCGAGGAGCGGGGCGAGATGGACCCTGATCAGCGGGCCCGCATCCGCCTCGCCTCGACCTGGGCCATTCAGTCGGCGCGCGAGATCATCAACACCTTGTATCACGATTGCGGCTCAATGGCGGTGTTTGAGGAAAACCCGTTCGAACGACGGTTGCGAGACATCCACACGGTCGCGCAACAAAGCCAGGGGCGGATGCTGCACTACGAAACTGTCGGTCAGATCCTTCTTGGCCTACCGCCCGAGAACATCTTCTGATGTTGGACACGGCATGCCCGTGGCGTCCGTAAGCAGCCTGCTGACGCAGCGCCGCAATTACGTGGCTGCCTCCCAGGCCGATGCCCGTTGCGAGCGGGTCGGTCATGATGCCGTTTCTCGACGGCAATCATAGCCGCGCGCGCGGCGATAGATCGTCGAGGCGCATGCTGGCGGACGTCTTCTTAGCCCTTACCTTCGCGGCAGAGGCTATTCGGCGGCGAGGTTCGGGGTGAACTCGAGCGGCAACCCCTTGTGGCCGGTCAGTCTCTCGCCCTCCGCGTACATCTCGAAAGCCCGTTTTTTTAACGCCGGAAGGACCTCTGCGATTTTGTCGAGGTCCAGGTCCGCCGCGATTCCCGGGTATCCGGCGCGCTCGATCATCGCGCCAAGCTTTCTGTGCTCGATCTGCTCGAAGGTCCACTCCAGCGGATCATCGATGATCGTCAGATCCCAATTGATCCGATGGTTCTTGTTGCGCGGACCATAGTGGTAATGAGCATTTTGCCAGAAGCAGTCGAACGCCAGCAGCTCCGTTTCTTCGGCGTAAGACTTGCCTTTCGATCCACCCACGTCACCAAGGACGTGGATTGCGAGGCCACCGTCGCCATTCCGCTGCCGCCGCATCTCGAGGCCGAACCGGATGTTGCCGGCTTCGAAGATGTCCGTGCCACGGTTGTGTTTGACGGTATTGCGTTTGGCTACGAAGGTTTCTCTGGCGCAGGCCTCCACGTCCGGTAGAACACGCCGCACCGCAGCGAGATCGGTGGTCTCCACAATTTCTTTGTAGCCGGCGCGCTCGAGCATCTTCGGGAGCTTTTGGCCGAGGACGCGGATCGTCCAGCCGATAGGATTACCATCGACGACTGGATCCATGCGGCAGTGCACACCCCTGCCGCCGCCGACACGGTCGGGGGTCGTCAGCTCAGGGTTTTCCGGACCATAGATATAGCTTCGCTCGATGTCGAAGCAGTTGAAGCGGAGCAGTGTGGTTTCCTTGCCGCCAACTTCGGCCGCCACGTCGATGGATACACCCTGGTCTACATGATCTTGGACGTTGCCATCCCACAACTGGTGTCGGACGACGAAGGTCACGCGATCGGCGACAAATCTGGTTCCCTGTGATTGTGGCATGCGAGGACGCTCCGGTTACGGCTGCGCGATCGTAGGGACGGGGAGCAGTTGTCACAAGGGGCTCCAACCCAATAGCAGGAGAATTTTTGAGACGCCAGAGCAGGGTGACCGATGCGCTTGGATCAATGTTGTCGGCGATCCGGCAGACGCTGCCGCGAGAGCGGGGGATTAACGCACCCGCCTCTACCGCGGCCAGATGCAATCTTTAGGCCCACAATCGAAGCAATTCGCGGCTCGATCACTCATTGGCTTGACTACTCGGCGAGCTTCATTCGAGATCCTCGCACCACCTTCGCCGGTTTGAATGGCAGATGCGAACTCTCCGGCGGGTTCCCAATTGGCTGCCTGTCGAGTTCATCGAACTTCCGTCGCAGGTTTGGAAGCGCAAGGACCTTCGTCGTTTCCTGATGGAGTCGCCTAATGATAGACGTCGGTGTGGCGGCGGACGCCATCAGACCGTACCAAGATGTTGCTTCGAAACCGGCAAAGCCGGACTCGGCCACGGTCGGCAGATCCGGCAGTACTGATGAGCGTTGAAGAGAGGTGACAGCCAACGCGCGCAGTCGCCCGTCCCGGACCTGCCGTAGAGCTGCGGTGGCATTAGCGAAGGCCATTGTGACCCGACCGTGAGAAGGTCCGTACAGCTATACGCAATGGCACTACGTTGATGGGCCCACAGCCGGCAAAGCCATCAGCGCAGCTTTGTCGACGTCAACTTTGTCAGAACTAGTGTCGAGCCGCAGAGGTCGTTTGCTGATTGCGAGGCGAGACCTTCGCATCGCCGCGAAGAAATCGGCGTACCTCGCCGACGAATTCTGCCCAAGCAGGGTCTCGGGGCAAGAGGATATGGTTGTGGCTGTCGAGCGTAACAAACCTTGCTGCGGGGATGCGGCTTGCGATCAGACGTCCTTTCTCGAATCCTACCGCGGCGTCGTCTCGGCAATGCAAGATCAGTGTGGGCGCGCTGATGTCGGGCAAGAGATCGACAACGTTGAGTTCGCCGAGAGACCGCATAAGCTCGACGGCGTTCTCAGTCGAGGCGGAGAGCCGCTGTAGGTCATTGAGCCAGCCCATCTCTTCGAGCGTAGCATCAGGTAAAAACAGTGTTGTCAAAATTTGGCGGAAGGCAGGGTTGTCCTGCGCCCAACCCTGCCGCATCAGAGCAATGATCGCCTCTCGCCGCTCGATGTCGGACCGATTTGCGTTTATCCGCCAGCCCTGCGCGAAAGTCCCGTAGAGCACAAGTTGAGAGACGCGCTCCGGGTGGCGCGCCGCATAGGCAATCGATGTAGGACCACCTTTTGAGCTGCCGATCAGGGCGAACCGGTCCAAACCGAGCGTGTCGACAACGGCTTCGAGGTCGCGCACAAAAGCATCGATTGAAAGTTCCGGGTCATCCCAGTCGGAGAGACCGCTACCACGCTCATCGTAGTGAATGAAGCAATGATCCTTGGCAAACTCTTCTGTCCAGTGGCGCCACACTGGGCTTTTCCAACTGAACGAAAGATGGCTCAGCCAGTGCGCCGCCCAAACCACCGGCGGACCTTTGCCCACGGAAGCATACGCAATCCGCACGTTATCCGACGTCCGACAGAAGCGCACCTCGTGCCCCGGGGGGCTTCCCCGTAATTGTTTCTCGAGCGTCGCAAAGGCCTTTCGATCGTCTGCGCCCGCCTGTTCAGCCTGCCGCAGAAGACCGGTGCGAGCCACGTTAAATTCTGCAAGCTGCTTCTGGGTTCGCCGACAATGCTCGTCGGCCTCGCGGCAGCGCCCGGTCGTCCGCAGCAATCGAACCAGCGTGGCTTGGGCGCCCTCATTGGCAGGCTCGAGTCGGCTGAGGGCACGTGCATGAGGCAAAGCATCGTCAGGCGTACCTTCAAGACGCGCTACCAGCGCCGTGAGAACCCGGACCCGTAGCCGTCGCGCCTCCTCGCGTTGCGCGGTGCACCAGCTCTGAAATTCTTGGCAGTCCGGCAGATCGAGTCTCTCGAGGAATTCGCCCTCAAGCTGCTCCGCCGCCCGGCATAGCGCATCGGTCGCGAGAGAATTGACGCCTTGCCGAGTAGCGTTGCGCACGGACACGATATCCACTGCGACATTGTCAAGATCTAGTGCAACAGTCTCGCGGTCAGCGAGGATCCGTCGGCAATCGGGCCCATCGATGATCGGCCGCAGGTGCGTCAAGCTCCACCGCAACGCGGCCCGCGGATCGTCCGGGATATTCCAGAACATGGCGCAGAGGTGATCGCGGCTTTGCGGACGCCCGGTGACTGCGAGATAGGCGAGCAGAGCCCGCGTCTTTTTGGACCGTGGCAGTTGCATCCGTGTGGCGTGCTGCTGCACAGCGAGCTTGCCCAGCACGGTAACACGCAGCAGCTTTTTGATTTTCATGACCCGGGCACCCTTGCTCTGACCCTTCGCCGGCGGTGGCGAATTTCAACGCCAAAATCTGACTTTTCTACGCTGACAACAACGTCTTTTCCAACGCTCAAGCCGCAAGGAGTACGCCGACGCTCAACAGGAGGTTCGCATGACGCTTCGGCAACTGGTTCTGGTCCTGGGCTGCCTGGCCATACCGCTATCGGCAGCCGCGCAATCCCAAGGAGGTGCAATGCAAAAATACGTGATCGAGCGCGACCTGCCCGGCGCGGGGAAGCTCTCCCCAAGTGAACTGCAAGCGATTTCGAAGAAGTCCCGTGAGGTCCTGCACGGCATGGGAACGAAAATCCAGTGGGTGCAGAGCTACGTGACGGACGACAAGATCTATTGCGTGTACCTCGCTGAGAACGAGGCCGATATCCGTAGCCACGCCAAGGCCGGTGGGTTTCCGGTAAACCGCATATCGCGGATCAAGTCGGTGATCGACCCGACCAGCGCGGATTGAGACGTGCGGCCTTGAGGGCACTGCAGGATGAGCGCGACCGCGTTAGTCAAGTTGCTGTTGATTGCCGCAACGTTCGCGAGCGCGCTCATTTACCTAATCTTAGGGTCGCGCATGGGTGGGGTCGCCGCACCGCTGGATCAGAGCGGTGGCGGCCTGGCCGTGAGGGTCATTGTTCAGGCAAGTAAGGACAGTGCGACCGTCGCTGCGGATCCTGGCAATTCTGGTTCCTATTCGCCGACAATCTCCGGTGCCAGATTTCGATTGGGCTATCTCGAATTCGAGGACGGTCCCGACATCTGAGCCAATGCTCCGCGCCGCTGTCCGCAAATGGCGGTGATCCGCTTAGATGCTTCTTCCCAGCGCGTTTGGATTTGGCGCCTGACCGGCCACCCTCTCGGAACGTTGCGGCAGTAGCTCAGACCCTGCCAAGGTCGGGACACGCAGCATCCCTTTTGAATTAGAGATCTCCCCCGCCACCAATGTGCTTGTGTGGTTGTGGCTGGCGCCGGCCATAGCCATGCCGTGCACGTTCAATCTCGGGAGAAATTGCGACCAGTGACGCCTTCCTCGGCCATGCCGGGCTCAGCAATGCGCTCCACTCGCCTCTCGAGCACGGCAACCGCATGGAAGTGCCATGATCTAGGGCGAAGCGGACCGTTGTCAGGGAACGTCAGTGGTTTTGGTAGGGAGGCCCGGCAGAAGTACGGTCTCTTTGGGCGCCGTGATCCCAGGCACACGCCCACTGCAGCAGGGCCTGTTAACACGCTCGCCAAGATGTGAACACGCAAAAGTGGAGATCGATCGTTACCAGGTTAGGGGTACTGCCGGCAACGCCATGGTGATTGCAATGCTCACGCCTAAGCCACCCGTCTTTGCCACCATCGCTCTCTTGTTGCTGCCCACCGCGGCGTTGGCGCAAGCGCGGTCGTCGGCGCCCGCCTCGCCGAGCCCCAGGCTCTCGGCGCCGACCACAACCTTGTCCACCACCCCACACGTGGGTCCTGCCCCCACCTCGCCTGGGGCGCCATCCACTTCGTTGTCGACAACGCCATCGGCTGGACTGACACCGCCGGCGGGCGTACCGGCAACGACTACGCCCGCCGCACCAACGACTACGCCCGCCGCACCAACGACGGCGCAACCCGGATCGACCGCGCCGCCGCTGTCGCCCATGTCCGATCCCTTGCCGAGCCAGTTCGCGACGGGCGGCGGCTCCTCGCCAAACCTTGCGCTCTCCCCTGGCACCAGCCCCAGCGAGTCGGCACCTAGCAAACCGGGTGGCGGTGGCAAAGCGCTTGCCGATTGTATGGGCTTCTGGGATGCCGCCACGCACATGAGCAAGGTCGAGTGGCGCGCCGCGTGCAAGCGCTCGATGCAAGAATTCCCCGACGTTAAATGGTAGCGGCCCCTCTGGCGTTCTGGCTGCCGCCCTGGCCAACTCCAAGACTGGCAGCGCACCAGTGCGACGCGGTTTCGGCTGCCTGGGAACTTGGGTCCAAGGGCGCAGTGGGCGACGATCCGCTCGCTTTGTGCGCTTCGCCAGCGCCAGCTAGCGACCTTTAAGGTGCGGACTCAGCGCGTGTCTGGGAAACGGCGTACGCTCTTTGCTTCAGATTCCGAGCGCCCCCTCATAAGCGAACAGAGCGGGCGTTCCGCCGGTGTGTATGAACACGACATCCTCGTGCTGCCAGCGGCCATCGCGGACGAGTGAAATCAAGCCAGCAAGACCCTTGCCCGAATAGACCGGATCGAGTGGAAGAGCTTCCAGCCGCCCGGCGAGACGGATGGCTTCAATCGTTGCGGCATGCGGAACGCCGTATGCTGGGCCTGCGTGCCCGGCTACAACGTCAACGTCTCGCTCATCGAACGCTACGCCCAGTCGCTCTGTCGCGAGGCGCGCGTAGCGGATGACGTCGGTTCGAACTCGCTCTGGTTCAGCATCAACGTCTATGCCGACAATGCGCGTGTGCGGCATGGCGAGCGAGGCACCGACCACAAGACCGGCTTGCGTTCCCGCGCTACCGCTGGAGTGAACAATGGCTGCCGGTGTGAAACCTTGCGCTGCGGCTTGGGCCGCTATCTCGACGATCGCCGTCGCATAGCCGATCGCGCCAAGGTCATTCGAAACCCCGTATGGCACAAAGTACGGCTTGCGCCCCGCGCTTTCGAGTGCACCAACGAGGTCGCGAATCGCTGTGTTGCGATCGCCTGTCCAGGCGACGTCATGAAGGTGAGCGCCGAATAGTCGATTGAGGAATGCGTTGCCAGAGCTCTTGTACTCCGGTGTGGGCGCTTGCAGACGGCCGTGGTAAACGGCGAGATGACACTCCATCCCGAGCTTGGCTGCGGCGGCCGCGACTTGACGCTGGCTATTCGATTGAACGACGCCACCCGACACAATTGTATCGGCGCCCGATGCGACAGCATCAGCTAGAACGTAGTCCAGTTTCCTCAGCTTATTGCCGCCAAAGCCTAGGCCAGTGGCGTCCTCTCTCTTAATCCAAAGTCGCGGTCCACCGAGGAAAGCTGACAGCCGCCTCAATGGCTCTAGAGGCGTTGGCAGATGAGCCAATCCTAGTCGGGGAAAGCAAGCGAGTTTTTGTTCAAGAAGTGTTGTCATCGAAGCTGCGGGTATTCGTTGCGCATATCCAGTCGCCCTGACGAATGGCATCAGGGGCGAGCCAAATCGATTGAAGTCAATCCTGCAAAGATCGACGTGCCCACATACTGGTACTCTACGGGCCCGCTCTCCTCAAAAAGCAAAATTCGCGCGGAAATCGAGGGCGGATTCGTAAGCGGTATCGGGGCGCGAGCGCGCTTTTGCACCCCGTTTTCTTCGTTGTTCAGTGGCAAGCTGTTGCCCAAACGAGATCGCGGTTTCCATTGGCAGCCGCCTTGCCGGGCGCATCATCGGCGATAGGTTTTCTAGATTACCTACAGCTCCCGCCAAACCTGCGAAGATCGCGGCCGTGTCAGCGACCAGGTCAGGCGGAGCGCTGTCCGGCGCCCTGTCCCCTGCCCGTTGATCAACCTGTGCACGGGCTGGTCTTGTTCTCCAGGAAAGGTGACGTTACCAATTCCTGGCACTCCGTCGTGCTGAGGACAGTTGGGACATCGCGCGCACTCGAATTGACGCCGTGGCGGCTATTGGAAACGCTCAGCGGTTAGGTTCCAAATTGGCACGCTGGGCACGTCGCGGCCCGTGGAAACTTTATCCCCTTAAGATTTACCGTCGTTCTTATTTGGTCCCTTGCGTGCGCGCACATGCAAGAATAGAGGCGCGACGCGAGTATCCGCGACACTGGGAAACGCCGCAGCGGTAGCTTCGTCTGCCATTGGTTCGCCGAGTTGCTCGATCATGAAGCCAGTCGTGACCAAGAGGTTGAACCAGCTACTCAATGTACGGTGGAACCGCGGGACGCGGAAAGGAGGCGTGGTCGCCCGTTCCTCGACAGGTGTGTCGCCGAAATGCCATTCCTCAACGCGGCCGTCGCTGTTGGCGAAGTAATCCGCCACGTGCACGGCAACGGCAATGCCGTCTGAGTTTCTGATGTTGCGACGGGTTGGTGGGCAAAAGCATGGGTGCAGAATAGAAAATTGCAGAAAGCCGTTGGGGCGGAGGACGCGAAGCGCTTCACGCAGGGCAAGCTCGTGGTCGGGCATGTCCATGAGGGACATGAAGGCAGTGGCGAAATCGAAGCTAGCATCAGGGTAAGGAAGCTGGGTGCCGCTTGCCATCTGATATGTGATGCCGCCGCCCGCTGATTGTGCGTGCTTGATGAATGTCGGGGCGATGTCGACCGCATGCATCCGAGCGCCACGTGCAGCAAGGAGGCGCGTATTGCTGCCCTCGCCACAGCCGAGGTCAATGCCCTCCAAGCCGGCAATCGGAGGCAGCATGGCAAGGAAAGCAGGGGTGTTGTTTTGATCGCGGTAGACATCGTAGCCCGCACGCGATTGGCGGGTCCAAATTTCGGCGTTGCCTTCCCAACAGGCAGCGACGTGATCGAGGTTTGATCCGGTCATGTCGGGTGGTTTAGCCGCTGAAGCGGCCCTTGTCATCACGCAGAGGTCGTTGAGGACACCGTCCCGATGCAGGCTTCAGTTCTCTTCGGCAGCACACCACTTCGACCCATTCAGAACCCCCGTAGGTCTGGCTCTATCGATCTATTGCGAGGAGTGTTTCGGGCATCTGAAAGGAACAGCCTTGGGCGCTTCCGCAAGCTTTTTTCACTGATCGCGTAGCGAGTTGGGGTCTCGAGGAGCGCCCTCATCTCAGGCAGTCGCGCCTGTGGCCTTGGCGAGTGTGTCACCCCGACCGGTGATATAGGTATCCTCGCCGCGATGCGAGGGCGCCGCAATTTGGAGAACGGGAACGCGTGCTCGGGGTCTGCTGTCAGCTCACAGTGGCAAATCTCGACACGATCGACGTCGCCCCTCGAGACCACACCTCGGCGAGGGAGGCGCACAGGTGATCCATGTGGGCGTCCGAATGCTGTGGCGTAGGCGTCAGGCGTAGCCGCTCGCTGCCTCGCGGCACGGTAGGATAGTTAATCGGTTGAATGTATATGTGATGGTGTTTGAGCAACCTGTCGCACACGACCTTGCAGCACACGGGATCGCCAATGAACACCGGCACGATGTGGCTCGGATTGTTCATCAGCGGCAGACCTATTGCGGTAAGCCGCTTCTTCAGCGTGCGCGCCCGCTCCTGGTGACGTGCGCGTTCGATCTGACTGACCTTCAAATGCCTGACACTCGCCAACGCACCGGCAACTACGGCAGGGGCCAGCGATGTCGTGAAAATGAAACCGGCAGCATACGAGCGGATCGCGTCGCAGCACTCACGGGAGGCGGCGATATAGCCACCCATCACACCGAATCCCTTGGCCAGCGTACCGTTCACGATATCGATGCGGTGGGCCTGACCATCGCGCTCGGCAATTCCGCCGCCGCGCTTACCATAAAGGCCCACCGCGTGCACCTCGTCCAGATAGGTCAGGGCACCGTAAATTGCGGCAAGGTCGCAAATCTTCTCGATCGGCGAGATGTGACCATCCATCGAATACACGCTCTCGGACACAATGAGCTTCGGCGTCTTCTTGGGATATTGCTTCAATAGCCGCTCGAGATCGGCAACGTCGTTATGTCGGAAGATGCACTTGACGCCGCCACCGTGGCGAATTCCTTCGATGATCGACGCGTGGTTCAGTTCATCGGAGAATATGATGAGGCCGGGAATGAGCTTGGCCAAGGTTGCCAAGGTGGCGCCATTGGCGACATAGGCAGACGTAAACAAGAGTGCCGCACCCTTGCCGTGCAGGTCGGCAAGCTCGGCCTCAAGTTCCACGTGATAGTGTGTCGTGCCGGAAATGTTGCGCGTGCCGCCCGAACCGGCGCCGGCGGTATCGATAGCCTCGTGCATAGCCGCCCGCACCACGTGCGACTGGCCCATGCCGAGATAGTCATTGGAGCACCACACCGTGATGTCGCGGCTCACGCCCTTGGTGAAGTGCTTGGCGCGTGGGAATGAGCCGCAGGACCTTTTGAGATCAGCGAACATGCGGTAGCGCCCTTCCTTCCTGAGAGCATCCAGTGCATCCACAAAGCGACGGCGATAGGTCACTGACTTCACCTTAATTGATTGCTGCGGAGCTTCAGGGGAGATGAGCTGGTTGTGGCCAATCTTGCGGAGAGGCTTAGAGGCGGTCATTCGGGTTGCGACCAAAAAGCTAACCTACCAGCTCGATCCCGGGCGACACGCTCATCACCCTTAGCGGGTGACAATATCTCGCTTTAACGGAAGCAA
>Ga0075423_10003666_pt1 | contig 14159 bp, 10 predicted proteins | sample SoiMethybrSBSTD2_FD_80114 | JGI IMG/M metagenome (GOLD analysis project Ga0075423, IMG submission 80114) | Bulk soil microbial communities from a Populus tree surrounding site in Tennessee, USA - Soil MetaG P. TD hybrid SBSTD2 | ecosystem: Environmental > Terrestrial > Soil > Tree plantation...
CGGAAGGAGCGGCAGCGAGATCATCGTGGCGTTCATGCAGGGGGCAGAGCTGGCGTTTCTGCTGGACGACAGCACGAAGGTGTCGCAAACGGGCGGGGTGTTCAAGGCGCGTCGGACGGACAAGTCAATGGCGGCGCTGATCCCCGGGCTGAAAGTCAAGGTGGAGGGTGAATACAATCAAGATCGAAAGCTGGTTGCGACATCGGTGAAGTTCAGCGGCGGCGACCTGGAGAAAGCGCAGCTTGCCGAGGCCGCCAGCCGCCAGCACCGCAAGGAAACGGAACAGCACAAGGCCGAACTGGAGAAGCAAGCGGCAGCGCTGAAGGCACAGAATGAGCAGCTGCAGTTGCACGAGGAACAAGTGGCTGCAAACAAGGCCAAGATCGACGCGGCGGCTGCGCGCTTTGGCGACATGGACGATTACTACATCCTCGATGAGGTGACGGTGTACTTTGGGAACGGCAAGGTAAAAGTTGATCCGAAGTACGAAGCGCCGCTCCTGGAACTGGCCACGAAGGCGAAGGATATTCAGGGATACATGATAGAAGTGACCGGGCATGCATCATCGGCGGGCAACACGGAAGTAAACCAGAAGCTCAGCCAAGATCGCGCGAACAATGTGACGAACATCCTGCTGCAAAAAGCAAATGTGCCGCTGACGCGGATACTGGCGCCGGGAGCGATGGGAGAGTCGCGACAGGTCAATAAGGACAAAAGCGCCGAGGGACAGGCGGAGAATCGTCGTGTGGTAGTACGCGTGTTACAGAACAAGGCGATTGCCGGGATCTAGCGATAACGAAGCACGAAAAAGATAGTCATCCCATGCCCTCCGGCGACTGTCGATCGGAGTAGGGATCGTGATTGCTCACGACCCCCTCCTCGGACCCGGACGAGCGCTCCTTGGCGCATCCGGTTCTTATCGCAGATGAATAGCGCATGAGTGTTTCTCGCCTGTTCTGTGGCGACACGTCCAATCGGCTCTACTCCCCGAATGCGGGTGCGCCTAGATCTCAAAACCGTATACGAGAACGAATTGAGAGATCAAAGGAAAAGTGAAGCAGGATTCCGCGAGTAAATCCAAGGGGTCCGCCGACCAGGGGCCCCTAGGAGCATGCTTAATGGACGCATGCGACGAGGCCGGAAGACCTTCCAACCTGGTCTGCGTGGTTAGCCAGCTACGCTCGGGAAATCAACTACTCCGTTCGACACTTGCAGCGACTGGTCCTGAACGAGCCACGTCCGAAATACACCAAGGAATGCGGGTGGTCGCGGTCGGATCATACGCGTTTGCGCGCCGCAGCAGGCTTAGGTTTGGAGCTGGCGCGGGCGATTGACGCCGGAGTGGATACCACCGCGCTGGTTGCCGAGATCCACCGGACGATGGACGGATGTGATGAATTACTGACTCGGGAGTGGGAAGTGCAGGTTCAACTGCGCAAACGGCCGTCGCGGCAGGTTACGGCTGAGAGGCTGGACCTGCACATTGAGCGAATGGGAGGGAAATGAAACACCGATAAGAGCCTCTGAAAAGTTATCGCAGGCGCGACGGCAACGCCGCAACTGGTGCCGATTCCGGAATGACGCAGTCCGAATGCTGCCCGAAATTGAGGAATTCTTGTGGAAGACTTGCAGGCCCGTACTATGATCAAAGCGGACCGGGAAGCTGTTGAAGCAGCTGACCCGGCCCTGACCACAGCGTCCTGCTGAGAGGAAACCGTGGCTCCCACCAAGCTAATTCCATCGGTGCAGTCCCGCAATTCCCTTCACAGGCTCGCTCGTCAAGCCGCTGATGATCGCCAGCGGAGAGGAGCAAACCATGGAACCTAGAAAGAAACGCGAGCGCGGTACGGGCTCGGTCTATACCAACGACGGCTCTCCCATACTCTGGGTCAAGTTTTATGACCGTGGCCGAGCGCGTCGCGAGTCCAGTCATTCCACGGACCCAAAGGTTGCCGAGAAACTTCTGCGCCGACGACTAGGCGAAGTTGAAATCGGCAGCTACATCCCGCGACAGAACATCAAACTCGATGAACTGATCACGGATGCGATTAACAACTATCGCGTGAACAATCGCAAATCGCGGACACAGGTAGAGCGCCGCTGGCGTGTCCACCTGTCAGAGTTCTTTTCTCGCATGAAGGCCAGCGACCTGCGGACGGAATACATTCAACGCTACATCAACCGCAGGCTCGACCAGGGCGCGGCGCGAGCGACGGTCAATCGCGAGTTGGCGATTGTGAAGTTTGCCCTGCGGCTGGCCTTCAAATCGGGAAAGCTGAAAACTCTGGTCTACGTTCCCATGCTGCGCGAATCCAATGTGCGCCGCGGTTTTCTCGAACCTGACGGTTACGCACGTCTAACCGCGGAGTGTGCTACGCATGGCCTGTGGCTTCGGGCACTGGTCGAGACTGCCTACAGTTTTGGCTTTCGGCTAGGCGAATTGCAGTCCATGCGGGTCAAACAAGTGAACCTATTAGCGAATACGATCTCGCTCGAAACCTCGAAGAACGGTGAGCCGCGAGAAGTCTACATGACCGCCAGCGTCCGCCAATTGCTGATGGCTCTCATCGTAGGTCGGAAGCCGGATGACTTCGTATTCGTCCGCGATGACGGCCGTCCAGTGGGGAATTTTCGCAAGCTGTGGGCGAATTGTTGCGTCGCTGCTGGCGTCGGTGCCTTCCACTGTCCAACCTGCAATGAATCGGTCACCGTCGCCGCCAATCAACCTACGGAACATTGTGAGCGCAACTGGCGACGTTCCGCCCTAAAGTATCGTGGCCTGATCTTCCACGATCTCAGGCGCTGCGCCGTTCGTGGCTTGATCCGCGCTGGCGTGTCGCAGAAGGTTGCCATGGCCATTAGCGGACACAAAACCATCTCGACCTTCCAGCGGTATCAAATCGTCGCGCCCGCCGACAGGTTGGCAGCCACGCGCATGCTTGAAGCGAGTCAGGAACAGGAACGTGAACTCTTGAAAAAATCCCAAGCACCGAGCTTTGGGCAAGATTTTGGGCAAGGTGCAGCGAAACCAGGGCAAACCGGCGAAATCGGCATCCCTGCCGAAGCTCCTCGAACTCTAGCTAACTGATTATGCGAGAATGGGTCAGAAGAGAGTACCTTCGCCAAGCGGGCCCGTAGCTCAGCGGTTAGAGCAGGGGACTCATAATCCCTTGGTCCGGGGTTCGAATCCCTGCGGGCCCACCAAACCTACCGCTTTGTTTTGAATGAGCTAATGTGTGTGTCGCAATCTGAGATGCCCCTCGCGAGTGGGTCCACTGTAGAGTAGGCGAAGCGGAAAAATTCGATCAAATCAGGCTGAGAGAAGGAGAATAAAACCCGAAATCCAGTCATCGTGACGGATGGAATTAATCTGCGTTCGAATCCTGCGCTCTGCTGGTTGTATGCCTCGCGCAACCGCTCAAGCTTCCGAATTGCATCGCGACGGTATTCGTCGATTGCCTTGGAATATCTCTGCAGAATGCCGGGACTCGAATGCCCAATCATTTGAGCGACGAAGAGGTCAGAGACTCCTGCCGCGCTGAGACGGCTTGCGTACGAGTGACGCAGGTTGTACAGCCAGAAATATTCAATTCCCGCATCCTTGAGCGCTTTTGCCCAAGTGTTGCGAATGTCTTTGCCGGCTGGCTTGGGTCACGGAAATTAGGGAAGACAAATGGAGAGTGGGCCCCCAATACCTTTCGCCAACACAACAGTTCCGTCTTGCATCTAGCTGAAAGCGGAATGTTCCGAATCCCGGCCCGCGTTTTTGATTCCCGTACCCTAATAATGTTGTTCATGAAGTCAATCGCATCCCACCGCAAGGAAAGTGCTTCCTTATGAGAGCGCATCCCGGCCTCGAGAATGAGGACGATCAACACACGTAAATATGGCACCGCGGCCGTAAGGAGTTTTTCTTCTTCCTCAAAAGTAACGATGTGCGGAAGCCGGGGAGCCTGTTGCTTCAAAAACTCAAACTCCACGGATGAATTGCGAGGGATCAATTGCCTGCGTTCAGCGAGACGCATCATCCGCCGAAGGACTCGCAGATCATGGTTGATTGTTGACGGCTGAACATTTTCGGCCAATCGATCTTTTATGTAATCGTCTATCTGCTCCGCCGAAATATCTGACAACCTAATCCCAGTAAATTTTTCCTTCAGCTTTTTGATCGAGGACTCGTATCGCTTTCGAGTACTTTCGTGCGGCACTCTGGTTTGGAAGTGGTCGGCCCAATTTTGGAAGTACGGCGGGACCGATTTTTGCCCGTCGGACATTTCCCTCTCCCATTTCGACAACTTTTCTTTAGCTTTGTCTTTGGTCTTTTCGCGAGGACTTCTACAGAATTGCTTGCCTCCAATATTGACCGCCATCATCCAGTTTCGGCTTTCCCCTCGCCTATACAAGGTTCCCATCTATTGCTCCCGCGTGAGAGAGGTAGCCTGCAGGGTGGGAGATGAGAAGGAAATCTGTGTGCCTTAGCTTGACTTACGGTTCGTTGTTTTCGTCAGCTGGGCATGGCCTTTCGCTCGGTTCGTCATTTGACGACGATTGGTTGATTCGCTTTGCGTACCACACGCAACATACATAGATGGGCAAACCAGAAGTCACGCCCGAGGACAGGCTCAAATGGACGCTAGCTCGAAGTCGGCTTGTGGGAAGTTTGGGCTCGCAATCTCACCCTTCGGATCCTTTGGACTGGCGACTACCGTGATAAAAACGTGATAGTTCCATGGTCAGAGTGAGTCCAACTCGATCAGAATGCGTCAGAAGCGGCTAGGCACAGCCCGGCAGTGGACCACGCCGGGACGTACTCGTACTTGAGGAACGCCCCGGCTCGTTCGGTTACTTGAACACTGCTTTATGCGGTCACACCTGGTTTATCGCGCGATTACTCGACTTTGATGGCGACGGAGGTAACAACGCGGTCCGGACCATCGAAGGGAGGCCACACCACTGCGTGGATTTCCTTGCCGTGCTTGGCCACCACAAAGCGCAGGTTTACAAACCCGCCAGTACTCGGGAGAAGTGTGCCCGTTCCTGTGCAATCCGCGTTGATATGATAAGTGCCCGTCACAGGAGTCCAATCGCTGATCGGGGTGCCATTTAAAATCAGCGAGTCCACCTGGGTCGAATGACCTTTGCCATCATTGTGAACAATGTTGATTCCACGAATGGAAAGGGATACGCCCGGAGCCGGCAGAATCACGCCGTCCACGGCTGAGGCGTAGTCGCCCTCAATGGTTCGATCGGAGCAAATTGTGTCTTTGTCCTTGTCCTCGGCGCGCGCCGAGGAAGCAGCGACCAGCAAACCGCAAACCACTATTGCCACCATTCTCGAAACTAATTTCCTCTGCATTGAGACCTCCTTATTAGGCCGCCAAGAATTGCGTGTCGGGGCTTGCTTTGTTTGATCGAGCCTCGTCTCACACTTTGTTTTGTAAAGAACCCTCGCAACTGCGGACCGTCGGTCTGCAGCGATGCGGGCAGGATTGGCAAATCGCACTATGCTCAAGAAGCTATGCAGGTCCTCATTTCTGTTAAATATTGAGACCTCCTAAGTGCGTGAACTCTCACGCTCCATATTCGAGGGCAGCCGGTCATCGCCTCAAATCACGGCCATGATTTATGAGCCGGACCAGTCAATTCCACGAAAACCTGCGATTTTCAAAGTCAAATGCTACCTTCCAAAACTGAAGTCCCCTGACCCCTAAAACACCGTCAAAATCGTCTCCATCATCCTTGCGGTCATCCACTAGAAATGCCGTTTGCGGCCCCACCGTCTCTTTGCCAATGTAGAGTTCAGGAAGTCGCACCTTCGTGCGCTGAAATGTTCCACCGGCATCGGCAACACTTTCTGTCCCCAATGCCTGCAACCCGGTCGACTCCGATACTCGACTTCGGAATAGAGTCAGATCCGGACCGCCTGAATCCACCACCATGCGCAGCCGGCGATTTTGAAATTCCATGCGAACAGTGACGACGGGAGTGTCAGTCTCGAACGGCACGGAGTAAGTCAGCGTTTTGGGAGTGCCAAACAGGATTTCCTTCGCTTTATAGTTGATCATGAAACTGCTTTGCCTCAGGACGTCCAATCCGACAATAGCGTGCACCTTGAAACCAAGAGCGTTCCGCAAGAACGACAGGTCTTCGGTCAATACAGGGACAGACTCGACATGAACTGGGCCAAGGACCAAGGAAGGTAGGACAACCTGTCGAGCCTGCACACTCTTGTTCCAGAGGTTCACTCGTTCGGGTTGCTCTACCAGCTTCAGGTCACGAGCGATCTTATGATCGACCACGCTTGGGCAAGCGCCCGTGTCGACCAGGAAGTTTAACTTCTGGATGTTGCCTATTGTCCCTTCCACAATGACCAGGTACCCCCCGTACAAGCGAACAGGCAGTTTCACTGGAATGTGCGCTGCGGCCTCGGTTTTTTGCTTCTCACGGTCGCTAGCTTCGCTCGGACTGCTTGCCCAACTGGCGTCTACAAAGGACACGGTTGCGGTGAGCACCAGGCAACTACAAAGCACCAAACGATTCATGGCGTTCACCCCGTCCGCTGTCGCGGTGACGCCAACCCTGGATTACAAAGACAGGTAACTCAATGAACCGCTCCTACATTACTTATCTATTTCTCCACTACTGCCAAGTCATTGCTAGTAAGCGGGTTGAGATGTGCATGTACACAACTCGGAGTTGGAGAAGCTGAGCAACAGTGCTAAAGTTCGAGCCAACGGCGTGGGGTTCCACATGGATAACGGCCATCGTTCTGCGCAGATTGTTCGTTTTGGACTGTTTGAAGCGGACTTGCAGACTGGGGAACTGCGCAAGGATGGTGCAAAAGTGCCTTTACAAGGCCAGCCGTTTCAGGTCTGCGCCATCCTGCTGTCGCGCGCGGGCGAATTGGTCAGTCGAGAAGAACTACGCCAGCAGGTCTGGCCCGAAGATACATTCGTCGACTTTGACCACGCCCTCAATACGGCTATAACCAAGATTCGACTGGCACTGGGGGATCAAGCCGACAACCCCCGGTTCGTGGAGACTCTCCCTCGTCGCGGATATCGCTTCATCGCGCCGGTGGTCAAACCCGTCTTACAAATAGCTCCACCGTCTGCTCCGAAAAGTCGCCTTGCGGGTCTTACGCTGAAAGCTCGGTGGGTATCGTTTGCGGCCGCGTTGTTCGTTCTGTTCTTCGGCCTTGGAATCTGGCGATTCTCCCGAGAAGCGGCGCTGCCCCCACTTGAAGTAGTGCCCATGGCCGCACTGCCCGGTTTTGAGAGTGACCCCGCGTTCTCACCCGACGGCAACCAGGTCGCCTTTACATTCGGAGCAGAAGATAAGTGCGGGATTTACACCACCCTGATCGGCGGCGACAAGCCACTGCGCCTGACTACCAACTCTGGCGACGCCTTTCCGACGTGGTCATCGGATGGACGAAGGATCGCCTTTTACCGCCACTCTGAGCAGGGAACGGCTATCTACACGGTTCCGGCTCTCGGTGGTACGGAGCAAAGGCTGCACGCAGGACTCTCCGGCCCCTGGACATTTGGACTGGACTGGTCTCCCGACGGCAAGGTCCTCGCCTTTTCGGACGCTCAAGGGGATAAGAACCGCGCTTGGATTGCATTACTTTCGCTTGCCGATTCCACCACCAGACCGCTCACGTCGCCGTCAAGTCAAGAATACGATTCTGCCCCTGCCTTCTCGCCCGATGGTTCAACAATGGCTTTCGTCCGTGGGATTGTTGCCGGAGTGGTATCGGATCTTTATGTGACGCCGGTCGCAGGCGGAATGCCCAAGCGGCTGACCTTCGACAAAACCTGGATATGGGGGTCGCTCACTTGGACTCCAGACGGTCGCGAGATCGTGTTCTCTTCCAGCCGTGGAGGTCTCGGCGCTCTTTGGCGCGTGTCCGCTTCCGGAGGAACTCCGCAGCCAGTTGCAGGTGTCGGTGTAATCGCCTGGTCTCCTTCTATCTCTCGAAAAGGAAATCAGCTCGTGTACCAGCATATGGCTTTCAAAGACAGCCTTTTTCGGTTGGACTTGAAGGACGAGATACATCCCCAAGGGCCGCCTGTGTTTCTCCGATCCGAAAAAGGCTTTAATTGGCGGCCGCAGTTTTCTCCCGACGGGAAGAGATTTGTCTTCGAATCGAATGCCTTCGGATATCCGGACCTCTGGGCATGCGATACCGACGGATCACATTGCGGGCCGCTTACCGCGCTTCATGGCACGGCCGGAGCCGCGCGTTGGTCGCCGGATGGCCGGTATATTGCCTTCGAGTTTCGCCCTAAAGACCACAGCGAGATTTATCTCCTTGAGGTAGGTGGTGGCGCGCCCAGGTTGTTACCCACTCTGCCGGGATCGGACAACGGAGGACCCAGTTGGTCGCGCGACGGAAAGTCGATCTACTTCTATTCCGATCGGGGAGGTGAACCCTTTCAGTTATGGAGAGTCCCAGTCAACGGAGGCTCCCCTATCCAGGTAACCAAGAATGGCGGCGTATTTGCCGCAGAATCTGCGGACGGGCGCTCTCTTTATTATTCGAAGCTTCACGTGGAAGGTATATACAAGATGCCCTTGCAGGGCGGAGACGAAGAACGCGTTCTGGATCGGGCCGGCGGACCTGTCTGGTTTAACTGGGCACTCGCCCACAACGGTATTTATTTCCGCTCTACGAAGAATAATGACACCATCGGAGTACTGAATTTTTTTGAGTTTGCGACCCAAAAGACCACCACCGTTTCGACCTTGGACCAGACGGGAGGCATGGGGATAGGCTTATCCGCCGACGGCAGATCGGTTCTTTACGACGGTAAAGGTGAGGCGGAATCCAGCATTATGCTCGTGAAAAACTTCCGTTAGTATTCGCTTTTCATTAGGTCGGCGTTAGGCAACGAAGGTCTGGAGGTGTGTGATGCCCGAACCCCATTCCATGCGGGAAGTTGGTCCCCTCCTATTGGTTGTCGCGTGCCTTGGTTTTTTCCCAACGGGTTGAAGCCAGGACGGAACCGCCGCTATCACGGGCAACGTTGCAGATCCCACCGGCGCCAGCATTGTCGGCGCGACTATCACAGCGAAAGATAAAGATCGAGAAACCACGTTCACGTGCAAACGAACAGCGCCGGTATTTTCCAAATACAACGTTTGCCTGTCGGGACATATGAGTTGACGGTCGGAGCGCGGGGCTTTCAGACCGCGATCCACCGTGGGATTGCGCTGGTCCTCAATCAGACAGCCCGCGTTGATTTTCAGCTGCAGGTGGGACCAGCTAACGAGACCGTCGACGTTACCTCGTCTCCTCCCCTGCTCCATACCGACACAACCCAGCTCAGCACCGTGATCGACTCACATACCCACGTCGATCTCCCACTGCTCTCGCGCCACTACATCCAATTGACACTGCTCGCACCTGGCAGTGTGCACCCCGACCCCCAAACACTGAGCAGTGGAGATTGCTCATATTCCGGCGCAGACACTCCCTAAAACATTGGCTTTCTGTGACGTACTTGTAGATTTTAGTTTTCTAGTTGTTCCGCAACGGCCCCTCGCTTCCAGCACAGGGTCAAATTGAACACCAACTGACACTAGCTTCGGTGTTAGCCGACTATCCAGGGGTGATCGTTTTTCGTGAAAGCAAGTGCGTTTGCAGTGCTGATCCGAAAGGCACTCCGATCAGCTTTCGATTATTACCGTTCTATGCAACGAAGAATGCGCAGGCGCCGAGGCACTAAAAATAGAATTTTAGCGCAAACTGTATATTGCGCTCACCTTGCGAACGGTCGATTATGCCGAGTTTAAAGTTCACCCCAGTGTAGGGAATGTTCAACATCGGCGTGTTTGAAACATTGAAGAACTCAGTCCGAAACTCCAGTTTCCTGGACGCGCCGAATGGGAATTGTTTTTGCAGGCTTAGGTCTACGGAGCGGAGACCGGGGCCGCGCACGGTGCCTATGCCGCAGCTGCCGAACGTGCCAGGATCAGCTGGACCATAAGAGCCAGGATCGAACCACTGGAATCCGATGAAAGGTCCGGAGGGACCATCGAAAGCCGGCTTTTTGCCGAACACGTGAGGCGGTGCCAAGCAATTCGCACGCGACCCCCGGGAATTCGTGCCGGAAGCGTCATCGGCAAAAATGGTCAAGGGAAATCCACCGCGGATTTGGACGATGGCACCGACTTGCCAATTGCTGACTACCGCATCGATTACCGGGTTGAGGTTCTTGCCCCATTTTTTGTGGCGGCCAACCGGAAGTTCATAAACTGCATAACTTGTGAGTAGGTGCGTTACATCGTAGTAGCAAGGCCCCCACTCAGCTCGCCGATCGTAGAGGTTCTGCCAGTAGGCCGAGGCTGAAGCCGCCTGGCCGCCCCACGAACCGAAATACCCTGTGGAATCCGTCATGCATTTCGAATAGGTGTAGGCAATCTGCCCCTGCAAGCCGCTCGCAAAGCGCCTCTGCAACGTTGCCTGGAGGGCGTCGTATCGCATGTTGCCGATCGCTGCCGTTCCCGAGATCTGCGATAACTCGGATTGAAGGGTCGGGTTTCCTGATAGGTAGGGGCTCGGCGTGATGGTGCCATCTTTATCCGATTGTTTCTGAAGATAAGGCATAGCTACCATCAAGTGCGTGGCATGCTGGCCGACATAGCCGACTTGAAAAGAAGTCGAATCATTGAACTGTTGTTGTATCGTGAGATTCCACTGCTGCGAAATCGCAGGTTGGATGTTCGGATCCCATAAACGAATCAGGGCGTTCTGAAACAAATCGGTAGTAGGCGGCAGTAGACCTTGCCCAGTTGTGGTTGCCGGAAGATTAGTAGTGAAATAATCCGTTTCAAACTCCGGACGTGTGAAGGGCGGATTCATGGGTAACCTGAGATTCGTTCCCGTGCCTTCGAGATATGAAGAGATGCCATACGCCGCGCGTAGTACCGTCTTTCTGCCAAGGAGCGCAGGAGTCCAAGCGAGTCCGACTCGCGGTTGAAAGTTGAGTCCGCCGTTGTATGAATTGTAGAGGGCGTGGCAGTCGCTGTAGATGCACGGCTGACCTGCTAACTGGATCTGCCCAGTGATCAGTCCGAAGTTCGCCTGGCGGTTCTGGACCTCCCCCCAAGGAGTGTGATTTTCATAACGCAGCCCAAGATTCAAGGTGAGAGTATCAGTTGCCCGCCAATTATCCTGAAGGTAAGCGCCGAATATATTTGCGCGCTGGCCCCAGGTTCCGGTGCGATCGATGCCCCGGCCGAACGCGTCCGGAAGTCCGAGGAAGAAGTCTGCTTCTCCGGCGCCCGAACCGCCCCCCGACACTGCCAGCTGGTCGGGACCAGCAGTGAAGCGTCCGCTGAAGTTCATGAATCCGGTCCGACCGTTACCACCAGCTATATAGGTGTTGACACGCTGCCGCCAATACTGGAACCCTGCGTGAAATACGTGGCGGCCACGACTGCCAACGAAAGCATCTTTCAAGTGAAACACCGTGTCCGCGAACAGTGCCGCCGTGCCGCCATTTCGACTGCCAAAGGAGTCCACCGCCCCGCCAAATATGGTGAGATTTAGCAGACCAGGCCCATGGTCATTCGCGTTTGCGATCCCGAGCTTCTCACCCAGGTTTCCGAAGCCATTGTCGACTCCGCCAGTCTCCACGCGGACATAGTTCGCACCGCCCCCAAATTCGTTGAGGACATTCGGGCTGAAATTATGAGTCCAGGTGACTACGCCATTTTCGATCCGAGACTGGCTGAAGGTGTCATCAAGCAGTTTGAAGGAATTGATTGTCGGGTTGTCCTGAAAACTTTCTGAGATCCGCCCGTACACCTGATCTTTCGGCGAGATTTTGTAATCAACCCTCGCATCCCCCTGGTCCACATTGTTGTGACTTGTAGTGGTGTTAACGTAGTTGTTCGCCAAGTCGCCAGTTAGGGGCAACGGGTAGACAGTCGAGGAGAAGAGGTTCCGCGCCACCGGATCCATCATGCTTATGGGAATCTGATTATTTAGAAATGGTGTCCGCTCTCCCTTCGCATCGATTTGGAAAGGGTTGTAGAGCTGGATACCTCGCTCAGTCAACAGGTGCGAGAAGTCGCCAAGCCGCTCGGCTGTGGTGAAAAGTGTCACCGGACCGCTGGAGGCAGGGTGATCAAAACGCTGGCCTTGATAGTCGACGAAAAAGAACAATTTCTTGTTTACGAGTGGCCCGCCGAGCGTCGCACCAAACATATTCCAGCGAAGTGCGGGCTTCGGAAGACTCTGAAAATTGTTGGCCCAATTGTTCGCATTGAGTGCGTCATTGCGGAAGAACTCGAAGACAGTGCCATGATAATTATTGGTTCCGGACTTGATTGACACACTGATGATGCCGCCCTGGTAGTTGCCGAACTCCGCGGAGGCGTTCTGGGTGATCAGATTAAATTCCTGAATGGCGTCTACGCTTGGTGTATATCCGACCAGATTGTCCGACACCTGGTTGTTATCCATGCCATCAAGCAAGAAGTTGTTGGCCTGCTCGCGGTTGCCGTTGATATAGGGTCTGCCGGCGCTCCAGGGGAAGTCCCCGCTGTTAAGGGTGTGCGGATCGGGGTGCACACTGCCAGGTGCGAGCAGTGTCAATTGGATGTAGTTGCGTGAGAGCAACGGCAGATTGATATTCGAATTGGAATCCATGACCGTGCTGAGCTGCGTTGAGTCGGTCTGCAGTAAAGGCGCAATCGAATTGACGTCTATCGATTCCGTGGCTTGCCCCACTTTTAATTGGAAATCAAGGCGTGCGGTTTGGTTAAGCACAAGCGTTACGGAGCGGTAGACAGCAGTCTGAAATCCGGACGCTTCTACCTGCAGGTCGTAGGTTCCGACGGGTACGCGCGGCAGGCTGAAAACACCTACGCCATTTGTTTTCACCTCGTAGGTCGTCCCTCGATCTGTGTCTTTTGCAGTCAGCGTCGCGCCCACAACAGAGGCGCCCGAAGGATCAACAACACTGCCGGTGAAGGAAGCCGTTACCTCTTGGCTCCAAGCCGGATACAAGGCCAGGAGGTAAGTGGCAAATAGCGCAAAAGCAAAGACTTTTCGCATAGAATACCGTTTCGGCAAGGCGAGAAGACAACTACTCGTCGCCTCAGGCCCACTTCTGTAGGTGAGAACTATCGAAAGTTCTTCACCAGCATGATGCTTGCATCCTGCAACTCATTTTCAGCATAAAGAATCGATCGACCATCCGCTGAAATGGCTAACCCGATCTCTGGAAAAAGGTAACCGGGCCGAATGCTCGGCAGTTCCCGCCACGGTTTTGAGGGGGGAAACGTCCAGACCCTTCTGAATGGGTTTCAGTGAAAGTTTTTTACAAGCATAATCTGGTAATCTTCGGAGTCGATCCGACCATACAACAGCGACTTGCCATCGGAAGCTAACGCCAGCCCGTATCGTGGCTTCTCCACAACATCGATTAGAGTTTTCTTGCGAGTGGCGAAGTCGAAAAATTCGATGCTCGGCTTTTCAGCGTCGGCTTTATTGAGAAAATAAATCCCGTCGGACGCGAGCGCCCAGTTAAACCAGAGGAAACCCTCAGGTTGGTCCAAAACGTGCTCTTCTCCTCCACCAGTCAAGGGCATTCTCCATATGCCTGACTCTTCCATCTTTGAATAATAGAGGAAGCGGCCGTCTTCAGACTCAGTCGCATATACACCACCGTTTTTCGTCACCTGTAGTGGTGTGCCCCCATGAAAAGGCACTCTCCACAGTTGCAGCGGTCCCTTCTCATGGCTGGAATAGAAATAGATCCACTTTCCGTCACGTGACCAGTTTGGCGCCCCATTGTCTGCATCAGGAAAAGTGACCAGCCGACGAGGGCGGCCGTCCGGTACGTCGAGCACATAAACGTCGTAATAATGTTGCGACTGAAATTCGAACGCGATGTGATGCCCGTCCGGTGACCAGCGCGCCGTGCCTGCCGTGCCATGCAGTGAAGTCAACTGCGTGCAATTGGAACCATCACTGTCGCAGTACCAGATATCTGAAAATCCCAGGCGATCAGACTCAAAAACAACTTTCTTTCCATCAGCGGAAAAGTTGGGCCGCGTGTTAATCATTCCTCTGGCCGTTATAAGCGGGGTTGAATGACCAGAAGAGTGCGTTTTGTCTTTGAGGCTAATTCGCCAAATAC